>Ga0123337_10001132_pt1 | contig 36164 bp, 22 predicted proteins | sample frozenSSSSmetaG_FD_89792 | JGI IMG/M metagenome (GOLD analysis project Ga0123337, IMG submission 89792) | Glacier valley bacterial and archeal communities from Borup Fiord, Nunavut, Canada, to study Microbial Dark Matter (Phase II) -... | ecosystem: Environmental > Aquatic > Freshwater > Ice >...
CGCCCGCACGCACACCCCCCCATCGCCGGGTCGAGGGGGATGTGACCCCCCCCGCCGGCAAACCCCGACGCCCCTCCCAAGCCGCGTCCCTCCACGAGGAGGCCGGCGCCGACGCCGACGTCACCCGCAAGGAAGACGAGGTCGTGCACCCCGGTGGCGAGCACCTGGGCGTGTTCGGCCACGGCACCCAGCGTGGCGTCGTTCTCGAGGACGACCGGAGGCGCCGACGGACCGAGCAGGCCAGTGAGCTCCTGCAGGAGGCCGAGGTCACGCCAGCCGAGGTTGGGAGCGAACATGACCCGCCCCTCGTCGTGGTCGATGCTGCCGGGCGCCGCCACCGTGACCGACACCGGGTGCACCCCCCGGACGGCGAGGCTGCGCGTCGTGTCGAGGATGAGGTCGGCGACGAGGGTCACGACGGCTGCTGACCCCAGGGCTGCGGTGTCGAGCGGACGGGTGGCCTCGACCAGGACGCGGCCCCGCAGGTCGAGGGCGGTCACGGCGAGGTAGTCGACATTGATCTCGAGGCCGATCCCGCACACGTGGGCCCCGTCGAGATGCAGCGCCAGACCGGGACGACCCACCGATCCGCCTCGGTCGAGCTCCCCCTCGGTGACCAGGCCACGCTCGACGAGGTCGCTGATCAGGCTCGACATCGTCGCCTTGGACAGGCCCGTCTGCGCGGCGACCTGGGCCCGGGACTGACCGTTGTGCTCACGCAGGTGCCGCAGGATCAGACCCAGGTTCGTGCGCCGCATCGACGCCTGGTCGGCCCGGATCGGTCTCGACCCCGCCATCTCCCGGCCCACCTCGCGTCGGCCTCCTCGTCTGTCGCTGCTTGTTCTGGTGCCCGCGCCTGGCTTGGCCCAGCGTACGGGCGCCACGCCCTGTTTGTTCGGAAACCAGACGAACCAATCTCGCGGCTGGTCGATGTCGAACGCTCGCAGCGGTTGTGAGAACCAACCAGATGGGTACGTGCCTCCACGTCGACCCCGCCAGAGCTGGAGGACCCCATGAGCGTCGCTGCCACCACGACCCGCGACCAGCATCCGGTGAGGAGCCTGGTCCCGGCCCGGATGGACCGCCTGCCCTGGACGAGGTTCCACTGGTCCGTCGTCGTCGGGCTGGGGGTCTCGTGGATCCTCGACGGGCTCGAGATCCAGCTCGTCGCCGCCAACGGCTATGCGGCCGACCTCGGCATGGACGCCGCCCAGGTCGGTCTCACCGGCACGATCTACCTCATCGGCCAGGTCGTGGGGGCCCTCACCTTCGGGCGCCTCACCGACCGGCTGGGGCGTAAGAAGCTCTTCATCCTCACCCTGGCCATCTACCTCGTCGGCTCCGGCATCGCCGGGCTCGCGCCCGCCATGTGGTTCCTGTGGGTCTTCCGGTTCGTGGCCGGGATGGGCATCGGCGGGGAGTACACCGCGATCAACTCGGCGATCGACGAGCTCATCCCGAGCAAGTACCGCGGTCGCGTCGACATCGCTGTCAACGGCACCTACTGGGGCGGTGCGCTGCTCGGAGCGGTCGCGAGCGCCTACCTGCTCGACCCCTCGCACGTCTCCGAGCACTGGGGTTGGCGCATCGGCTTCTTCATCGGCCCGGTCCTCGGCCTGGTCATCATCTTCCTGCGACGCCACATCCCCGAGAGCCCGCGCTGGCTGGTCACGCACGGCCGCAGCCAGGAGGCCGACGCGACCGTCGACGAGATCGAGCGGAGGGTCGAGGCGGAGGGGGTCACCCTGGCTCCGGTGCCGGACGACAAGGCGATAACGGTCAAGGCCCACGAGTCGATCCCCTTCAGCCAGCTGCGCCACGTCTTCTTCAAGAAGTACCCCCGTCGCACGTTCCTTGGGCTGACCATGATGATCACCCAGTCCTTCCTCTACAACGCGATCTTCTTCACCTACGCCCTGGTCCTCGAGCACTTCTACGGGATCAGCAAGTCGGGCACGAGCGTGTACTTCTACCCCTTCGCCGTCGGCAACCTGCTCGGCCCCCTGCTGCTCGGTCACCTCTTCGACACCTGGGGCCGTCGCAAGATGATCTTCGGCACCTACCTCATCGCCGGCGCAGTCCTGCTCGTCTCGGCCTTTCTCTTCCGGGCCGGGTCGCTCAGCGCCACGACCCATACCGTGTTCTGGTGTGTGTCCTTCTTCTTCGCCTCGGCCGGTGCTTCGGCGGCCTACCTGACGGTGAGCGAGATCTTCCCGCTCGAGGTTCGTGGGCAGGCCATCTCCTACTTCTTCGCCATCGGCCAGGGAGCGGGAGCCCTGGCCCCGACGATCTACGGCCTGCTCATCGGCGACGGGTCCGACCGCACGCCCCTCTTCTGGGGCTACGTCCTCGGCGCGGTGATCATGATCTTCGGCGGTGTCGTGGCCTGGTACTTCGGCATCGACGCCGAGGGTCAGAGCCTGGAGGACATCGCCGATCCGCTGTCGAAGGTCGACGAGTCGCATGAGCAGTCGGCATGACCGACACCATCGTCGTGGGGGTGAGTGCCCGCAACGGGTCACCCGAGGCCCTGCGGTGGGCGGTCGAGGAGGCCCGGCACCGAGGGGCGGCCGTCGTCGCCGTTCGGGCCTGGCGGCCGGCGACGGGAGGCACGAGCGGCACCCGCCCGCCGCTGACCCACGACCCCACCGAGGCGTACGCCGCCGAGCAGGCGCGCCTCGCCGACGACGTGGCGTCGGTGCTCGGCCCCGACCACGGCGTCGAGTGCCGGCTCGTCCATGGCGGTCGGCGCAAGGCCCTCGTCGCCGCCCCTCAGGGCGCCGTCCTCGTCGTGCTCGACGCCCCACGGCGCACCGACCTCACCACGGGCCCGATGTTCGCGCAGCGGCTGGTCTATTCCGCCCCCTGCCCCGTCGTGGTCATGCCCCCGGCGGTGGCGAACGAGGGCCCCACGCCGTTGGCGAGAGCGGGACGCCGGATCGGCCGGGAGGTCGTGCGCGCGGCGGGTACCGCGGGGCGCCCCGGGATCCTTCCGGCCCCGCCGGTCGACAGGTGACCACCTCGGCGGCGAGGACGCCTTTCTCGTCCTTCTAGTAGCCTGGGTCGTTTTCCCTGGGTCGTCCTCCTTCAGGGAGTCCAGCCCGGCAGCGCCGTACGAAGCACCTTGCCGGTCGGGTTGCGGGGCAGGACATCGAGGAAGTGCACGTCCCGGGGGACCGCGAAACGGGCCAGACGGTTCTTGACCAGGTCGCGAACGTCGTCCGCCGTCAGCGCCTGACCCGTGGGGATGTCGGAGCGCACCACCCAGGCGACCAGACGCTGACCGAACTGTTGGTTGGGCACCCCGAGTACGACCACCTCCCTGACGGCGGGGCTCGCGCAGATCAGCTCCTCGACCGGGCCGGGGTGCACGTTCTCACCGCCCGAGACGATCAGGTCGTCGGAGCGGCCCGTCAGGTGGAGTCGCCCGAGGGCGTCGAGGTGGCCGGTGTCGCCGGTGCCGAGCAGCCCAGCCCGGCGCTCCACGGTCGCCTCGGTGCCGGTGTAGCCGTCGAAGGGGAGGTCGTTGCCGACGAAGACGCGGCCCTCCATACCGGTGGGGACCGGCTGGTCGTCGTCGCCGAGGATGACCAGGGTGGTGCCCGTCGGCGCCCGCCCGGCGGTGCCGGGGGCGTCGCGCAGGTCACCCGGCCCGGCGATGCTGACCCACGACACCTCGGTCGACCCGTACAGGTTGTAGAGGCAGTCGCCGAAGCCGTCCATGAAAGCGGTGGCGAAGCCCGATGGGAGGGCCGAGCCGCTGACCGCCACGATCCGCGGTCGGAACGTGCCCACCCACCCGGGCTCGAGCCCGGCCCGCTGCTGGTGCTCGACAACCCGCTGGAGCATCACCGGCACCGCGATCACCGTGGAGGCCCTGTGCCGTTCGACCAGGGTCAGGAAGGACTCGGGATCGAAGCTGCGCGACAGCACGATGGTCGACCCGTGCAGTGCGGCCAGCAGCAGGGCGGCATTGCCCCAGGTGTGGAACAGCGGCGCGGCGATGTGGACGACGTCACCAAACCGCAGGGGGATGGCCGAGAGGATCGAGGCCGCCGGCGCGAGCGTAGGCGGGTGCGGTCGCTTCGCTCCCTTGGGAGTGCCGGTGGTGCCCGAGGTGAGGACGATCATGCGGCTGTGGGGGGGCTTGAAGGGCAGGTCCACGGCAGCGGTGACGGACGACGAGCCCGCCGAGGCCACGAGTCCCACGAGTCCCCCGAGGCTCTCGGGGCTCTCGGGGCTCTCGGGGCTCTCGCCTTCCGTGACGACGACCGTCGGCGCCCCGGCCTGGCCCAGGAGGGCATCCAGCAGGACGACGAGGTCGGCATCGGCCACCACGGTGTGCAGCCGCTGCTGGGCGTGGACACCGACCATCTGCACCGGCGACAGACCCGTGTTGAGCAGGACGACGTCGGCCCCGATCTTGCCGGCCGCACACATCACCATGAGGGGGGCGCGACCGTTGCGGCAGAGCAGACCCACGGGGGCGCCCGGCCCGACACCCCGGGCGACGAGCGCACGGGCCAAGCGGTCGGTCGACGTCTCGAGCTCGGCGTAGCTCAGCTCTCCGTCGTCGTCGACCACAGCCAGGCGGTCGGGCTCGCGGGCCGCGCCGACGGCGACGGCCGACGTCACGCTGTTGCCGTAGCGGGCGAGAGCGCGACCGACCGACCACAGCCGACCGACACCCATCGGACGCACGACCCCCGAGCGCGTCAGCGCCATCGCCGCGCGAACCGTACCGGTGGTGAGGTCGCCGACGCCCCGCACCTGGGCCCCGAGGGAGGCCCGGGTGGCGAGGGAGACCCCGGTGGCGAGAGGGGGATGGGGAGCGGGCGCTGGCCTCGGTGGCATGGGGGCATCTTTGCAGGGCAAGAACCGGTCGATGCGGGCTGTGGGATGTGGCCTCCCCCACCTGTGTGCGCGGGCAGCCCGGGGTCGGCCCTGCGATGAGCGGAAGGGGGTGACGTTCGTGGCGACGGCCCCCTCAACCCGTGCTTCGCGCCAACTCAGTAGAGTCGAGGCGCTGGCGCGCCCCCCTGTCGCGTCACCGTTCGGACCGAGAGAGAAACGCGTACATGCATCACGAGTCCCATCCGTCTGACCAGCCCGCTGACCTTCGGGTCCCTGCGCCCACGGTCGCTGCCGACGCCCTCGAGGAGCTGGGAGACGAAAGCAGCTCGGTGATGAACTACGACGGGCAGTTCTACCCGGCCAGGCCGGCCCGGTTGCGGCCCCGTGGTCGGCTGCGCATCTTCCCGTGGCAACGGCGCGCCCGCGGTGACGGTCCACCCGACGGGTCCAATCCCGCCTACCTGGAGTGGCTCGAGCAGGAGTCGATGCTCGCCGACGCCAAAGGCTTCGCGACCCAGTTCACCGGCCAGGGCAGCATGTGGCAGAACCCGTATGCCGATCCCGACCCCCGAGCGGCCATCGAGAAGGCGTCGGTGTGGTTCACGGCCTATCCGATCTCGATGATCACGCGCCCGGGCTCGTCCTTCCTCGGCACGCTCGGCGACCCGGACCTCTGGGCCGCCTTCGCGCGCGTCGGCATCTCGGCGGTGCACACCGGGCCGGTGAAGAAGGCGGGTGGCATCTCGGGATGGGACATGACCCCCAGCGTCGACGGCCACTTCGACCGCATCTCGACGCAGTTCGACGAGGAGTTCGGCACGGAGGACGAGTTCCGCCTCATGTGTGACGTGGCGACCGAGCACGCCGGTCTGGTGATCGACGACATCGTGCCCGGCCACACCGGCAAGGGTGCCGACTTCCGCCTGGCCGAGATGAAGGTCGGCGACTACCCCGGCATCTACCACATGGTGGAGATCCCCCGGTCCGACTGGCACCTGCTGCCCAAGGTGCCGCGCGGCGCCGACTCGGCCAACCTCGACCAGGCCACCGAGGACCGCCTGTCGCGGGCGGGCTACATCGTCGGTGAGCTGCAGCGCGTGATCTTCTACGAGCCCGGCCTGAAGGAGACCAACTGGTCGGCCACCGCCCCCGTACTGGGACCTGACGGCGAGGAACACCGCTGGGTCTACCTGCACTACTTCAAGGAGGGTCAGCCGTCCCTCAACTGGCTCGACCCCACCTTCGCCGCCATGCGGTTGGTGATCGGTGACGCCTTGCACTCCCTCAGCGACCTCGGCAGCGGGGCCCTGCGTCTCGACGCGAACGGTTTCCTGGGGGTGGAGAAGAGCGCCGAGGGTGGTCCGGCCTGGTCAGAGGGGCACCCGCTGTCGGAGGCGGCCAACCAGCTCATCGCCAGCATGGTGCGTAAGGTCGGGGGTTTCACGTTCCAGGAGCTCAACCTCTCGATCGACGACATCCGCGACACGCAGGAGCGGGGCGCCGACCTCTCCTACGACTTCGTGACCCGTCCCGCGTACCACCACGCCCTGGCCACCGCCAACACCGAGTTCCTGCGGCTGACGATGAACATCGCGCGTGAGAGCCGGGTCGACACGGTCTCACTGGTGCACGCCCTGCAGAACCACGACGAGATGACCTACGAGCTGGTCCACTTCGCGGCGGTGCACGCCGGCGACCAGTACACCTTCCGGCGGGCTCCCATCACCGGTGCCGAGCTGGCCATCCTCATCCGGGCGGAGCTCACCGAGCGACTCACCGGGACGGCCGGCCCCTACAACGCGACCTTCACGCAGAACGGCATCGCGTCGACGACCGCCACCGTCATCGCCGCCTCCCTGGGGCTCACCGACCTGGCCGACCTCACTCATGACGACATCGAACGCATCAAGCAGGCCCACCTGCTGCTCGCGATGTACAACGCCTGGCAGCCGGGCGTGTTCGCCCTCTCCGGATGGGACCTCGTGGGCGCGCTGACGCTCGAGCGCAGCCAGGTGTCGGACCTCATCCGTGAGGGTGACACCCGGTGGATCCACCGCTCGGCCTACGACCTGATGGACTACCAGCCGTTGGCGCACGAGTCGACCTCGAAGATGCCGAAGGGTCGAGCCCTGTACGGCGCGCTCCCGGCCCAGCTCGAGGACGCCTCCTCCTTCGCCTCGCGGCTCAGCCGGATCCTGGAGGTGCGCGCACAGTACGGCATCGCAACCGCACGCCAGCTCGACGTGCCTGCGGTGTCGCACAAGGCGATGATGGTGATGATCCACGAGGTCGACGCGGGGCAGCAGGTCACCGCTCTCAACTTCTCCGCCGAGACCATCTCCGGGACGGTGCTGTCGCGCACCATCCTCCCCGGGAGCATCGTGACCAACCTGATGACAGGGCAGGTGGTCGGAGAGGTCGACGACCTGCACAGCCTGCACGTCGACCTCGCGCCCCACGAGGGGAAGGCCCTGCTCCTCGTCGCCCAGATAGCACCTTCTGACGACCGCTGAGCCGAATCCGCTCCGCGTAAAGGAGGACTGGTGAAGGACACGCACGGGGCCCTCGGACTCGAGCAGGAGGGATCCGCGCGAGAGTCCCTGATCATCGAGACGTTCGTGACGCTGGCCGACACCCTGGTCGACGACCACGACGTCGTCGGCATCCTCAAGGTCCTGGTGCGGCGCTGCGTGGAGCTGCTCCCCGTATCGGCGGCCGGCCTCCTGCTCGAGGACCGGGCAGGGCACCTGACCGTGGTCGCCTCCTCGAGCGAGGAGACCCGACTGCTGGAGACGTTCCAGCTGCAGAACCGTGAAGGGCCCTGCCTCGACACCGTCACGACCGGCGGCATCGTGGTCAGCGGCGACCTCGACGAGGATGCGTCGCGTTGGCCGGCCTTCGCCCCGGTGGCCCTCGCGGCCGGGATCCGCGCCGTGACGGCGCTGCCCCTGCGCCCGCGCGAGACCACCATCGGGGGCCTCGACCTCTTCCTCGCCGAGCCCGGCCACCTGGCGCCGTCGCAGGTCAAGCTGGCCCAGGCCCTCGCCCACGTCGTTTCCGTCGGCATCCTTCAGTGGCGTTCGTCCGACGAGACGCGTCGGGTGGCCCAACAGCTGCAGCACGCTCTCGACAGCCGGGTGTCGATCGAGCAGGCCAAGGGCGTCCTGGCCGAGCGGCACGGCCTGACCATGCAGGGGGCCTTCGACAGGATGAGGGTCCACGCCCGTGAGCACAACACCAAGCTCACCGTCGTCGCCCAGGCCATCCTCGCCTAAGAGCTCGACACACCGGTGGTGCCACTCGACCCGCGCCGGGCAGGCAGAGCTCCCAACCGGAGGCCGTGAGGAACCACCACGCACCGGTTCGGGACCTGCAGGGGCCGTATCCCGGTCGGTCTCGGAAACCGCACTAAGGCTTCTGCCGATGCGGCGCCCTACCTCAGGCGCGCATCGTCTCCTTCTGAGAGCCGCCCCGGCCGGGGCGGTACGACCGAGGGAGACCCCATGTACCCCACCACCACGTACGACGTCGCCCGGTTCGAGCAGGCGCACCGCCTCGAGGGCTACCGCCGCTGGTCCCTGCGCCGCTCCGGCCCGGCGGGGGCCGCCGACCCCACCGACACCACCTGGAACGCGCCGCCGGGGGCCGGTCCGACCCCCTCGTCGCGAGGCGGCCGTCGGACCGGGCATCACGGCCTGCGCGCCGTCCTCGGCCGCTGACCACCGGTATCCCTGCGGGCGTCGGTCGGCCCGACGATGATGGGGGCATGGCCGTAGACCCGCAGCGCAGCCCCCTGATCGGGCGAGCGAGCGAGCTGGCCGACATCCTCTCCGCGCTGGGGCTCTCCCCCGGTTCCGGTACGGGAGCCGCCGACCTCGCAGGCGACGCCGTCGTCCTCGGCGGCGACGCCGGCGTCGGCAAGACCCGCGTGCTCAAGGCGGTCCGCGACGCCGCCCGCACCGCTGGGTGGAGGGAGGTCGTGGGCCACTGCCTCTACTTCGGTGACAGCGCTCCCCCCTACCTCCCCGTGACCGAGGTCCTTGGTCGTCTTGCCGCCGAGTCCCCCGACCTGACGTCCGCCGTCTTGCAGGACCACCCGGCACTGGCCCGCCTGCTCCCTGGCCAGCGGGTGCGGGGCTCGGGCACCGGTCCCGCCGCGTCAGGCTCGGGAGACGTCACGTCGACCGGGCGGGCCGAGACGGTGGAGGCCGTACGCGCCCTGCTCCAGGCCCTCGCTGTCGAACGCCCCCTCCTGCTGGTCGTCGAGGACGCCCACTGGGCCGACCAGGCCACGCGAGAGCTGTTGACCTATCTGCTGTCACTGCGCAGTGAGGGCCGCGTCGCGATCGTCGTCTCGTTCCGCAGCGACGACGTCCATCGCCGTCATCCGCTGCGGGCCGCCCTCGCGCAGTGGACCCGCCTCCCGGGGGTCCGTCGGGTTCAGCTCGAAGGGCTCGACGACGCGAGCGTCAGGACGCTGGCCGCGAGTGTCCGGCCCGCTGGGTCGCCCGGTGCGCCCTCCGGACCTGCCGACGCCGAGAAACGGCTGCGGGCCATCGTCGACCGAGCCGACGGCAACCCCTTCTTCGCCGAGGAGCTGGCCAGTGCCGCTTCGGTCGACGCCGTGCCCGACGACCTCGCCGACCTGCTGCTCGTGCGCCTCGACCGGCTCTCCCCTGCCGCCCGCGATGCGGTGCGGGCGGCCTCGGTCGCCGGGCGGCTCGTCAGCCACGCCGCCCTCGCCGCCGTCACCGCAGCGGTCTCGGGCGCGCCGGTCGACGCCCCGGCACTCGACGTCTCGCTGCGCGAGGCGGTCGAGCAGCATGTCCTCGTCTCGACTCGCGGCTCGTCGTACGCGTTCCGGCACGCCCTGCTGGCCGAGGCGACGTACGACGACCTCCTCCCTGGCGAGCGGGTGCGTCTGCACGCCGCCTACGTGAGGGTCCTGGCCTCGGGGATGGTGGCCGGCACCGCCGCAGAGCTGGCCCGGCATGCCCGGGCGGCGCAGGACCTGCCCACCGCGGCTCGCGCGGCGGCCGAGGCGGGCGCTGAGGCGATGCGAGTGGGTGCGCCCGAGGACGCGGCGCGGCTCTACCAGACGGCACTCGAGCTCACCGCCAACCCCGGGCCGGTGCGCGACGCCCTAGACCTCGGCCCGGGTGACGCCTGGAACGCCGGGCCCGACGACCACCCGTCGCCCTTCGTCCTGCTGGCCCTGCGTACGGCGACGGCGCTGTCGCAGGCCGGTGAACCGGGTCGCGCGCTCGACCTCCTGCTGCACCACCTCGGCCCCACCGACGGTCCGTCGCTCGACCGGGCGCGCCTGCTCGTCGGCATCGCCACCCAGCTGTCGCTCACCGACTCCGACCTCGACCCCGCCCCGCTGACGGCGGAGGCGATGCGGCTCGTGCCGGACCACGCGTCCCCGCTACGGGCCCGCACCCTCAGCGTGCACGCCCTCGGCACCACCCGGCTCGTCGACCGCGAGGAGGGGCGCCGGCTCGGGGCGGCCGCCCTGGAGATGGCCCGGGCCGTCGGTCTGCCCATGGTCGCGGCGGAGGCCGCGGTCACTCTCGCGCGGGCCGACGACCTCGGTGGCGACCTCGAGAGCGCCAACGAGCGGCTGCAAACGGTCCTGGAAGATGCACGGGACGACGACGACGTGCCGACGCAGCTGCGCGCCCTGCACCAGCAGGGCACCCTCGCCTACGCCGTGGGAGACCTCGCCCGAGCCCGTGAACGGTTCCTCGTGGCGGCGCGTCTCGCGAGCGGCCGGGGGCGGCCGTGGGCGCCGTACGGCCTGGACTCGCGCGCCCTCGGCGCCCTCACCGCCTACGCGCAGGGTGACTGGGACCTCGCGACGTCGGAGGTCGACACGAGGGGCGAGACCCCTCCGATGGTCGCCGCTTCACTCCTCGGCTCCATCCGGCTCGCGATCCTGGCGGGGCGCGGTCAGCCCGACCCGCTGCTCCTGAGCCAGACCCGTGCGGCCTGGGGCCGGGACGGCATGGTCGCGGCGGTCGGCGGCGGGGCGGGCATCGACCTGCTCGGCGACGCCCACGACCTCCAGGCGATGGTCGCCGCCCACGACGAGGCCGTCGCCCTCGTCACTGCTCTCTACCCCGGCAGCACGCCGTGGGTGCAGATCCGTTTCACCGCACTGGTGCTCGGCCAGCTGGCCACCCACGTCGGCCGCACCCCCACCGCGCAGCGGGTCGACCTGATAGCCGTCGGTGAGCGCGTGCTCGAGGCCGGTGCGGCAGTGTGGACGACCGAGGACGTCGCGCTGCCCACGCGACTCGAGGCGCGCGCGTGGCGCGACCGATCGCTCGCCGAGCACCAGCGACTGCGTTGGCTCACCGGCGTGGACGGACCCGCGAGCACGAGCTGGTCGACGGCTGGCGGCAGTCCGTGTCCACCTTCACGGCACTGGGGCACGTCTACGAGGCGGCGCGGTCGGGGGCCCGTCTCGCTGCCGCCCTCAAGGCGGTCGGGGAGCCCGCGGAGGCACGCCGGCTGGGCGCCGCGTCCCGTGAGGTCGCCACCCGGCTCGACGCCAAGCCGCTTCTGCTCGAGCTACGGGGCCTCGGCGGCGCCACCCGACGCGAGGCGCCGGACGGTGAGACCGGGCGGCCGCCCCTCACCGAGCGCGAAGCCGAGGTGCTGGCCCTCGTCGCGCAGGGCCACAGCAACGGTGAGATCGGGCGTCAGCTGTTCATCAGCACCAAGACGGTCAGCGTCCACGTCTCCAACCTCATGGCCAAGCTCGGGGCGTCCGGACGTACGGAGGCTGCTGCCGTCGCCCGACGCGCCGGGCTGCTGCCGGACTGACCACCCGCTCCCCCACGTCAGTGTCGAGGTCGTGCTCCTGAACGACCACTACCGCCATACGGGCGACGGTCAGGGTGACTCGATGGTCGTGGCGATGTCGGTCTCGCCGACGCCCGGCTGGACGGTCGATGCGGGTGCTCGTGTCGTTCGCGGTTCCTGCGGCGCTGCTAGCCCTACCGGTCGGGCGTGTCCATGCGTTCTCCACCCTCGCGTCGAGTGCCATCAACGCGACTACGCCCTAGGATCCTCAGCAGGTGGCGGGGGACCGTCACCGGAGTGAGTCGCAACTGGAGGGCGTGTCACGTGGTGGAGGCGACGACGGGCGAGCAGCCGGGCGCGGGGGCCGCAGGAGAGCCGGTCCCGCCGCTGGTCTGGCCGGTCGAGCCTGTGGAGTACGCCCTTCAGGCCAGTGAGGACCGTCGGCTGCTCGGGGCCGCAGGCACGGACGACGTCTTCTGCGCCGAGGTCGGACGGCGCCTGCTCCTGGCCCAGTTCGAGTTCAGCCGGTGGGTGCTGCGCCGGGTCGAGAAGGTTTCGTTCTCCTCGGACCGTCGGGTGGCGCGACGGTCGTCGATCGAGCTGAGGGTCCGTGACGACGCGCCGCTGCTGGTGCCCGAGGGGCACGCACTGGCCAGGGCCGAGCCGGCCTCGGCGGGGGCGGTGGTCCACGGTGGCTACTGGCTCCTGCCTGTATCGGTGATGCGGCGCCGCACGCTGGTCGGCCTGGACCTGCGCGACGAGTCCGACGGCAGCCTGCGGATGCTCGGCCTGCGCTTCACCCAGAGGCTCGACGAGTCGATGCTGCGGGCGGCGGCCCTGCTGGGTGAGACCGACTGCGACGGCACGTTGCCGCCGCTGGTCGAGGACTACATCCGCCGGGCCATTTCCGGGCCCTACCCCGTGGTGAAGAAGGCCAAGAGCGACTACCACGCCTGGCAGCGAGCCAGGGCCGTCGGGGTCGAGGCGGTGAAGGAGCTGCCTGTTGACGTGGCGGCGCTTGACCCGTACTTCGACAACGTGCTGTTCGCCGCGGTTCTGGAGCGGATGTGGCACAACTTCAGCCTGTACGTTCTGCTGTCCGCCGACGGCCCGCGGCACCGGCTCCTGCAGCTGGCCTTCGAGGAGCAGGTGACCTGGCGGTTCCAGAAGCCACACCTGGCCTCGCCCGACTACCGGGACGCCGACGACCACGACGTGCTTGCCTACGAGCCGATGCGGAGCTGGGTGAACCTCAAGGACGCGCGGCCCGAGCTGTTCGGCCGCCGGACCACGCGCATCCGGCTGCTCACCCCCAGCGCGGAGAACTGCTCGTCGTACCACTTCGAGTTCACCGCTCCCACAGGTCTCAGCATCTCGAGCGCAGCGCTGCTGGCCGGGCGGCCCAACCACCAGCCGGACGAAACCGGGACAGAGCCGTCCTGGGATCAGGTCGCCAATCCGGGCCAGTCCGTGGGGCTGCACGCGGTCGAGATCCCGAACGGGTCGCTGTGCCGAGCCCAGGTGGACCTCCGCATCCCGAGCCGGGGCTGGCTCAGCACCCTGATGGTCTCGGTGTGGGCCATCGCCCTGGTGATGGGGACGGTGCTGCTCCACGCGCGGCTGATCGGGACCCCGAACGAGTGGACGGTGGAGCAGGTCACCAACATCCTGCTCCTGCTGGTCACCGTGACGGCCGGCGCCGCGACGTATGTCGCCCAACACCATTCGAGCGACATCGTCGCACGCATGGTGTCCGGGCTGCGCCTGCTGGGTACGGCCGCGCTCACCACCCCAGCGATGGCCGCGGTGCTCCTGGTCTACCTGCGGGCACAACCTCAGGAGAGGTACCGGTACCCGGTGATGGGGACGCTCCTGCTCCTGACGGCGCTCAGCGTGCTCGCGGTCGTGGGGCTGACCCGCGCCTGGTGGTTCACCCGCGCGGACGAGCGCCGGATCGGCATTCCGTCACCGTGGGAGATGTCGAGCATCGACGAGCGACCCGTGCCGCTCCCCGGACTGCTGGCCGACCTGTTCACCAGCGCGAAGCCCCCGGTCGACCCACCGGTGGCCGACGCCTCGGTGGGTGCCGCGCCGACGACCTCGTCCCCCGAGCCGCTGGTCGACCTCGGAAAGCCCTCCTTCGAGAGCCTCGCGCAACGGCTCGGCTTCGACGAGAAGGCCATCGGCGTCGCTTCCGCCGAGGGCTGGCACGAGACCTACGGTTGGAACGACGACCGGCAGGCGCGAGTGCTCCAGATGCTGGGGCACGTGCCCGCACCGCTGCGCAACCCGACGCACTGCGCCTGCGGTCACGTCCGGCACCACTGAGTGGGTCGCAGGGCGGCCCTCCATCCTCGAGGCACACCGGTGGACGGACCAAGCCCGTATGAGGTCGTGGGGGATGGATCACGTCAAGGCGTCGACCCATGCCAAGTCCGGTCGCGAGGCTCAAGTGCAAGGTCATCCACATCCGTGAGCCCGAGTTGGCCCGCGCGGGCCATCACGGTGCCATCATCCCCTCATGGCGACAGCGCCCGCACCAACTGTCCATCCCCATCCGTCGATCACCACGACGAGCCTCGTCTGGTGGCGCGGGGCGGTCGTGGGACTACTGGTGGCGGCCTACCTCGCGATGTCGGAGATCGACCGCCTCGTGGGGCAGGTGCTCGACGACCACGGGCGCACCTGGACACTGATCGGTCTCACCTCGCCCGCAACCGTGTTCGACAACAGCGGTTGGACCGCTCAGGGGTTCACCAACGACCAGCACCACCTCTACTCGTGGATGGTGGCCTACCTGCTGGTGGACGCAGTCTTCATCGCCTGCTACGCCCTTATCCTTAGCTGGCTGCTTGGCTGGACGTTTCCGGTCCTGGCCCTGGCCGCGCTCGATGTGCTCGAGGACATCGCCATCGGCGCCTACGGGAGACCGAGTGGACTCCCCGAGTGGGTGGCCTCTGTGGTGGCCGGCACCAGCTTCGTCAAGTGGTTGGCGATCGGTCTCGTCGTCGCCGTCGTCATCCGACGGCTGACGGACATCGGTCCGAGCGGTGTCACCTGGCGGGCTGGCCTGCGTCGTCTGCGCCGGGCGCTCTACATCCACCGGTACTCCGTCCTTCCACTGGTGCCGGTCGTGGCCCTGGGCCTGGTCCCGGGGCCGAACATCCTCGACCAGCTCCCAGACATCCAGCGGCAGTGGGTGGACGGGCCGCTGATCTCGGGGCAGGCGGTGGCGGCGACCCTCGTCCTCGTGGTGCTCGCCGCAGGCCTCTTCACCCTCGGCCGGCTCCGCAGTCAGTTTGCGCTCGAGCGGGCCACCGACCCGCCAACCGGGCCAGGGGGTGACGTCCGACCAGCCCCGGTGCTGTGGATCTACGGCCTCGGCCCGGCGCTGGTCGTGGTCGGCGTCGCGCTCAACGGCTTCGCCGACATCCAGTGGACACGGTTGGGGCCGTTCGTGGGCGTCCCGCTCCTCGTCCTGGCGCTGAGCGCGGTGATGCGTGCCAGAGGCAGCAGGGGGGACCGCCCTCCGCGCCGGGGCCTCGACCCCGAAGACATCCCGGTCATCACCCTCACCGGGGACCTACTGGCCGTCCTCATCCTCGTCGTCGGCGGCCTCGCTCTGGTGCGATCCTTCACTGCCGTCGTGACGCTCTGGTCGACGGCCCACCGGGTCACCGCCCTCGTCCTCCTCATCGTCGGCACGGCTGGCGCAACAAGCGTCTGGTGGCTGGCCATCCGGGTGATCGACGCCGTGATGACACACACACAGTGGCTGTCGACGCAGCTCACCGTCGGTGACCCCGCCGCCTTCGACCCCGCCCTGAAGAAGGCCGCCCTCGGTAGCTGGCTGGCGGTCTTCCTGGGGCTCAACCTGATGCCGCTAGCTGCGGCCCGTCTCGGCGTCATTGCCTGCATCCTGCTCGCGCTGACGTCGCTGTCCCTGCTGGTCGGCTCGTGCGTCGTGATCACGCAGGAAGGAGGAGCGCCCGATGTGCTGTGGCGGGTCGGAGCCCGCTCCGCGCCGTTGTCCCTCCTGCTGGCCGGCGCGCTCGTGCTCGGTAGCCTCTGGGCCGGGGATGGCTCCATCCACGGCACCCGCAACCTGACCGACCAGAACCTGCCTGACCGGATCGACCTGACCCGGGCCTTCACACAGTGGCACGAGGCGCCAGGCTGCACGATCACGGACGGGTCGGTGAAGCTGCGGCCGATGTTCGTCCTCGCCGCGGAGGGAGGCGGCATCCGGGCGGCTTACTGGACCTCCGCAGCACTCGATCGGATCGTCACGCACTCACCCTGCGCCACGTCGAGCACCCTGGTCTCCAGTGGCGCCAGTGGTGGGGCCGTCGGCCTGACCGTGGCCCGCTTCGCCCCACCGGGCAAGAGCTCGGAGCAGGTCACCGCCATGGCCGACCCCACCGCCTTGGCGGCCGCCTCGATCGGGCTCTCCGTGCGCGACCTGCTCTATTCGGCCACCGGGGTGCCGGCGCCGGCGTGGGGCAGCGCAGCCGTCTCCGACCGGCTGCGTGCCACCGGCAACGACCGGTGGGCCGACCGCGCCGCCCTCATCGAGGCCGTCTGGCAAACGGAGTCGAGTGCACTCGACACCCCCTTCCTCACGCTCGACAGCGCCAGCTCCGCGCCCACCGGGCAGCTGGTTCTCAACTCCACCTCCGTCGGTACCGGTTGTCGGATGCTGGTCAGCCAGGTCGACTACCCTCGCACGCCCTCCGGCACCGACTGCGCCGACGGGGAGCAGCCGGTGGCTGGCTCAGTCGACCTCCTCGGCGCGTACGCGCCGCAGTCGACCTCCTCCGGCCAGCAGCCCACCCAGCACTCCACCCAGCACTGCGTGGGACCGGTCGCCTCGAGCACCGCGGCGATGTTTGCCAGTCGCTTCCCCTTCGTCACTCCCTCCGGTGTGATCGGGCCGTGTGGGTCCAGTGTGCCGAGCACGGACGCGCTGGTCGACGGTGGCTACGTGGAGAACACGGGCATCGGCACGCTGGTCGATCTCGCCCCGCAGTGGATGAGCCAGGTGCGCGACGCCAACACGACGCAGCTGCGAACAGCCAAGAAGCCGGAGGTCATCGTCCCGGTCTTGGTGTACCTCGACAACGGAACCGGGAGCGACCTGCGCCCGCCGGTCCACAAGGCCACCGCCGAGCCACTCGTCCCCCTCACGGCGAGCGGACGGGCGGGCACCCAGCAGTCTGACACGCCCACCCTGCTCCAGCGGGCCGCTACCCTGATCGCCCCCACCCGGCTGTGGGACAGCGACGCCTGCGACCGGCCCGCAGTGGCGGGCCATCCCTCCCCGACCAGAGAGGAGACGGCAGCGTCGACGGCGTGCGAAGCTCGGCTCGCCGCAGCGGCGACATCGGTCGCCTTGGTCCGACCGCAGTCGGCCTTCGTGATCCACGAATCGACCCGGCCCTCGGTCACTGCCCCTCTGGGGTGGACTCTCTCACAGGACAGCATCGACTCGATGGAGGGAGCACTGGACACTCAGGCGTCCTCACCCTGCGCCGGCACACCGACTGACCTGCTGTGCGACCGCGGCTACGGCTCACTGGCTGATCTCTACGCGTTGCTCGACACCAAGAGGTAGTCCGCAGGGCCGGACTGTCCCAGCACCGGTGAACCTGGCCCAGCGGGCTGAGGGAGTCAACAACATGGGTCTGATGTGACCGAGATGATGGACCCGACCGAGAGCCCCGGGAGGGCCGGTCCGGCAACCCTGGGGACTTGCGACGAGCCTCCTGACCGGGTGGCCGGGGCAGGAGGGGAGCGGTCAAAGACGCTGGCCGCGTAGCCCCGTGCGTCTTCAGCGCCTGCAGCGGGCAAGCCGAACGGGTCGGTATGTAGCACCGGCAGCGGCGGACCCCGCGGGGGCTGAGCACCGGACGCGCTGCGGCTGCCCGAACTCCTCCTCCTGTCGCCCGCCGACGACTCGGCGGAGGCGGCCGAACGGCCCGCCGTACAAGGGCACGTCAGGCCGAGCTCGCGTCGGCCGGGTACGCCGCCGCCATCCTCGACTTGATGGGCTGACCGCGGGCGAAGCGGCACTGTTGAGCGGTGAACCCGCCGACCACCAGACCATGGCAGGTCCCCCCCGCTGCCACGTCGATGCATGGCACCTCACCCGGTCGCCACAACGTCAGCTCCGTCGGTCCTGAAGGGCGACGGTGGCGAGGTGGGCGGCACCGATCGCCCCGCCGTCGTCGTCGAGGGCGGTTTGCAGGATCTGGTGCTCGGGGATCCATCCGTGCAGTGAGCTCAGGGCCGACTCGAGGCCTCGGCGGTAGAGCTCCAGGTGACTGGCGGCGCTGCCGCCGATGACGACGAGGCTGGGTCCGTACAGGGTGAGCAGTGTGCCCAGCCCGTCGGCGACGCGTTCGCCGTAGCTGGCGAAGGCCGCTCGCGCCACGGGGTCGTCCCCTTCGGCGCGGGCGGCCAGGTCGAAGATCACGGTGCGGTCGCGGGGCCCACGGTCCAGGATGGTGGCGGCTGCGCGTTGGAGGGACTGGCGTGAGGCTGCTTGCTCCCAGCAGGCGGGACGGCCGCAATAGCAGGGGGTGGTGGGGGTGGCAACGGCGACGTGGCCACCCTCGGGATGGGTGCCGTCCTGGTTCCTGAACGGCTGGTCGCCGTTGAGCAGGCACACGCCGACGCCCGTCCCGAGGGTGACGTGCAGCGACCGTGGCCAGTTGCGGGCTGCCCCGACGAGGTGCTCGGCGAGGGCGGCGCAGACGGCGTCGTTGGCGATCTCGACGGGCCCGTCGGTGACGGCCCGCATCCCCTCGCGGATCGGCACGCCGGTGAACGCGGGCAGCGTGTCGGGGTTGCGGATGACGCCGTCGAGGTCGATGGGTCCGCTGGCGCCGATGCCGACCCCGAGGGGTCGGTGCCCACCTGTCACCCTGGCGACCTGGTCACGCAGGAACGACAGGATCTCGTCCGCGGTGCCGGTCGCGGGGGTGGGGATGGTGGCGCGGGCCAGCACCTGCGAGGTGGTGGGATCGGCGGCGACGAACCGGGTGCCGGTGCCGCCGATGTCGATCCCCACCACCACCTCTACCGAGGCGGCCGCGCTGGCCGGGGCGCTGGGGGCAAAAGCATCCGAGGGCATCAGATGGTGGAGGTGATCTTGCTGCCGTGGACGAACGCGCCCGGGACGACACCGTTGGCACGGGCCAGGTCGACGGCGAAGAGCTGGGGGACCACCGAGCTCGCGGCAGCGAAGGCCAGGTCCGTCGTTCCGCCGATCGGCACGTTCGAGCTGGCATCCGACCCTGCGTCGCCGACCACGACGACGTGCGTCCCGGTCTCGAGCAGGTCGGTCGCGAGGCGGCGCAGGCCAGCATCCGGGGTCTTGCGCCCGGGGGAGAAGATCATGACGGTCAGACCGTCGCCGGCGAGCTCGAAGGGGCCGTGCCTGAACTGCCCTCCGACGTATCCCTCGGCATCGATCTTGGCCGACTCTTTGGTGATCAGGGCAGCGAACAGGGCCGTGCCGGCGCTGTCACCAGCGCCGATGAACGCCAGGTTGGGTATGCAGCGCCCGCCGGAGGTCGTGGCACAGGCCGTGAGGTCGACGCTGTCGATGACCGTCTGCACGGCCGCCGCGGCGTCGTACAGTTCGTGACGCGGGATCTGGTCGGTGTCCTCGGCCCCGAAGGCCGCGCGGAGGAGGCGGTGGACGCCGAGAGTGTTGAGGTAGCTCTTGGTGCTGACGGTGGCCTCGGGCCCGCTGTGGAGGGGGAGGAAGAGGTCGGCCGCCTTGGCGAGGGGGCTGTCGTCGTCGTCGGCGACGCCGACCACCAGCGCCGGGCTGATCCGCCCCTGCCTGCGCCGCTCGAGGAGCTCGACGACCTCACCGCTCGCCCCGGACTGCGAGGTGACGATGAGCAGGGTCTCGCGGGTGATGAGGGCCTCGTTGTCGAGCAGCTCGCCGCTGTCGATTACCCACGCGCTGTGCCCGAGGTCGATGAGCCGTCGCCAGGTGGACAGGCCCGCGTAGTGGGACGACCCCATACCGGTGATGACGATGCGTCCCCAGCTGCGGGCGGTCAGGGAGCCGAGCTCGGTGGAGGCGGAGTCGGCGAGGTGGCGCAGGGCGTCGGGCTGCTCGGCGATGTTGAGCTCGAAGGGGGTGGTCTGGGTGTCGATCATGCGGAGGCTCTCTCGGGCTGGGTGACGGTGGTGGGGGGATGGAGGGAGGGGTGGGCGTCGACGGCAGCGGCCGGGTCGAGGGAGAGGATGCCGGCGGCTATCCGGGCCCCGATCATGGCGGTGGGCAGGTTGATGTTGCCTCGGGTGATGGCTGGCATGACTGAGGCGTCGGCCACGTAGAGTCCGGTTACCCCGTGGACGGCGCCTGTCGCGTCGACGACCGCGGTCGGGTCGTCGGCCGGGCCCATCTTGCAGGTGCCGGCGGGGTGGCAGTAGTTGACGATGTTGTCGAGTGGGTCGCCCTCGGTGGCCTCTGCGCCGAGGACGTCTGCGAGCTCGGGAACGGCACACATGGACCGCAGCAGGTCGAGGGACTCGGCGAGCACCGTGCGGTCGTACCCCTCAGGGTCGGTGCCGTAGCGGTGGTCGACCACCGGGTCGGCGTGGGGGTCGGCGCTCTCGATGGAGACCCGGCCCTCTGATCTCGCCCGCATCGCGCCGCCGTACAGGCTGATCGGTGGGAGGCCGGGGTGGCCGGTGTTGGCGCCGGCGACCATGAAGACATGGATGTCGTAAGGGCCGTCGTCGCACCGCGTCGACCGCGCCCGCCCGAGGCTCTGCTCATCGGGGTTCCACTCCTTCTCGGCCAGCTCTGCGGCTAAGCCGGCCTTGCCGTAGAAGTTCAGCCCGACACAGGCGTGGTCGAGCAGGTGTTGTCCGACCGCGGGCCGGTCGGCGACCACCTCGATGCCCAGCGCGCGCAGGTCGGCGGCCGCGCCGACACCGGAACGCAGAAGCAGGGCTGGGGAGTGGTAAGCGCCGGCAGCGACGACGACCCTGCGGGCCGCGATCACCGTCGGACCGTCAGGTCCGTCGACCTCGACGCCGACGACGCGAGTGGCCTCGAAGACGAGCCGCCGGACGTGGGTGTCGCCGGCGATGGTGAGGTGCGCCCGGTCCCTGACCGGGTCGAGGAACGCGATGGCGGCGTTCCAGCGGACACCGTCGACGATGTTGACCGGCATGGGGCCGATCCCGACCCCCGCCTCGATGTCGTCGAGGTCGTCGGCGTAGGGGAGTCCGACGGCCAGGCCTGCGTGCACGAACGCCTCCTGCGCGCAGGTGAGCTCGTCCATCCGGTAGCGGCGCACCCGGAAGCGCTCGCGGGTCCACTCCAGCACGGGCTCGACGACGACCGTCTCCCACCCCGGGTTGCCCTGCCTGGCCCAGTCGTCGTAGTCCTCGCGTGCACTGATCGAGGCGGTGCAGCCGTTGTGGGAGGAGCAGCCGCCGAGCACCTTCGCGCGGGGCAGGTCCAGGGTGCGGCCCGGAGTGGCTTGACCGGTCAGGTCCCAGTCGTGGGAAAGCGGGATGTCCTTGGCGTTCAGGACATCAACCGGCCAACGGCCCTCGGCGTAAGCCCCGTAGTCGGGGCCCGCCTCCAACAGCAGGATCGACTCGGTGCTGTTGGCGGTGAGGACGCCGGTGAGCGCGGCACCACCGGTCCCACCGCCGACGACGACGGTGTCGACGCGTCGTGGCAGCTCGGTTTCGGGCATGAGGACTTCTCCTGTGCGGGTGATCACGGTGGGTGGGGGGAAGGACGCGGCGGTCCTGGAGGGACCGCTCGCGTCAGGCGAGCCGGAGCAGGGCCGGCCCGGCGACGTGCACCGCCTGGCGGTGCTCGGCGCTGAGCTCGGAGTCGCTGATGACCAGGTCGACCTGGTCGAGACCGGTGATCCGCGCAAAGGCGGTCTGGCCGAACTTCGAGGAGTCGCAGGCCACGATGCAGCGGGCCGAGCTGGCGAGTGAGGCCCGCTTGACAGCAACGTCATCGACGTTCCATTCGGTCAGGCCGGCGACGGCGTCGATGGCAGACGCGGTCATCACGTAGGTGTCGAACCGGTAGTCCAGCAGGGTGCGCTCGGCCGCCGGTCCGACGAAGGACTGCTCGCTGTGGCGAACCTGGCCTCCCGGGACCATGACCGTGGTCTCTGGCGAGGACGCCAAAATCTGGGCCACTCGCATGTTCAGCGCGCAGACGGTGACCGGACGTCCGACCAGGGCCTCCGCGATGACGGTGCCGGTGCTGCCGCCGTCGAGGACGAGCGTCTGACCGTCGACGATCTCCTTGGCGACCATCGCAGCGATCGCACGCTTGGCGTTGAGGTTCATCCCCAGACGCAGCGCGAACGGCGGTTCGAAGCTGCCGCTCTGGGTGCGGACCGCGCCGCCGTGGGTGCGGCGCAGCATCCCATCGGCCTCGAGCCGGTCGAGGTCGCGGCGGATCGTCATCTCCGAAACGGAGAACCTGGCACTGAGATCGGCGATGGTCAGCTTTCCCCGGGCGTTGAGCACCTGGAGGATGATCTGGTGCCGTTGCTCGGATCTCACCAAGTGCTCGCTTCCACGATGACGTACGTGACGCTGGTCGCTCCATTGTGTCGGGTCAGACGACGTCGGGGATCTCGCCGGCGCTGGCCATACACTCCCGGTTGCCGGGCCGCAGGTTGCGGCCGAACAGGATGCCCACACCGATGAGGATGTAGACGGCGGCGATCAGCGGAGCCAGGGCAACCGGCATAGCCGGCAGCGGGACGATGCTCTTGTAACCGATGACGATCAGGGCTGCGGTCGAGATGATCGGGCAGATCACGAACTGCATGACGCTGAACTCGTCGGGGTGCTTGGTGCGGAAGAACGTGAAGGCGGCCACGTTCATCAGGATGAAGATCGGGATGTAGGCGAAGGTGCCCGTCGTCCCGAGCAGGTTGAACAGGTTGTAAGGGCCCATCGGGATGCCCGCTGCCAGGCAGATGGCGACCGCGAGGACCACCTGCACGAAGACGGCGACGACCGGTGTGCCGTGCGTGGGGCTGACCCGAGCGAGGGGGACTCGGCAGGGCGCCGGTACGGGCCATGCCGAACAGCGTGCGGGTCGAGCTGGTGGTGCAGGCGATGCAGACACCCAGGCCGGAGTTGACCAGGGCGACCAGGACGATGATCGAGCCGCCACTCCAGAGCCGGTCGGCCAGCACGAACGCCGGCGCAGTGGGTGAGGTGGCCAGCGCCTCGAGATTGTCGGTGCCCCAGCCGATCTGGAGACCCCAGGCGCAGATCAGGTAGAAGGCGCCGACGAGGGCGAGCGAGCCGAAGATCGCCTGCGGCACGATCCGCCTGGGGTCGCGTGACTCGTCCGCGACGGCAGCGGCCGACTCGAAACCGGTGAAGGCGAAGATCGAGAGCACGATCGCTAGGAAGAACCCCGAGGAGCCGCTGATGTTGGCCGGGTTGAAGCCAGCCACGTTGAGCCCGCCCGGACCGGGGTTGAGCACCCCGGTCAGTGCGAGGGCGAGACCGACGAGGATCTCGAAGACCGACATCACGACCAGGAACCGGACGGAGATGACGATGCCTCGGTACGCGCAGGCGAAGCAGACCGCGAAGATGACCAGGGCGTAGACCCACCACGGGAGACCGAATCCGTACTTGGCCGTGAGCTCGTCCTGCAGCACAGCGCCGGTGAACGCGGCCAGCGCCGCCGGCACGATGGTGACCATGATGGCGTACAGCCACCCGGTCATGAAGCCGGACCGCGGGCCGATGCCCTGCGACACATAGGTGTAGAAGCCACCGGCCGACGGCAGGTGTCGCGCCAGACCCAGCATCGGCACGGCGAGCACCAGGCAGACCGCGAAAGCGGCCAGGTACGTCAGCGGGGCCGAGATGCCGGCCTGGGTGGTGGTGAACGCGATCGTGTAGAAGACGCCCAGGGTCGGCGAGATCTGCGCGATCGACTGCATCAGGACTCCGGTGAGGCCGACCGAGCCCTTCCTCAGGTCGGTGCGCACGGTCTTCACGGGTGCGGACGAAAACGCAACCGGCGACGCCGTGGCCGGGTCGGTACTGGTCATGTGAGCTCCCCATCGGGACAGGTGGCAGGTCTGAGGCCTAGCCGCGGCAGCCGTTCGGATCCTTGATCCGAACGTTCAACGTGTTGGAACCTACACTGTTCTTGTGTGTTTGCGCTAGTTATGTGCGAGTTAATGTTCATATTGCCGCTCCCACCCTGGGAGCCGCCCCGGGTGACGCAGGGCCGACCTCACTGACGTCGGGCAACCCCCACTCGGGACTGAGGGCCAGGTCGTAGTGCCCCGCTCGGACCGCCGCGCCACCGACGAGCAGGACCCGGCGCCGGCCGCGCTGCGGGTGCCCGATCTGGCCTCCCTGTCGCCTGTCGACGACTCCGAGGAGGCGGCCAGGCTGGCCCACCGAACAGGGGTCCGTCAGGCCGCGCTCGCGCCTGGGCCGGGACTCCAACGTCCCCGCGGTGCGCGCCATCCCGGGCCCGCGGTTGCTGGCCGCGGCCAGCCGCGACCACGCCCGAGCAGACGCGGCCGCGGCCGCCTACCTGCTAGGCGCTGTCGAACCGAACCCTGCACGCTGCGCCTCAAGACGAATTTGTGGGCCGACTGCAAAAGGCGCGCCGTACCGGCCGGCGTAGTGCAGGATCGGGGCCGTTGTGACGGTGTCGTGCACGCTCCACCGCCGGTCGAGCCGTCGTACCGTACGCAACGACCCCACCTGAGCTCGACCCGAGGCTGGCGGTCGTTGCCGGTTTGGGTGGAGACTGACGGCGTTCCCTACCGCCGGAGGTCAGTGATGGCAGCACTCGTCCGATGGATTGTCCCCTCCGAGCGACGGGGAGCCGCGGCCTGGCGAAGGCGTGGTGGCTTTGGCCTGGGAGTTGGTCTGGCGGCGGTGTCACTGGCCGTCGGGCCGGTAGCCGCGTCGACGTCAGGCCCGCCGTCCGTGTTGCACGTGGCGCAGATCGCCCGACAGGACGTGCCGGTGCTGCCCGGGTCAGAACCGGACACGCTGGTCGAGCCCGACGTCGCCGTATCGCCAATAGATCCTCGGGTCGCGGTCGCTGTGGCTCACGACGGTCGCTATCCCGACGGCGGGGCCGTGGGGATCGAGACCGCCTGGACCCATGACGGCGGGGCAACGTGGCACCACAAGCCACTGCCGGGGGTGACCGTGACCACCGGTGGTCCGCCCACCTGGGAAAGGGCGAGTGACCCGGTGGTGGCGTTCGCCTCGGACGGCGTCGTCTACATCTCGACCCTCGTCTTCAATGGTGGCTGCGACAGTGCGGTGCTGGTCTCCAAGAGCACCGACGGTGGCCGGAGCTTCGCCAAGCCGACCACGGCGCACCGCAGCGCCACCTGCAACGTCTCGGACGACAAGAACTGGCTCGTCGTGGACAACAGCGCAGCAAGCGCGCACCGCGGGCGCCTCTACCAGTTCTGGACCCCGTTCCTGACGGATATGTTCGGACGCGCCGATGGGTCCCCGCAAGCGCTGGTGGTCTCCGACGACGGCGGCGCGACCTGGAGCGCCCCGGTGAACGTCAGTCCCCCGCATGCGAACACCCAGAACTCGCAGCCGATGATCACGCCGAACGGGACCGTCGTCGACGCCTATCTGGATGGCGGCCCGAACGGCTCTGCCGAAGGTCCGGAGGCGGCCGGCGCCCGGGCGGCTCACGCGACCACGCCCCTTGCACCGCACCTGGCCACACCTCGGGCATCGGCCGGATCGACGTTCCCTGCGCTGGTCACTCGCCTCTCGACAGACGGCGGCGTGACCTGGAGCGCGGGCGGGGTGATCACCCGTGACCTGGGCGGGGGGCCCCCTCGGTTCCGCTGCTGCCTGAACTCGGCCATCTCTGACCCGGTCACCGGAAGCATGTACGCGACGTGGAACTCCGTGGACGCCACGAAGGTTAAGCTGTCCTCGTCTTCGGACGGAAAGCACTGGTCGGCTCCTGTCGTCGTAAACCGTCCGGACCCGTCCCTGCTCGGTCTCAACGCCGATGTCTCGGCCTACAACGGCACCGTGTCGGTTTCCTTCGGACTGACCAACGCGGACACGACGTCGGGGCGCTTCGGGCGGCAGCTCGTGGCGACCTCCCGCGACGCGGGCCAGCACTTCCTGGCGCCGACCGCACTCGGACCGCAGATCAACTACGCCTACGCCGCAGCAGCCCGCGGCATCTTCCCCGGGGACTACATCGGCACGGCCATGACCAAAGGCCGCCTCTACGCGGTGTGGGCCGTCGCCAGCACACCACCGTCTGCCGGCGCGAGGTTCCATCAGGTGATCGAGGGAGCAGCCCTCGACACCAGCCGCCGCCCAGTCCGGGCCGTCCTGGCCTCTTCGGAATGAACCGACGCCCCTCCACCACTGATCCGGTGGGACGCGAGGGTTGTCTGTAGCCGCACCAAAGACTGACCTGCCTCGGCGAACCCCGCCGCGGACGGGACCCGTGTCGGGGAATGTTTGAAGCACCCTCCTGTCGCCAGCCCTCGCCGAGGTCGTTCTGGTCGGCTGGGCTGCCGTCGTCGCCGGGATCGCTACCCAGCTCACCCTCAGTCGCAAAGCGCACTGAGCCCGACCTCGACCATGGCGTCCGGCGGCGGAGCAAGGCGTCACGTACCGGGTCCATGGTGATCCGCTGAGCGAGCGTAGGCTCACGGTATGCCTGCCGCCGGGAACGACGTTCGTACGCTTGGTGGCTGGATGCCTTCGGGGCAGGAGCAGCTGGAGAGCTGGCTCGCCGGCCACGTCGAGCGGGTCGGAAGCCGAGAAGCGCAGGAGCTTCGCCCGTCGGTGGCGGCGTTCAAGGATCTGATCCACAGCGACCCCGTCGTCGGCATGCTGGTCCACCGGATGATCGAGCAGGTGCCGAAGACCCGCGGCTACAGCCAGCGGCACGTCCGCGACGTCGAGCACCTGCTGACGCTCATCGACGGGGTGCTGGACCTAGCCCCCGAGTACGGCGAGGAAAACGTCACGCTACCGATGGGCGCGGTCCTGGACTGGACCATGGGCACGCCGGCGGGGATCGCCGCCTACCGGGACACCCGGGTCAACGGCGCGCTGAAGGCGATCCTGCGCGAGTGGTGCGAGTTCTTGAACACGCCCGCCTCGCTCTACGTGCTGAACGAGTCGCCGCAGGGCTGGAAGAGCGCGAAGGCCCGCGCTGACGTGGGGATGGAGCAGTTCCGGCACGACCCTGAGCACGAGCACTGGGGCTTCACGTCATGGAATGACTTCTTCACGCGGCGCTTCGTCGACGGTGCGCGCCCGGTTGCCGCGCCCGACGACGACTCGGTCATCGTCAGCGCATGCGAGTCCACACCCTTCGGCCTGCGGACCGGCGTGAGGCTGCATGACCGCTTCTGGCTCAAGGGCCAGCCCTACTCCCTGCACGACATGCTCGACCACGACGAGGCGGCAGCCCACTTCATCGACGGCACCGTGTACCAGGCGTTCCTCAGTGCCACGAACTATCACCGGTGGCACAGCCCCGTCGCAGGCACCGTAGTCCGTGCCTGGGTCGTCGACGGCACCTACTACTCCGAGGCCGACACAATAGGCGAGAGCGAGGCGGAGTCACCCAACTCCCAGTCCTACCTAGCTCACGTAGCCACCCGGGCCATCGTGGTCATCGAGGCCGACAACCCGACGATCGGCCTCATGGCCTTCGTCGCCGTTGGCATGTCGGACGTGTCCTCGTGCATCATCGACGTGCACCCCGGCCAACACCTCGACAAGGGCGAGGAACTGGGCTACTTCCAGTTCGGTGGCTCCACCCATTGCCTCGTGTTCCGGCCAGGGGTCATCTCACAGGTCAACATCCGCGCCGTCCCCCTGCCGGGCGACCCGGACGCCCCCGTGGTTCTGGTCAACTCGGCCCTCGCCACCGCCGCTCGCGCCTGAGCCCCGAGAGACCCAGGTCGAATTTGCGAGTGTCCGGAGGGGGACTTGAACCCCCACGCCCGTTAGGGCACTAGCACCTCAAGCTAGCGCGTCTGCCATTCCGCCACCCGGACAGGGTGTCTGAGCAGGTGTTTTGCGTCGTTCCCTGCTGCGCCGGAAACGTTAGCACGCACCCTCACCCACCTCCCAAACGGGACCGGGCTCCCGCCGTCGACCACGCCGACCGACGCCGGTTAGGCACGTCGTAGCACCCGCGCCCCCTCCTCACGCAGCTCGCGTATGGAGGTCAGGCCAGACAGACCCAGGGTCAGGTCGAGCTCGGCCACGAGGTTCTCCAGCACCGCGCGGACCCCGGCCTGTCCGTCGAGGGCCAGTCCGTAGACGTGCGGGCGGCCGACGGTCACCGCGTCGGCGCCGAGAGCGATGGCCTTGACGACGTCGGCTCCGGTGCGAATACCGCTGTCGAGCAGCACGGGCACCCGACCTCGCACGGCCGAGACCACCTCCGGCAGGGCGTCCAGCGACGCGAGGGCCCCGTCCACCTGGCGGCCGCCGTGGTTGCTGACGATCAGTCCCGCGACTCCCAGGTCGAGGGCCTGACGGGCGTCGTCAGGGTGGAGGATCCCCTTGAGCAGCACGGGCAGTCGTGTCCGCTCCGGCAGCGTCGCGATGTCGTCCCAGGTGAGCGAGGGCTTGGAGTAGATCTCGAGAAACGTCTCGACGGCCGCCCGGGGATACGGTGAGCGCAGGTTGTGGATGAACCCGCCGGGTGTCTCCCGCGCCATCGAGACCAGTGTGCGGATGGCTCCGGGGGTCGTCCTTGCGCGCTCGGCGGCCGGCCGGCCCGAGGACCCCGTCCGGCGGGCCAACACCCGCTCCCGCACGATCTGGCGGAAGCGCGGGTCCGAGGTGTACTGGGCGATGCCGACCCCCCGGGCAAACGGGAGCGACCCGAGGTCGAGGTCGTGGGGACGCCAACCGAGCATCGTCGTATCGAGGGTGACGACGAGCGCATCGGCGCCCATCCGCTCGGCCCGCCCGATGAGGCTGTCGACCAGCTGCTCGTCGGTGGACCAGTAGAGCTGGTACCACCGCGGGGAGTCCCCCATGGCGGCAGCGGTGTCCTCCATGGGGGAGCTGCCCTGGTTGGAGAAGATGTAGGGCAGACCGAGCTGCGCAGCCGCCGCACCGATGTGGACATCGGCGTCCCGGGCCACCAGGCCGGCGGCGCCCACGGGCGCCACTAGCAGGGGCGCCGGGAGCCGTCGGCCGAACAGGTCGATGTCCAGATCGCGCTGCGAGACGTCACGCAGCATCCGCGGCACGATCGCCCACCGGTCGAAGGCGGCGCGGTTCGCCCGCATCGTGGCCCCCGCCCCCGCTCCCCCGGCGACGTAGGCCCACGCCTGCCGGCTCATCACCTGACGGGCCTGTGCCTCCAGCTCGTCTGGACGGGTCGGGACGACCGGGCGACGCCCCAGCGCGCCGCCTCGGTAGATCGCGTTCTGGCGCGACCGACCCGGCCCGATGGTGAGGTGGGTGGACTCGGGTCCCGGTGCCACGGCATACCTCCTGCTGCGGGGCGCACCACCTCGGTGTTGGGTATGGCGGCGGCCAAAACAATTGCTGCACGTACGCTACCCGCCTGTCACACTCGAGGAGTGTCGGACATCGCCCGGCGGTCGCGGACCGGGCGCGGGGTGGTTGCGGCCGCCGTGCTCGGCAGCGGGATGGCGATGCTCGACGGCACGGTGGTCAACGTCGCCGTCGTGCGCATGGGCGACGACCTCCACGCCAGCCTCGCCGACCTGCAGTGGGTCACCAACGGCTACCTGGTGACCATGGCGTCGCTGATCCTGCTCGGCGGCTCCCTGGGCGACCGTCTCGGGCGACGCCGGGTCTTCCTCGTCGGAGTGATCTGGTTCGCGCTCGCCTCAGCGGCGTGCGGGCTCGCCCAGTCGCCCGCCCAGCTCATCGCCGCCCGGGTCGTGCAGGGCGTCGGGGCGGCGTTGCTCGTGCCCGGCAGCCTGTCGATGATCCACTCGAGCATCCGCCCGCTCGACCGCGGACGCGCCATCGGCTCCTGGACCGGGCTGGGCGGGATCGCTTCTGCCGCAGGGCCGTTCATCGGCGGGTGGCTGGTGCAGTACGCCAGCTGGCGCTGGGCCTTCCTGATCAACGTGCCCCTCGGGGCGCTCACCGTCGCCGTTGCCCTGCGGAACGTCCCCGAGACGAGGGACATGGAGGCCGACCACCACCTCGACGTCCGCGGAGCCGTGACGGCGACGCTCGCTCTCGCTGTCACGACGTACGGCTTCATCGAGGCGCAGGCCCTGGGAGCCGCGCAGGCCACCGGGGTGGTCCTCGGCGGACTCCTTCTGCTGGCGGGCTTCGTCGTCCTCGAGGACCGCGAACGGCACCCGATGGTGCCGCCCAGGCTCTTCGCCTCACGGCAGTTCGCCGCGGCCAACCTCATGACCTTGCTGACGTATGCAGCCCTCGGCGCCGTGCTCTTCTTCCTCACCCTCCAGCTGCAGACCACCCTGGGCTACCCACCGCTGGCCGCCGGACTGGCCACGCTGCCCCTCACCGTGCTGATGCTGCTGCTCGCGGCCCGGGGGGGACAGCTGGCCACCCGCATCGGCCCGAGGCTGCCGATGACGGTGGGCCCGCTGTTCTGCGCTGCAGGAGTCCTCCTGCTCAGCGGGGTCGACGCAGGAGACACCTACGCACTGGGCGTGCTGCCCGGCGTCGTCGTCTTCGGGCTGGGTCTGTGTCTGCTCGTCGCGCCCCTGACGGCCACGGTGCTCGACGCAGCTCCCGACCGCTACGCCGGGGTGGCCAGCGGGGTCAACAACGCCTTGGCACGCACCGGCAGCCTCCTGGCGGTCGCAGCGCTGCCGGCAGCGGTGGGTCTGTCGGGTGCCGACTACGCCCGTCCCGGCGCGCTGTCCGGCGGCTTTCGGGCCGCCATGCTCGCCGCCGCCGCCCTGCTCGTCGCGGGGGCCGCGGTGTCGTGGGCCCTCATCCGCGACGACGTACCAGCCGGCGACGGTGCCGCTGCGCGCCCCGAGGACGCGGACGGCACCGCCGACGACCCCGCTCCCTGACCGACCCACTACCGTGACGTCATGGCGACCAGCCTCTACCTCGCCTCGGCCGAGGGGTTATCCGGCAAGTCGGCGGTGGCCCTCGGGCTGCTCGACCAGCTCAGCCGTCGGGTGGGCAGGGTGGGGGTCTTCCGGCCCATCGTGCGCAGCGACGACCCCGCAGCCGACCATGTGCTGGCCCTGCTGCTGTCGCGCCTCGACACCGGGCTCACCCCGAAGGACGCCGCCGGTGTCGGCTACGACGACCTCCACCACGACCCTCGCGGCTCGATGGACACCATCATCGACCGGTTCCACGCGCTCGCCCGTGCCTGCGATGTCGTGCTGATCGTCGGCTCCGACTACACGGACGTCACCACGCCGACGGAGTTCTCCACCAACGCGACCATCGCCGCCAACCTCGACGCGCCCATGGTCCTGGTCGTCACCGGTGCAGGACGCACGCCCGAGCAGGTGGCCACCGCAGCCCTCGTGACCGTCGACGACGCCCGGGCCCACCACGCCTCCGTACTGGCCGTCGTCGCCAACCGCGTCCCACCGGTGACCCTCGCACCCACCGCTGCCGCCCTGACGGCGACCCTCGGCGAGCTCCCGGCCTACGCGCTGCCGGCCGACCCGGTGCTCGACTCGCCCACCGTGCGTGAGCTGTCGGCCGCCGTGCGTGGGCGCCTGCTCCACGGCGACGACGCCCTGCTCGATCGTGAGGCAACCGGAATGGTGGTGGCCGCCATGACCATGCCCAACGTGCTGGAGCGGCTGATCGAGGGCTGCGTCGTGGTCGCCCCCGCCGACCGCAGCGACGTCCTGCTCGGCCTGCTGCTGGCTCACCGCGCCAGCACGTTCCCCAGCCCGGCCGGCATCGTGCTCAACGGAGGGTTCGGCGTGCCCGCCCCCGTGGCGCGGTTGGTCGCCGGCCTCGAGGTGCACGTACCGGTGGTCGCCTGCGACACGGGCACGATGGAGACGACCGCGCTCCTCGCGGCCGTGACCAGCCGCCTGACCAGCACCGCCACGCGCAAGATCGAGACCGCCCTCGCCCTGGTCGAGGAGCACCTCGACGTGCCCGGTCTCCTCGACCGGCTCGACGTCACGCCCAGCACCGTGGTGACCCCGCTGATGTTCGAGCACCGCCTCCTCGACCGTGCCCGGGCGGCCGACGCGCACATCGTGCTGCCCGAGGGGGAGGAGCCGCGCATCCTCCGAGCCGCCGACCAGCTGCTGCGGCGTAAGGTCGTGCGGCTGACGCTCCTGGGCGACCCCGACGTGATCCGTGCCCGGGCCGGGCAGCTCGGTCTCGACCTCACCGGCGCCGCGCTGGTCGACCCCCATGACCGGCGTGACGAGCAGCTGCGCACCCGCTTCGCCCACGAGTACGCGGCCGCGCGGGCGCACAAGGGGGTGACGGTCGAGCAAGCCTGGGACGCTGTCGGCGACGTCAGCTACTTCGGCACGATGATGGTGCGCGACGGCCTGGCCGACGGCATGGTGTCGGGCTCGGCCCACACCACGGCCCACACCATCCGTCCCGCGCTGGAGCTGTTGCGTGCCGGCGACGGTGGGGTGGTGTCGTCGGTCTTCATCATGTGCCTCGCCGACCGCGTGCTCGTCTACGGGGACTGCGCCGTCAACCCCGATCCCACCGCCGACCAGCTCGCCCAGATCGCCGTGTCGTCAGCGGCCACCGCCCGCCAGTTCGGGGTCGAACCGCGCATCGCCATGCTGTCCTACTCCACGGGCGGGTCCGGCACCGGAGCTGGCGTCGACAAGGTGCGTGCGGCCACCGCACTGGTCCGCGAGCGGGCGCCCGAGCTGTCGGTCGAGGGACCGATCCAGTACGACGCCGCTGTCGACCTGGCCGTCGCCGCCGCCAAGCTCAAGGACTCCCCCGTCGCCGGACGGGCCACCGTCCTGGTCTTCCCCGACCTCAACACCGGTAACAACACGTACAAGGCCGTGCAGCGTACTGCTGGCGCGGTGGCGATAGGTCCGGTACTACAGGGCCTGCGTAGGCCGGTCAACGACCTCAGTCGTGGCGCACTCGTGCGTGACATCGTCAACACCGTGGCTATCACCGCAGTGCAGGCGACGGCCCAGGATTCCCCTCCCTCCCCACCCTCAGGAGGCCCTACGTGACCAGCTTGGTCCTCGTCGTCAACGCCGGCTCGTCGTCGCTGAAGTACCAGCTGCTCGACGCCGACGCGCCCGACGGGGTCGAACCCGTCGTGGTCGGGCTCGTCGAGCGGATCGGGCGGGCGGGCGGCGCGGGGGCCGGACCGGCCGCAGCGGGGGACGAGCCCAACGTGCACCACACGACCAGCAGCGGTCAGCACGACCGCTACGTCGCGTGCGCGGACGCGGGCGAGGCCTTCGCTGAGCTGCTGGACTCCTTCGCCCGGCACGGCCCCGACCTCGCGGGTGTCGACCTCGCGGCCGTCGGGCACCGGGTCGTCCACGGCGGCAAGTACTTCGCGGCTGCCACCCTCGTCGACGACGAGGTGCTCGCCACCATCGCCGGCCTCTCTTCGCTGGCTCCGCTGCACAATCCGGCCCACGTCGAGGGCATCAGGCTGGCCCGCGCCAGCTTCCCGGGCGTGCCCCAGGTGGCGGTCTTCGACACCGCCTTTCACCAGACCCTGCCGCCCCGGGCATACACCTATGCCGTGCCGCGTGCCTGGCGCGACGAACACAGCGTGCGACGCTACGGGTTCCACGGCACGTCGTACGCCTATGTGTCGCGCCGGGCGGCCGAGCTGCTCGGTCGGCCGCTCCAGGAGACCGCCATGGTCGTGCTCCACCTCGGCAACGGCTCCAGCGCGGCGGCGATCCTCGACGGACGCAGCATCGACACGTCGATGGGGCTGGCGCCCCTCGAGGGGCTCGTCATGGGCACCCGGTCGGGTGACCTGGACCCCGCGGTCGCGGGTCACCTGGCCCGGGCGGGCGTGCCGGTGGAGGAGTTCGACCGCGCCGTGACGACGGAGAGCGGGCTGCTCGGCCTCAGCGGGCACAGCGACTTCCGTGCGGTGGTCGCCGCTGCCGGCGCGGGTGACCCCGACGCACAGCTCGCCATCGAGGTCACCGCCTACCGCATCCGCGCCTACGTCGGCGCCTACACGGCTGCTCTCGGCCGGTTGGACGCCGTGGTGGTCACGGGCGGAGTCGGCGAGCACAGCCCCCTCCTCCGGTCAGCCTCCCTGGGTGGCCTCGGAGTGCTCGGCATCGTGCTCGACGAGCAGGCCAACGCCCTCGCGACGAGCGGCCAGCACGTGATCTCGGCGCACCACAGCCCGGTCGCTGTGCTCGTGGTCCCCACCGACGAGGAGCTCGAGATCGCGCGCCAGTCAAGGGATCTCGTGCGACGGTGACGCCGAACAGCACGCGCCGGGCCGGGGGGCCTACTCTGCGGCCACCTCGAAGACCGGGACGACCTGCGCCCGGGCCAGCGTGTGGGAGAAGAGGTTGAAACCGAGGATGGTGGGCGTCGCGTCGGCTGGCACGTCGAGCGTCTCGACGTCGACGGCGTGCACCACGACGAAGTAGCGGTGGTGCCCGTGGCCGGCCGGTGGCGCCGCCCCGAGGTACTGGGTCACCCCACCGTCGGTCTTCAGCTGGACCGCTCCCTCGGGTAGTCCCGAGCCTTGGGCGTCGCCGGCACCTGTGGCGAGCTCGGTGACGGACGCGGGGAGGTTGAAGGCGGCCCAGTGCCAGAAGCCTGCGGCCGTCGGAGCGTCCGGGTCGTACATCGTCACGGCGAAGCTCTTGGTGCCCTCGGGGAAGCCGGACCAGCTCAGCTGCGGTGAGATGTCCTCCCCGCCCGCACCGAAGATCCCGCTGACCTGGGGTGTGTCCAGCGTCTTCCCGTCGGCGACATCGGTCGAGGTGACGGCGAACGACGGCACCTGCGGCAGGGCGGCATACGGGTCGTAGGAGTAGTCGGGCACAGGTCCTCCAGGGACGTCGGGGATGAGGCGATGCGACGTGGCCGCATCCTGCTCGCACGCTACCCCGCAGGCGCTGGCTCGGCACGGGTGCACCGCGCCTAGGCTGCCGACGTGACCTTCGTGCGGGACCTGTCCGCGGTGCTGCGGGAAGGCGGCTTTCGCCGGCTCTTCGCCGTGCGCCTGGTCTCGCAGCTGTCGGACGGCGTCTTCCAGGTGGCTCTGGCCTCCAACCTGCTCTTCTCCCCCGAACGGGCGCCGGACGCACGGTCGATCGCCGTGGCGCTGACGGTGGTGCTCCTGCCCTTCACCGCCCTTGGTCCGTTCGTCGGCGTGCTCCTCGACCGGTGGCCCCGACGGCTGGTCATCATCGGGGCCAACACCGTCCGGGTGGCGTTGTTGCTCCTGCTCGCCGTCGACGTCGCCCACCGCGACCAGGGTCCGCTGTTCTACTCACTGGTGCTGGTCACGTTATCGGTCAACCGCTTCCTGCTCGCCGGGCTGTCAGCCGGCCAGCCGCGGGTGGTGCCGAGCGTGTTTCTCGTCACGGCAAACTCGGTCGGCCCGACCTGTGGCAGCCTGACCTACCTCGTGGGTCTCGCGGCCGGTGGCGCCGTACGGGGCCTCGGTGGCAGCGATCCCCTCATCCTCGTCATCGGCGCAGCCTGCTACGGGCTCTCGGCCGTGGTCGCCCTACGGCTGCCCGGGCTCGGTCCCTCGCTCGACGAGGTTCCCTCTGATGTGCGCCGCGCGGCCGGTGACGTGCTGCACGGGATGGCCGCTGCGGTGCGCCACCTCCCACCGCTGGCGCGGCTCGCTCTCGGCGTCGCCTCGGCCGTTCGCCTGCCCTACGCGGTTGTGCTCGTGGCGACGGTGCTGCTCTACCGCAACTACTTTCCCGGACCGGGCACCGGTTTCGAGGGTGTCGGCGTGGCCGCGGGAGCCGCCGGGGTCGGCTTCGGTGCCGCCGCGGTGGCCACCCCCGTACTCACCGCGCGGATCGGGACCGGGAGGTACGTCGCGCTGCTGAGCGCCCTCGCCGGCGTCGTCGTGGTCGTGCCCGGTGCGCTCTTCACACCGTGGGCGATCACCGTCGCGTCGTTCGGTCTCGGGGTGACCACCCAGGGGGTCAAGATCTGTGTCGACACGACCGTGCAGCAGGTCGTGGCCGACGTCTACCGCGGCCGGCTCTTCGTGCTCTACGACGTGCTGTTCAACGCCGTCCTCATCCTCGGGGTCATCCTGGCCGCAGTCGTCCTGCCGCCTGACGGGGCCTCGTACGCCGTCGTCGTGGGGGCCGGACTCTGGTACCTCGGCGTGGCTGCGCTGGTCGGCCGCCACTGGCCGGCCCGGCCTCACCGGGCTCGCACCGGGCCGGACGGTGACCCTTCTGAGGCGTCTCCCCTAGATGAATGATTCCGGGGTTTCAGTGGTCGTAGGCGGTCAGGGAGCGGAGGACGGGTGCGCCGATGAGGTCGTTGTGCCA
>Ga0123337_10001133_pt1 | contig 36161 bp, 17 predicted proteins | sample frozenSSSSmetaG_FD_89792 | JGI IMG/M metagenome (GOLD analysis project Ga0123337, IMG submission 89792) | Glacier valley bacterial and archeal communities from Borup Fiord, Nunavut, Canada, to study Microbial Dark Matter (Phase II) -... | ecosystem: Environmental > Aquatic > Freshwater > Ice >...
AACTTCCAAGCCATGGCCTACTGGATTGCAGGCGGCCTAACTATCGAAATCCGCCCGAGCGCTACCCACTAAAAGCTCAGCAGCGCCCGAAAAAATAGCCGACGGCGGTGAATTCACCCACCGTGTCGGGAGCGGCGACGATCCAGCGTCCGACGCAATCCTCCGCCGGGGCGAGCGCGGTGGCCTGCGTAACCGAGAACTGTCGCACCAGCGGGTCTCGCGGGCGGGCGGCTTCCTCCCTGGCCTCCGGTGATTGGCCGAGCCGCCAATCCATGTTCGACTGACCGGATGCGACCCATACCTCGCCGATGATCACGTCCTTGACGACCAGCTTGTTCGTGCCGGTGACTTCGAGTTCGAAGGGGCCGTCGGGAGAATCCGCCAGATTGAGATCGACGCGCCATTTGCCATCGGCAGTGGCCTTGGTTCTGGCGGACCGGTCACCCAGCTTGATGGAAATTTCCTCGTCCCCATCGGCCCAGCCCCAGATTGGGACGTGGGTGGTGCGGGTGAGGACCGCATGATCGGATAGCACCGAGGGCAGTCTGACCACGCCGGACGCCTGGCTGGCGGCGAGGAAGAAGCAAACCACGGGAAGCGGAAAGAGGCGGGGCATCGCTGGGTGGAGTCAGAGTTTGGATAGAAACGATGGTCGGAATTGTCAGACGATTGCGTTTGCAGCCATGACTTGGGAATACCAGCGGGCGCTGGCCTTGGGCGTGCGTTTCTGGGTTTTGAAATCGCAGTGGACGACGCCGAAGCGCATGGCATAGCCGTCCTCCCACTCGTAGTTGTCCATGAAGGACCAGAGGAAATAGCCTTTGGTGGGGACGCCGTCCCCGATGCCGCGGTGCAGTTCCCGCAGGTAGTTTCTCACATAGTCTCGGCGGTGGAGATCTAGCACCTCGCCCTTGACGGGCGGAGCGTCGTCATAGCCCGCGCCGCTTTCGGTGATGTGGATGGCTTTGACGCCGTAGATCTCGGCGCAGAAGCGCGGCGTCCAATACATCGACTGCGGGGTGTGTTTCAGCCAGGTGGTGTCCGCGGCGGGATAGGATGGCGGGAACGGCAGGATCTCGGGTTTCCCGCCCTTGCCGGCGCGGACGAAGCTGGCCCAGTAAACATTGAGCCCCAGGAAATCGGTGGGGCGGCTGATGTGTGCGAGATCGCCGGGTTCGAACTTCGGGGCGTCCTTGCCGGCGGATTTCAGGTAGGCGGGATTGTAGCGGCCTTTGAAGACGGGTTCGAGCACACGGGTGTTGTTCGTGATGAATTGTTTGCGCGCGGCCTCGATGTCAGCCGGAGTTTCCGATAGAGGGATGGTTCCCAGCGGGACGTCCGTGAGTCCGACTCGGGCCCCTTTACCGCCGTGCTCGCGGACGGCGCGGACGCCGTGGCCGTGGGCGAGGAGGGCGGTGTGGAATGTCTGGTTCTCGATCTGTTGGGAAAGTGTTAGTCCGGGCGCCTTCTGGCCCGTGCCGTAGCCGAGGCGGGTGAAACAGTCGATCTCGTTGAGCGTGATCCAGTTTTTCACCTTGTCGCCGTATGCTTTGACGATCGTGTCGGCATAGGTTCCGAATGCATCCGCAGTGCGGCGGTCACGCCATCCGCCGAAGTCGTCTTCGAGCGCTTGCGGGAGATCCCAGTGGAACATGGTGACCCACGGGGTGAGGCCGTGGTCGAGCATGGAGTCGAGCAGGCGGTGATAGAAATCGATGCCCTTCTGGTTCACCGCGCCCCGGCCTGTTGGATAGATGCGGGGCCAGGCGAGGGAGAGGCGGTAGTTCCTCGCGCCGAGCTTGGCCATCAGGGCGAAGTCCTTTTTGAAAAGGTGGTAGTGATCGCAGGCGACGTCGAGATTGTCGCCGTTTTTCACTTTTCCGGGCTGGCGGGCGAAGGTGTCCCAGACGGACGGGCCTTTGCCATCGGTGAAAGCGGCGCCTTCGATCTGGGGAGCGGCGGCGGCGAATCCCCAGACGAAGTTTTTCGGGAATTTGAGCGGGCGGGGTTGAATGGGCACGATGTGATTGTATGTTAGAGTCGGCCGCGGCGGGCTTCGAGTTCGTTGCGGATTTCCTCCATGCGGGAATGCGAGAGCGGATAGCGGGCGAGCAGGAACATCGCGGGGACCATGAACAAGGTGGGAAGCAGAGCGAAACAAAGGCGCATGTTCTGGAATGCTTCGGGCGATTGCGCGGCTTTCTTCGCGATTTCAAATCCGCACCAGACGACGATCATGCCGGCGAGGCCGTAGGCGAGCGACATGCTGGCCTTGTTCATCCAGGCGAAGATCGAGTTGAAGCCGCCTTCGCGGCGGTCGCCGCAGCGCAGTTCCTCGGAATCGACGACATCGCCGATCATCGAAGGGATGACCAGATAGATCCCGACATAACCGGGTGATAGAAGCGTGCCCGTGACCAGTGCGAGCCACGGCTTGGACGGCGTGTAGGTGATCCAGGAGAGCCAGGTGGCGAGCAGGATGATGGCGGTGGAGACCATCAGCGTTTCCTTTTTCCCGATGCGGCGGCACAGCCAGGTGAAGAAGGGAATGGAAAGCACGCCGATCACCAGCGAGAGGGTGCCCTCGACGCCGGTGAGTTTCGCGGAGAAAATGGTGTCGCCTTTCAGCGCGTAAAACGTGCGCAGGTAGAACATCTGGCCCTGCACCAGGTTGATGCCGAAAGTGAAAATCAACGCGAAGACCGCCAGGATGCGGAAGGAGCTGTTATGGAAGGTTTTTTTAAAATTCGGCCAGAACGGTTCCTTGGGTTGTTTGGCGATGAAGTCCGGGTTGCGCTCCTTGATCAGGAAGGCGGGAAGCACGCTGACCAGGATGATCAACATGCCGAGCGCGAGGCCGACGAAGCGCATGCCGCGCAAGGAATCCGGCTCGCCCGTGATCGGATCATTGAAAAAAGGAAGCTGGGTGATGGTCCAGATCCAGGTGCCGAGGATGGTGGCGAGCTTGCCCCAGAACGACTGGTGGGCGGAGATGCTGGTGCGCTCGTTGGTATCGGGCGACATCTCGGTGAGCATGCTCTGATAGGGCATGACCCAGATGGTGAATGCGGTGTAGAAGACGAGGCCGATGCCGATGAGGTAGCCGAGTTTCGCCGCCTCGCTCCAATGCGGCTGGCCAAGCCAGAGGAGTGGGAAGATCAAGCCGGTTAGAATCCCGCCGATCAGCACCCATGGCCTCCGCCGGCCCCAACGCGTGCGGGTGTTGTCGGAGATCCAGCCCATGAAAGGATCGAGGCAGGCGTCCCACAGCCTGAAGACGAGGAAGACCCAGCCGATGTGGGCGGGCGACATGCCCATGCCGGTCACGAAGATCGAGGCGCTGAGCACCTTGATCAACTGGCTGCCCCAGACCGTGACCATGAATGAGCATCCATAGGCGGATTTCAGCCAGAAGGAAACGCGGTCTTCAGGGCGGATTTCCGGTTTTTTCGAGGCGGGTTTGGCAGGAGTGTGCATGAGATGGTTTTTTCCTCGGAGAGTTTCCGTCACTGCTCGCAAGCGCCGCGGTCACGGGATTTGCCGGAGGGGCGGGTTTTTCCGGTGATGTCGGTGGGTTGGGCCAGTTCGTCGGTTCCACTGTCGATGGCCGGGCTGCCGGATGCGAGGCTGAAATCGGCTTCACGGAGATCCTGCTTGATCGACTTGAACCGCGGGTCGGCGATGATGTCGTTAGATCCGAGGTAGGCGTCCTGCTCGGCCGGGTAGAGATTGTAGTCCCAGCGGATGTCGGTATTGCGGTTGTTCGAAGTGACCTTGCCGCCGGGGCGGGGGATGATGATGTTGTTGAGTATGACCACGTCCTTGGAGCGGTTGGCGAAGAGTTCCGGGTAGCCGACGATGGCACCGTTGTGATAGGTCGTGTTGTTGATGATATCCACATGGGCGGTGCGGAAAGTATGGATGCCGGAACCACCGTTGTAGGCGCTGAGGTTGTTGGCGATGAGCGCTCGGTATTTCCAAACCGGGCGGAGCGGGTTGAGGGAGGCTGCGTTGGGATCCTCGAGCTTTTTCGTCCGGGTGTTGACGGCCGCGTCGGCGTTCGGGTTGGTGGCGTTGTCGCCGCCAGCGCCTTCGGTGACGTCCAGCAGGATGCCATTGCCGTCGCTGAGTTTGCCGGTGGCTTCCCAAGGGACGAGGGTCTTGTTGTTCCAGACGCGGTTGCGCTGGATGACGATGTGATAGCCGGGCGCGTCATCATGCGCCCAGCTGTTGAGGGCGGTGATGCCGGAGCCTGCGTAGCGCATGTACCAGGCGTTTTCGAACACCTGGTTGTCCTCGAGGGTGATGTGGTCGGTTTCTAGCAGGGTGATGCCGCCGCCGGGGCATTTGGAGACGGTGCAGTTGCGGACGATGATGTGATGGGGTTTTCGGTCGGGAGTGTTTTTGCGTCCATCGATGGAGATGCCGTTGGAGTTGAACCGGGGATTGGGAGGAGGGAGCTTGCCGTCCTTTTCGGTTGGCTTTCCATTGGTCAGGGCGTCGGCAAGGGTGATCGAGTCATTCGCACCGGTGACACGCAGTCCATCGATGATCAGATAGGAACCCGTCACCAGAATTCCGTTCCAGCCGACGGGCCGGATCTCTGGCTTGGCTCCCGGAGCTGCCTTCCAGGTCGTCCATGCGTCCGGTTTCCCGTGCTGGGAGAGATGAAGCACGCTGCTGGCCTTGCCGGTATTTTCGGCGGTGTAGGTTCCGTCGCCGACGAGCACGGTGTCACCGGGCTGAACCTGAGAAGCGGCCTTGTTCAAGGTGCGGAACGCTGTTTCCGCAGAGGTGCCGGCGGCGTTGTCGTCACCGGCCCCCGCGACATGCCAGGTCTTCGCGGCGAACGCGGGATTAAATGGCATTGCAAGAATCGCAGCAATGAGGAAGCGAAGGGAGAGGAGGGTTTTCATAAATGTGATGGAGAGATGGATCGTTGGCAGCGGACGGGTTGGCGTTCTCGCCAGTGTGTTCCGCGCAGGTCATACGTGGTCGGCGGCCTTCAGGCTATCGCCGCACCTTCGCTTCACCAGTATCCCGGTGCTTTACCCGTTGAGTGGCGGGGGTGAGGACGCGGAAAGCGACCTCGACGGGTGTGCCAGCGGCATGTCATGTCCGGGTGGCGGACGCCGGGCTGGGACGGAATGCCCGATTTGCACCCAAGCAGGCGGATGAGTGTGCCTCTTTCATGCGGGGAGGTTGGAGATGGTGGTCATTCACTCCGCGGCGGAAGCGGGCGAAGGTGGGGAAGTTCGGGTGCCCCAGTTCGACGGCTTCGGTCCCATTTTTAATACGAGCTCAGCCCCCCCGATGATATCGCCGTGCCGGAACCAGGCTTGGTTCCAGGGCTTGCTGTTGAGAGTGGCGGACTGGATGTATTTGTTTTCCGGTGAAAGGCCGGACGCGGAGATGACGAAGGTTTTGCCGCTGTCGCCGAGTTTCAACGTGATCTTGCTGAAGACCGGACTGGCGAGCAGATAGATGTCTTGGCCTGCGTTTGGATAGAATCCCATTGCGGCGAAAATGTACCATGCGGACATCGCACCCACATCCTCATCGCCGGGGTAGCCGTCCGGGGAAAGTTTGAAATCCCTGGCCATGATTTCGCGCACGCGGTCCACGTTTTTATCCGGACGTCCGGCGTAAACATGGAGCCACGGCGTGAGAAAACACGGCTCGTTGCCCTGCCAGTGGAGCTTGCGGTCGAAGTATTCGTCGAGCACGGCGAGGAAGGGTTCATTGCCACCGTAACGGTTGATGAGGCCCTGCATGTCGTGGGGCATCGAGAAGCGGTATTGCCAGGCGTTTCCCTCGTAAAACGCCGAGCTCCAGCCGAGCACCTTGCTGGCGGGATCATGGTCCGGCATCCACTCGCCGGTGGCGGTTTTGCCCCAGAAAAACCGGCTGTCCGGCTTGAACAGCGCGTAGGCGCCGAGCGAGCGTTTGCGGAATGTTACGGTATCCTCCTTGTGGCCGAGCGCGGCGGCGACCTGTGAGACGGAAAAATCATTGTAGGCGTATTCCAGGGTGCGCGAGACGCCGGACGAGTATTCGTTTTTGCGGCCTTGCGCATCCTGGCCGGTGTAGATGATCGATGGCACGTAGCCAAGGGTGAAGTAGGGTTCGAGACGGCCGGTATCGATGTTGATCTTGCTGGCCTTGGGATTGGATTCCGTGGCGTTCTTGCGGACGGCGGAGTAGGCGAGGTTGCGGTCGAAGCCAGCGAGGTTTTTCACGAAAGCATCGGCAATGACATTGTCGGCATGGCTGCCGCCCTGGAACGGGATTCCCTGCCTGTTATAGACCCACGAGTCCGGCAGCCAGCCGGTCTTCTGGTAGGCTGCCAGGAGATGGCGGACGATGCCGCTCTGGCGGTCCGGATGGATGAGGGTGAGCAGCGGATTGCTGGTGCGGAAGGTGTCCCACAGCGTGTAGATGTCCCAGTAAACTGCCTGTTTTGGATCCGTGGCCCAGCCGCCGTTGTCACCCGTGACATCGGTGGGGGTGAGCACGGTGTGATAGAGCGCGGTTTGGAACTGGCGCCGCTGTTGCTCACTGCCGCCTTCGACAGTGATGGTGGAGAAATGTTTCCGCCAGACATTCCCGGCGCGGGCGCGGACCTGGTCGAAGTCCAGGCTGGCGGCGGGTTTCAGGTTTTCACGAGCCTGTGCGATGCTGGTGTAGGAAATGCCAATGCGGAGGCCGACGGTCGATCCGGAAGCAAACCCGGCGTAGAGTCCGGCGGATTGTTTTTCAGCTCCTCTGATTTCGCGGGCTCCGGGCCGGGCGGCGACATCGAGCCAGGCACCGCGGTCGGTCGGGGGTTGGTCGAATACGGCCACGAAATGAACCGTGAAGGTAAGTTTGGCAAAACCGCAGACGATGCTGGAGCTGCCTTCGATTTCACGGTCGGAAACGAAGCGCGCCGAGCATCCGGTGGAACTGCCGGCGGGGTCTTTCGGGCCGCTGTTATCGATGAACGAGCTGGCATCCAGCAGGATCCTAGCGGGTGTGCCGGCGGGAAACGTGTAGCGATGGAAACCGGCGCGCTCGGTGGTGGTCAGCTCGGCGTGGACGCGGTCCAGAGTAAGAGCGACGGCATAATATCCCGGCGCGGCGGTTTCGTTTTGCTTGGGCGAGGGTGGCGGCGCGAGCACCAGCGGTCCGGTCTGCGGGCGCACGCGGATTTGTCCGCCAAACGCCTTGCCGCCGGTGCCGCCGATGTGGGTGTGGCTGAAGCCCAGGATGGGTTCGGCGGGGTTGTATCCCGCGGTTGAAGGTTTTGTGGTATCCGGGCTGAGTTTGACCATGCTGAACGGCAGGGCGGCTCCCGGATACATCGCGCCGCCATCATAAATGGCGGTGCCGACAAGCGGATTGGCGAGTGCGAGCGGATCGGCAGCGAGAGGAAGCGTTAGCCCGAGGGGAAGCAGTGCGAGTGATCGGTGGAGGGCTCTCATGGTTGGCTGACTTTGAGCCGCATGATGCGGCGTGGTTCGCTGGCGGGGGCCGCGTCGGTGACGGTGCCGGTGGTGCCGACGGTGAAGGGATTGGTCGCCAGATCCTGCCAGGCGCTGGGATCGGCGCCGACTTGCACGGTGTAGTTCAGTTCGGCGCGGGCGCGTTTGAAGGTGAGGCTCAGGGGCAAGCCGGTGGCCTGCAGACCGGGAGGAAGCGGATTGGTAAGAACGGGTGGGAGTTCGAGCGCGTATTCGAGGAGATTGGCGAGGGTGTCGCCATCGGGATCTGCGAGCGGACCCCAGATCGTGGTTTCAAGTTCTGGATTCTCAAGCTCGGCGGGGCTGAAAAAACCGGCAAGCCAGGTTTGATAGGGTGAAAGGGCTTGGATCGTCTGCGTCAGTTCGGTGGACGAACTGGAGGCGTGGATCGCGCTGGCGGCGTAGGTGGCGGTGACCGGGTGGGAACCTGCGGCGAGTGCCGAAGTGGAGAAGGTCGCCACGCCGGAACCGTCCAGGGTCGCGGTGCCGAGTGGGGAGGCTCCGTCGAAGAAGGTGACGTCCCCCGCAGGAGTTCCGGAGCCGCTGCTGACGGTTGCGGTGAAGGTGACAGAGTCCCCGAGATTCGCGGGGTTGGCGTCGGATGTCAGGGCCGTGGTGGTGGCGGAGCGGATGACCTGGGCGAGCGGTGATGACGTGCTGGCGGCGAATGTCGGAGTTGCTCCATAGGTGGCGGTGATCGAGTGGGGCCCGGCGGTGAGTGCCGAAGTGCTCAGGGTGGCGACGCCGGAGCTCAAGGAGCCGCTGCCGATGTTGGCGGCACCATCAAAGAAGGTGACCGTGTCCCCGGGGTTTCCGCCGGTGAGGATTGCGGTTAGGGTGATGGAGTCGCCGAGGTTCGCAGGGTTGATGTTGGATGTCAGGTTGGTCGAGGTGGCGGAGCGGATGACTTGGTCGAGCGGTGGCGAGGTGCTTGCGGCGGTCGTCGGGGTGGCGCCATAGGTTGCGGTGATGAAGTGCGGCCCGGCTGTAAGCGCGGAGGTGGTGAGGGTGGCGATACCGGAGTTGAGTGTGCCGCTACCGATGTTGGTGGCTCCATCGAAGAAGGTAACCGTGTCCCCGGAGTTTCCACCCGTGACGGTTGCAGTTAGAGTGATGGATTCGCCGGGGTTGGCAGGGTTGATGTTGGATGTCAGGATGGTGGAGGTGATGGACCGGATGACTTGGTCGAGCGGTGGTGAAGTGCTGGTGGTGAAGGTCGGAGTTGTGCCAAAAATTGCGGTGATGGAGTGCGGCCCGGCGGTGAGCGCGGAGGTGGTCAGGGTAGCGACGCCGGAATTCAGGGTGCCGCCGCCGATATTGGTGGCTCCAGCGAAGAAGGTGACATCGCCCGTGGGAATGCCGCCGCTGCTGGTGACGGTGGCGGTGAAGGTGACGGACTGTCCGGGATCCGCCGGAGTGGCGCTTGTTTCAATGCTGGTGATCGTCGCGTGGCGGATGATCTGGTTGACGGGTGGGGAAGTACTCGCCGCATAGATCAAGCTGGCCTGATAGCTTGCGGAGATGGAATGCGCGCCGCTGGTGAGTGCTGATGTGCCGAGTGTCGCCACGCCGGAACCGTTGAGCGTGGCGGTGCCGAGATTGGTGGCTCCATCGAAGAAAGTAACACTGCCTGCCGGTGTGCCAGTGCCGCTGGTGACGGTGGCGGTGAAGGTGACGGGTGCGCCGGTGTTGGCGGGGTTCGCATCGGAGGTGACGACGGTGGTCGTAGGTTCGGGAATCGCGAGGGATGTCATCTCGATGGAATCCACGGAGTAGGCGAGTGCGTCGGTGGCTGAGTTCTGCTGGGCGGCAAAAGACAGGTAGCCGCCACTGGTGTAGGCTGCTGAGCGGAAGCCCGAACCCGGAATGCTAACCGTGTTCGTGCCGTCGGTGATGGTGACATCGTAAGTGCCGTGGGTTTTTCCGCTGGCGGTGCCTGCGGCGGGTGCGGCATAGATGTCGATGGTGAAACTATAGGTCGTGTCGGGGACGGCGATCATGCCGGATTTGACAAACTTGGCGACGGCGTAGTTGTCACCCGTGCCGGGGGTTCCGTTGAAGACGCACCATTCCCGTGCCGTGATGACTCCATTGGATCCCGTTCCGGGAGAGGCTCCGAAGCAGCGCAGATAGACGGTGGATGCTCCGGCGGGTATCGTTCCGGTGACATTGCTGAGAGCGATGGTGTAGGCGTCCCCGGCGTTGTCAAAAGTCGTGGAGGAATCGATGCGGAAATCGAATGTCAGCCGTGTGAACTGGTCATAGGGCCGGACGGCGGAGTTCCACTGGCGGGAGACGCCGGCTTGCGAGGTGGATCCGCTGCCACTGGTGCTGGTGACTTTCAGATAGTTTCCCGTCCCCGCGGACAGCGGAGTGGTTGATAGAACTGCGCCGCTGGAATTGGTGGTGGAAGTGGTCCAACCTGCAAGCCAGCCATCGCCGGCAGCGCCATTGAACTGTTGGGCGGTGGTGGAACCGTTGCCATCGGTGAAACGGGCGCGGACGATGCCGGGAGGGGTGGGTTCGCTGTTGGTGAGGGACTGGAGAACGATGGGCGAGGTGCTGGCGGCGAGGCTGGCGCTGGCGGGAAAGGTGGCCGTGATGGAATGCAGGCCGATGCCGAGGGCGGATGTGGTCAAGGTGGCGCTCCCGCTGCCGTTGATCGTGCCGGTGCCGAGAGTCGTGGAGCCGTTCAGGAAGGTCACGGTGCCGGCGGGCGGGCCGCTGGCGGTCGAGACCGCGGCTGTGAAGGTGATGGGGTTGCCGAGGATGGCAGGATCGCTTCCGGATGTCAGGTTGGTGATGGTGGCGGACAGAGTGCTGCCAGGAACGATGACTGCGGCGGGAAGGGTGACGAAGGCCGTGCCGTCGAGACTGACCTGGACCGCTTGTCCGGCTCCGGCGGCGGAGAGCGCGTTGAAGGTGGCGGTGACGGTGTTGTTAGTGAAATCGAAGCTCTGCGAGAAATCGTTGCTCGCGGCATTGGCGGCGATTTTCAGGCGGAATGAATCAGGCAGGCTGCGCCCCGTGGGCAGGCCGGTGACCACGAATTTCACCGTGTTGGACACCAGCGTGGGAGTCACGGCAAGCCTAGCCAGATCCTGCTGCCTAACTTTGGCTCCGGGAACAAACGGTTTGATTCCGGATTCCAGCGCGCCGATGTCCGGAGCGTTCCCGACGAAGCCTTCGGTGATGCCCGCGACGGTGGTGCCGTTGTCGATTGCCTGGGATGCCGCACCGAGCTGATAGCCGAAGGGCGGGCTGGCGGGAGCGGTCCAGCCGGTCGCGCCCTGGCGGTTCGCGGAGTGCGGCGGCGTGGGGTTGTTCGGGATGGCGGTGTTGTTGAAGAGGTTGTTCCTGAGAGCGATGTCGGCGATGTAGAGCTTGCCGGTGGCGTCGGTGCCGCTGCTGGAGATGTTCATGCCCACGCCGGTCAGGTTGTTGGTCATTTCCACACCCTTGAGGCTTGCCGGGGTGCTGAAGGTCTCGATAAAGCCGATCTGCTGGTCAACCGTGTTGTTGTAAATGCGGTTCTGCGCGTCCTGGTAGTTGATCTGGCTGCTGCTTTGCGCCCAGATGGCGATGGTCTTTTCGGGCTGGGTGGAGTTCCAAGCGATGTTGTGGTGGATGCGGAAATTCGACGGGCCGTAATCCAGGCGGATGGCCGGCGTGCCATACCAGTCGCGGGTGGCATTGACCGAGCCGAGCGCGTCGTGCATCCAGTTGTAGGCCCATTCGGAATCCATGCCGTCGAAATCGCCCAACGCGTTGAGCGTGCCGCAGTCGGTGGTGAAAAGCCCGCTGTTGTAGCCGTGGGAATAGAGAACCTGGTTCGGCCGGGCCTCGGCGGAGATGCCGGTACCTGCCAAATCATAGACGGTGGTGTTTTCCACCCGGATGTTGCTGGCGGTATCCTCCATTTCGATGGCGGAGCCAAAACAATCGCTGATCACCATGTTGCGGACGAGGTGGTTTCCGCCGGTGGGGAAATGGAATGCGTTGTAGGTGGAGTTTTTCACCGAGCCGTCGAGAAACTGGTGGCCGCTGCCCTCGATGATCATGCTCTGGTAATCATCGCCGAATTCCTCCTCCCACGTGTAAGAGGCGTATTCCACGTTGAGGCTGCGGAAGACGCAGTTGCCGGTGGTGCTGGTGGTCTTGATGCGGCCGCCGACGATGCGGAAGTTCTCAAAATGAAGATTCGAAACGCCGTCAAGATTGATGGCGTTCATGCGCCGGCGCATTTCCACCACGTGGCCGACAGGAGTGACGCTGCCGGGCATCCGCAGATAGAGCATGTGGCGCGGGCCGTCCCTTCCTTCCGATGCGGTGGCTCCCTGGATGGTGTCGAAGAAAAACTCCTTTTCCGCATCGAGCGCGACCTTGCGGCCCATCAGGAAAAACGGATCGCCGATGTCGGTGTCCTCGCGGTTGGAAGCCTCGTTGTAGGGGTTGAAACTGAAGCGCACTTCCGAGTTCGCTCCGTTTGGGGTGTTGCCGGTGATGGGGGACACACGGCGATACCATTGGGCACCGGGCGCGTACACGATGATGCCGTTGGTCCAGACATCGGCGGCGAAGGTGTCGAGCCCGGCGTGTCGATAGAGGGCGTCGTAGGTCAAACTCCCGGCAACTCCGACAGGAGTGTAGGAGCCGCTGAGGGCGGTGGCGGCCTCGGTGCGACGGATGCCCATCGGCGTGGGTGAATTCGGCCAGCGGGCTTCCGACATCGCCACGCCATCGACAAACACCTGGCAGCCGGTGATCCGGTCCGGGGCCCAACCGGACTCGGAACCAAAGTTTGCAGTCAACTGGATCTTGTAAATACTGCCGCTATCCACAGCCCAGGAACCCGCTCCACCGCTGCCGGGGGTAATCAGGTTGAGGCCGCTGAGGATGACGTTCTCGTTGTTATACGGCTTGAAAACGATGGGCGCGTTGGTGGTGCCGGAGACGGTGGGAGACACGGTTTCCCGATAGGTGCCGCCTCGGATGTAAATGGTGTCGCCGGGCGCGGATTGCTCGGCGGCATAGTCGATGGTGAGGTAGGGCGAACCTACCGACAGGCCGCGACCCACGTTGGTGTTGTTCTGGCCATTGATGGCCACGAAGCGGTCGGTGGCGTTGGCGGCGCAGGACGCGGCCAGCCAGGCAACGAGAGCCAGGGTGGACCGGGCGGATCGTCCCTTGAGGTATGGATGAAGGTTCAAGCGCGGGATGGGTTGAAATTCTCTTGCGGTTCCTGATGGGCTTAACAAGTGCGGGACCACCGGCCCTCCAGCCAGCGGCCCCGCGATTTCGGAGGTAACCCATTCACCTCGGAAAAATATCAGCCGACCCTACGGCGCAGAAGACCCAACAAGCCCAAACCACCCAGCAGCATCGCGGCACCCGGCTCGGGGATGGCGGTGATGGTGACGAAGGTATTGCTGGCGCTTACGCCCCCGTTGAGTCCGGCCGTGGGGTCATCGTATTTGATCTGCCAGGGATTGGAGAGGTCATCGAGGAACGTGGAGTTGTTCGCAAGTCCGTTGAAGGTGCCGGTGAGCGCCCCGTCATAGGCGAACAAGGTGAATTTGTTGCCGGCGGTGTAGGTTCCCAGCTCCACCAGATCCAGAATGGAGGAGGGGTCGATGGACAACGTTCCTGAAATGTCTCCGAGGTCGGCGGTCACTCCGCCACCCGTCATTTCATAGAGGAACGTCGAGCCGCTGCCGAGGGCAAGACTGCTGAAGTTCATGGTTCCCGCCGAGTTGCCGATGGCGAGCGTGCCGTTTACGGATGCGGACCCCAAGGTGCCTGAGCCGCCGAGCGTGGCACCACTGCTCACGCTGACAAGCGAGCTGGTGGAGATGTTCGCGTTCACGACAAGCTTTCCGGCGGTGACGTTGGTCGCGCCGGTGTAGGAGTTGTCCACGTTGAGGGTGGTGGTGCCGGAACCGGCCTGCTCGACCCCGCCCGCGCCGGTGATGGCCGCGGTGCTGAAATGCGTGCCTTGGATGGCGGCGTCGCTGCGGTTGATCTTGAAGGTCGAGCCGGTATTGATGGTGATGCTGGCGGCAGGATCCAGCGAGCCGGTGGCGTCGTTGTTGCCGAGTTGGAGAATGGCCGGAGCGGTGTAGGCGGTGGTGGTGAGGGCCGGATTGGCGACGGTCAACGCGTTGCTGATCGACACTGTGGCCGTTGCGCCGTTGGTGATGCCGGTGATCACCGAGCCGCCGGGAATGCCGGTGCCCGTGACCGTTTGCCCGATCGCCATGGTGAGCGCGGCAGCATTGCTGACGCCGGTCACCACGCGTGAGGCGACGGCCCCGGTGGAGGCGGTGGCGGTTACGACCGCGCCCGCCGCTCCGATGGTGATGGCTCCGGTGCCGGTGGCATTTCCCGAAGCGTTTGCAGCGATCAGGGTGCCGCGCATTACGTCCACGCCGCCGGTGAATGCATTCCCGGTTCCGGAGAGCGAGACCGTGCCGGTCGGAAGTTGCAGGGCGCTGGCCGAAGCACCCGTGCCGGAGGAAAGCGGGAAGCCATCGTTGATCCGGACCTTGCCAGTGCTGGCACCGGTGATATTTCCGGAGATCGCGAAGATCGCGCCGGTGTTTAAGGAAAACAAGTTCCCGCCATCGTTGTCCGTCAGGGTGATCGCGGTTCCGCCGCTACCCGCGAGGGTGGTGGTGATGCCGGTGGTGCTGCTGGTGCCGAGGGAGTTCCTCATGCTGTTAACCGCACCGGTGAAACTCATCTTCTGATTGACCGTCTGGCTGCTTGCGAAATTGAAGATCAGCTTGCCGGAGACTCCGGCATCCGCGGAGGTAATCGCGTAGTTCACCGGGGCCACCGAAGCGATGTTGTCGAGCCGGACAGCGCCTCCGCTGATGCGGATGGCATCGCTCGGGCCAGCGGTGTAGTTCGCCCAGCTACCTGAAAACGCGAACACGTGTTCTGAAGTGCCATTCGTGTTACCACTCGCGCCGAGTGTCAGGAATTGGGCCGCGTTCAGACCGGAAGTACTGAAGTCACCGGCGAAGTTCGACACGAACCGTCCCGAGCTTTGGCCAAGCGTGATCGAAGCCGTTTGGGAACCGTGTGCGTTCGAGTTGATGAAATTATTCGCATAGGTCCGGCCAGCGCCTGAATTGATGGATATGCCGTTAGCCTCGACGTTGGCTCCGGTGGCATCATTGGCGAAAGTGACGCTGCCGCTACCCAATACCGTGTTCGCGGCCGCTCCTGTAAGGAACACCGTCTGCCGCTTGATGATCAGGCCGTTGAAGGTGTTGTTGCCCGAGAGGGTGAGGGCGCGACCACCCGACTTGGTGATATTGAACGCGCCGGAAATGTTCGCGTTGACAGTCAGTCCGGTAAATGCCGATCCCTGTGGAGTGGCATTCAGGTTCTTGTCGATGTTCCAAATATTGTTGCCACCCAGAATGACGGACAGGTTTGTCGAGTTGATTGTGTGGTTGCTCAGGGCGTTGTAGGTGATTCCGCTGTTGAGTGTCAGCGTCCGGGCGCTAGTAAGCCCTTGAAAGGTCCAGTTGGTGGCCGTGCCACCGGAAGGTAGGTTGTCTTGAAGGACGAGCGATCCGAGGACCGGATCGCTATCGATATTGAATGTCCCAGTGGCGATCGCGACGCCGGGAGACGGCAGGCCGAAGACCGCATCGTCTCCCGAACCCGGAGGTGCTCCGCCGGGGGTCCACGTTGCCGCGCTCCACGTCCCGGTGGTGGCACTGGTCCAATAGACGGGTGCGGCTATCAACGAGGGCGTGGTGAGCGAAATCAAGGCAACTGCAGGAAGTAGAGCTGGCTTGCGGATGAGGGAGGAACTGAGTAAGGCGCGAGTAGGGTTCATGGAGTGGCGGGTTTTTGAGATAGGAAGCAAAAAGGGAGCAATGTGGGGAGGATGCCCCGATCACAGCCACTGTATCCGACGGCGAACTGGTGCCTAGTAATTGAAAACTCAACTCGTTGAGCCTGTGACTTAACCCGTTTATAGCGGTCGTTGCGCCCCCCCCCGCCAAAAGGCCGGCCGGACCAGGGAGGTTCCGACCGGCCCGTAAGGGACTAATCCGGTTTCGAGCGTTGTGCGCTTATTGGGCGGCGACGCGAACGAACAGCTTGGCATCTCCGAGGGGTGCTCCGGGGAGAGTGACCACTACGGATTCGTTACCGTTTCCGTCAACCGCTCCTGCCATTTCGCCCGCACCGGCCGGCGTCCAACTGCCGGCGGCGAGGGTAGTGGATTTCAGGACGGTGTAAGCCAAGCCAGTGCCTGCACGACGCTGATAGGTAAAGGTGCCCGAGTTCTGGTTGAGCTGGACGAGAATCGGATTCACCGAAGACCCGGAAATCGGGTTGAGGCCGAAGGCGAATTCCTGTTGATTGACGAGACCGTCGTTGTCGTTGTCGCCTGCGGGGTTGGAGACATCCGCAGGGAGATAGCCGTTAGCCCAGGTGATGTAGGGCGAACCGCCGGTCAAAGTCACCGTGATGGCCAAGGGATCTGAAACGTAGTCGAAGTTGGCTCCGCTGATACCTGCCGGAAGGGTTCCGGCCACCAGTGTGCCCGTGTATTTCCCCGGGGCATCGAAGGTGAACAAGGTATAGGTTCCGGGGGCCACTCCTGTGAGTCCGGTGAAGTTGACGACGTTGTTATTGAAAGCGACGCTGCCGCCCGCGTTCGCGGTGGCGAGTCCGGTGAAGTCGATGCGGTCGCCAGTGCCGGGAGCGGCGAGTTCGAAGTTGAAGGTGGAACCGGTCGAGAAGACCGCGGTGCCCGCGGATTGCGGGCTGCCGGCTGCGACGAAGCGGATCAAGAGGTCGCCGCTGGTGCCATCCACGAGGCTGACGGAGCTGCCCGTGTTCACCAGCACGCCGCTGGGGACGGTCGGTGCGATGCGGCCGGTGCCGCCAAGGGTGGCGTTGGTGCTGAAGGCGGTGGTGGTGAACTGCAGGTCGGCCGAGGCGGTGGTGATGGTGTTGTTGATGACAACCGTCGAAGCGTTCGCGGCATCCAGGCCGGCACCGATGGTGATGCCGGTGATGACGGAGTTGGCGGGAATGTTTGCGGCGGCGGTGATGCTCTGGCCCAGAGCCAGTGTTTTGGCGGTGCCGTTGTTCACTCCGGTGATGACGCGGGTGTTGGCTACGGCGGCTCCGATTTGCGGGCTAACCGCCGCTCCAATGGTGCCAACGGTGACCGTGCCGGATCCGGTTCCCGAGAAGCCCGCATCTCCGTTCAACAGGAAAGTACCATTGACCACGGTGATTCCGCCGGAAATGGAATTCGAAACGGCGCCGTTGGTGATCGCGACAGTTCCCACCGGTGTTTCCTGCGAATTGTTGGTATCCGCCGAGGTGAAGGTGTAGCGGTCGTTGATGCGGAGCGGGCTGGCTCCTGAAATAATGCCGCTGATGGCGAGCGTCGCGCCACTGGTCTGCGAGAAGACATTTCCACCGTCGGTATCGATCACCGAGAGTCCGCCGCTCTGGGTGGAGGTGCCGGATGCGTGGCGCACGCCGAAGGAGCTGCGCATTCCGTTCGCGGAGCCCGCGATTTCCACCCGGTTTGCCATGGTCGTGCCTGCGGTCGCGAGGATGAGTTTCGCACCTATCGCCGCATCGTTGCCATTGATCGAGTAACCACCGCTGCCGGCGATGGCCGTTGAATTCAGCACCACGGAACCGGCTCCGATGCGGATTGCGGAATTGTTTGCTCCGGCGGCATAGCCCGCCCAACTGCCGTTGAAAAAGTAGGCTCCTTCGCTGAGACCCGTCGTCCCGGTGCTGGCGATCAGGTTGAGTGCTTGGTTCGCATTGTAGCTCGCGCCGGTGGAAAAGGTTCCGGTGTTAAAGGTAAGCGTGCGATACCCGCTGGATCCACCAGCGGTGGAGATCTGCGCCACTTGCCCGCCGTCGTTGTTTTCGGCATTGTCGTGCACGAAGGAGTTTGTGAAGGTTTTGCTGACCCCCGCATTGAGCGATAGGGCGTTCGCTCCCGTCGAGCCTTCGAGATTTCCGAAGGTAAAAGTGCCGTTGCCAAGTACCGTGGCAGAGGCGACTCCCGCGATGTTGATGGTCGCCTGGCGGTGGGTGATGCCGCCATCGAAAGTGTTGGCACCGGAGAGTGTGAGCGAGCGGGTGCCGGTTTTGGTGATCCTGAAGGAGTTCGCGCCGTCGTCGATGATCGAGCTGACGGTGACGGATCCCGCAGTGCCGACGAGGGCCCAGGCGTTGTTGCCGCCGAGGAGGATGGGCAGAGTGTTGAGGCCGGCGCCCTGACTGATTGTTAGACTCGCGCCGAGGTCGGTGGTGATGCCGTTGTTGAGGGTGAGGATCTGGTTGCCGCTGCCGCTGAAGGTCGCGGTGAAGACACCGAGTTTGTTCAGGTTCAGAGTGCCGAGGACGGGACTGGTATCGACCGTGATGGTTGAGTTCCCTGTGAAGGCCGCGGACGGGGCAGGACCGTTGAAGAATGCGTTGTCACCCGTCGATGGAATTTCGCTGAGGTCCCAGTTGGCGGCGGTATTCCAACTTCCACCAGCGGTGGCGGTCCAGTAATCGTCATCGGCCCGGACGAGTCCGGTGCAGGCGAGCAGGATGGATACGGTGGTAGTGATTCGGGCGGCGAATGGGTTAGAACGGGATAGCTTGGATTTCATCGGAGTACGGTGGGATTTGGTGGGCTGACGTGGAGGACGGAGGACCATTCGGAATGGAACTTGATCGATGCGGAGAAGTGCCAGGAGTTGGCGGAATTTCCGGAAACATCCGCTGGGGGATGCCAGTCGACAAATGAGGTTGTAGCCTCGATCGAGCGAATTTCCAGTATGCTTGGCCTTAACCCGTTGAGTTCATGCGGAAACGTGGATGCATTGACTCGACGGGTTGAGCAACCCCGCGGCATTCTGCATTCCACATCCGCGTGACAAACGGCGGGCGATCCATGCAGAATCTCCGCATGGATGCCACACGTAGAAAATTTATCGGAACCACCGCCGCCGGGATGATCGCCTTGACCACCGATCTGCGTGCGGAGGAAGCGGCCAAAACTCTCAAACTCGGCGTCATCGGCGTTGGTTGGTATGGCATGGTGGACGCGAAGGCCGCGCTGAAAGCCGGAGGCGTGGAAATCAGCGCCATCTGCGATGTGGACAGCGAACACCTCGAAGCGAGCGCCGCCGAGCTGGAGAAGCTGCAGGGAAAACGCCCGCGGACTTTCAAGCTCTATCAGGAAATGCTGGATCAGGCGGGACTCGACGCGGTGATCATCGCCACGCCCACCCAATGGCACGCGCTGCAGTTGCTGGCCGCCATCGGCAAGGGCGTGGATGTATATTGCGAAAAGCCGGTTTCCTACGACATCCGCGAGGGCCGCGCGATGGTGGAGGCGGTGAAGGCTTCCGATAGAATCGTGCAGGTGGGATTCCAGCGCCGCCAGAGCAAGGCCTATCAGGCGGTGCGCGATCTGGTGTCCGCGGGAGAACTCGGTCGGGTCATCCAGGCGGACGCGCAGATCCATTTCAACGCGGAACACGACGATCCAGCACCGGTGGAGCCACCGGCCTCGCTCGACTGGGACCTGTGGTGCGGCCCCGCGCCGAAGATTCCTTACAGCAAACAAGTGGGACACAAAAGCTGGCGTCTTGAAAAAACCACCGGCAACGGCCACATGGTGGACTGGGGGCTGCACAACATCGACGCCACGCGCATGATGTTAGGACTTTCGATGCCCAAGCGGGTGACGGCGGACGGCGGGATCTATCAATTCAAGAACATCATCACCACGCCGGACAGCCTGACCGTGCATTTCGAGTATGACGAGCTGCCGGTGGTGTGGCGTCACCGGATGTGGGGTGCTCAAGAGTTCGCGCCGCAGCGCAACAACGGGATTTTCCTGTATGGCGAGAAGGGCAGCGTGTTCGTGGAAGAAAACAAATACACTCTGCTCCGCAAGACGGGGGACAAGGCGGAGGAGCAGGAGTTCAAATTCGAGGGTAAGCACGGGACCGAACACATGAAGGATTTCCTCGAATGCGTCCGGACCCGCCGCAAGCCGTTCTGCGGCATTGAGGACGCCTTCCAATCGGCCACCGCGGTGCATTTGGCGATGATCGCCTATGAGACCCGCTCGGTGGTGGAATGGGATGGCGTGAAAGAGGAGATCATTTCTAACACGGATGCCGCCAAGCTGCTGAAACGGGAATACCGCCAGCCGTGGGTGCATCCGGGGAAGAACGCGTGACGGGGAGCTGGCGTTGCCGGCATCATTTCAAGGGGTCGTCGTCGTGACTTTGAGCTTGAGGAAACGGCGGTCCTGGGGAAGTTCCGCCGTGTCGATGGCGATGACGCTGCCCGGAGTGTTCTGAACGCCGGTGCTCGACCATACGGCGGTCCAGTCGGATAGATTTCCGCTGCCGAGGACCTGATACAGCAGGGCGGGGTCGGTGGTGCGTTCGAAGGTGAGTGTCAGTTGCCCCGACGGATCGGTGCTCCTGACGGGGCGGGCGGTGTTGCTGTTCTGCAAGGGAAGACTGCCGAGCGCGTATTCCAGCAGATTGGCGGAAGCGTCGTTGTCCGGATCCGCCAGGTCGCCGCTGACGGATTCATCACCTTGTTGCGGAATGGTGAAATGAGCCTGCTTCCATGTGTCCTTGAGGCTGGCGACGGGAATGGCCGAGCGGTCCGCGATGAGGATGGGCGAGTCATAAACCGGGACGTTGTTGAACGTGCAGGTATTGCCACTGCGCGACCAAGCGGCGGCTGGAATGGTGCGCACCGTGCCATCGCGCATGTCCACCCACACCGGATCTACGATATCGGTGGGTGTTAGGGTGAAGTTGACGTCGGTGAAGTTATTGACGTCGGAAGGCAGGCCGCCGCCGCTGAACCAGATGGAGGCGACGGTTTTGCTGGTGGCAGTCTTGGTATAGCCGAAGACGCGCAGCGTGGCGGAGGTGCTGGCGGTGTGGCTGAAATTGGCGATGCGGGTGAGGGTGTCGTCAAACACGGCGGCGATGTTCCGGACGCCGAAGTAGGCCAGCTTCGGATGATCCACCGCGAGCTGTACGTTGGCCTTGAGCAGGCCCTTGTTGTTCCAGGTAGTGCCGTAGTATTTCATGTCGATGATGGCGAAGATGCTCGACGGGATGTCGTGGCCGAGGTCGCCTAGCAGACGACGCATGTTCCATTTCGCCTGCATCAGTTCGGTCCAGTTGATATTGGAGAGGGCGAAGTCGGATTGGAACTGCGAGCAGGCGCCGGATTCGCCCTGGCGCACCTCGATGCCGCCGGACGGATAGAAACTCGTGTTGATCCAGTCCTTCATGGCGAGGAATCCCGCCTGACTGGAGTCGGGGTTCCACGGGTAGGCATGGGCGGTGACGGCGGTGACGAGATGCAGTTTGCCCGCCGTTTGCAGGGCGGCGAAAAATTTCCCCACATACGAGGTCGGGCCGTTCGAGGGGCCGGTGACGGCCAGGGCATAGAGCCGTGCGGTTGGCTGGCGGGCGCGGATGATTTCCGCCGTGCGGATGTAGAACGCCGCGTAGGCTTCCGCGGTGACGGCACCGCCGCTGTTGTCGGGTTCGTTCCAGACTTCCCACTCGTTGACGCGGTCCTTGTAGCGGTCCACCAGGGCGGTCACCCAGTTGTCCCACGCGGCCAGGGCGGTGACGGACGTGGGGAGACCCGCACCTAACAATGTTCCTCCTCCGCCTGGATAGATCGGGTTGCCGTAGTTGGTTTCCAGCCACGGCCGGACTCCCTGGGCGAGCGCGCCGTCCACACATTCGTCGAGCCAGGCCCAGTTGTAGACTCCGGCGACTTTCTCGCACTTCGCCCAGCCTGCCTGTTGGCGGATGCGCTTGATGCCGAGCGGGCCGAGCCAGTCGCGGTAGTTCGCGAAGACGGTGTAGTCGCGGTCCACCGTTTCCCCGCCGACGGACCAGTTCGAGTTGGTGATGTCCCGCGCGTGCCGCGGCTTGAGCGTGCCGAGCACGGGGAAGCCCTGGAATTGATAGATGGCGGTGGCAACTTCGCTGTCGGGAGTTCCCGTCTTGAACGCTTGCGCTTTCACGGTGGTGGTGGTGGCCACGCTGAAGGGGGCGGTGTAGAGTGTTGATGTGGTGGTGGGAGGTGATCCGTCGAGGGTGTATCGGATTTCCGCGCCGGTGGTGGCGCAGGTCATGGTGACGCTCACGGGATCAGCGTATGAGCCTGATGCCGGATCAATGGCGGGTTTTCCGAGCGGGACCGGTCCGGACAAGGTGACGAGGAACTGATAGGGTGCCAGCACGGCGTTTGATAGACGGACTTCATCGATGATGCCTGACCAGCGGTTGCCGCCGCCGTTGTAACCGCCGATGAGGAAGTCTCCGGTTGAATTGAAAACCGTGCCAACCGGATTCGACCGGGTGCTGGAGGCGAGGGGGCCGCCTGTGGTTAGGTCCTTGAGATGAAATGTCACGCCTGCCGACAGGTTCGACGCCTCGACCGACGCGGCCACGAAGAAGTCCGCGCCCGTTCCCACGATCAAGCCCGAGCCGACGACCACGCCGTTCACGCCATTGCCGCTCAGGTTGAGGAAGAGTTCGCCCGGTGACAGGCCGGATGGCGGTGATGTGCCCGCCACGCCGAGTCCCCAACTGCGCTGGGAGCCGATGGTGAAATCATATTGTGACACGAGGTATTGGGTTCCGGCCGGCGCGAGGCCGCGGTGGACGAAGGCCTCGATGGTGAAATTTGTTAGCGCAAATGAAGGTCCATCCGCGCGGGCGAAATTTCCGGTGCCGGGCGTGCCGAGGTCCGCGGCGGTTGCATTGGCCGCGCCGGTTTGTGGAATCACGGACGGAAACGCTGATGCCGGCCCGCTGGCTGGTACCAGATAGGCGGCGGGAGCGGTGCCCTGGGGGGAAAGCGTGAGACCGTTGCCGCCGGAGTCCGCTAACAGTCCGGGCGACGTTTCAAAGCGCCAATGGCCGACGGTGGAGGCGGACGCGGTGGCAAGCGGCCACGACTTGATGCCGCTGATGAAGGTGGTGAGTTCCTGGGCATTCAACGCGTGTTGCGGGACGTTCGGGTGATTCTGGGAGCCGGTGCCGAGTGCGCCTTGTTGGGACATTTCAAAATAAAACACGCGGCCGTTGTTCTCAGCGTTCGCGGTGGTGGCGACCCGTTGCACGATGGGCCGGATGTGGTTCAGGTTGTAGCCGGAGAGCATCGGGCCGACGAGGCAGACGATGTCGGCTCCGGGGTTCTTCGTCTGGAGGATGTCGATGAAATCGTGGTATGCCTGCTCGAAGGCCGCTTCGTTGACGCCGACGCTGAAGTCGTTGGTGCCGAGATTCGCACAGGTGCGATCGGTAGTCGGGGAGTTTCCATAGGGCGGCGTTGCATCATTCCAGTGCATCCTCCTGTATTGGTTCTTCATGTTGTTGGGGCTCTCCAGTCCCGTGGGGTTGGCACTGTAGTTCGCGTAAAGCCCCACGCCGGATCTGGCGGCGACGATGTGGCGGGCGTTGAAATTCCGCGAGGTGATGGCGGCGTAGCTGAGGTAGTGGTTCTGGTTGGTATTGGTTTGGGTGCTGTTCGAAGCGCCCTCGATTCCGGAGCCGCAGGTGATGGAGTCGCCGATGAACTCGATCACGCGGCCTCGCGGAGTGGTGAGAGGGACAAGGGTTTTTCCGGCATCCACCACGAAGCCGCGGAATTTGGTTTTGCCGTAGGTGGACTCGGTGAGCTTGTAGAGCTCGATCTCGTGGGCGGTGTCTGTTAGTCCGCTTGCGAGGGCGACGGTCTGATCGCCGTTGGAGGGTGTGATCCGCTGCGTGACGACACCATCGACAATGACGTTGTAAATGTTGGATGTGCCGTCGTTCTGCAAACTGGCGGACACGGCGGTCCCCTGGAAACGGGCGCGCACCGAGACGCCGGAGTAGGAGAAACGCGGGGCCAGCGGGTCGGTGAAATCGACGCGTCCGGCGTATTCGATGTTGGCGTTGTTCGCGGGGATCTGGTCGACAGGGACCGCATCCGCTGAGATGCAGAGCGCGAGTTGAAGCAAAAGGAGGCCAATTGTCTTCACATTCATCGGGGATGGATTCTGTCGGATGTCATTCATTGCTCGGCGACCTGAAAATAGAGGGAGGGAATCTCAGGATCTAAATCGGCGAAATACGGACTGAGCGCCCCGGTGGCGGGTTGCGACCAGTTAGCCAGATCGGTGCTTTTCCGGACTTGGTAGCTTTTGCCGGGCACTGCGTTCCAGTTCAGCAGGACGCCTCCGGTGGCCGGTCCGATGGATGCCTTCAAGACCAGGATGTTTTCCATCCGCGCAGCGAGTGCCTTTCCTAACGAAAGTTGGCCGGTGGCGTTGAAATGAATGTTGTCCGCATTCACGCCGAAGGCGGCACCGTCGGTATCGATCATGTAGGCTCCCGCGACGTTGGCTGCGACCGAGGCCTGACCGGCGCGGACCGTCGTGTAGTTGGGGTTGGCGGTGTAGCTGGTTTGCTGGTTGGAGATCCGGCTCAGGAAGAACGGCAGCGCCGGGTCGAACGTGAGGCGCAGGTCGGCGATGAATGTGGTTAGATTCGCGCCATAGGCGGCGGCGTTCGCGGCGGAGGAAACGATGTCGGATTCTCCCTGTACCCAGACCATGGCGGCGAGCTTGATGGTGTCCGACGGATAGTTGGCGTGCAGCTTCGCCAGTCCATCAGTGACGACCTGCTGGAAGGTTTTGTAAAAATTTCCGTCGTTGGTGGTTGTGGCGTCTCCACCGGCTTTCCAGTCGGAGTGCAGGCTCGATCCACCTTTGGCATACTTGATGATCACCAGTTGGGTGCCGGGCTGTTGTTCGAAGGCGCGTGAGAGATCATATCCCAGTTTGACCTCCGGACCGAAGCCGCCGACGGGCGTTTCGGTGGCTCCAGGGCGGAGTGTGGTCAGGGTTCCCAGCGTCCCGTCACCATTGGCCGGCGCGCCGTTCGTGTGATCATAAAAAGGCACGTTCGGCTGCGGGAGCTGTAGATTGACAGGAGCTGTGGGAAGGCCGCTGCCCGGTGCGCGGCCGTCGGCATTTGACTGGCCGCCTATCAGAACCACGCGCAGGATGGTGGCGGAGGCACCCATGAGGCTGAGGGAGAAGACCGCACCAAGGACGGCGGTCGCGATGATTTTGGAAACTGGCGTCATGGCTGTAGAGTGTGGTTTCGCAGCAGTGGTGATGTGCGGCGGGTCAGGGCTTGGGCCGGTTAGGCGGACGCTTGCCGGAGCCGGTGTTTGCCGCCGCCTCTTCCGCGTTGAAGGTGGTGAAAGTGATGGGCCGCGAGGGGTGACTGCCATCGAAGAGGAACATCAAGGTGCGGTTCCTGGGGGAATGCTCGCGCAACGATGAATAGACAGGGCGGGATTTTCCATCGGTGACGGTGGCGATCTTTATCGGAAGGGCGATCGCCTCGTTGTGCCATTTGGCATCGCGGAGGATGCTGTCGTTGTCCGGAGCGAGCTCCAGCTTCTGCTCTCCGATGGTGATGGAGATGGTGGATTTGGAGAAATTGAAGATCCGGTAATCGCCTGACTTGAGATCCCGGCTATCGACGTTGTAGGCGGCGAGGGAAACCTTGTCGCCGGCGGTGCGGGTGCAGATGATCAGGGCGAGGTCGGATTTTTCGGGAAGGGTGACCGTGGCGATGGGCTGGATGGAATTTTTTCCTCCCGCTGCAGCTTCAGCGTCAGCCTTGGAACCGTAAAGCGCGAGATCCCGTGGCCCGTTATAGGGAGAAGGAAGTCCGAGTGTGCCAACGGAGGCGGTGAAAAGCTCGATGTTTCCTCCGGCCTGATAGGACGGTTGGAATGTCTCCGGCAGGCTGGTGGGCGCGAAGGTTAGGATGTGGGTGGAGACTCGGGCTGATCGATTTTGCGCGTGCAGTGCAAGCGGGGTCATCAGGAAAATCAGGGCAATGGAGCGGATCATGGGCGTGGATTGATTTATTGGGTCGCGGATAGTTGGAGCCGGTGCATCAGTCCGACGGCAGGGTGACGTTGAGCCGGAGGAAGCGCCGGAACGCTGAATTCAAAGACGCTTGAAAAAGGGGGTGGTGCGAGCCCATGCCCGGCACCACCCCTCAGTCTGTTTCGAGTGTTGGGTAACTGGAGGCGTGATTGGATCAATCGGCCGCGACGCGGACGAACAGTTTGCCACCAACAGGTGCGGCAGTCAGGGTGACAGCGACCGACTGCACTCCGTTTCCATCAGTAGCACCCGGTGTCTGGGTGGCGCCTGCGTCGAGCGTCCAGGCGCCGAGTGTGGTGGAGGTGTAAACCTTGTACGATAGGCCGCTGGTCGCTCGACGGGTGTAGCTGAAGCTTCCGTTAGTGGCGAGTCCGCCGGTGATCGGCGAAACCGATGAGCCGGAAATCGGATTAAGTCCAAAGGCGTATTCCTGTTGGTTGACGAGACCATCCTTGTCTTGGTCGGCGGTGGGGGCGTTGTCAGTGAAGCCGACGAACGATGCGGCCCATGCTTCGTAGTCCGTACGGATCACCTGTGCCAGAGGCGATGAGGTGCTGGCTGCAAAGCTGCCGGCGCCCGCGTAGCTGGCGGTGATCGAGTGTGAACCCGCGGCGAGCACGGAAGTGGCCAGAGTGGCAACGCCCGAGCCATCAAGAGTGCCGGAACCGATGTTGGTGACCCCATCGAGGAAATTCACCGTGCCCGTGGGCGTGCCGGCACCGCTGGCGACCGTCGCGGTGAAGGTCACCGTCGCACCGAGATTCGCCGGATTGGCATTTGAAGTGAGGGTGGTGGTGGTGGGGGCGGCAGCGGCCGAAACAGTGATCGTTCCCAGCCCGGTGATGGCAGAGGTTTCGATGGTGGGAAGGGTGCTACCAGTGGCGCCATAAACACCCGCAGGCATTGTGACGCCGTCGATGACGAGCGAGGCGACCGTGTCAGTTCCAGCGGTTGGCAGTGCGAGAACCGCCGGGGAATCCACGGCCGCGCCGATGGTGAGTGTCGAGGTATCGGCGAAGCTTGGGTTAGTGACGCTCAACGCGCCGTCGTTGATGGTGGTGTTGCCGGTGTAAGTTAGAGATCCTGCAGCTCCGATGAGAGATTGCGTGAATCCGGGCGCATTGACGACGAGGCTCACTTTTTTGGTGGCTCCATCGTTGATCTTGCCGCTGTAGGACCGGTTCGCTGATAGAGCGGCAAGAGTGAGGGTGGAATCGGTAGCGCCGCTGTTGGTGATTACCGGAGTCGTGTTCGCGGTGGGAGCCACTAGGTTGACGCCCGGCTTGTCCAGGCCGGCGACGGTTTGGTTGAAACCGGCCAGATCGAGGGTGCCGCCGGCGATGCTGTTGTTGGCGTTGTTCCATTGGACTCGCGCGGTGGTGCAGAGGGCGTCGTTGGCACCGAGGGTGAGCTTGCCACCCGGAAAGCCGACTTCGGCTCCGGCCAGGCCGTTCGCGTTCATCGTAAACCTCGTGATGGACCAGGTGCTGCCTGGGGAATTCACTGTCCAGATGGTGTTTGCCGCAGTCTGGAGAAATTCGAAGACCGCGCTGGGAGCGGTGACCGGCGAGGAAAACAGTCCGCCGCTCACTCCGCGCAAGGCAAATGCCCCGGCAAAGTCCGGAGCCGTAATCGCGCCGCTGACGGTGAATGGATTTCCAACTCCGCCGTCACTGGAAAAGTTCATCCCGTTGGTGCCTCCATTGTCGATGGTGATGGGCGAGCTGAGGGTATTCGCCCCCGTGGTGCTGGAGAATTGCTCACGCCCCGTCGTCGAGTCGATGGTGATGGCCTTGGAGAAGTTGATGCCGCCACTGATTTCCAAGGTGGCAACACCTGCAGGTGAACCGACCGAACTCAGAAACAACGAACCGCTGCCAAATGCGTTGGGGTTGGTGATTTTGAAGGCCCCGCTGCCTTCGAGGAAGGTATTGCCGGAATAGGTGTTTGCCTGGGTGAGTGTCAGGGATCCCGTGCCTCCCTTGAGAAGCGCTCCAGGACCGCTGAGGATTCCGGAGTAAACACCGCCGCCGTTCACATTGAGCTGCACGGCTGCGGGCGAACCGGCGTTGTCCTGCAGTACGATGTCAAACGCCGGGCCGCTGGATGCGGCGGACAAACCACCCAGACTTACAATGCCGCCCGCCGTGCTGTCAAACAGCAGGGTGCCGCCGCCGAGGGTGACCGCGCTGGTGGCCAAGGCATCCTGGTTTTTGACAAGGATGGAACCGGCGTTCAGGTTGGTGGCTCCGGTAAAAGTGTTGGCGGCTGCGAGCGTCAGTGTTGAAGTGCCTGATTTTGTCAGAAATCCCACACCTGCGATCGCCGATCCGCTGAAGGTGTAGTTTTTGGTGGAATTGACGGTGGCCGAGGCCGGGGTGCGGACGTCCGTCAGGTTGATGGCGATCGGGCTGGTGCCGGATGCGTCGTCGTTGAAAGTCACTTCAGAGCCATTGGTGAAGTTGACCGGCGCTCCACCTGCGATGGGCACCCAGTTGGCGGACGTGGTGTTCCAGTCGCCATTGCCGATGGCCCATTTCATCGGGTCCGCCGGTGGCGCGGGGGGGGTGAAATTGACGGATACCACGACGTCATCCATGGTGAGTCCGCTGCCGGCCGCCGCGGCGAACTGAGTCAGCGCGGAACTACCGAACATGGCGAAGGTGTCAAAGCTCAGGGTGGCGGGAGTCGTATCCGTGCTGAGGTAGGTGCCACCATTGAAGGTCGCGTCAATCCTGATGCCGGTGGCGACTTTCGTGACGACCAAAGTGACGGGGAAGGCCGTTCCGGCAGTTAGGACTGGGGCAGGTGTCGATGTGACGGTCTCCGTGGTCAAGGTGCCGCCGAAGAGTTGGTCACTCCCACCCGCAGAGGTGCGTTCCTGCATGGTTCCAACCCTTGTGGAGGGATTGAAGCGCGAGATGAAACCTTTGTAACCTTGGGTTGTGACGTTCGCTCCGTTGTCGTCGGCGGAGAGGCGGACCAGTGCCGAGTTGAAGAAACCGAAGCGAATGGAATCCGCGGAGTTCGGAATCTGATCCATCGTCACTTTAAGCGTGACCGTGATGGCATCGCCGTCGTTGGCCAGGGTGATGGGTGCGTTGCTCGCGGTGAAATACGCAAGTTGGGTGTGGGCGGCGCTTGGGTTGAGGTAGGGCAGGTCGAGATTGCCACCTGCCGCAGAGTAGCCTGCGGCCAGTCCGGTGGGGGTGGGAACGGCGCTTGCCGTGCGCAGGAACCAGCGGGCCGAAGTTGGCAGCGTCTGAGTCAGCCGCTCGTTGTCGGTTAGGGTATCATTGAGAAGATCGAGCCCATGGACATTGGTGGTGAAGCCAAGGAGGCAGGCCGTGGCGGATGATAGAACGACTTGGCGGTTTCTGGAGGTCCAGGCGGACGGGAGAAATGCGGCTACTCGGGTATATTTGGGTTTCATAAGACGGTGGTTTTTTGGTTTTTCGGGGAGTTTGCTGGATACATTGCCGGATCAAGGGCTCCGTGGGGTGGCGGGGCTGCGGTCCTGAAACGGTTGGGTTCGCGCGTTCTGTTGGATTTGCAATAATCAGCTGAAGTTCATATCACCGGGATTCCGGGAATGGCCAGTTCCTCATGACTTGACTCGTTGAGTCATCCGCTGGAATCGCGACGGAATTGTTTTCATGGCAGTCTGTCTCATGGAGTGCTCACGACCGGCGCGGCGTTCGATTTCGCAGGTGCAGGCAGATCGGCGTTGAAGGTGACGAAGGTGATGGGACGTGACGGATGGCTGCCGTCGAAAAGGAACATCAGATTGCGGCGCTGAGGGTAGTGTTCCCTCATCGAGGAGTAGACGAGTTTGGGTTTTCCATCGGCGACGGTCGCGATTTTGATAGGAAAGGCGATGACATCACCGTGCCATGCGGAGTCACGGACCATGCAGTCCTTGCCCGAGGCAAGGGCGAAGCGCTGCTCTCCCAGAATCAGGGATGTCTGGGATTTGGAAAAATTGAAGACCCGGTAGTCGCCGGCTTTCAGCTCGTTGCTCGTGATGTTATAGGCGACGAGACCCACCTTGTTGTCCGCGGTGCGGGTGCAGAGCAGCAGCACGACATCGCAATTGGGTGGCAGTGTGACCGTAGCGACCGGAGGCGCTGGCTTGCGGCCGTCGGGGCTTGGCTCAAGATCGGCCTTGGACGCGTAGAGCGCGAAAGTCTGGGGTCCGGTGTATTCGATGGGAAGCCCGAGAGTGCCTGCGGAGGCGGTGAAAAGTTCGATGTTCTGGTCGGTCCGGAAGTAGCTCTGGAAGGAGGTGGGAAGCCCGGCCGGCGCGTACGTTAGAATCCGGGTGGTGACGAAAGGCGGCTGGTTCTGTGCCCTCAGTGCCAGCGGTATCAGGAGAAGAATGAAGGTGATGAAACGGATCATGGGCTTGAGTGTTAGATTTCAGCGGGAGACAGCCAGCGGAAGGAGACGAATTGGAATCTGCGGCCGTAGATGCGGTTCACGGCTGAGGTCAGGCTGGCGGCGCTGGTCTCCGGTTTGTCCGCGGTGTCCGTGAAATCCGCCACCCGCTGGACGAATGCCTCGCAGATGGCGGTGGCGATCACGGTCTTGCCATCGGCCGCAAAGGCCTCGCCGCAGGTCCTGATCCGGAAATAGTCGGAACGGACTTGGAGAATCGGAGCCAGCGATTGAAGGACGTCACCCTGCATGAGGTATCCGGCATGGCCGACAGCTTGATTCTCACCGGCGACGGCTTGCGAAAAGGCCGACCCAACAGGATTGCTGGCGGAGAGCGCGATGTCCGCCGGGATGGCGGCGGTGTTGACGACGCGGTCGATGGCTGCCTGAAGGGCGCCCTTCCGCTGTTGAGTCGTGTCCGAACTGGTGGGGTTCCGGTTCACAAAATCAGCGAGGCTGCGGAACGGGCCGCGCGCTTTGACTTCGACGACGATCTGCTCGGCCAGCTTGTCGAGTTCGTCATCGGACAACTCACGCCAACCCTGCCAGAAGGCTTCCGCGCGGCCGTCGCCTTTTTTGTAGGAGGCATTGGTGATGGCCGTGCCGAAGCGGTTGAAGTGGATTCCATTCTGCCGGTTCCACAAGGCGGTGCCGCCAAGGCTGGCGGGGTCGATCACGGGAAGCTCGGCGCCGCCCATGGTGGATAGAACTGCCTTCCAAGCGGTCTTTGAGGTGGAGTTCACATTGAAGCCGCCATCTATCAGGATGCGCGATGCCATCGATTGCGGAGCTTTTTCCCCAGCCGCGTCGATGATTCCCTGGACGGAGGTGTCGCCGCCCTGTGGGGAGAATTTCATGCGTGGGTTTGGCAGGATCGTCGCTCCGGACAGCAGGGATTTGAAATCGAAGGCCGAGTTGTAGCTGCCCGCTCCGGAGCCGGTGGATTTGTAGTCGGGGGCGAGGGTGGAAAAGAACACGCTATCCCAGAGGCGGCTGTTGACCTCATGCGAGATATCGACGACTTCGATGCCTTGGCCTGCAAAGTTCGGGGCGGATGTAGAGCCGAGCGGGATGCGCGGGTTGGCGTAGGAATTCCCGACCACGAATCCGGGCTCGTAGTTGTAGCGGGAAAGCTGGGCGTGCTGGAACTGCCCGACGGATGCCAGCGGCGAGCGCGGGACATCGTAAGTGATGACGTGGTTGAAACCGGTCGCGGCGGTGCTTCCCGATCCGCCGTATCCGTCCCAGCGGCCTTTTATCACGTCGGATTCCGGAAAAATGTTGTCGTCATAGTTGCCCTCGGATACCAGCCCCCGGTCACCTTTCAGGCCGTCTCCCACGGTGCCCTTCGGGGCTCCGCTGCGATGGGCGCCGCCGATGAGATTGGAGACGGCGTTCCAGCCCTCCTGCCCGCTTGAGGAGGCCTTGGATCCATCGAAACGCAGATTCGAGGCGGCGACGCGCGGGTTGCTGTCGACCCAGCCCCGCAGGCCCTGTGCGGTGTCCTCCACCTCGGTGGAGTTGCGCAGATAGAAGCGCCAGGTGCCGATATGACCGATGTCTCCGGCGGCGAGCTTTTCCATCAGATGGGGTTGTTTGCCGTTGGCGCCGCTGACGGTGAGGTTCGCGTAATCGCTGATGATGGGTTCCGGCACGGAGGGTTTTTTGATATCCCCGTCAGTGCCGCCGTTCCAAATGTTAGCAAACCGCTGGAGATGGCTGTCCGGATTTCCCTTGGCCTTGAGGGTGAACCAACTGCTGGAAGCGGTCGCGTCCAGGTCTTTTTTGTAAAGTGTCTTGATGTGGTTGCGTGTGCCTGAGCCATAGGTCGCCGCGGATCCGTCCCACTGGGTGTCCTGTAGATAGACGTCGCCGAACCAGCCATAGTATCCGGCGGGAATCAACAAGGGCTGGCCTTCCTGCTCGATCGGCTCGGAGCCGAAGGAGTTGGAGCGTTTCAGTTTGATCCTGAAGGTGCCCTTGGGGTCGAGTTTCGTGACGAGTTTGTTGGTTGTTTCCGTGATTTCGGGATTCGCCTCCACGGAAAAGAGGCGGAACTCGCCGGGTTGGAAATCCACGGATTCGGTCTCCAGTTGGAGGTAGGACCCTCCATGACTGCCATCCGAGGGAATGACGTTGCCTTCGCCGTATGAGGTTTTCCAATAGTCCCGGAGCCATACTTCGGTGACGTAGTTGGAAGAGGGGAATTTGCCGTTTGCAAGCGGTTTGGCATAGGCGAAGCGGAAATACGGCTGCACGGCCCAGGCGATCTTGTAAACACTGGCCTTGATCGCGACGTTGTAGGGATTCCACATGCCGACGATGGGCTTGATGTGAAGTTCCGCCTGATAGCGGTTCTCCTTTTTACCGTTCTTGAGGGTGACGGGGACCGGTCCGCTCGCGCCCAGATAGAAGCCCATCTGGATGGTGGAAACGACAGGCGCGATGCTGCTGTTCTTGTGTTGGGTGTCGGAAGTGTTGAATCCTCCGTTGCCGCTGTTCATGTAGGGGGGCCACATGGTCCGCACAAGATCAGTGTCCAGAAGGGGATCAACGCCGGTCACCGGAACTTGATTGGACGCGACATTCTCCCAGAGGCGGCCGTAGTTGTAGAGGATTCCCCAGTTCGGCCCGACGCCTGCCGTCAGGTTGTCCCTGATCTGGTTGCTGAGGTAGAATTTCGATGGATCATCGACGTTGTTGAATCCGTATACCGTGCTGGAAAGCAGGTTCTTTTTCACCGGCTTGGCACCGAGGAAACTGGTGACGTAGGGCTTGGCTTGCTGGGAACGATCGAAAACGGGTGAGAGGTCCGCTTTCATGCCGCCATCCTTGACGTTGACCGGGAGGCCGAAGCCGCCGGTGGTCAGGTCGTGCAGGTAGTAGCGGGGGAGTTCGCTGCTCGTGAAGCCGCCGGTACCTTTGGTGGCGAGTGCGGCGGTGCCAATGTGCCAATGCTGATGAGGCTGCGTTTGTCGATGTTGCCTCCCGGCTCGAATCCTTTCCAGATGGTGCTGTCCACGGTGGTGAGGCCGGGCTCCTGCGGACTTTGGGAACGGGAGTATCTCTCGCGGTCGTTCGCTGCATTGGCTGAAGGCCGGGTGATGTCAACTTTCGCCTTGGTGCCTTCATCGCCGATCCAATAGGCATAGCGACCCTTGTTGCGTCCATCCACGGCCACCCAGGCGGCGCGAAGATCGGTGGCGGCGGGGTTGCCAAGTTCCGCCTTGGCGGCTTTTTTCGAGAGGATGACGGAGTTGATGGCGGTAAGGGCGGTGTTGGGATCCGGATTGTTGCCGCTGGCGAGCCAGACCGGGCTGGCGTTCTTGTCATCGCTTTTCCAAGCGCCGGTCCATGCGGGATTGGCGACAGAGGTTCCCCCGGCGAGGGTGGCGGGGCCAGTGACGGTCTGGTCCCGACCGGCGGATTTCTGCAAATTTCCGATGGCGAGCATCATCGCCATCCGCGCGTTCGCCCTTGCGGTAGCAACGGCGGAACCTTGTCCGGTGGACCGCAGGGAAATCGAGCTGAGGGACAACAGTCCGACGGCGATCACCGTGAGGAGAATCATGAGGCTCAGCGTGACCACGAGAGTAAATCCACGGGGTTGGGAAAGCGCTTTTCTGGGAATTTTTAAGATCATGGAAACTGGGATTGAAAGGTTTTTTGAGCTCAGATGCTCACGGCACAGGGGAAAAATGGCGCTGATGATGAAACTACAAAGCAACTACATGCAACGGTTTGAGCCGAAAAATCTTGATCGGATTTTTTGTTGGTTCTGCCGCTGGATAGCTTGGCGACAGGAACTACACGTAAAATTAGATAGCCTCATCACAAACGGTATCCAGTCTTTCGTGACTCAAGCCGTTGAGGTCTGGTCAAGGTCAAATTGGCGGTGCACCCGCCACCACTTGTGCAGGCGGTTTGAAACCACAAAAAAGCCCCGTCGGTGAAGACGGGGCTTGAAAGGTTAAACTGTGAACGCGTGGTCGATCGCCCTTGAATGCGACTGGACCTTGGGGAAATCATGGCTTCCTTGGCATTTCATCAAGTTTCCGGGATAGATATTCGCTGGGAGTCATGTTCTCTACATGCCCGTCGACGAAAAGCACCGACATCTTGTTATCAACGAGGAAGGACTTCATATCCGCTCCAGCAACGTCTGCAGGACTGTAGCGTGTGTTCCAAAACGGCACTACGAAGGGCGTGCGAGCAGGGTCTGAGATAGATGCAAGCGCTGGCATGAAACTCTCACTGTAGGCTCCCAAGTTGGCGGTGATCCTGTAGTTGTATGAGTAACCGTTGAACCATGGCTTGAACGGCTTTGGCTTGGATGTCGCGGTCATCACGGGATTGCGCATAAAAGGATTGTTGGTGTTCCACCACGCGGTATCCCATTTGATTTTCGACTTGTCGACATCGGGGTAGGTAAGGAAGAGCAGTCCTTCATGCCAGAGAACTTCAGCGGTTGTCCCCGCAGGAACGCTGGGTAATACAAGAGCGGGTAGTTTCATGGAATTGTCCGCGCTGAAAACACCTGCCACCGCGCCGATCTGACGCATGTTCTGTGTGGACTTCGCCGCATCGGCGCGGCGTTTCATGCGGGGGCCGACGGTGAAGGCGACTGCGGCGAGGGCCGCGATGATGGTGATCACCACGAGCAGTTCCACCAAGGTGAAGCCGCCGGTTCGTTGAAGCGTATGGTTTTTTTTCATATTGAGCGGATTCATGGGTTGTGTTGTGGCAACGCTTGGAAAGCAGTTCAAAGCCGACAATTGAAACTGTATCCATACTCCACGGTGAGTCCAGTTTGCCAAAGGTGAACCCGTTGAGTGAGCATGAAGCCAGCGGCTTGAGCCAAACGAGACCCTTGCCCGTCGCTTTTGCCCCCGAGCCGTCAGGTTTCCAGTGAAACAGATCTAGTTGACCAATGAATGGGACGATTTTGTAATAATCCGTCTGCTTTTCCGGCAGCGATGGAAAAGACTGGAAAACCCCGCGGGAGGAACTGACGAAATGAAACGGATCTGGATATGCATGTTAGGGATGATCTCCCCTCTTCTGGCGGCGGAGTGGCAGTGGTCCATGCCGGAAGGCGCGGGCAGGGCGTATCTGTGGATTCCGCCGGATTGTGAAAAGGTCCGCGCGGTGGTGGTGGCGCAGCACAACATGATGGAGGAAAGCGTGCTGGAGCACCCGGGCTTTCGCCGCGAGATGGGAAAGCTCGGCATTGCGGAATTGTGGATCGTTCCGCGGGTGGCGGAGGGAGCGAACATCGAAGAGGGTTCGGGGCGGAGGATGTTGGAACTGTTGGACGGACTCGCAGCGGAGTCCGGATACACCGAGCTGGGCAATGCGCCGGTGGTGCCGATCGGTCACTCGGCCTGCGCCACGGTGCCGTGGAATTTCGCCGCAACATTTCCGGATAGAACACTGGCGGTGTTGTCCGTGCACGGCGATGCACCGCAGACCGGTCTAACTGGAAATGGCCGGCCTCGGATGGATTGGGGTGACAGGAACATCGACGGCATTCCCGGGCTTTTTGCGATCGGCGAGTACGAGTGGATGGACGAGCGGGTACTGCCGGGGCTGGAGTTTCTCATGCGCTTCCCGAAGTCCTGCATCGCGATGCTGGCGGAGCCTGGCGAAGGGCATTTCGCGGCGGGCGACGGGCTGGTGGAGTTTCTCGCGATGTTCGTCCGCAAGTCGGCGGAGGCGCGCTTGGGCGACGGCGGGCTGCAGGCGGTTGATCCCGCGAAAGGCTGGCTCGTGCAGCGGTGGAAACTGCGCGAGGGCAGGAACGTGCCGCCCGCTCCGGCCGCGTCTTATGCGGGCGATCCGGACGACGCGTTCTGGGCTTTTGATAGGGAAATGGCGATGATCACACAAAACCATCAGCTCGAACACCTTGGGAAAAAACCACAGCTCCTGGGTTTCGTGGAGGGCGGAAAAACCGTGCCGCAGGTGGACCGCCACGAACAGGTGAATTTGAAATTCCTACCGGCTGACGACGGCGTGTCCTTCTCCCTGGAGACCTCGTTTCTAGCAGAGGTTGAGGCGGGTTCGAAGAACCTCGCCCGTTGGACCGGTCTTCCCGCCGGCACTCCGCTCGGGCACTCGACGAGCGGGACGGAAATCCGACGCATCACCGGGCCGTTCGCAGTGGTTGTGAACAACCGCTTCGAACTGCTGCTCAACCGCACGTG
>Ga0123337_10001134_pt1 | contig 36159 bp, 31 predicted proteins | sample frozenSSSSmetaG_FD_89792 | JGI IMG/M metagenome (GOLD analysis project Ga0123337, IMG submission 89792) | Glacier valley bacterial and archeal communities from Borup Fiord, Nunavut, Canada, to study Microbial Dark Matter (Phase II) -... | ecosystem: Environmental > Aquatic > Freshwater > Ice >...
CGTCACCGATGGCCACGGCCACGACGATGTACCACACCAGCCGCAACCCGCTGCGCAAGATCACGCGCGACAGCGAGACCGTGGACATCGTGCGCGGCGACAAGCGCCGCCGCCTGCACAAAGCCTTTTTGCGCTACCACGACGCCAACAACTGGCCGCTGCTGCGCGAAGCGCTCAAGACCATGGGCCGCGCCGATCTGATCGGCAACGGCAAGCACCACCTGATCCCGACCTTTCAGCCGCTGACCGACGGCGGCTACACCAGCGCGCGCAAGAAGAACTCGACGACCGTGGCGTTGAAGCCGGCCGCACCCGTCAAGGGACGTCTCCTGACGCAGCACACCGGCTTGCCGCCGCGCGATAACGGCTCGGCCAAGCCGCCCCGCAAGCCGCGCTGATTCACAGGCTTGCGCAAGAAGCCGGCACCCGGAAACTCCGGGTAGCCGGTTTTTTTAAGCAAAATCAGCCTCTGGTGCATAGCCGGCGGGCATAAGCAGCTATTTATTCAATAGCAACTGCCCGCCGTGCCGTGGTCGCCACCCCCAAAATAATTTCAATCACGATGGCATCCCGCCATTGCTTACCTATTGGCCCCACCATGAACATCACCGTCAACGAAGAATTGCTTGCCTACATCGATCCGCTGACCCCCGACGAACACGAGGCGCTGGAGCGCAGCCTGCTGGCCGAGGGTTGCCGCGACGCGCTGGTGCTGTGGGGCGAGGTGCTGGTGGACGGCCACAACCGCTACGGCATTTGCAGCAAGCATGGCATTCCCTTCAACACCGTGCAAAACACCCAGTTCAAGTCACTGGACGACGTGCATTTGTGGATGATTGACCAGCACCTGGGCCGGCGCAGCCTGTCTGATTTTCAGCGCGGCGTGCTGGCGCTGCGCAAGAAAGACATCCTGGCCGCGAATGTGCCGCCCATGCCCACCGAGCCGTCAGCGGCCGCGCCGATCAAGCCCGAAGCCCTGATCACCCGCGACGCCATCGCCAAGGCCGCGCGCATCAGCAGCAACACCATCAGCCAGATCGAAAAAATCCAGAAGTCGGCCGCGCCCGAGCTGGTGGCTGCCGTCAAGTCGGGCACGATTTCCATCAACGCTGCTGCCACCGTCGCTTCGCTGCCGGTAGAAGCGCAGGTGGCGGCCGTGGCCGGTGGCAAAAAAGAGCTGCAGCAAGCCGCCCGCCAGGTCCGCGAAACCCGGGCCGTGGCCCGCACCGAGCCCGAGTCGCCGGAGGGCGTGATTGCCCGGCTCCGGCAAACCATCACGGAGCTCAGCGCGGAGAATGCTGCACTCAAGGCGCAGCTGGCTCAGTTGAAGGCCTGATGGGGCCTTGGCTGAAAGCCGGCCCTTTTTGGCATGAGCGCCCATTGGTGCCCGGGTGCAGCTTGCCAGTAGCACCCGGGCATCTTCCTGAAGCACCAGCGGATGCAAAAAATCGGGTTATTACTTACCCCGGATTACGCAATGCGTATTACTATTACGCAATAATATCAACACGTCATGACGTCGGCGAGTCGTGGCTGCCCTACAAGCCAGAAGGCCCCCGCATCAACGCCCTGCGAACCGGTAATTCAACAACTCAACTGGAATAATCCACATGCCAACAACGCCAGCACCTTCGAATGCATCCGGATGTCCTTTTGCGCACGGTCCAGTGTCGAAGTTGCTGGCGCCCACGGGTTGCCCTGTCAGTCAACGCGCGGCCGACTTCGACCCCTTTCAGGATGCCTATCAGCAGGACCCGCCGGAGTATGTCCGATGGGCCCGCGAGCAGGAGCCGGTTTTCTACAGCCCCAAGCTGGGTTACTGGGTGGTCACACGGTATGCGGACATCAAGGGCATTTTTCGCGACAACATCACCTTCAGCCCGTCCATCGCGCTGGAAAAAATCACCCCGACCAGCGACGAGGCCAATGCGGTGCTCGCCTCGTACAACTACGGGATGAGCCGCACCCTGGTCAACGAGGACGAACCGGCGCACATGTCACGGCGCCGCATCCTGATGGAGCCGTTCACCCCGGATGAACTCTTGCACCATGAGCCCATGGTGCGCCAGGTGACCCGGGAGTATGTGGATCGCTTCATTAATGACGGCCGGGCGGATCTGGTGGATCAAATGCTCTGGGAAGTGCCTTTGACCATTGCGCTGCACTTCCTGGGCATCCCTGAAGAAGACATGGACCTGTTGCGCCAGTATTCCATCGCGCATACCGTCAACACCTGGGGCCGGCCCCAGCCGCAAGAGCAGGTGGCCGTTGCGCACGCGGTCGGCAACTTCTGGCAATTTTCAGGAAAAGTGCTCGACAAGATGCGCAAGGACCCTTCGGGGCCCGGGTGGATGAAGTACGGCATTCGCAAACAAGCCGAGCAGCCGGACATCGTGACCGACTCCTATCTGCACTCCATGATGATGGCGGGCATCGTGGCGGCCCATGAAACCACGTCAAACGCCACCTCGAACGCCTTGAAGCTGCTGCTGCAGCACCCTGAGGCGTGGCGCGAAATCTGCGAAGACGCCAGCCTGATCCCCAATGCGGTGGAGGAGTGCCTGCGCCACAACGGGTCGGTCGCCGCCTGGCGGCGTTTGGCGACCCAGGATGTGCAGGTCGGCGGCATAGCCATTCCCGCGGGCGCCAAGCTGCTGATCGTCATGTCGTCTGCCAATCACGATGAGCATCATTTTGCCGATGCCGATCTGTTTGACATCCGGCGGGACAACGCCAGCGAGCACCTGACATTTGGCTATGGTTCACACCAGTGCATGGGCAAAAACCTGGCACGGATGGAGTTGCAGATATTCCTTGAGGAGTTCACCAAGCGACTGCCGCACATGCGCCTGGCTGAACAGACGTTCAGCTACGTTCCCAACACCTCGTTCAGGGGGCCCGAGCATTTGTGGGTCACCTGGGACCCGGAAATGAACCCCGAGCGGAAAAATCCGGGCCTGCTGGCGTCCGCGGTGCCGGTCTGCATCGGCGAGCCGTCCCGCCACTCGATCAGCCGCACGGTGGTGGTCGACAGCGTCACCATGGTGGCCGAAGACACCCTCAGCTTGCGCCTGGTGTCGCCTGATGGCAGGCCCCTGCCGCGCTGGACGCCTGGCTCGCACATCGATGTGGAATGCGGCCCTACCGGCCTGTCCCGGCAGTATTCACTGTGCGGAGACCCCGCGCAAGCGAGTGTGTTTGAAATCGCAGTACTGCGAGATAGCAGCAGCCGGGGAGGGTCGACCTGGATTCACGACACCGTGAAAGCCGGCGACCGACTCAAGGTTCGCGGGCCGCGCAACCACTTCCGTTTCAATGAAGAGAACAAGAAGGCGGTGTTTGTCGCCGGCGGCATCGGCATCACGCCCATCAGCGCCATGGCACGCCGCGCCAGGGAACTGGGCATGGACTATGAGTTGCACTACAGCGGTCGTTCGCGCGCCTCCATGGCCTTCCTCGATGAACTGTCTTCGCTGCATGGAGACCGCTTGCACGTCTACCCCAAAGACGAGGGAATGCGCAGCGACTTCAGCACCCTGCTTGCCGTCCCGGCTGCCGATACGCAGGTCTATGCCTGTGGGCCTGTGCGAATGCTGCAAGCCCTGGAAGCGGGGTGTTCCCACTGGCCAGAGGATGCGCTTCGGGTCGAGCATTTTCAGTCCGCACTGGGACTGCTGGACCCTTCGAAAGAGCATGCCTTTGAAGTGGAGCTGAAGGACACGGGCATCGTCGTGCAGGTTCCGGCGGACCAGACCCTCTTTGCCGCCTTGCGCGGCGCCAATATCGATGTGCAAAGTGACTGCGGGGAGGGCTTGTGCGGCTCATGCGAGGTTCGGGTTCTCGCCGGAAAAATTGACCACCGCGACGTGGTGCTGACCCGGTCGGAGCGGGAAGGCAACAGCAAAATGATGGCGTGCTGCTCGCGTGCGGCAGGCACCCGACTGGTGCTGGAACTCTGAACCGATGACGATCCGGGGCAGGGACAAGGCACTGGCGCGGTAAAGACCGCTTGCTTCAATTCAGGCGGGTTGGCCAGGCACCGCGGCAGCCGGCCTGGGCGCGCCAGCTTGTTGTTCAGAAAATCCCAGTGCCGCACTGATGGTGCTGGCTTCATGGATGACGAGGGTCGCAATGGTGCCGCCCGCAGCCGGATTAAATCCGCCAGTGGCGCCAAGCGCGGTCAGCACGGCGCTGACTCGCCCGGTGTGGTCAAAAATGGGGGCGGCTACCGCACTGATACCGCGGAGCAAGGTGTCCTGCACCACAGCACATCGATGGGTCCGGGTCTCCTGCCGCAAGTGTTCAATCGGCGCCTTGTCATGGAGTGACGCACGCTGATCGATGGTTGCGCTGGCAAGCTCGGTTTCTATCTGCTGGCGGATTTGGGCGTCGTCCATGAAGCTCACAAAAACCCGGCCAGTGGCTGACCACAACAGCGGCAGCACAGAGCCCGCACGAACATTGATGGTCACCGGCAAGCCAGGTTCTTCAAATCGAAGGATGGTCGGGCCCTTGTTGCCCATGATCGCCAGAAAGCAGGTGACGCCCAACGCTTCCTGCAAGCGCACCAGGGCCGACTCGCCCAGTCGAACGGGGTCGCACTGCCGCATGGCGGCCAAACCAATCTGGATGGCTTCGTGCCCCAGGTAGTAACGCTGCGTGGCAGGATCCTGTGCGACCAATCCCTCCTGGGTCAGGCTGGCCATGTACCGGTGCACCTTGGCGGTACTTTCTTCGACTTCAGCAGCTACGGCTGTCAGGCTTGCGGAGCCGCCCAGGCGCGCCAACGCCTTGAGGACTCCCATCCCCATTTCGGCTGACTGCACCCTTTGACGTCGCTCGGGGACATACTGAAGCGACTGCTCTTTTGACATGATCGACCTTCCTGTTGGAGCAAGGACGATATCACGCCTCTTTTCCTGGCCAGCCTGCATCATTTCTGCCCGCGCTGATGGCCTTGCGTGTGGCATTTCAGGGGCGTGGTGGTGAAAACCCCAATTCAATTTTTTACGCTATGCGTAGTAACATTACGCGTAACGTCGGATTTTGATCCACCGCAATCTATTTCATCTTAGGAGTGTCTCTTGAAGAAAATTATCACCGCCTGCTTGCTGGTCCTGCCTGTTTTGTTAGCCGCTCCTTTGGCGCATGCGCAGGCCTATCCGGCAAAACCCATTCGATGGCTGGTGCCTTACCCGGCGGGCGGTGGTTCCGATTTCCTGGCCCGCACGGTCGGTCAGGCCTTGTCGGCGCAGGTCGCCCAACCCGTGCTGGTGGACAACAAGCCGGGCGGCAACACGGCCATCGCCGCGTCGGAAACCGCTCGCGCCGCACCTGATGGATACACCATTTTGTCGGCTGACAACGGCACGATGGTGTTCAATTCTGCGTTGTATTCCAAGCTCTCCTACAACGCTGAAAAGGATTTGGCACCGGTCACCTTGATGGGGCGATTCCCCATGATCCTGGTCGTCGGACCCGGGTCCGACGTCAAAACCGCCAAGGACTTTATTGCGAAGGCAAAAGCCAGGCCGGGGAGCGTGAATTACGGCTCGGCGGGTGCAGGAAGTCCCCATCACCTGGCCATGGAACTGCTGAAAGTGGAAGCCGGCTTGCACATGGTCCATATTCCTTACCGCGGCGCAGCGCCGGCACTGGCCGACCTGGCCGGCGGCCAGATCCCGGCCATGATGGTCGACATGGCGGCAGGTGCCGGGTTCATCAAATCGGGCAGGATTCGTCCCCTCGCGGTGGCCAATGCCACGCGTCTGCCGCAGTTCCCGGACATCCCTACTTTTGCCGAGCTTGGCTTGAAGAATGTCGAAGCGGCCGCGCTCGTGGGCATCGTGGCGCCGTCCGGAACGCCACCTGAGGTCATCAACAGCTTGCAAAAACAGGTGTCCGCCGTCATCAGCCAACCGGCCATCAAGCAAAAATTGATGGATTTTGGCGTCGAACCCGTGGGCAGCACACCGCAGCAATTCGCCGACCTGCTGCGCACGGAAACCGTACGCTGGCACAAGCTGATCAAGGCTCAAAAAATTACGCTCGACTGACCGTTTCTTGACTGGCGTGGCTGCTCCAAGTCAGCGCTTTGGAGCGGCCCCCACTTTCCTGACGGAGTTTTTCATGACGACCCAGACACTTCACTACCAAAGCGGCTTCGCCAACGAGTTCGCCACGGAGGCGCTGCCCGGTGCGCTGCCCGACGGCCGCAACTCACCGCAGAAGGCGCCTTATGGCTTGTATGCCGAGCAGCTTTCGGGAACCGCGTTCACCGCGCCGCGCCACGCCAATCGCCGCTCGTGGCTGTACCGGATTCGCCCGGCGGCCATGCACCTGCCGTTCGAGCGCATCGAGGATGGCCGCTGGCTCAGTCGCTTCGACGAGGTGCCGACGCCGCCCAACCAGCTGCGCTGGGACCCGCTGCCCATGCCCGATGCGGCCAGCGAGCCGACCGATTTTGTGGACGGCATGGTTACCATGGCCGGCAATGCCAGTTGCGGCATTCACCTGTATGCGGCCAACTGCTCCATGGACACGCGCTTTTTCTACAACGCCGACGGCGAAATGCTCATCGTGCCGCAGGAGGGCCGGCTGGTGCTGGCCACCGAGCTGGGCGTGATCGAGGTTGAGCCGCAGGAAATCGCCGTGATTCCGCGCGGCGTGCGCTTTCAGGTCAAACTGCCCGACGCACAAGCGCGCGGCTACGTCTGCGAGAACTACGGCGCGCTGCTCAAGCTGCCCGACCTGGGCGTGATCGGTTCCAACGGCCTGGCCAACCCGCGTGACTTTCGCACGCCGGTAGCGGCTTATGAAGACCGGGAAGGCGATTTCGAGCTGGTCGCCAAGTTCAACGGTCACCTGTGGGCGGCCGCCATTGGCCATTCGCCGCTGGACGTGGTGGCCTGGCATGGCAACTACGCCCCCTACAAGTACGACCTGCGCCGTTTCAACACCATCGGCTCGATCAGCTACGACCACCCGGACCCATCGATTTTTCTGGTGCTGCAGTCGCCCAGCGACAGCCCGGGCGTGGATTCCATCGACTTTGTGATCTTTCCGCCGCGCGTGCTGGCGATGCAAAACACCTTCCGTCCGCCCTGGTTCCACCGCAACTTTGCCAGCGAGTTCATGGGGCTGATCCACGGCGCCTACGACGCCAAGGCTGAAGGCTTTGTCCCCGGCGGCGCGTCGCTGCACAACTGCATGACCGGCCACGGCCCGGATGCCGGCACCTTTGCCAAGGCCAGTGCGGCCGACACCAGCCAGCCCGACTACATCACCGGCACCATGGCCTTCATGTTCGAGACGCCCGCGGTGATTCAGCCCACGCGTTTCGCGCTTGAAACGGCCCAGCTCCAGCACGAGTATTACCGCTGCTGGCAGGGACTGAAGAAAAACTTTGATCCCACCCAGCCCTGAAAATCCAACGCACCACGCCAGGAACCCCATGCTGCTACTGAACGAAACCCATGACCCGGCGCTGCGCAGCTGGCTTGCCTCCGCCAACCAGGTCGATGCCGACTTCCCGGTCCAGAACCTGCCGTTCGCGGTCTTTCGCCGTCAAGGCAGCCACGGGGCATTTCGCGGCGGGGTTGCCATCGGCGACCAGATTCTTGATCTGGCGGCGGCGGTCGACAGCGACGCCTTCCACGGCGACGCCGCTGTCGCCCTGAAGGCCGCAGCCGGCGACAGCCTCAACGCGCTGATGGCGCTGGGCCAGCCGGCCTGGTCGGCGCTGCGCCTGGCGCTGTCGCGCGCGCTTAGTGAAGGCTCGGCCGAACAAGCCCGTCTGGCCCACTGCCTCGTGCCGCAGCGGGATGCCGAGTACACGGTGCCCGCGCGCATCGGCGACTACACGGATTTCTATACCTCGGTTCATCACGCCACCAACATCGGCCGCCAGTTCCGTCCCGACAACCCGCTATTGCCCAATTTCAAGTGGATTCCCATCGGTTATCACGGCCGTGCGTCCAGCATTGGCGTGTCCGGCCAGACCTTTCCCCGGCCTGTCGGGCAAACCATGCCGCCCGGCGCGAGCACCCCTGTGTTCGGCCCGTGCAAGCGGCTGGACTACGAGCTGGAAATGGGCGTTTTTTTCGGCGCCGGCAATGCGCTGGGTGAGCCCATCCCCATCACCGAAGCCGAGTCCCATGTGTTCGGGCTGTGCCTGCTCAATGACTGGTCGGCCCGGGACATCCAGGCCTGGGAATACCAGCCGCTCGGTCCTTTCCTGTCCAAGAATTTCGCCACCACGATTTCCCCGTGGATCGTGACGCTCGAAGCCTTGACGCCGTACCGCGTCGCCTTCACGCGTCCGGCCGACGATCCGCAGCCGCTGCCTTACCTGGACACCCCCGACAACCGGGCGCAGGGTGCCATGGATGTGCAGCTTGAAGTGCTATTGCAAACGCTGGCCATGCGCGAGCAAGGCCTGCCTGCGGCGCGCCTGACGCGCACCAGTTACCGGCACGCGTACTGGACGGTGGCCCAGATGGTGGCGCACCACACGGTCAACGGCTGCAACCTGCAACCGGGCGACCTGCTGGGCACCGGCACTCTGTCGGGCCCCACGCTGGACCAGGCCGGTGCGCTGATCGAGCTGACGGTGGGCGGCAAGCAGCCGCTCACGCTGCTCAATGGCCAGATGCGCACCTACCTGGAAGACGGGGACGCGGTGGTGCTGCGTGGCTGGTGCGAAAAGCCCGGCGCTGCGCGCATCGGCTTTGGCGAATGCGTGGGGACTGTGCTGCCTGCGCGGGGCTGAGCGCGGCTTGGGTACGGCCATGGCTTGTAGATTGCGGTTTAAAAAGGAGTAAAAAAGTTCACGAAAACCCCGCTTTCTTCAGTCGGTACGCCAGTTGGGCGCGCGTCAGGCCCAGGCTTCGCGCCGCTTCAGCCACGTTGTAGCGGGCATTGAGCAGCGCTTGGTGGTATTGACTGGCCTCACGTCCGCCGCTGACGCCAGGCACGACGGATGACCCTGCCGGTGGCGCATTGCGCAAAGAAATGGGGTCATGCGGTGCAGCGTCAGCCAGTCGCCCCCCTTGGGTGAGAACCAGCGACTTGTCATGAAGTGATTCACCGCTGCGAAACAGGTGGTGCACATCAATGGGCTCATCGTCTTCGACCATGATGACGCCTCGTTCCACCAGGTTCTGAAGTTCCCTGATATTTCCAGGAAAGTCGTATTGCAGCAGTGTCCGCACGGCCCTGGGTGTAAAGCCGGCGACTTCGCGCCCATGCAATTGGCAGTAGCGGCGCAGGAAGGTCTCCATCAGCAGGGGAATGTCGTCGCGCCGCTCCTTGAGTGGGGGCAGCTTGATGGGGAACACGTTGAGACGAAAAAACAGGTCTTCACGAAAGCGTCCGGCACGAACTTCGTCGCGCAAATCGACGTTGCTGGCGGCCACCACCCGCACGTTCACCGCAATGGTCTTGGTGCCGCCCACGCGTTCGATCACCCGCTCCTGGAGTGCCCGAAGCAGTTTGCCTTGGGCAACAAAACTCAGCGATGCAATCTCATCGAGAAACAGGGTTCCGCCGTGGGCGCGTTCGAAGCGACCTGGGCGTGAGGTGGTCGCGCCGGTGTAGGCGCCACGCTCCACGCCAAACAGCTCGGACTCGATCAGCGTGTCGGGGATGGCCGCGCAATTGAGCGCCACGAAGGGCGCGTCCTTGCGAGGGCTGATGTTGTGCAGCGTTTGCGAAAACAGCTCCTTGCCGACGCCGGAGGCTCCGGTGAACAGCACCGTTGCCTGCGTCGGCGCCACGCGCTCTATCAGATGCCGGGCCGTGCTGAAGGCGGCTGAAATGCCGATCAATTCTTTGGCGTTAATCGCCTCGCTGGGCTCGGACGAGGCGCGGATTCGGCCGACTTCAGAGAAGGCCGGGATGACGCTGCGGCGTGTGCGCTGCGCTGACATATCCGGCGCGAAGTAGCGCAAGTCTTCCTCGGGGTCGTCCCACTGGTCCGCCGGGCGGCCCATGATCTGGCAGGCTTCGGCGCCCATCGCCTGGCAGGCCACTTCGCGAAACATGATCATCTTGCCCATGAAGGCGCTGGCGTAGCCGCTGGCGTAGCCAATCTGCATCCAGCAGGCCGGCTCGGTGCCAATGCCGAAGGCCGCAATATGTTCTTCGTCTTCTGTGGAGTCATTCCAGGTGTATTCGGCCAAAAAGTCGCCACGCTCAATGTCGAACTCCAGGCGAGTCGTTTCGGGCCGCACAAAGCCGGCAATCTTGTGCATGCTCGGCCCGGCGTTGTAGCTGTTGGCGGGGTCGCTGTCCGGCCACATCCGTCGCACCAGTTCGGCATCGCGCGCGCCGGACGAGTAGCCCACGCGCGTCAGTAGCGAGCGGGCTTGGTCCTGGCCCATGCTGGCGATGAGTTCACTGCGCAGGGCGCCGTAGGTGGATGAGCGAAGCAGGATCATGCGTTGGTCGTTGAGCCAGATCCGGCCGTCACCTGGCGAGAACATCAGGGCCTCGGTCAAATCACGCACTGTTGGCGTGGCAGCTTCATCAATGTCGGCGCTGGTGCGGGTCAGGCCGGCGGTGCGCTGCAGCTCAGCCAGCGACAGGCGGCGGGGCAGGGTCTTCATGAGTCGCATCTCCAGAGGCTATGTTGCTGATCAAACATTGATAAAACATTGATCATAAGTTAGTCACAAGTTTGTCATCAGATTATGTTTGAACTCAGGGTTTACCCGTTACGGCCGGGCTAAGTGCCTGTCAGCACTGAGAAAATTAAAAGCCCACGGGCTGGCATTGCACTTGCAATCCGGTTTGCCTGCACGTTAACCATTAAGTTCTGACCTGGAAAGGTAACTACATGCTTCGAGACCTATACGCCTCTCCTTTTGGGGCCCGTTTTCATCGTTCGCGTCGGCTTGGGTTCAAGAGCCTTTTTTCGGCCAGTGTCCTCGGCACAGGCCTGCTGCTGGCCGCCTGTGGCGCAGCGGCTCAAGGCCAAAGTCCCACCGTAGAGGGGCAGGGCAAGCGCTATTACGACTCGATTTGTGCCAAGTGCCACGAGGCCGGCATTGGTCCGGTCATCACGGGGCGCGGGCTGGACCCGGTCATCTTCACCACGATCGTGCGCTATGGCAACCGTGCGATGCCGGCTTTTCGCGTGACGGACATTGACGACGCCACGCTGCAGGATCTGGCCAGTTACCTGTCCAAGACGCCGGCCAAACCTGAATAAAAACTCAACAACAAGGAGACGCCATGAGTATCGATAGACGCCTGGTATTAAAGGGGCTGGCTGCGGTCGGCTTTGCCATGACCAGTCTGCGCTTTGCCCATGCAGGCAACAGCGCCGCCGATTCCCTGATGGCAAGCCAGTTGCGGGCAGCCGTGACGCCTCTCGTGACGGGCAGCGCGCTGGACAGCGAATTTCTGGCGGGGGTGCAAGCCGCTGCCAAGGCGCAGGGCCTGGTACAGAACGAGGCGATTCGCCTGCACGGGCTGGATGCGGCGGTGTTCAGCCGTCTTGGCCGCATGCTGCAAGCGGGCGAGCCCACCACGCTGGTAGGGCTGGCAGACAACGCCTCGGCCACGCTGATTCTGGATCTGCTGCGGTCTGCCGGTGGGCGCGTGATTTCCATCGAGCATCACCGGATTGCCAGCGACCGGAGCGCCGGTCCGGTGGCCCAGGCACTGGGCCGCACGCTGGTGCTGCAGCCCGACACCACCCTGGCCGTCAGCGGCGGCCAGTCTGCCGGCACCGCCCATGTTTCATTTTGCTGCATCATTTAACCGGAGTCATGAATGGCTAATCCCAAGTATTTAGTTTTGCCGAAGGGCGTGTCCGAGCGCAATTTTGACGCTGCCCTGCAAAAGTTTCGCGAAATCGTCGGCGCCGAGCAGGTGCTGACCAGTGCCGACCGTCTTGCCTCCTACAACAAGATCATGATGCCGGTCGATGACGCAAAGCACGCCCCTTCTGCCGTGCTGCTGGCCACGACGGTCGAGCAGGTCCAGGCCATCGTCAAGGTATGCAACACCTACAAGGTGCCGATCTGGACCATCTCGACCGGTCGTAATTTTGGCTATGGCTCGGCCGCGCCCGGCGAGCGCGGCCAGGTCGTGCTGGATCTGCGCAAGATGAACAAGATCCTCCACATTGACCCGGAGCTGTGCACGGCGCTGGTCGAGCCGGGCGTGACCTACCAGCAGCTCTACGACTACATTGAGGAGCACAAGCTGCCACTGATGCTGTCGATGCCCGCGCCGTCGTCCATTGCCGGCCCGGTGGGCAACACCATGGATCGCGGTGTGGGCTACACCCCTTATGGCGAACACTTTCTGATGCAGTGCGGCATGGAAATAGTGCTGGCCAACGGCGAAGTACTGCGCACCGGCATGGGCGGCGTCAAGGGTGACAAGGCGTGGCAGGTGTTCAAGTGGGGCTACGGCCCGACGCTGGACGGCATTTTTACCCAGTCCAACTACGGCATCTGTACAAAGATGGGTTTTTGGCTGATGCCCAAGCCGCCGGTGTTCAAGCCCTTCTCGATCAAGTACGACAACGAGGCCGATATCAACGAAATCGTTGAAATACTGCGCCCGCTGCGCATCGCCCAAATCATTCCCAACGCGGTAGTGATTGCCGGCGCGCTGTGGGAAGCAGGTGGGGCCAATGTCAAGCGCACGGATTACTACAAGGGCACAGGTGTCACGCCCGACAGCGTGATCGAACAAATCAAGAAAGACAAAGGCCTGGGTGCCTGGAACGTTTACGCTGCGCTGTACGGCACGAAAGAGCAGGTGGACGTGAACTGGAAGATCATCACCGACGTGCTCAAGGCTTCTGGCAAGGGCACTGTCATCACGCAAGAAGAGGCCGGCAGCACCCAGCCGTTCAAGTACCGGGCCGAGTTGATGTCGGGCGTGCCCAACCTGCAGGAGTTTGGCCTGTACAACTGGCGTGGTGGCGGTGGCTCCATGTGGTTTGCACCGGTCAGCCAGGCGCGCGGCAGCGAGTGCGACAAGCAGGCCAAGCTGGCCAAAACCATTCTGAACAAGCATGGGCTGGACTATGTGGGCGAGTTCATCGTCGGCTGGCGTGACATGCACCACGTCATCGACGTTCTTTACGACCGCACCAACCCTGAAGAAACCAAGGCCGCCCATGCCTGCTTTAGCGAATTGCTGGACGAGTTTGAAAAAGAGGGCTACGCGGTATACCGCGTCAACACAGCTTTCCAGGATCGGGTGGCCGACAGCTACGGCCCGGTCAAGCGCAAGGTAGAGCAAACGCTCAAGCGGGCGCTCGATCCGAATGGAATTCTCGCGCCCGGCAAATCCGGCATTCGCATTTAAGTCCTGCCATGCGGCGGCTCTTTCATCGTCTTTGGGACGTGCACGGGCCGTTTTGACCTACGCTAGGGATGGCCGATCCGAGAATATTTTTTGAGAAAGATTCCCCATGAACGATATTTCAATGCTGATTGGCGGTGCCCCGCGGGTCGCCTCCAATGGCGCCACCTTTGAGCGCCGCAACCCGCTGGACCAGAGCGTAGCGACGCGCGCACCTGCCGCTACGGTAGAAGACGCCAGGGCCGCCGTTGATGCCGCCGCCAAGGCCTTCCCTGCGTGGGCGGCCATCGGCCCCGGCGAGCGGCGAGCGCTGCTCATGAAAGCAGCGCAGGCGCTGGAAGCCAAGGGCGACGCCTTCGCCGCCGCCATGGCCGCAGAAACCGGCGCCTCCGGCATCTGGGCAGGATTCAATGTGCACCTGGCTGCCGGCATGCTGCTGGAGGCCGCGTCCATCACGACGCAAATCAATGGCGAAGTGATCCCGTCGAACGTGCCGGGCAACCTGGCCCTGGCGGTGCGCCAGCCGGCCGGCGTGGTGCTGGGTATCGCACCCTGGAACGCGCCTGTGATTCTGGCGGTGCGGGCCATTGCCACGCCGCTGGCGTGCGGCAACACCGTCGTTCTCAAGGGTTCGGAAATCAGCCCCGCCACGCACGGACTGATCATCGAGGCGCTGCAGGAAGCCGGCTTGCCCGCCGGCGTGGTGAACTTTGTCACCAATGCCCCGGCAGATGCGGGTGCCATCGTCGAAGCCATGGTGGCGCATCCGGCGGTGCGCCGCGTGAACTTCACCGGCTCCACCCGCGTTGGCAAGATCATCGCGCAGACTTGCGCCAGATACCTCAAGCCGGCAGTGCTGGAGTTGGGCGGAAAAGCACCGTTCCTGGTGCTGGACGACGCTGACATTGACGCCGCCGTGGCTGCCGCCGCGTTTGGCGCCTTCGCCAACTCGGGGCAAATTTGCATGTCCACCGAACGCATCGTGGTGGACAACGCTGTCGCAGACGAGTTTGTTGCCAAGCTGGCCGCCAAGGCCGCGAGCCTGCCGCTGGGCGATCCGCGCCAGGGGCCGGTCGTGCTGGGGTCTGTGGTGGATATGACGACGGTGGTGCATTGCAACGCGCTGATCGATGACGCACTGGCCAAGGGCGCCACGCTGGTCTGCGGTGGTAAAGCCACGAGCACCCTGATGCCGGCCACGCTGCTGGACCACGTCACCTCCGAGATGGCTATCTTTCGCGAAGAGTCTTTCGCGCCCGTGAAGGCCATCGTGCGCGTCAATGGGGTGGAAGAGGCCGTGGCCATCGCCAACGACAACGAATTCGGCCTGGCATCTGCGGTGTTCGGCCGCGACACGGCCCGCGCCTGGCAGGTCGCCTCGCGCATCGAGGCCGGCATCTGCCACATCAACGGCCCTACCGTGCATGACGAGGCGCAAATGCCTTTCGGCGGCATGAAGGGTTCCGGCTATGGCCGCTTCGGCGGCAAGGCGGGCATCGAGGCCTTTACCGAACTGCGCTGGATCACGATGCAGACCACGCCGCGGCACTACCCGTTTTGAGGCGATGAGGCTGCTGCACAAAGCCGAAGCGAAGCAGGGCGTTCAAGCGAATACGGCTTGCCTGCCTTTTCAGGCGCTGGCTTGCTGTGGTGCCGCTCAGTCGCTCATCGTGTGAAGGGGAATGTCCTTGGCCGCCGCGAGCTTGTCCAGCTGTTTGCGCGTTTGCGTGCGCAGGAAGCTGGCGATGGCTTGCCGCGTTTCAGGCTTTAGCAGGGTTTGCACATCGGCAGCGGGAAGGCCGACGGCTGCGCACAGGGCGGCGGCAAAATGCGGCTCCAGCGCGGCCAGCGCAACGCGGCCGTCCTTGCAGGGGTAAATGCCGTAACCGGCATGGGCTCCGCCGACAAAACCAGTGGTTTGTGTCAGTCCCCACTGGCGGGGCAGGGCAAGGTAGCCGGCGGCGTCTGACAAGGCGATTTCGACGCGCACGCCTTTGCCTTGGAGTCGCTGGGTCAGCACGGCCTGCAGAACCGCTTCGCTGGTCATCAGTGAGCCGCCCATATCGGCATACAGCGTGGCGGGCAGTTCCAGGCCGGGCACCAGGCCGTTTTCAGCGAGGTAGGTCAGGTCGTGACCGGGTTCTTCGGCACGCGCTCCCGGGCTGCCGACGATGGCGATGTGCGACAGCGCAGGATAAAGGCGGTGCAGCGTTTTCCAGTTCAAGCCCAGCTTTTCAAGGGCCGAGGGGCGAAACGACGTCAGCAGCAGGTCGGTTTTGGCCAGTTCGCGGTGCAGGGCCTTTTGCCCGGCTTCGGTTTTCAGGTCCGCCTTGAGCAGCTTCATGCCCTCATGCAGTTGGGTATAGGCCAGCGGGTTGTAGTGGCTCATCGGGTCACCAGACGGCGGCTCCAGCTTCAGACAGCGCGCACCCATGTGCCGGCAGCGCATCAAGGCCGCAGGGCCGGGCAGATTCAGGGCGAGGCTCAGGATACGTGTGCCCTTGAGCGACTGAAGGGGTTTGGGTGACTTGGGTGGGGTGATCATTTGCTATTAAATAAGTAGCTGCTTATGCCCGATGCATAAGCGCCAAGGGTTGAAATGATTCACAATTTACCGCAAAACCAGACCCGCCATGAAAAACGGGCGACACCGTCGCCCGCAGAAGGTCCGCATGCCACGCGGCGGCGGCCGCTTATTCGCCGAAGTCGAGCGGCAGGCCGACGTAGTTTTCGGCCACCGAGCGCGCACCGGCCTCGGAATGGATCAGGTAGTCGAGTTCGGCTTCCTGAAACTTCTGGCCGATTTCGCCGTTTTCGGGAAAGCGGTGCATCAGGCCGGTGAACCACCACGAAAAGCGCTCGGCGCGCCAGATGCGGCGCAGGCAGCGCTCTGAATAGTTGTCTATGCCGGCCTCGGTCTTGTCCTGATAGAACTCGATCAGCGCATTCGACAGGTATTTCACGTCGGTGGCCGCCAGGTTCAGGCCCTTGGCGCCGGTGGGCGGCACGATGTGCGCGGCGTCGCCGGCCAAAAACATGCGGCCAAAGCGCATCGGTTCCGTCACAAAGCTGCGCAGCGGGGCAATGCTTTTCTCAATCGACGGGCCGGTGACCAGCTTGGCGCGGGCTTCGGGGTCAAGCCGCAGGCGCAACTCCTGCCAGAAGGCTTCGTCGGACCAGTCCTCGACCTTGTCGGTCAGCGGCACCTGCAGGTAGTAGCGGCTGCGGGTGGCGCTGCGCTGCGAGCACAGTGCAAAGCCGCGTGGGCTGTTGGCGTAAATCAGTTCTTCGTGCACGGGCGGCGTGTCCGACAAGATGCCGAGCCAGCCAAAGGGGTAGATTTTTTCGTATTCGCGGATCGCGCTGCGCGGTGCGCTGGCACGGCACACGCCGTGAAAGCCGTCACAGCCAGCAATGAAGTCGCACTCGATTTCATGCGTTTTTCCGTCTTTTTCGTAGCGCACGCGGGGGCTGGAGGTGTCAAAGTCGTGCACCGTCACGTTGCTGGCCTCGTAAATCGTGGGCAGGCCAGCGGCCTGGCGCGCATCCATCAGGTCGCGCGTGACTTCCGTCTGGCCATAAACCATGACGTTTTTGCCGCCGGTAAGCCTGTTCATGTCGATGCGGTGGCGCTCGCCCTTGAACAGCATGTCAAAACCGCCGTGCACCAGGCCTTCCGCGTGCATGCGCTGGCCCACACCGGCCTCGTCCATCAGGTCAATGCTGACCTGTTCCAGCACGCCGGCGCGGATGCGGCCCAGCACATAGTCGCGCGATTGGCGCTCGATGATGACGGCGTCGATGCCGGCCTTGAACAGCAGTTGGCCCAGCAAATGCCCGGCTGGCCCGCCGCCCACAATGGCTACTTGTACTCGCATGTTGGTCTCCTTTGATGGTTGCTTGGTAATGTGCTGCAAGCGTAAGCGGCAGGGTGTTCTGTGGCTAGCGTCGACGGCGTACTTTGCACGATGGCTGGCCAATTTGTGCGATGATCGCGCAATGGCAACGCCCCGAATCGACAACGCCTCCGGCGCCTTTCCCATCGCCAAACCCGACCTGATTGAAGGCATGGCCAAGGGCATGGCGGTGCTCGAGAGTTTTGACACCCAGCGCCAGCGGCTCAACGCCACCCTGGCCGCAGAGCGGGCCGGCCTTACCCGGGCCGCGGCGCGCCGCCACCTGCTCACGCTGGCGCATCTGGGCTACCTTGAAACCGACGGCAGTTACTTCTGGCTGGCGGCCAAGGTGCTGCGGTTTTCGGGCAGTTACCTGGCCACCGCACGCTTGCCGCGCGCCGTGCAGCCCACGCTGAACCGGCTGGCCGCCCAGGCGCAGGCGTCGTTTTCCGCAGCAGTGCTGGACGGCGACGAGGTGGTGATCATTGCGCGCAGTGGTTTTGAGTGGAAGAGCGTTGTCGGTGCCAAAACAGCGCCGGCCCGGGTGCTGGCCCATGGCCTGCATCTGGGGGCTCGCTTGCCGGCGCACGCCACCTCGACCGGCCGCGTGCTGCTGGCCGCCAAGCCCAAGGCCGAGGTCAGCGCCTGGCTCAAGGCCCGGACCGAGGCCGGCCCCTTGCCCCGGCTCACGCTGCACACCACCACCGATGCGCGCAAGCTCAAAAGCCTGATCGACCAGGTGCGCCTGGACGACTACTGCGTGGCCAGCGAAGAGCACGAACTGGGTGTGACCGCGCTGGCGGTTCCGCTGCGCGACCTGCAGGGGCGCACGGTGGCCGCGATCAACGTGGTGAACTCGGCGCAGCGGCTGATGCCGGAGGTCCTGCAGCGCGAGTTGCTGCCGCTGCTGCTGGACGCGGTGCGCGAGTTGCGCCCGCTGCTGTAACGCCGCCCTTAAACGCCCAGATACTGCAGCAGCAGTTCGGGCTGGGCGTGCAGGACGGCCGAGCTGCCTTCAAACACCACCTCGCCCTTGAGCAGAATCACGTTGCGGTCGGTGATTTGGGTGACTTGTTTCCAGTTCTTGTCGACGATGACGCTGCTGATGCCGGTGCCCTTCACCAGCTGGCAGATGCGCCAGATCTCCCGGGCCACCAGCGGCGCCAGGCCCTCGGTGGCTTCGTCCAGAATCAGCACATCGGGGTTGGTCATGAGCGCGCGGCCTATGGTGAGCATTTGCTGCTCGCCGCCGCTGAGCTGCTGGCCGCCATGGCCCAGGCGTTCCTTCAGGCGCGGAAAGGTGTCGAGCACGCGCTCGTAAGTCCAGTCGCGCTGGCCGCGCGTGCCGGCCCGCGCCGCCATCTTGAGGTTTTCCAGCACGCTGAGGTTGCCAAAAATGCCCCGGCCTTCGGGCACATAGGCGATGCCGAGCCGGGCAATTTCATAGGGCGCACGCCCCATCATGGGGCGGCCGGCAATGTCAATGGCGCCGGAACGCGGCTTGACCAGCCCCATGATGCTTTTGAGCAGGGTGCTTTTGCCCATGCCGTTGCGGCCCATCAGGCCAATGGTTTCACCGCGCGCCACCGAGAAGTTGATGTCGCGCAGTATGTGGCTGGCACCGTAGTAGGTGTTGATCTTTTGGGCGTTGATCAGCAGGTCGTTGTTCATGCGGGCTCCACGCCAATGTCTTCGCCCAGATAAGCCGCCTGCACGCCTGCGTCGGCGCGTATCTGCGCCGGTGTGCCGCTGGCAATGACCTGGCCGTTGACCATCACCGTCAGCTGGTCGGCCAGCGCAAAGACGGCGTCCATGTCGTGCTCGACCAGCAGGATGCCGTGGTTTTTTTTCAGCTCCAGCAGCAGCGCCACCATGCGTTCGGCCTCTTGCGCGCCCATGCCGGCCAGGGGTTCGTCCAGCAGCAGCACCTGCGGCTCTGTGGCCAGGGTCATGGCAATTTCAAGCTGGCGCTGCTCGCCGTGGCTGATCGTGCCGGCCATGGCGAATTGCCTGTCTTTTAAGCCGGAAAGCGCTATAGCCCTTTCAGTGCGGGCGTTGACAGCTATAAAACTACTAGCAGGCCGGAGCCAGCGTGCGGCATGGGGCTCGCGCGACTGGGCCGCCAGGCGCACGTTTTCCCAGACGCTGAAAGGCAGGAAAATGTTGGTTTTTTGGTAGCTGCGGCCCAGGCCCTGGCGGGAAATGCGCTCGGGGCGCCAGCCCGTGACATCGCGCTGGCCCAGCAGTACAGTGCCTGAGGTCGGCAGCAAGTCGCCCGACAGCAGGTGGGTCAGCGTGGATTTGCCCGCGCCGTTGGGGCCAATCACCGCATGGATGCTGTTGCGCTTCAGGTCCAGCGATACCCCGTTGACGGCGGCCAGCCCGCCAAAGCGTTTGGTGAGGTTTTTGGCACTGAGCAGCACATCACTCATGGTGCGATTCCCCGCCTGTTTTTTCCTTGCCCATGCCAAAGCGCTCCACCAGCCCCAGCAGGCCGCGCGGCGCAAATGTCACCAGCAGCACAATGAACAGGCCCATCCAGAGCTGCCAGTGCTTGCCCAGGTTGACGCTGCCCAACTGCGGCAGGTCCTTGAACACATGCAGCAAATACTCGAACGCAAATGCACCGACGATGGCGCCGGCAAAGTTGCCCATGCCGCCCAGAATCACCATCATGATGGCGTGCGCGCTCATCTGGAAACCCATCAGTTCGGGGTTGATGTAACCGGTTTGCGTGCCCCACAAATAGCCCGCCAGCCCAGCCAGGCTGCCGGCCAGCGTGAAGGCGGCCAGCTTGTAGCCGAAGGTGCCAAAGCCCATGGCCCGCATGCGGTGCTCGTTGACGCGGATGCCGGCCAGCGCGCGGCCAAACGGGCTCCAGAGCAGGCGACGCAAAAATACATACACCACCAGCATCGCGCCCAGCGTGAAGTAGTACATCGTGCGCTTGCTGTCCAGGTCAAACGGTACCCAGCCGGCCACCGACGCGTCGGGTTTGAAGTTGATGTAAAGCCCATCGGAGCCGCCCAGCGCCCGGTTGTCAAAAAACAGGTAAAACACCATTTGCGCAAAGGCCATGGTGACCATGATGAAGTAGATGCCGTGCGTGCGCACCACAAAAAAGCCGATGACCAACGCCGCCAGGCCCGAGGCCAGCACCGCGGCGGGCAAGGTCCACCACAGGCTGGCCGGTTCGCCCTGCGGCATCATGAAAGCCAGCGCATACCCGGCCAGCCCGAAATAGGCGGCATGGCCCAGCGACACCAGGCCGGTGACGCCCTGCAGCAGGTCCAGGCTCATGGCAAAAATCGCCATGATCATCATGCGCGTGAGCATCTGGATGTAGTAGTCGGTGCCGGTAAAAGGAAAGGCGACCAGCGCCACCAGTCCCAGGGCCAGCGTGACCTGCACGCCGCGCGGCAGGATTTCCAGGTTTGACTTCTGCGCGCTCATTGCTTGAACAGCCCTTCGGGTTTCCAGAGCAGCACAGCCGCCATCAGCATGTAAATCAGCATGCCGGCCATTTGCGGCAGCAGCACCTTGCCAAAGGTGTCGACCAGCCCGACCAGCAAGGCCGCGATCAGCGCGCCGCGCACCGACCCGATGCCGCCAATCACCACCACGACAAAACACATGATCAGCACCTGCGCGCCCATGTTGGGGTAGACGCTGGCAATCGGCGCGGCGATCATGCCGGCCACGGCGGCCAGGCCGACGCCCAGCGCAAATACCACGGCGTGGATCAGCTTGATGTTGATGCCTAGCGACTCGGCCATGTCGCGGTTGAACGCGCCCGCGCGAATCTTCATGCCCAGGCGGGTTTTGGAAATCAGCCCATATAGGCCTAGCGCCAGCGCGATGCAGACGCCCGACATGAACAGGCGGTAGACCGGGTAGGCCAGGTTCTCGGTCAGCGGAACCGACGCGCTGAGCAGCTCGGGAATCGGCACGCCATGCACGTCATCGCCCCAGACGATGGAGCGCAACTCTTCAAAAATATAAATCAGGCCAAACGTGAGCAGCACTTGGTCCAGGTGGTCGCGCTTGTAGAAGTGGCGAAACAGCAGCCATTCGAGCGCAAAGCCGAACGCTACCGCCAGCAGGGCGCCCACGATGATGGCCAAGCCGAGGCTGCCCAGCAGGCTGCTGAGCGACCAGGCCAGGTAGGCGCCCAGCATGTAAAAGCTGCCGTGCGCCAGATTGACCACGCCCATGATGCCGAAGATCAGCGTGAGGCCGGCAGCCAGCATGAACAGCAGCAGGCCATACTGCACGCTGTTGAGCAGCTGGATGAAAAAGTTGGCGAGATCCATCAAGGTCCATCAATGCTTGGGTGGGTGGGGTCTTCAGGGCAGGGGCAAAAAATAAGGGAGGCTCAAAAACCTCCCCGTGGCTGGTGTACCGGGCCGGTCAAACCATCTTGCAGCCCACGCCCGAATCGGCCAGCGCCTTGGCGGCCACGCCGATCACCTTGTTTTCGCCGTTTTCAACCACGCGCAGGTAGATGTCCTGCACCGGGTTGTGCGCCCGGCTCATGGTCCACTTGCCGCGCGGGCTGTCGATGGTGGCGCCTTCCATGGCTTTGTACAGGGCCGGTTTGCTGTTCAGGTCACCCTTCACCGCATTGGCGCCCTGGATCAGCAGCAGGCCCGTGTCGTAGCCCTGCACTGCGTATACGTCAGGCTGGCTGCGAAAAGCCTTGGCGTAGTCGAGCCGGAATTTCTTGTTGCGCGGCGTGTCGAGCGAGTCGCTGTAGTGCATGGTGGTCACGATGCCCTCGGCGGCCGGGCCGGCGGCAGTCAACACGCCCTCGGTCAGAAAGCCCGAACCGTAGAGCGGAATCTTGCCCTTCAGGCCGGCGGCGGCATAGTCGCGAATGAATTTGGCGGCACCGCCGCCCGCAAAGAAGCAGGCCACGGCGTCCGGCTTGAGGGCGGCAATTTCGGTCAGCAAGGCCTGGAATTCAACTTGCGGAAACGGCAGGCCGAGTTCCTTGACGATGGTGCCGCCCGCAGCGGTGTAGCTTTCCTTGAAGCCTTCAAAGGCTTCGTCGCCGGCGGCGTATTTCCAGGTGATCCAGACGGTCTTTTTGTGGCCTTTGGCCATCATGGCTTGGCCCAGGGCGCGGGTTGGCTGCGAGTTGCTGAAGGAGGTGCGGAACACGTTGGGTGCGCACAGGCCGCGGGTGGCGGCGTGCACCCCGGCGTTGGGGATCAGGCTCAGCACGCCGCTGTCGCGCGCCACTTTCTGGATACCCATCTGAACGCCTGAATGCACGGTGCCGACCAGCACGTCGACTTTGTCGCGCTGCACCAGCTTGCTGGCGTTTTCAATCGCCTTGGAGGGCTCGGACTCGTCGTCCACCTTGAAGTATTCGATCTCGCGCCCGCCCAGCTTGCCGCCTTGCTCGTTGATGGCCATGCGAAAGCCGTTTTCAATGGCCACGCCAAGCTGCGCAAAGGTGCCGGTGTAGGGCAGCATGAAACCCACGCGTACCTTGCCGGACTGGGCCCTGACGATTTCGGGCAGCAGCAGGCCGCTGGAGGCTGCGCCGATAACGGCAGCGCTGCGGGTCAGAACAAGTCGGCGTGAGGTCATTGAAAACTCCTTGTGGGGACTGAAAACGGTCTGGGGCCATGTTAAGGGCGCAGCGTAGCGGCGGCCCTAGTGTAAAACCCGAGATTGACTACTAAATTATTCATGTTTAAAGCAATTTTGCGTTAATTCACGATTTTTTTTGCGAGAGAGCGTGCGACCTAGCAGGGCTGGCGCAGCTTGAAGCGCTGTATCTTGCCGGTCGCCGTTTTGGGCAACTCGTCCATGAAGGTGATCCAGCGCGGGTATTTATAGGGCGCCAGCTGCTCCTTGACATGTGCCTTGAGCTCGTCCGCCGTTGCCGCCTGTCCGGGCTTGAGCACCACATAGGCCTTGGGCTTGACCAGCTGGTCGGCGTCGGCCACGCCGATCACGGCCACCTCCAGCACGGCCGGGTGCGTCATCAGGCAGGCTTCCACCTCGAATGGTGAAACATAGATGCCGCCCACCTTGAGCATGTCGTCGCTGCGGCCGCCGTAGGTGTAATAGCCGTCTGCGTCCTGCGTGTACTTGTCGCCGCTTCGGGTCCACTCGCCGACAAAGGTGGCCTTGGTTTTGGCGCGGTTGTTCCAGTACATCAGCGCGGCACTGGGGCCCTTGATCTGCAGCTCACCGATTTCGCCTGCGGCGCACGCGTGGCCGTCGTCGCCCACGATGCGCACCTCGTAACCTGGCACCGCCTGGCCCGTGGTGCCGTAGCGCACCTGGCCCGGGCGGTTGCTCAAAAAGATGTGCAGCATTTCGGTTGAGCCAATGCCATCGAGAATGTCGCAGCCATAGTGGGCGCGCCATTTCTTGCCAATCTCGGCCGGCAGCGCCTCGCCAGCGCTGGTGCAAAGGCGCAGCTTGAGCGTCGACCTGGCCGGCCGTGCCGGGTCTGCCAGCAGGGCCGCATACAGCGTGGGCACGCCATAAAAAATGGTCGGCTGGTATTTTTGCAGCACGCCAAATACGGCGGCAGGTGTGGGCCGTGCCGGCAGCAGCACGGTGGTGGCACCCACGCTCATGGGAAAAGTCAGCGCGTTACCGAGGCCGTAGGCAAAAAACAGCTTGGCGGCGGAATACACCACGTCTGAGGCCTCGATGCCCAGCACGGCGCGGCCATACAGCTCGGCGGTCGGCATCAGGTGGCTGTGCAGGTGCACCGTGCCTTTGGGCGTGCCGGTGGAGCCGCTCGAATACAGCCAGAAGCAGGTTTCGTCGGCACAGGTAGCTGCTATATTGTTAGTAGCTGGTGACGTCCGTACAGCACGCGCCAGCGAGGTATAAGACAAAGATTCATCGCTGCCGGCCAGCCACACGGTGCGCAGCGTGTCGATGTTTCCGAGCAGCGGCTCAAACGCTGGCAGCAAGGCCTGCGAAACGATCAGGCCCTGGGCGCGCGAGTCCCTCAGCATGAACTCAAACTCGGGTGTGGTCAGCAAGGTATTGGCCGCCACAGGCACCACACCGGCCAAAATGCAGCCCAAAAATGCCACGGGCCACTCGGGCGTGTCCAGCATGGTCAGCATGACGCGGCTCTCGTGCGCAAACCCCTGGGTGCGCAAGGCATTGGCAAAGCGCTGGGACTGCTCGGCCAGCGCGCCGTAAGTGAGCTGCTCGCCGCTCAGCGCATCAATGAAAGCAACCTTGCCCGGGTGCTGTGCATTGCGCGCCAGCAGATCGTGGGCCGCGTTGTAGTCACGCGGAATGGTCACCACGGGTGGATTCGCCGAATGATCGGTGCGGCTCAATTGCATGCTTGTCTCCTGATTTTTTAAATGCTATTATTTTTATAGCTTGCTGCGCTCGTGAATAAAGCGCTGGAGGCAATTTTTACTTAAATTAGGGCTGTTGACTCAGGCGGTGGCGGGACTGTGGCCGACAGAGGCGAGCGCGTCCGTCAACCACTGGCGGCACCATTGGGCGCCTTCCGTTTCAGGCAGCGTGCCGCTGCTGGCGTCGTGGCACCAGACCTCGCCAATGCGCTGGGCGCCCAGGTCTTGCAGCCGTTCATCAAATTGCTTGCCGCCAAAGCAGAAAGTCTGCAGGTAGGTGCGGTCCCCCAGCGCCATCACGCCGTAGCGCACATGGCCCAAAAACTGCGGCTGCGTGGCCAATGACTCGTACAGGGCCCGGGCATTGTCCGGAACATCGCCGGAGCCGTAGGTGGAGGTGCAGATGAGATAAAGTGCATCTTCTGCGTGGACTGCATCGAAGACGCTGATGTCCAGGTCATCCATCATCGCGATCTCGATGTCACTGACCAGGTCAGAACAATCCATTTGAATGGCCTGCGCCACATAGTCGGCAGTACTGGTCATGGTGCCCACCAGGATTTTGAGCTTCATCAAAAATTCTCCAGAAGATATGCAATAAACTGCTTGATGTTTAATTAAACTGAAGCATACTGCAATTTGTGGCGATCACCGCCGCAATATGTTCTCAGTGCAACCCTTTTAACGCAGGTGCTTCTTGGAAACTTTATCCGAACAGGAATCAAACGTCACGATGAGCGAGCTGGGCGGCCGGGTTCGCGCCTGGCGTGCCCGCCGCGGCGTGACGCGCAAGGCGCTGGCCGCTGACTCGGGCCTGAGCGAGCGGTTTCTGGCGGATGTGGAGTCGGGCAAAGGCAATGTCTCGATCAACTCGCTGCAAGCCGTTGCCCGCGCCCTGCATATTTCCCTGCTGGAGTTGCTGCAAGACGCCGTGCGTCCGGCGCTGACGCGGGTGCAGGGCCTGCTGTTGCGGCTCGACGACACGCAGCTTGACCAGGCCTACAGCCTGCTGGGCAGCACCTTTGGCCTGAACGACGCCGTGGGCCGCGAGCAGCGGGTGGCGCTGATCGGCCTGCGCGGTGCTGGAAAGTCCACCCTGGGCAGCCAGTTGGCAGCCGCGCGGGGCGTGCCGTTCATTGAACTGGACCGCGAAATTGAGCGCGAAGCCGGCACCAGCATGAATGAAATATTGCTGCTGCACGGCCAGGCCGGCTACCGGCGCTACGAGCGGCGCGCGCTGTTCCGCATTGCCGAAGAGCACCCGGGCGGCGTGGTCATGACCACGGGCGGCAGCATCGTCAGCGAGCGCGAAACCTTTGACCTGCTGCAAAGCCGGTTCTACTGTGTCTGGCTCAAGGCCAGCCCCGAAGAGCACATGGCCCGCGTGGTGGCCCAGGGGGACATGCGGCCTTTTGATGCCACGCGTGGCGCCACGAACGAGGCCATGGAGGACATCCGGCGCATTCTGGCCAGCCGCGAAGCGCTTTATGCCCGCGCGGACGCCGTGGTGGACACCGCCGCACGCACGCTCAAGCAAAGCCTGAGAGACCTGGAGCGCGCGATCCCTTCATTGAACACGACCAGCCCGGCCAAACGGCCCACCAAGGAAACCCCATGAATGCCATGACAGAGCCTCTTCTGTTCAAACAGGTCATTGACGGCCAGGAGCGCGAGCTGGTGCGCTTTGCCACCCACCCCGGCCGCTACCAGCACTGGACGCTGAATGTGGACGGTGACGTCGCCCGGCTCAAGCTCGACATCAACGAGGACGGCGGCATCCGGCCGGGCTACAAGCTCAAGCTCAACAGCTACGACCTGGGCGTGGACATTGAGCTGCACGACGCGATCAACCGCATCCGCTTTGAACACCCGGCCGTAAAAGTAGTGGTGTTTGAAAGCGGCAAGGAAAAAATCTGGTGCTCGGGCGCCAATATCTACATGCTGGGCTTGTCGACCCACGGCTGGAAGGTGAACTTCTGCAAGTTCACCAACGAAACCCGCAATGGCCTGGAAGACTCGTCGCGCCATGACGGCCTGAAAACCCTGGCTGCCGTCACGGGCGCATGCGCTGGCGGCGGCTACGAACTGGCGCTGGCGTGCGACCGCATTGTGATGGTCGATGACCGCAGCTCAACCGTGAGTTTGCCCGAAGTGCCGCTGCTGGGCGTGTTGCCCGGCACCGGGGGCCTGACCCGCATCACCGACAAGCGCAAGGTGCGCCGCGACCTGGCCGACATCTTTTGCACCACCTCCGAGGGCGTGCGCGCGGACCGCGCCAAGGACTGGAAGCTGATAGACGGCTATGCCGCGCCGCAACAGTTCAGCACCTTGCTTGCTACAGAAATAGAAGCGCTTTGCGCCCAGTCTACAAGGGCTGGAGCCACAAAAGGCATTCAATTGACGCCCTTGAATGCGGTCATTGACGACACCGGCTACCACTACAGTGTGGTCGACGTGCAGGTGGACCGCGACAAACGCGTCGCCACCCTCACCATCAAGGCGCCAGCGGTAGCGATTGAATCGACACCGCAGGGCATAGAGGCGGACGGCGCCAACTGGTATCCCTTGGCGCTTCAGCGCGAACTCGATGACGCCATTCTGAATCTGCGCACCAACGAGCTGGAAGTCGGCACCTGGGTCATCCGGACGCGGGGCGACGCGGCGCTTGTCATCCACATGGACGAGGTGCTGGCCGCGCTGAAAGACCACTGGCTGGTGAAGGAAACCACGGGCGCGCTGCGCCGCACGCTGGCGCGCCTGGACGTGACCAGCCGCTCGCTGATTGCGCTGGTTGATGCGGATTCGTGCTTTGCGGGCAGCTTGTATGAGTTGGCGCTGGCCTGCGACCGCATTTACATGCTGGATTTGCCGGATGCGCCCGACAGCGCGCCTGCGCTGCAACTGAGCGCCGCCAATTTTGGCTGGTTCCCGGCCGTCAACGGCCTGACCCGGCTGCAGACACGTTTTTATGAAGATGAAACCACCATCAGCGAACTGAAAGACCTCGGAACCCGCCCGCTGCGCGCCGGCCAGGCCCTGGCGCTGGGCCTGGTGACGCTCAGCCCCGACGACATCGACTGGAACGACGAGATCCGCATGCTGCTGGAAGAGCGCGCCAGCCTGTCGCCGGATGCCCTGACCGGCATGGAGGCGTCGCTGCGCTTTCCGGGCAAGGAAACCATGGAAACCCGGGTGTTTGGCCGACTGTCGGCCTGGCAAAACTGGATTTTCATCCGCCCCAACGCGGTAGGAGAGGAGGGCGCCTTGAAGCTCTTTGGCACCGGCAAAAAGGCCCGGTTCGACTGGAAACGGATTTAAGGAAACACCATGAGCAACATCGATCTTCAAGCACTGATTCCCAACAACGTTCAGCTCGGCGAAAACCGCCAGTTGCAGCGCGCACTTGAGCACTGGCAGCCGGCCTTTCTGAACTGGTGGGAGGAAATGGGACCGAGCGACTTCAAGGCCAACGACGTCTACCTGCGCACCGCTGTGGGCGTGGATGCATCGGGCTGGGCCAGCTACGGCTACACCCCCATGCCTGATTACCGCTGGGGCATTTTCATGGCCGACAAGGAGGAAGGGCGCAAGATTGGCTTTGGCGACCACAAGGGCGAAGATGTCTGGCAGGAAGTGCCCGGCGAGTACCGCAGCGCATTTCGCCGCCTGATCGTCACGCAGGGCGATACCGAGCCCGCGTCGGTCGAGCAGCAGCGCCTGCTGGGCCACACCGCCCCGTCGCTGTACGACCTGCGCAACCTGTTCCAGGTCAATGTCGAAGAAGGCCGCCATCTCTGGGCCATGGTCTATTTGCTGCACGCGCATTTTGGCCGCGATGGCCGCGAAGAAGCCGAAGAGCTGCTCAAGCGCCACAGCGGCGATGCCGACAAGCCGCGCATTCTGGGCACCTTCAACGAGCCCATGGACAACTGGCTGAGCTTTTTCATGTTCACCTACTTCACTGACCGCGACGGCAAGTTTCAGCTCAAAAGCTTTGCCGAAAGCGCATTTGACCCGCTGGCCCGCACCACACGCTTCATGCTTACGGAGGAAGCGCACCACATGGTTGTCGGTGAAACCGGCATTGGCCGCGTGATCCGGCGCACGCTGGAAGTGATGAAGCAGCTGGACACCGACGACGTCGCGACCCTGCGCAAGGCCGGCGTGATTGACCTGCCCACGGTCCAGAAATTTATGAATTTCTGGTTCACGTCGTCGCTGGACCTGTTTGGCTCCGAGGCCTCCAGCAACGCCGCCAACTACTTCGGCAACGGCATCAAGGGCCGACCCGACGAGGCCAAATTTGCCGACCACGTCGAGCGCGATACCGAGATGAGCATCCAGGTGCCTAACGGCCAGGGCGGCATGAAGAGCGAAACCATTTCCATGCGCAACGGCATGAACGAGATCACCCGGCTGGAATACGTGAAAGACTGCAATATTGGCGTGACACGGTGGAACATGGGCATCAAGCGCGCTGGCATCGATTTTGAGCTGTCGCTGCCATCGACCCGCTTCCGGCGATCGGTGGGGGTATGGGCCGGCATCCACACCGACCCGCAGGGTCAGCCCATTAGCGGGGCCGAATTTGAGGCCCAAAAAGACCAGTGGTTGCCCACGCCCGCCGACACGGCGTTTGTCCAGAGCCTGATGCAGCGCGTGACAGAGCCCGGCAAGATGGCCGCCTGGATAGCGCCGCCGGACCGCGGCATCAATGCGCTGGCGGTGGAATATGAGTATGTGAAGTTGTAACTTTCAGCGCTACACCAGCAAAAAGAGCGCCCAGCCGCTCTTTTTTCATGCCCTCAATAAGCCTGTGCGCAATAGTGACTGCATATATCCCGGAAAACGTCAGGCGCAGCCTGTTCCAAGGTCATTGGGAGCCCATCTGCACATCACCCCGGTGCAGCCGCAGCCACTCAATGGTGTCAGCGTGCACGGCTTCACGTGTCAGGTTGCTGGCAGGGGCCTTTGCGCTCATGGGGCGGGTCAGGAAGGTTTCCCCCGTTTCCGATATGTTGGGTAGGGTGCCGTCCTTGACGGCCTGGAGGTACTCCGCGTGCACTTCCGCGCGGGTTTTTGTACTCTGGAACGACTGCTCAGCCGGCGACGGATCGGTATGGTGGTCTGCCATAGCAGGTACAACCGAGAAGGCGGTTAAGGAAGCCAGCCCTGAGGCCATGGCCATGGATTTGATGAACGAGGTTTTCATGATGATCCCCAGTAACAAATGGTTTGTTGGTGCTTCGGGCATCACAACGCCGTTGTGCTGTGCCCGCCCTGCGTCGGTGAAAAAATTCAGGTAAATTTCCCATCGCCGAGAAAAAAGTATGGATAAAAAAATCTCAGCCGTCGAGGTTCATCTCCGCAATACACTGTTGCCATTTCTGGGGGCTGCCGCCCAAATTGGTCCTATCCTGTCGACGTGAATTTATGAAGACAGGCGCACGGCTGATGGCGGAACCCCAAGTTTCGGACAGCTGTCGCCCAGTACGTGGGGATAAGCACCATGGACAGACTTTTGTCGATGCAAGTGTTTGAAAAGGTTGTTGCCGAGGGCGGGTTTGCCTCTGCCGCCCGCGCCCTGGACTTGTCTCCGACCGTGGTCTCCCGGTTGGTCAGTGACCTGGAAGAGCATCTGGATACCCGCCTGATTCAGCGCACGACGCGCAAGCTGGCACTCACCGAATCCGGGCTTGTTTACTTGCAGATGCTCAGGCGCATCCTGCAGGAAATCAATGATGCGGAGGTGGCCGCCCAGAACAGCGCGGGCGTGCTGACCGGTACATTGCACCTGCTGACTACGCCCCTGCTGGCATCGTATTTTTTGGCGCCTCTGGCCGCGCGGTGGCGCGAACAACATCCTGAGGTCATGCTCGATGTCAGCGTGGACCCGTTTTCCCACTTGCGGGTTGAAGAATTCGACCTGACGCTCATGGCCGTTGAAGAGGATTACGACGCTGACACCGTGGCTCGCGCACTGGGAAGAACTGAAAGCATCCTGTGCGCCGCCCCCCGTTATCTGCGCCGTGCTGGCACGCCCGACCATCCCCGCGACCTGCATGCCCACGACTACCTGAAGTTTCCCTGGGAAAAGGCACCGGGGCACAGCAGCGGACATGGCCTCAGGCTTACCCATGAACTGGCTGACACCGAGCCCGTTGATGTGGAAATGAAGGTGGTGCTGCAGTCGCTCAGCTTTGATGTGCTGTTTCGCGCGGCTTTGGCTGGCGCGGGCCTGTGCCTGTTATCGAGGCATCTGGCGCAGCCCTATTTTCGAGACGGGGCATTGGTGCATGTGCTGCCGCAATGGCGCGCCGGTGGCCTGAGCATTTATGCCGCCCTTCCGACGCTCAAGCTCGTCCCGGCAAGGGTTGTCGCGATGCTCGATTTTGTGTCAAAGGCGGCGAAACAGGTTTTTTCGACGGCTCGGCACTGAGGGCCGGTGCAAGCACCCTGGATATGCGACCGTGGGCATCTGCTGCATCGTTCTTGTTACAGACAGGGCGTTGAATGCGAGGGAAAATGTGACGTTTGCTCAATCGTGGATTACGGTGAATTTTTTATGGTGAAAGCTGACCTCGCCGGATTGCCTCATACCGTCCGCAGGCATCTCCGGTTGCTGCTCTTGCGCGTTGGTGGGAAGTCTTCTGTCACGAAGCGCGTGACGGCCGTCACCCTGGAAAATGGGCTGTCTGCGAATGTCTGGATGCACCGCACGCTGCGCCACCTCATCAAGACGAGTCGGGTGGTACTTTTGATCGTCAGTTGTCTTCATGCCAAAGCCAATGTGCCGGGGGAGTTTGTCCCCAAGAAAAATAACTGGCAAAACCCCCGCGGATTCAACATTCCCAGCCCCAAGGCCAAAGCCGTCGTCGTGTTCTTGCACGGCTCATTCATCGAAAAGTTGGACGATACGTGCGATCCCAATGGCGAGGCCTCCGGTTTTTCCGTACCAGAGGTCATACGGCAACTGGCTGGTACCGAAGTGGCGGGTCTGGAGGTGGTTGTTTTTGCGCCCTGCGATGGCAGGGCAACCCATCTCGGTGGTCCGCTCAAAATCGATCAGCGTGTAACCGCCATTGAACAGACGCTGGAGGCGCTGGGCCGCGCCGGGATCGATCCATCACGGATCGTTTTGGTGGGGCATTCCGCTGGCGGTTGGGCCGCACTGCTGCATGAAAAGCGGCATCCCGGGAGTGTCAACTCTGTCATCGCTTTTGCCCCCGCGTTTGCCGGCAAGAAGCGCTGGAGACCGGATATCTGGCAACGGCGTCACGACGAGCAGGCCGCAGAAATCGAGTCTGCCGACCGCATTCCAGCCCTTGTTTTTGCCTTTGACAACGACGCCTACAACACGCCAGACGATCTGGGCTTTCTCGCGCGCGTCAAAGGCACGACGCTCCTGCGCATGCCTGAAAAAGCCATCGCCGGCGTAACCTGCGAGATCCCGTTTTTTGCATCAAGCCACGGCCAGGCTTACCGGAAATGCTTCAGCGACACCCAGGCCAACGTACTGCGAGGATTTCTTCGCCAGCAGCTTCAGCGCCAGGCAGTGTCTGCGCCAACTGCCGGCGACGACGCGGTCGATGTTCCTACCAGTACAAGCGCGCAGTGGATGCTGTCTTTAGGCCCGGGGCCTGCGCGGTCGACGCGCATGGGGCATCCACAGGTGCTGACCAGTTTCAATCCAAAATGTCCCGTGGCTGTACGCGCCTGCACCCAGCCCTGGGCAGTGCCTGATGCGGCGCGTGACTGACCCAGCCATCCGCTCGATTAGCAGTGCGCCAACCCCTGATGGGGTAGGGATAAAGCCTTGAGTTTTGATGCCATGCAAAATAAAATGAAACCGCGACGCCGAATCCCGTGTTTGTTAGGGCTATAATCTAAAGCTTGTCGGAGTGTGGCGCAGTCTGGTAGCGCACCTGGTTTGGGACCAGGGGGTCCAAGGTTCGAATCCTTGTACTCCGACCAAAAACAAATAAAAAAAGCTCACTATGTGGGCTTTTTTTATATCTGTCCGTAGCTCAGTTGGATAGAGCATCAGCCTTCTAAGCTGAGGGTCGTGGGTTCGATCCCCTCCGGACAGACCAATCCATCACTTCACGACACTTCATAAAGCCTCAAAACCCGCATGCCTATTGGCCTGGCGGGTTTTTTGTTGTGTCAAGCCACTTCACGGGATACCATCACAGCTCATCAAAATGTTGGTATTTTTGTTGGTACTTGCAGATACCAGCAAACCAGGTACCAACAAAAAGGGGCTTCATGGCACTGACCGACACGTTTGTAAAGAACTCCAAGCACAGCGGTGCAGCTGCGGGCGACAAGCACAGCGACGGTGGCGGAATGTACCTGCATATCAAAGAGGCCGGGAAATACTGGCGGCTGAGCTACCGCTTTACAGGCAAGCAGAAGACCCTGGCTTTAGGCGTGTACCCGGCGGTATCACTGGCCAAAGCCCGGCAGCGGCGCGACAAGGCCCGGGAGCAGTTGGCGGACGGCACGGACCCCGGCACAGCCAAGCGAGAGGAGCAACAAGCCACGGCGGTGGCAGCGGCCAACACCTTCGAGCTGGTGGCGCGTGAGTTTCATAAAGGCAAGGGGGACTCATGGTCCCCCGGCTATGCGGCGAAGTGGTTGCGGGGCCTGGAGAAAGACCTTTTCCCCTACCTTGGGGCATTGCCGCTGGCCAGCATCACAGCGCCCGTCCTGCTTGAGGCTTTGCGCCGGGTTGAAAAGCGAGGGGCCATTGAGACGGCGCACACGCTGCGCCAGACTGCGGGGCAGGTGTTCCTCTATGGAATCCAGACCGGACGCTGCGAGCGCAGCCCTGCGCTTGACCTGCACGGCGCATTGAAGCCTGTCAACGTTACGCACATGGCCGCCATCCTGGAGCCGTTCAAGGTAGGCGAGCTGATGCGGGCCATTGAGGGCTACTCAGGCCAGCCCATGACGCGGGCGGCGCTGGCGCTGTCCGCGTTACTGTTTCAGCGGCCCGGCAACATCCGACAAATGGAATGGGCTTGGGTGAATGTTGACCATGCCCTGCTGACCATCCCAAGCCAAGACATGAAGCGGCGCAAGCACCAGAAGATCAACGGTAGGCCGCACCTGGTGCCGCTGGCACCGCAGGCGCTGGCCTACCTGGCTGAACTGCGCCCGCTGACCGGACATGGCCGCTACGTGTTTCCCAGCCTGCGCACGGGCGAACGCCCCATGAGCGACAACACGGTAAACGCGGCCCTACGGCGCATGGGGTTCAGCCAAGACGAAATGAGCGCCCACGGCTTTCGAGCCACAGCAAGAACGCTGATGATCGAGCGCATGCCGGGGATATCTGCAGACGTGATCGAGGCCCAGCTGGCGCATGGCAAATCCGGGCCGCTGGGCATGGCCTACGACCGGGCCGAGTTTCTGGAGCAGCGGCGCAATATGATGACCGAGTGGGCCGACTACCTGGACAAACTGCGCATTGGCGCGGATGTGATCCAGTTCAAGGCGGCATAACAGTTTTTAGCCACGCCTAGCTATCGGCTGATCCCCGATGGCGAAAACCGGGACACCCTGACCCGGCGGCGCTGGTTTTCTTTTCAGGTGCGAGACAGGGAAAGCGATGGATGAAGAATTTTTTGCAACACATGAGAGATCGCGCATTCAATGCAGAGTCAATGCTTTGGAATCCGTCAACAAAATGGACTTGCCCAAACTGGTGGTCGTTTCTGATGATTCATTCTCGGGGTTGGGGCTCAAAACCAGCCGTTATGCCTGCAAAAACTTGGAGTTCCTGCGCGAAACACACGGCGACAAGTTGCCGTATTTGATTGGCCTGTCGCTGCGTGAAGCATGGTTTTCCCTGCTCGACGGTTCCGGCTATATCGCCCTGATGATGGCCGAAGGAGCCATGGGTGATAACGACTACATGCAGAAGCTCGCTACAGCGAAAGGCTACGGAGAAAACGAGGGGATCGCGTGGACGCTGTACAACCATTTGTGTGACCTTGTGGAAAGTCAGCAGCAGGCGACGTTTCGGGAAGGTACGCCGTTTGAAGAACGCCTATCCACTGGCGATATTCTCACAGGTGCGGCGATGTACTGGTTTGCAGCCGCCGCGACTTCGCACCGTGCCGGCGACGTGGATGGTGCTTTCGACTGGCTAAGCGAGGCACAAGACGCGCTGTCATTGGCCAATGGAAATCACATGTGGGATGAAGGCGAGAAGTTGGGGTGCGAATCTGCTATGGAGAATTCTGTCACTGCAGCGCGTACCGCACTCGCAAAGGCGGCGGCACAGGCGCGACACGCTGAAAACCGCGCAACGAAAGCCAGTGTTTTTGCATGGCTTGACATCAATATGGTGAACTTTAAAAGCATGGACGCTGCTGCAGAAGCCGTAACCAGGCAACAACCCATTGCATTTAGGACGGCGCGGGACTGGGTAGGCGAATGGAAAAAACTACGCTCTACCGGCACACCGTAGCCCCTGCTGGCAGACTGTAGGCTCTACCGGCACACCCTACGGCAAGCCAGCAAACAGGCTTCACGCCATAGCGATAACTTGAAATAGTCGGGCCTTCTTTCAGGAGGTATCCCGTAATGTCAAGTAAGCCCACAAGCCCCAAAACGCCCATTGCCTCAAGCATCCCGGCGCAAAAGGCAACCATCCATCAATCGGTTTTCGACGCCCTGCCCGACAGCGCATTCATTCGAGAAGCGCAACTGGTGCAAAGCCCCAAACGGCCCGGCGTACCCGCCCCACTGCCTTTTTCAGCCCCGACTCTGTGGCGCATGGCGGCGGCGGGGACGTTCCCCAAACCAATCAAATTGTCGGCGCGAGTGACGTGCTGGCGAGTCAGCGAAGTGCGTGCATGGATGACCGCGCAGGCCACGGCATGAACGAGCTGGCCATGAACACCACGCCCAAAAGAAAAGCCGCCGGGGGCTACCACACCACCACGACGGCTATCAAGAATACACACGCAAATATAGCACCAGGCTGCAAAAAATGCCACACGGCACTGAAGTGCTGTGATACATTCCAGCTAACCCCAGAACTGCTGGGACCGGTGCTTGAAAACACCCTAGGTAACGCGGGCAACCTCCCCGATAGTGAGGTTTTTTCACGTCCAGAATCTTTTGGTTTCGGGCGGGATGGGCTTGTCCGTAAGGCTGGCCGCATGGCGTTATCCATGTTTTCAACATCCCGCCCACCCGTTGCTCTTGAAAAGGCAGCGAGTGGTTTTCAGTCTCATAACGGAGCTAAAACCATGACCAATGTCATATCCCTGCCTGCCCGCAAGGCAAGCCACACCCCAGCCATCACCACCACGCCCGACCTGGGCAATATCGAGCGTCAGCAAGCGATTGAAAACGCCCTGAGCACGGCGCTTTACTTCATTCGCCAGCCGCACAGCGACAAGTCGCTGCAAGCGGCAACAGGCCGGGCCATCCGGGCCGCCAGCATGGGTAGTGCAACATTCGTTCTGTAATTTCCCGAACCACTGAAACAGGACTTACTGCGAAGTGTTCCTGAACTTGATTTTGGATATTTTTATATCAGGCCCTGCCAGGCCGCCGGAGGC
>Ga0123337_10001138_pt1 | contig 35986 bp, 49 predicted proteins | sample frozenSSSSmetaG_FD_89792 | JGI IMG/M metagenome (GOLD analysis project Ga0123337, IMG submission 89792) | Glacier valley bacterial and archeal communities from Borup Fiord, Nunavut, Canada, to study Microbial Dark Matter (Phase II) -... | ecosystem: Environmental > Aquatic > Freshwater > Ice >...
AAGTGAAAGTGAAAGTGAAAGTGAAAGTGAAAGTGAAAGTGAAAGTGAAAGTGAAAGTGAAAGTGAAAGTGAAAGTGAAAGTGAAAGTGAAAGTGAAAGTGAAAGTGAAAGTGAAAGTGAAAGGGGAAATGTGGAAGAGGAAATGGGGAGGGTGGAAGTGGGATGTGCTGAGGAAGTGGGAGTGTGAGGGATAGAAATGGATGAGATAGAGGAATATGAAGGCGAGGGAGTCGCTCAATGAGAAGATAGAAAAAGAAAGAGGAAAAGAGACTTACGGATGGCAGCTGGGAGAGGATATATGTAGATGTGATGTGAGGTTTGAGAGGGTGAGATGTGAGATGTGAGATGTGATTTGGATGTCCTCGACTCCTCGATGAGGTCCAACGGCGGAGGACAGGGATGGCGCGCTTACCTGGGCGGGCTGGCAGCTGGCTGGCAGCTAAGAATAGACTGCGGCGTCTCTCGATAAAGTGAGTGAGTGCATCCCTCCCCTGTTGGAAGGTCAAGCGAGGCCAGCTCGGCTGCCCGGGAGCTCACGTCAGATCAGAGCAAAGATTAATATTGTTATTGAGGATTGAGGTCAGCTTACGCGTGGAGCTAAATTTATCGGCACGACAGGCTTCCGGAGGCTCGTTGGAGCCGGGATGAGTCTTGGCTTGCGAGGATGCGCGGCAGAGTGAGGTCCCGAGGGCTGAGGCATAGGGATAGGGATGGGGATTAGGGCTTAAGCTTAGGGCTTTGAGCTGCTTGTTTGGTGCTGGCTTGATTATCTGTGCCTTCGAGTACTGTATGTAAGCCAGCCAACATTGAAGGTGAGTCTAATAGAATTCGGCCGTGAGGGAAAGAAGGCAACGTCGTGACAGACGGCGGAGAGGCACCTAGCTAGGTACTGTACTTTATCCGCATCGCGCATCCCAAATCAGGGAACAACAAACAGAGCGAGAGCCGTGATTGACGTGGTCCTGCATATCGCATATCGCATATCTATTTCCCGCGCCTTTCAAGCCGCCCTCACCCTTACCCTTACCCGCAGCGCACAGCACAGCCGCCGCTCGCTCCCTCATCATCCATCCGCAAGGCCCAAGCGCCCGACCAGCCCAGGCGTGCCAAAAAAGGAAGAAAAAAATCAAAAAAGATCCGAACCTCAAAAAATGTAAAAGACTCGACGATGTCTACCTGCAAGTAGACGGCTCGCTTTCCGAACCGGGGAGTCGAACCCCGCGCAACCGCGGGCGTCTGAGGCAGAAGAACTTCTGGCTTGAGAGGCGGATATGTTACCGATACACCAGTTCGGATGCTTGTTGTTCCGGACGCGGGTATTGACACGGAAGAGGATGCAGGCAGAGAGAGAGAGACGTTGATGAAATGTCACCATGCTAGTGCTTGGCAGAGTATCTCGATGTATATGATCATCGTGCCCCTAATCCAATCCCAAGATCTCCTCTCCAAGATCTTCCTCAACCCTCAATCTCCATGGCTTATGGTATCCCACGCACTCTCCTCTCAACACCCCCCACCCATCCCTACAACCCACCCCTCTCCTTCTCCCTCCTCATCGCCTCCTCCACGACCCCCCTCTCCAACTCCGGCGTGCTCTCTCCCCCCCCGTCCCCCTCCTCCCCCTCCTCCCCAAAGACCCCGACCTCCCACCTCGGCGCATTAGCCACGAGCCCCGGCCACAGGTCACTTGGCAGGAACTCCCCCACCTCGCGCCTGAACCCCTCCCGCTCCCTCGTGTCCGCATCATGCACCCTCTGCACCTGCTCCAGCGCCTTCCTCAGGATCCCCTTCATCTTCTCCTCCGCCGCCCTGCGCCTCGCAACCTCGACGAGCAGCCCGTCATACGACGCGTAGTATCCCTCGTAGAACACGCGCATGTCATCCAGCTCCCTCGCCTGCTCCTCCAGCCTCGCCCTCTCCCCGCGCCACTCGTCCCCGAACCGCGCGCTCGCGCCGATGTACCCCGGCAGCCGCGCCGCGATCGCCTCGAGCACGCCGAACGCCGCCGTCGTCCCGGCGTACGCGCCGCGCTGCTCCGCCACGTACGCCGCGATCTGCGGCGCAATCTGCTCCATCTCGAGCAGCCGCAGCTCGAGGTCCTGCACGACGGCCGACACCTCGCGCGCGTCCCCCAGCAGCACCTGCAGCATCTCGCGCCGCTCGGCCTCGGAGAGCGGCGGCAGCTGGTGCGACGCGTCCGGCGAGGCGATGACGCCCGACACCGTGACGCCGTCGGGGAGCCGGTTGTGCGCGACGGCGTCCTTCAGGGCCAGAAAGCCGCCTTCGGTGTGCTTGACGGCGTTGGCGCAGAGGTCGAAGTGCGAGGTGAGCGAGTCGAGGAGGACGGCCATTTCGGCGGCGTGCGTCGAGAGGGAGTGTAGGAGCGGCGGGATGGGGGAGTCGCGCGAGCGGCTCGGCGAGGGGGCAGAGGCGATGGCGGCTTTGAGGGACTGGCGGTCATGGTCGAAGGCTTTGAGGGACGAGAGGAAGGAAGAGCGTGACGTTTGGGCTGAGTCGATGGTTTGTTTGAGGCTGGTGCGCAGCGTCTCGACGCTGGATTCGTCGATGAAGTCGAGCAGGGTTCGGGGCGGCTCGTCGGCGGGGCGGAAGGCCGAGGCCACCATGGTCGAGCGGAGGGTGTCCATGGTTTGCTTTAGGCGGTTGTCGGCGTCGTCGAGGCTCTTGATGACGTTCTGGGCCTCGGATTAGCAGGGCCTCGTAGATGTGCCAGAACTGAAGCATACCTGGAAATCGGCCTGTTGATCACTATAGATTGCCTGGATGCCGCCGCGAGCCCTCTCCAGAAGCCGCACCTGCTGCGAGATGCCGCTTCGGAGGAAGCCAGTGCGTGCAGTCAAGATGACGCTGTCCTCGAGCGCGGATTGGGCGGCGCTGACGATCTCGTTTGCACGCCATAACGTGCCCACTGAACTCAGCGCCTTTTTGGCGTTCAGGAGGTGGTCGATGAGTGTCTCTATGGGGATCTCGCTGATGTCTTGCTGCTCGGAGGCAGCTGGAGATAAGGAGGCTCCACTGCCTTGCGAGGACATTATGGTGGCGCTGAAGGTCGACGATAACGACGGATGATTGGCGTCAACGACCTCAGCAGGGTAGATGCAGATATGAGGCTGTTAATTGATGGTAATGGATGTGCGATGTGAGATGATTCGCGAGTCAATAGACAATAAAGAAGCGAAGAGTGGAAGTCATTATTGTGATTGTGATTGTGATTGTGATTGTGACATTGTGACATTGTGACATTGTGACGAGCTTGGGGGTTGCTTGGGGAGCTCGGGAAGTGAAGCAAACAGGGCAAACAGGCGATGCCTCGATCATTGGTCTTGGCACGCATGCATGCATGGCGGCAGATGCACGGGACTCTCTCTCTCTATGTGCCATCCATGCCAGGGGACTTGGGGAAGTGGAGCCGACGCACGAGGAATCGAATATCAATATCAAGAAGAAGGGTCTCTATGAATTCCTATACAACATACATCCACAACACATACATAACACATACATACACACACACATAAATGTATCACCACTGCAGGTATTTCCACACAAAACCAGCGATGATGAATTGATAATGCAATGCCTCTGTTATAACTTATCGACGACGTCCTGAAGCACTGCTCAGTACTCACTCATGATTACCCAAGATCTCCCAGTCAGTCCAGTCAGTCCAGTCAGTCCAGGAGCCAGGAGCCAGGAGCCGATGTTGGAAGCAGTACAGACGTCTTCCAGTCTTGTGACCGCTGCCATGTTGGCTGTCCTCCTCTCCTCCTCTCCTCATCTCCTCCTCTCCTCTTCTGCTTTGTGCTCGTGATGTGTCTTATGTAAGTACCCAGTAAGTGGATGGCGTAGAGGAGGAGGAGGAGGGAGAGGAGGAGGAGGAGGAGGAGGAGGAGGAGGAGGAGGAGGAGGAGGAGGACGAGGACGAGGACGAGGACGAGGAGGAGGAGGAGGAGTTAGACTATCGGCAGTTGACGGCGATGACCGATGAGATTGTTCCAGTCACGTTCAGCTATCTGACAGACTCCCCGTTCTCAACTTTATTTATTTCTTCTTTCCTTTCCTTCCTTTCCTTCCTTTCCTTCCCTCCTCTTTCAAATCTTAATTCTGCGTCATTATTCTTGCCCATCTCTTCTTCTATCTCTTCTCCCTTCTACCTCTTCTCACTTCTTTCTCACAATCGACTCAGACAGATCAGATCAGATCAGATCGCGATTGATCTCCATTTAGTCTCCATCTTCTACTTGTACCATCGCTCAAGCAGAAATCCAGATCCTCAGGTCTCGCCGAACATTCGATAATTGCTGCATTCCATTACAGCACAAAAAGGAGGTTCATCAACATCAATCATAATGCCTGCGTCGGAATCTGGTAAGTGACCTCGTCAGAATCTCCGAAGAAGCTTCTTCACTGCCGACTGTTGCAACATCTCTTTGGCGACAGAAGTGTACTTCTCCAGCTTTCGCAGCTCCCGATCCCCTCACTTGCGCAATCTACTAACACTTCCTCCAGCATCCCCGCCACCTTCAGGCGAGGATCTGGAAGCCCTCTCCGACCAGATCGACACCGTCAACATCCTCAAAGGCGCCCTCCATGCCACTTCCAAAGACTCCGACACCACCCACGGCATCAACCGCAATCCCGACAAGCAGGAATCCCAGTTCCGCCAGTATGAGGACGCCTGCGACAGCGTCAAGGCCTTCTACAAGGAGCAGCACGAGAAGCAGACCGTGGCGTACAATCTCAAGGCTCGCCTGGAGTTCAAGACCAAGAAGCGTGGTAGGATGACGGTTTGGGAGGCCATGGAGAAGTATGCCGACCTCGTTTCCTTCCCCGTCTTTCTTTTCTCCGTCATTTGTTTTTCCCTTCTTCTCCCCTTCCATTTCCTTTTTTCTTCCCCATCTGCCACATACCACGTGCAGTTGCGGTCCGGTGACACCCAAATGCAACCCCGTCCCCCCGTCCCCTGTCCCCAGCCGGCCCTGACCGCCTCCCTCAGCCTCATCCCCAACGATCCTTGGCACGGCTCATCTCATCCCCAGCCATCCTTGTCACGCCCCCCACCCTCATGCTCTCATGCCCTCATTCTCTCATGCCCTCATGCTCTCATGCTCTCAGCTGACCCCCACGCACAGACTCAACACCCTCATCGACGCCTCCGATCCCGACACCTCTCTCTCGCAACTCTCTCACCTCCTGCAATCCGCCGAAGCATGCCGGCGCGACGGCAAGCCGCGCTGGATGCAGCTGACCGCCCTGATCCACGACCTGGGCAAGCTGCTGTTCTTCTTCGGCGCGCAGGGCCAGTGGGACGTCGTGGGCGACACCTTCGTCGTCGGCTGCGCCTTCCCCGCAGGCGTCATCTATCCCGAGACCTTCGCGGGTAACCCCGACGCCAGAGACCCCGTCTACAGCACCAGGCTGGGCATCTATACAGAGGGCTGCGGCCTCGAGAATCTCATGCTGAGCTGGGGACATGATGAGTATCTGTACCATGTGGTGAGGCACCAGAGCACGCTGCCCGAGGAGGCGTTGGCGATGATTCGCTACCATAGCTTTTATCCGTGGCATCGGGAGGGCGCGTACGCCGAGTTTATGGCGCCGGATGGAAGGGATGCGAGGATGCTGGAGGCGGTGAGGGAGTTTAATCGGTATGATCTGTACAGCAAGAGTGACGCGGTGCCGGACGTGGAGGAATTAAAGGTGAGTGGGCGGAGGAGCGGCGTTGCGGTTTGGGATCTGGACAAGGCTGACTGGAGTCGTGGCAGCCGTACTACTTGGAGCTTATTGATGAGTTCTTCCCGCAGAGGGAGATCGAGTGGTGAATCACTGGCCATTCCGGGGCGAGATGCGTGGGGAGCATGGCGCTGGTTATGTGGACGGGGTAGACGGACGGCATCGTCGGGCTCCTCGCGGAGCTAGGAATTACGAATGTGCATGCGGTGCTTTGCTTGAGATCGACAGCGTGAGCTTGACCGGGAAGGGGAAAAGCACCTGAGGAATTCTCCTTTTTACACATCTACAGTATTAGGCCGCCATGGCTGCTAGCCGGGACGAGAATGACATACACGGCACCTGCTTCTCTCCATCTTCTCTGTATGCGTAGCCTATCTAATTGCAAGCGGGACGTGTTGAAATGAAATGGTTATGTGGCATGGATATTCTAGCTGAGAGATTTATAGCTGGATATACGGGCAGGGTTTTGAAAATATACGTACACAGAGAATGTGGTTTTCAAGAAATGCTTCAGCCACATCGGGCTCATGAGGATCGCTGTCGGTGTATTCCTCAGAATATGTTCTAGAATTTCAACAACATCGCCGGTGATCTACAACAACGGCGTATGAGGTATCCCAGGACTAACAGGATTTATGCCCTCGTCGCCCCCCAACAACCCCGCAGCCTCCTCCTCCGCATCCCCTCTCACAATCCCGCTCTCCTGATACCCTCCATCCGTCCCCGCCGTCCTCCTCGACTCATCCGCCCCATTAAGCACATACGACACATCCTTCTTCGTCAGCAGGCCCTGCAGCACCCCGCGACTACTGAGGAGCACATAGCGCAGGCCCAGCTTCTGGAAGTAATTCGTCGTCAGCTGCATCGTCGAGCGCGCCGGCAGCGTGATCGGCGTCTGGTCCATCCACGGCCGCAGATCCAGCGTCGTCTGCGGATCCGCCAGCGGCTGGTGCGTGAAGAACACCTCCGTCTCCGGCGGCAGATTGCGCGGCGCCTGCGTCGACACGTGCAGATTGTAGATCAGCTCGCCGCGCGAGATGTAGCCGAGCAGGATCGCGTTGCGCAGGTCGGAGATCACAGGGAATCCACGGTATGGGCTCGTCGCCAGGATCTGCTTGAGAGACTCGATCGTGTGGCCGGTGGCGGTGAGGACCGTCAGATCCTCGATCCGCGTCATCACCTGGCTCGCGGGGATGTCGGGGATGGGAAACTCCTCGCTGTTGTCCAGGAACGGGTATTCGTTGAAATGGATCCAGCTCTCGTAGATGCCGCGCTTGCCGAAGGCGTCCCCTACCCATTTGCTGATCATCACCGCAATCATGATGGGGAGGACGTAGGTCAGCGCGCCGGTGAGCTCGAACATGATGACAACGATGGACACGGTCATGCGTGTGACACCGCCGAGGGCGGCGGCAGCCCCGATGATGGCGTAGGTGCCGGGGACGACGCAGGGGACGTCGGGTTTGCAGGCTGAGAATGCGATGAATTTGGGGTGGTTATGCACCCAGATTTCTATTACGATGCCGACTGCACGACCAAAGAGAGCTCCAATGGCCATAGAGGGGAGGATGATTCCTGCTGGAATCTGCAACCCAAAGGTTACTGTTGCTAAGAAGAAGCCAACGACAGCTGCGAATAGGAGGAGGACAATAGTGCCAGCTGTTGCAGCTCCTGTCCTACACAGTCCGAATTGGTCATCGACGATTTTGGAGCACTCAGCAAACAGAGAGTACACCAATTCTGACGATTGAGCTCGCATGTACAAGTTCGGGTAATTGACGAGAGCTGTGAGTAGTGCAATTATGACAACCAAGGTAACTGGACCTGGAAGCCAACTGGCAGACTTCTTCCATGCAGCCACCTTCATATTTGCTTTGATGAACAAAGCGCCGTAGATGCCTCCAAATATGCCCAATAATGCAAATGGCACCATTTCGAATCCATGGAATCCAGTGCTATAAGTGACCTGATAGAGGACGAGCTTGCCAGTGCGGAAAGGGTCTAATGTCTGAAGCGTGACAGCTGCTGTCATTGCGCAGACGAAACTCTGCCACATGGTTTTGTCGGGAAAGTAATACGATAGCTGCTCAAGACTGAACAAGACTCCACCGATAGGTGAGCCGAATGCAACTGAAATGCCAGCAGCCGCCGCTGCCGAAAGCACCTCCCGTTTTCGTGCTGTAGCAGAATTAGTATTGTTGATAGTTGAGCAAAAGTGACATACCCTCATTATTATTTATATTCTCAAAAAGTTTCATGAACAGGTTCGCACAGCAACATGCCACATGCACAAGCGGCCCTTCTTTGCCCAGCCACATGCCAGATGCGACAGCCAAGCACTACGAAGCTATCAGTAAGATGATTTGAAATGTAGAGAAACGGTTATACATACCAAGCCAAGAGATTTTATTAACAAAGTCCATCCTCCCAGAAATCGCTGTATAACAAAGCCACCAAGAACCGTCTTGATTTCGGGAATTCCGCTATGCTTGGCATATATCGCGAAATTCTTTACCAAAATGCTCGCACATGCTGCAAAAAGTACCTATACCATCAGCACTATGCAAAGAAGACGGGACGTCGTGGGAACCTACCGAATATAAAATGAAGAAAAAGTACTCTATAAACCATTTCCCACCCGATGATGTAACATGCAGAGCTGTGCTCCACGGGACCCAGTCCTGACACTGTGACCACTCTTCGTAACCCCAACAACAGAAATTCCTGTTCAAATAAAAGCGTCCTCCATCCTTGCCTGCTGAGCAGTATCCTGCCTTCAGGTCTCCCAGCCAGTCGCTGGCGATGTCGATTCCAGCAGCTATCAATCCAACAGCGATTCCCGTCAGGACCAAGACCACCCATACTTGGCTGGCATCGGCCATTTCTCGTACATAGCCAACAATTCCCGTCGCATTCGAGTACAGGATCCGTAACCGTTGCCGCTCCTTTGTGTATTCGAAGATCCAATCAATAGCGGTCATATCCTCATATCCAACACGACGTCCTGGCCCTTCTATGACCCAATCGAGCGCATCTCCATTCTTGTGCTGATTGAAGACCAGGTCGCCGCTTTCCGCACTTCCATTCTGCGGTCGGTCATCGTTGGATCTCGGTGTCTCTGACGTCGGGGCGTTTCTACCGGCCGAGGACGTTGGGCTATTGCGAGAGAATGGCGACAGGAAATTTGCGAGTCCAAGTGTATTTGCAAAGCCAGCGCTTTGTTTCGTCTTTCTCTTGAAAGACGTTGGCTCGACATCTGTATCGCCCAGCGGATCGTCGCCGAGCAGGGCGCGGTCTCTGTTGAAGCTTGCGACAGGGTCATTGCTGTCGCTGTCATCTAAAAACGGGACGTCGAGATCATGGTTGGAAGAGGATTCGGCGTGCTCTCTGGGCGATGTACTGCCAAAGTTGGAATTCTGCATATTTATATGCTGCTTATATGGTCTCGCATTTTCGACGATGAGTTGCTGAAAGCTGGTGAACCACGAGGCTGACGATCGACCTGCGGGCAACCCTCCGTACCTTGGAACCTAGATACGCTTTGGGAAGCATCGGCGAAAGGATATTCCGACATTCTCGGCTGCACCTTCCCTTGACTTTGATGCCCTTGATATTTCAACATAATCATATCATTTTCACCTTCTCTTCTTTAATACAGATCAATATGGAGAATCTCTCCACGACCGAGAATGCTAAAAAGAAATCTTCAGATACTGCGTCTCCTGCAATGGGCGACTCTGCAGCTGGACTGGAACAGATCAAAGGACTGCTAAAGGCTAAAGACGACACGTCCAGGTTCGTCGGCCTCGCCCTCCTCAAATCCGTATTGGACACTCAAGCTCAGTTACGAGAAGATGCTGCTCTGGTCAATTCCCTATGGCAGGCGATTTCTCCAAAATTTCTCGATAGGCTACTCAGGGCAACGAGGAACGACCACATTACACGTGATGAGGCCAAGAATATGGTCGACATAGCTGTTGGTGTCTTGCATACCTTTGCCATACTATTGCCGCAAGAGTGTAGGGACGACAAAAGGCTTGTTGGGAGAATAGATGCTTTGGTTAATTGTCTGGTGCAGAGGTGAGAGTTCATATATCATCTTTGGTTCACGTGACTGATTCCTCAAGTTCGCCAGAAAGCACACCTTTGGTACTGCAGACACTTCTGACCTTAGTCAGTCGTCCCATAGGAGCTCTTCAGCTGCTTTATATCAAGGATATGACACCATTGACGGAGCTTGCGCCTCAGCAACCTCTTGTCCTGGATATCATTGGCTTAGCCTGGTCAACTGCATCACCAGACGACTCAGTTTTGGGGACCGTTAAAGCCAGCATTGATATGATCATGCCTAAGCTTGTGGTTATATTTAAGGACACAGATGCTGTGACGTTCTTGGCTTTTGCTGCAGAGACATTATCTAAACTGCCTCCGGAGGTTTGAGTCTTCACTCTCCCACACCAGAACTTGCTAATGCTGCCTCAGGTTATTTCTTTCGATGCTTCATGGCTCGACGGTCTAGTTCTACTCTTAAGAAAGCTTGTAACCAGCCGTCCCACTGCCGCGGGCCGATCAGCATATACAGAAGCTGCTGCTGCATTGTTACAAGAATTTCCAAACAAATGTCCTGATCTCCTATTTGGGACAACATCAAAAAGTGCGGATTCGAAGCCTTTTTCGTATCTTTTCATCAATTTAATACTTATCGATATAAGATCGTCGTATGCGACATTGCTTCCTATGCTAAATAGCCCAGAATATCCACTGATATCCAGGAGGTTGGCTGCAGGCTTTGATGTGGTCTCAAGCTTTATAGGCTTCCTCGTGCGGAGTCTCGAAGATTCAGATAAACTACCTGGCTCATCAACTCTAGCTATACCGCCAGATCTTCTTTTGAAGCTGCGAAAAGATATTGCCGAAACGATGTCACTGACAATAGAATATCTGAGGGATAGATGGGATGCATCTGTTGCTGGTGCTCTTGGCCTCCATCCAGAGGCACGAACTGGAACATCAGCAACTTCGGAAGGTACTCGTCTCACATTGACTTGGGAGTCGATGAAGGACGATATTCCTCACGATCCATTGGTCCTTGCAAGTATTCGGACTTTGGCAATCTGGCTACGCGAGGATGAGAACGAGAACCTGCGCAGCGAGAGCTCAGGCTTGACGGACATGTTCATTGAGTTATACAAGGCTTCGTCAACGACAACTCTGGATTTCAAATATCCTATATTGACGGCTTTGGAGGCTACTCTGACCACTGAGAATGGCGTCGACGGATTTTTGTCCCATGATGCCTGGACAGTACTAACGGAAGATCTCGAATCTATTGTCCGATATACAATACCTATGAGTGGGGAGCAAAAATATATTCAGCCCCATAATTTGGCCGAAGAGGCATCAAGAGGAATTGAGATTGTCCGCGTTCTACTAGCGCTTATTGACGATTACGCCGTCATCGAACCCCGCGAATATTGGATGCAGATTGTCAAAACGGCAGCATCCATGAAAGCAGTCCATTTCGATTTTAACCCCGCAATGGTCGTGGAGCTTGAGATTGCGATGATCCAGTTAGCTACAGCCCTGCTAAACAAGGCTTCGCCTGGGATGCGAAAGAGGTATATTTCCAGCATGACAGCTCTTGCAGGCTTGTCCAACGACCTTCGAAATAGAGTTATAGGCCGCGAGGAACTGATAGGAGAAGATTTTGAATCTGCACTCGACGATGTTATCCTGGAACTGGAGAATCTACGATGAAGAGGGAGATCTCATAGCTACTTTGGAAAAGAATCCGCCACGACAGAGCCACATTCTGAATCGCGCCGTCCTGGATCGACAGCGAACCGCGGCTCCTAGATTTCAGGAAGAGGTGCCCTTCGCGGTTGTTCTCTGGACGGATGTGAGGTCTTCTACAGTGGCGCGCCAATTGCTCAGACAATCCATGAGTCTAGATATTCTTTTTTTGGCCGCGGGAGAATAACAAGAACGTTTCTGAGGACCACAGACAACTTCCCTTTTCCAGGATAGACAGATCTTGATGATCCAGTTTGGCAGCTAGTGTATCCCTAGAGGATTGTATTGTATTGAGACTGTACTACTTTTTGTTTACGATGAAATGCAGTTGTTTGTTCTGAGGATTAGCCTGCTTTTGGAAACGCCATCTCGGAAACGTTATCGTTCACTCGATATTTCTTTTTTTTTAGAAATGAAACAATTAATTGCTTTTTCTGCAGTTATAACTCCCTGAGTCCGAAGCTGTCTCAAATCAAACCGAGGCACTAGCCAAGTACAAGGGGGCCGCAGCGGGCGGGACGGAACGAGAGAAGCCGCGAGAGAAACCAAGACAGAAGCGCCTAATGAAGCATGTCATTGGTTCAAGGAGATGGCCGAGTGATGACCCTTGACAGGCCCAAGAGTTATACTATGCGTCTACGCGCTTCCAACAGACGACAAAGATTCATCTTCAATGCTGGCTGATCCGACTGTAGTCCATATGTACCTACAATCCTACATACACTGCTGTATAAATACAAAGGCAAAGGCAAATGCAGACAGTCGATATTTTGTGGATTAACAAGTCGAAGTCTTGCGCATGGATTATCTTGCAGAAGGACATCAACACGGATGAATCATCTGCTTTCATCGATCAAGTGGCACAGGAATCGGCTACCACTACTGATCTTCGCGACCAACTCCTCAACATCCTACTAGTCGGACGAGACTCCACAGCTTGCTGTTTATCTTGGACAATGTATGTTATACAACCGTTCTTCAAACATTTTTGCGGTCATTCTTATTTTACAATAGGCGTCTTTGAGTTCGTCATCCCCGAGAAGTCGTTGGGAAATTATCTCAGTAATGGGAAACGAGGAGCATCTGACCCGGGCACAAATCAGAAAAATGCCGTATCTAAGTTTTGTCATAAAATAAAGTATGAAGCTCAATTGTTCATTGTCTACTTGCTAAAATGATATAGGTCTACGTCTCTATCCACCAGTGCCTCTGAACAACCGGAGCGCAGTTAGAACAACCATGCCGCCTACCGGCGGCGGCCCCGATGGCAGCTCCCCTATCATGGTGCGGCGTGGTGAAGTAGTTATAATGTCCCAGTATGTCAATTCCCGGAAGAAGAATCTCTATGGCCAGGACGCATACGACTTTCGGCCCGAGAGATGGGAGACAGGCAAGTTGGACGGCATTGGCTGGGCTTATTTCCCTTTCATCGGGGGCCCAAGATCGTGTCTCGGCGAAGACTTTGCAATCATGGAAGTTTTTTATACTGTGGTCCGGCTGTTGCAGAACTTTTCTTCGATCATCTTGCCCCTGGGCGAGAAAAATGAGCCTGTTGGAACTGAAAAATAGCGGCTTACTTTAGTGCTCTCGAGCGCGGATGGTTGCAGGGCGAGCTTTGTGCGGTAATCGTGCACATATATTCACAACAAAGCTAGAATGTAATTGAAGCACTAGATTATTTAGATTTTAGATTCAGTTAATATCAAGCTCTGGCCGTTGATTTAAGATAGCCAGAGCAAGAGATGTCCAAAGTCATCTATGCTCACTGGCAACATGAGCGCACTTACAACCAAGGCGAACGACAGCGCATGGCTCGGTCTTTATTTTTAGACCTTGATTGATGCGGGCAGTCTACCATGGCCTGTTACCCACCGCAAGCAATGCAGCAGTTTCGGACTGGGATGTGCTAAACTCATGCTTGGCAAGGCGGTTACAAGGCGCTGCCACGTTCATCTGCCTAGAATTCTTGAAACACCAACGAAGATGCTCTAAAAAGAGGAGATGATAATTAGCCCCATACGATGCTATATAGCATTTCATTCTGTCTGAGTGCTCGTTTTCTGGCTTCCTGAGAATTATTTCCTGCTGACTTTATGAGATCATAGAAACCCTTTCTCACAAGCCTTAATCGTCATGGGAATTCACCATGTACCGCAAGTATTCGGGATCCAAGAATTATACCGTCCCACGGGCGAGGCATCACTCGAGTAAGTCGAAGAGAAAGATTCGCATTCCAATCCCTCGGAAAGTCTTATCTCACATCTTCAACCAGTATCGTGGCTGTCCACGGCCTCAACGGCGATTCCATCAAGACCTGGACATCGGACGACCAGAAAGTCTGCTGGCTCAGCGACCCAGACTTTCTGCCCAAGTATCTGAAAAATGCCCGTGTCCTTACCTGGGGATATAATGCGAATGTTGCGGATTTGGCGGGTCGGACGACATCGTCGGATCGGATTTTGCAGCATGCGCATACCCTCGTGGCAGGGCTGCAGGCAGACAGAGAAGTGCGTATTGTGTTTATTCACTTCGAGTGGGCGCTGAGATAGCGCTTTGATTTGGGCTTTCCTACCCTTGATTGTGTGCTAACAATACGCAGCTGGAAGCCGCAGCAGATAGACCCATTATCTTCCTCTGCCATTCATTAGGAGGCATCGTAGTAAAGAGAGTGCGTCCACATAATCCAAACCAAGCTAGCGATATCAAATGCTACATCTCTACATTCAGAGATTTATCTAACAATGTTCAATTCCAGGCTCTTGCATACTCCGCCAAGTCGCACTGACCCCAACCTTGCACATCTGCACCCCTCTACACCTCCACCTTCGCGCTCCTCTTTTTCGGCACGCCCCACCACGGCTCCAGCAGGAGCGCGTCTCCTCAGCAGCCTGGAAAAACTCTCCTTCCTCTCCGTCCCTAAGAAGAAGATTCTCCAAACCGACTCTGCCCTCCTGCGTGCCATCGAGTCTAACTCCGAGGTCCTGCAGAACATCACCGACCAATTCACGCCGCTCATGCATCGCTTCCGCATTTTCTTCTTCTGGGAACAGAACCGCACGGACCTCAAGTACAACGAAGGACTATATTGTGGATGAGCCTAGTGCCGCCCCGATTCTGGATAGTACAGAGAGATCGGGCATTGCGGCGGATCATAGGGGCATGTGTAAGTTTGAGAAGAGCAGTGATCAGGGATTCCGCACTGTTGTCGCAGCGCTGAGGAGGTATAGCGGGCAGGCGGCCGAGGTGATAAGGATGAGGACGGAGAAAGCGATGGGGGAGATCGAGGCGAATATATGGGCTGAAGCAACGGAGCTGTTAAGGGGTGTGCAGAGTGGAGCGATGCAGAATTTGTTAGCGCAGAGTGCAGTAGGAAGGGCACAAGTCATGCCTGCGATTGGGAGTTGGGGGGGAGGCCCGCATTGAGGGAGCATTAGAACATGAAAAGATAAAATCAGTTGCGAGGAAGTGGCAAAGATAGACGCTGAGAATACATTTTTGTAGCAGTCGAACTATATTTCATATTTATGTAAGATCACAGCTATCTAGTAGAGTCTAGACAGTAGATGTCCAAACAGACACCTAAATTATGAGAATTGTCCGGAATGCATGCAACGTTATAGAAGTATAATTAAGTGACAGTTCAGATAGTCTCCGCTCTTGTAAACTTCATAGTAATCTTCGAAAATTTATCATGTCCACGATATCGACTCTCACCCTGTGGCTCTAACAAATCCGTAAGTCTCGAGAGGTGAGGCTAAACCTTCTCGCCAAGGGGATGTTTGGTCATCAATCTCATTTGTACTCTCTCCACCGCAACCACACCGGTCTCAACAGTTTCTCGAATTTTGCCTTGCTGCTCCAGCAGTATACTCATCTTTTCCAAAGCATAAACGGTATCAGGATGTTTCAGAACCCGCGACACCTCGAGACTCTCGGTAGACTCCCGAAGCAGTTTTTCTGCATCTTCAAAATGCTTCTGCCTGGCGAAGCCGCGAGCAAGGACCCCGCAACCCATCAATAGCCCGAGATGACTCTCTCCAAGACTTCTTTTTGCTGCTGCTATTCCGGGAATGAGCATTTCTTCCGCCTCATTTAGGTATTCCATTTTTAATCGGATTTTTGCGAGGTTGCACAACGCCCACAAGGTCCATGGATGTTCCTTGCCCAGCTTTTTCTTTCGCTCTTCGAAGACAGTGTGCATTAAATATTGGGCCTCTTCTCTCTCTTCGAGGTCCAAAAGTGCCATGGCTAGGTTATTCATCGTTGTCAGTGTGTTAAGATGTGAATGACCAAGCTCCCTCTGTCAAAATTTGAGAACCTTGCGGTGCACTGCTGCGCTCTCTTCAAATCTATGCCATGAGCCCAGCGTAACAGCAAAATTATCCGTAGCTTCTAGAGTATCACCATCGGTGGTGCCCAGAGTCCTTTTCATTCCTTCTGCGGTGAGTTTTTGGATCTTGATGGCTTCGTGGTATTGTCCATTTAGCCAGAACGATCGTCCGAGCTGGTCCATGGCCAGAAGAGTCTCGCGATGCTGGCATTTAAAGGCTTTCTTGCGAGCATCAACGACTAGCTTTTGCAGTTCTATAGCCTCCTCGAGGCGGCCAAGACCCCAGTATGCTTGAGCAAGAACTAGCATAGCTCTCATTGTCTTTTCATTTTCATATCCACTGCTCGTGACCAGTGCATCCTTAACCATCGACAGCAGTTCAGCTGCGTATTTGAGTCGCCCCCTTTCCAAGTACACATAACCAAATTTAGCAGCTTTCAACACTTGTTCGCGAAAATAGAGTAAGGGGATATAGCGGAAAATAAGAATAAATGAGGGCCATGAGCCTGCATAGCGTGCCTCGTAGTCAGGGATTTGAACTCGACAATCGACGTTATAGACATCAAGGCAGAGATCGAGACAGATATCGAGAGGCGGCAGAATATCCCTCCGAAAACCTTCATGAGCTTCGCCAACATCACCTGGAGGCAGCATAATTGACTCTGCGAGGGTATTCGTCGCAAACTGTACCCACATCCTCTTTTCTCCATTCTCGAGACGGCCGCATGCCCAGGCATAAACTACAGGGTGCAGTGAGAAAGTGGCATCTCTGCCATCATCGGCAATAAGAGAGAGAGAGACTGCAGTTCATGTAGGGCTTTTCTAACCCTGTATGGATCCATCTTTGCGGAGCCTTGTCGAAGAAAGTATGGGAGATTCGGTGGAGGCAAGAGGCGGTTACGGATTGCTTGCAATACTCGAGTCGAAAATGGTTCCTGTCTCGAGCCTTTGCGATATGTAGCTCTGTTGTTCACTGCTCTAATGAAAACGTCTACTGGAATGCGCTCAAAATGATAGAACGCTACGATGCTAAGCAATTGAGCGGCATCTTGACTTGCTTCTGTGCGCCGCTGCTCAAGGGAGTCTATAGAGAGTTCCCAAGTTGCGTATTCGGCGTAGGTTGATGGATCACGCCGTGAGACTCTCCGAGATTCATCCCAAAAGTGAATGAATTCTTTCAAGTCGCAAAGCCTTTGACAAATTACAGCACCAGCCTGAATCAGAGAAAGAGCAAGGTAGCCTAGGGTTTTGGTAATCAAGTTTCGAGTAGCCTCGGTAGATGAATCCCATGGGTGTTGAACCTCAGCCGATTTGAGTAAAAGAAGGAGAGCATCTCGTTTCGCCAAGCCTTTAAATTCAGCACTTCCGACTGTCGCATGCACTCGAAATTCCGGATTTCGAGTAGTTGCCAAAATATGGCCCCATTCCCCCTCAAGGAATATGCTCTCTAATTCTAACTTTCAATCATCGGCATTGTCGATAATCAGGAGCCATGGTTCGTCAAGGTTAGAGAGCCAGTGCTTTCCAGCATCTGCTGTAGCCTCTAAACCCCCGAGTTTGCCAATTTTGGCAAGGGAGAGTTTTGCAGTTTCAATCGAAGTCGCATCGAGATAGAAGACGCCCCAATACCTAAAATCAATCAGCATTTAAAGAAATCTCAAAGGCATGTGACTGTACTTTTTCTCTATGGTCCTGTGCAAATTTTCTGCGGAATTGTGTCTTTCCTGAACCACCTATACCATAAACGATGAATCTTCGCTGATGGCGAGACAATATAGTACTTCCGGGGGCAAACAATGACCATTCAACAAGTTCATACATCTCCTTACGTCCTATGAAATCTTTGCTCACAAATTGAAGGATGGTGAAATGGTTATTGCGGAACTTTTCTGAAGTTTAAAGCTGGAATTGGAACGGCTTATTGTCGCTGTGCACATTAAATGCAGTTCCCGTTAACTCTAGGGCTTCCTGTGGCCGAGCCTGAGCCAGTGCAAGTGCAGCTTGTTCTTGTCGACTGGCGATGACTGAGGGTGCATTGCGGCAGTAGCGGACAAGTTCTTCGATGACTGTCCTGTAACTGGATAATTTTTCTGTAGAGAAACGAATCATCTCTGAATGTGTTGAGCGTATGCCAGACCGTTCCGTGTTGCCTATAATCGGCGCTGCCAAATGTTCTTCCACAACAAATCTCATTCCATCTGGAAATTCACTTTGAAGCTCCTCCAGAAGAAGAATATATGAAAGTGCTTCATAAGCGGGGCAAGTTGCTCGGTAATGGATTGCAATGTCTCAGATTCCTTCTCAATAGATGAAATGAGCTGGTTATCCTTAGCAGGGTGGCCTGAAAGTTCCGAGCCATCTAGAAGTTGAGAGGACGAAAGCCAACTAGCTTTGTCTGACCCATTATGAGGGGTTCCAAAGAACATTATAGCATATGTGGATACAAAAATATAGTACAAGTGATCAACATGCTTCGATATTCTCGTAGAAGAGTAGGCTAGAACCCTCTTTACTAAAATACCTCCAAGGCCATGACAAACGAAAATGATCGGTCGTTGCAAACAATCCTCGAGGGATCTGTCAGCCTGCAAATCCGCCACAAGTATGTGCGCATGCTGCTGCATCGTTTCAATAGAGCTGGCGCCGTAGAAGGAAGAGGCGTAGGCATTATAACCAAAAGTCAAGACGCGTGCGATCCGTATGTTCTCTGGAAGCAAGTCTCGAAGCCATAGAGTCTTCGTGTTTGGATCTGTTCATGCATCGAACATGTTCTCGTTCGATCCATGCAGTGCAACAATGCTAGGATAAATGTCAGTTCATGCTACTCCGTATGTAGCTTTTCTATGCATTGTAGGACTTACTCGACAAATGGATCAGTGCCATTATGGCTGTCTCTTTTATCATCGTACAGAACCTGGAATAAGGGCATCGCGGCGGCGGAACCTCAGCAATGGTGCCGAATTTAGCGTATGGAAATGGTCCATAGATACAACTGCATCACAGAAATGATGATGTGGAGGCGGTTGAGTCCACTTACATTACAAGGATAGAAAATGTTTGCAGTTTGAGATAGAATATGATGATGATGCCAACTGTGTATATATAAGACAGCGCCAGTAAAAGAGAATCTCAGCACTCGCCGATAGCGAGGTTGGAGGCAATACCGAGGCCTGATGACTAGAGAGTCTTTGCATTTTGACTGTCTCTGAGGAGATCCTGCAGGCAATAGATGATTACTTCCAACAACTAGCATGTGTACACTCCGTACAAAGGCTGTGGCTATTGCTGATATTGGTTCGTGGTGGTGGTGTAGGGGTGCTGCAGAATCGCCTGCCAGCCACATTATTGCAATCTTTTCTTTTTCAAGAAAGCAACCGATACTCCGCTAGTACTCCGTGGTCCGCTCCCCAGCTTCATAACGATCAGTCGATGACAGAATAGGTATAAGTATATATTCATAAAGGACGTTGGCATTTCAGCGTCATTGCAAGCAATTGCTTTTTGGGCTGAAGCTGGAACTGGCAAACCGAATAAATGCATTGAAAGGGCGAAGTAAGAATATTCAAGTCCATATGAGCCAGGCGCTGACAGGTCTTAGCTTGAACCTTGGCGTCGTGAGCGACCATGTTCCTATTCCATGCGGCTGCCATGTGTGCATCAAACCGTACCTGCATGTTTCAGCCGTCTTAAAGCACCACCCTGAGAAACCATACTTACATATTTCGTCATGTGTGTAATGCAGGGTTGCTGCTTCTAAGTCCAATTTAGAATGCGCGTCGTGATCCAGGGCAAACAAAACAAACCTTTGAGCTGGAGTACCCCTCGAACCTTCCTTCCCCAGGTAAACCACCCACAGAAGCCGTTATAAAGTTGCGATCAAACGTATCGCGGTCGCCACTGCCAAAATCGGTCGTCACTACCAAAATCCATTCTATAACAAAGCCTTCACCTCCAAAATGCTCACTCTCTTTCCTCTCGCAACTCATAATTCTCCCCAGACCCTCAGTCGTCCAACGTGCAATCGCCCTAATTACAATGGTCTCTTTCCCCCTCTCGATGCTCTTCGATTTTCCCCTTCAGACACCTCCGGATATCAGCAAAGACACCCGCATCATCAGCATCTGCGCCATCCCGCTGGGCCGCAATCTCGCACAAGACAAATGGTACCATGCACAATTTTACTTTTTCATGGCCCTTTTCAAAGGACTGGGTGTAAAGCAGGAATGGTGCACGAGTATTAGGCCCGAGGACTTGGTAAAGGACTTTCGGGAGTTGACTTATCGTGGGTGAGCCCCTATTTCCGTGCAAGAAAAGGAAACGAGGATGAAGTCAGAGACTGGAAGTATAATTAAGGGTTATTAAATCCAGTCAGAGGTTTAACAAACCCAGTCACTAAGAGGCATCGTCTGCAGCTGCCATCTCCGATGACCATGTTGGCAGTGGTTGACTGAATGGTGTGGATGACAGCTCCGAGTACCTTGCTCAGTGACTGGGTCTATTAAATCCTAATTGGATGTAATAGACTCCCAAAATGGAGAAGACGAAGCAGAAAAGACACAAGAGTGGAATAATAATGAAAATGAAAGATATACTAATTTCGCAACAGAGGATCGAAAAGGTAACCGAAAAGTCGTTCTCGATGCTGCGATGCTCGGCCCCGACTTAATGTGCAATATTACACTCGTCGAGTCCTCCAGGCTACTCAATAGTTTGAAGCGGATGCTCAACTACGACTGCGGTCGCCTCGCGAGTATCTTCCATAACCCAGTAATTCTCATGGTTTTCGGGCACGGCTGCATGAAAGCCGCAGGTATGAACTTCGGCTCCGAGTATTTCACAGTTCAGAACATGGTGGAGTGGAGCGGCGGCACGAAGGACATCTGTTTGATAACTCCGAATGCCTTCGCTGGCCCAGATAGCGGGTGGATTGCCACGCCGAACCTAAACTGGGCGATGGTGCCGAGCAGCGCTATGACGGGCAGAGAGGAGAGTTGGGATGCAGGGAGAAGGATCAGTAGGGCATGTGAGGCAGCATTCCTGGATGAGATTCTTGCTTCGGAGTCCTTTACTCCGCTGATAAAGATCAATCATTCGGATGGAATTGGGAAGCGGTGGGACGAAAGGAAGAGGCTGGTTGATGCTGTGCATGCAGCTTTCGTGGGCGGAGGGGCGGGAAGTGCTGGCGGGATAAGTTTCGACTTCAAAACTGATAGATGGGAGATCGATTATAAGACTCGTCAGGGTCTTCCGCTCATACTATTCCAGAGGCGCTGGGATGCGCTCCGAACCTCGCCGCCTGTTGGTACTGTCTCTAGTATCGTCAGCGTCTCGAAGCCCACGGGGAACGATAAGTCCTTCGCCGTCTCGCCCGGCGATACCGTCTTTGATATTGGCCCCAATCCTGTCAGCGCCTCAAAGATCGCGGAAGGTGATACTCTCGATAATTCCTTTGCCGTCCAAGAAACCTACCGCAGCATGCTCCTCCCTATCATCCACGCCAATAGCATCTTCAACGATTCCTCGCCCATTCATGAGAACTATCTCCTCTCCCTCCTCATGTACCGCATAAACGATGACCCTCGTCCCTCCCTCGCATGGCTCCGGCAGGTCGCCTCCATCCTCTCCTTCCGAATTTCTGTCGCAGAGCTCGCGGATCGGTATGCGACTCTGGTCGGATTTGCATGGCCTGGTTGTCGGTGTGCAAATTTTCCTCTGCAGCGCTGGTATAAGAGTCTTTCAAAGGGCCAGGAAGAGGAGTTCTGGAGAATTTTTGACAAGTTAAGCGACAAAGCACTGTTTCCGGGTCCGCAAAAGATGCTGCAAGGTGACCCAACTAAGAAGCCAATAGGATATTTGGCGATGGTGCTGATGAAGAAGAATGTGACGGAGAAGAAGATGGATGAGTTTATTGGACATATGATGAGCTGTGAGTATTCAACTGATTGAAAATACTACTAAAGCAGGTGCTAATGATGCATAGATCGGAATTGTAGACTGAAGAGAGATGCGATGAGGATCGTAGAGACCGATGAGGCGGTTATCGAGGCAAAGAAGAGACTCGAGGAGATGGGAACAGATCTTGGTTTATAAGAGTAGAAGTGTCCATTGATGATGGACAGACAAGACCAGCGGAGCTGTGTCATAGCACACTTTTTATGATTTTGAGCCTGGACATTGCGTAGGTACCCCATGCATCTCGTATCATATTTTCCGTACATACAGTCACTGGCCACTCGAAGTGGACCACGGGGGCCTGGTAATTTGAGATGAATGCTGACTATTTTGACCAGAGCATATCGTAACTGTGCATTTCATACGAAATTCCCATCTTTGCTCAAAGGTGGGCCAACAAGGGCCAAGTCAGTGGACATAAATTACCACACGGTAGACCAGCTGGAGTGGCGAGTGACTGTACTAGAATTCACGTACTTTAAAAGACGTACTGATGGATGGTCAATCGACTTCAGCTTGCCATAGACTAGCCGTATATCAGCTCATCAAGGCCCTCGCCTCAACCCACTCAAAAAATCCCTTGTCTCACTGTGAATGATCATTAAAATTGACCAAAGGAAGTAGCCTGCTTCTCGATTCTGGTGATGGCCAACATCGGGGGACTAGACGAGGAGAAGTCCACGGCTCTATCATCGGCTAACTCATCTGTTGATTTTCTGGATTTTGTCAACTTCTTGCATAGAATCGCACCGGTATTGTGTTTGCATCCTGATGCTCTGGCTACCCTACAGCGGGATGACATGAAGGCACGTCGCGCGGAAACTGGCGGAATTCCGATTCGCGTAGGATACGTCAAGGCATCGCCGGAAGGTGAAATATCTGGAGTATGTTCTGTGTTGACTTTCTTTTCTTCGAAACGGAGTCGGAGTATCGTAGTCTTGAAGAGAGACGAATGCTGGAGTAACGGAGTGTCGTTGAGACTCGACTTCCAAACATATATATACTCGGACATACAGCGAGCCGTTAGACCAGGCTATGCCGAAAAAAGCAAGCCGATTTCGCTTCAAGTGTATGGCAACCACCAACTCCTTTTCCGTTCCAACTTCACATATAAAAGTATAAAAGCAATTCTCTCCATATTTTTATTTTTTTTGGAAATCTATATGCTATGATTAAAAGCCGAACAGAGCAATTCGTGTGTTTAGAGCAACCTGTTAAGCCTGCTTTCTCTATCATCAACTCGTCCGCAGAGTTTTTACATCTACTTTTCCTCAGTGCTCCCTTTATCCTTCTCGGACAGTTCATTTATACTTTGTCTATTATATTATCTTTCATCCTCTGTACTTGAAACTCCTGAGTAGTCTTTACTCCCAAAGCCTTCTCTCCGTTGGCCATCAAAGACGCAAACATTTCAGTGCTCTTGAAAACAAAGACGATGAAAATCGCCAGATCAAAAGTATGCTGAAATTATTTCAGAGCACAATGTCTCAATTTTATATCCGGTAGCTCAGAAACCAAGTCATCACCTTCCTGACCAGCCTGATCATAATGGATTTCTGCAAACACAGTGCCTTCGTGCCCTTGACTGAGATTTGCGCTGGAGACATGGCCAGCCCATGTCGAAGATTCCAACAGCTTCTTCTCAAAGATCAGTATTCGAACATCCTGAACGGAATGGTAAATATCTATGAACATTGAAGCTTTTCCAGCACAATGTTTTCTTCAATGTCACACTTGTCCAGTGATGCCCATGAAAAGAGCGAAGCAGACTGGAGGCTACCCCTTCAGGGCGGAGCAAAACAAGATGTATCCCTGGAGTAAAGCTGGTCGCTGCTGATCCTATAAATCTCTCCAAGGCAAAGTAATCTATCTCCATTAATCTTCAAACTGCTGGCAGAAATTCAAAGTGAATAGTGTTATTCAGTGTCCAACCAGGGTCCTATTCGCTGTTCTATGGCAGAGGAAGTGAAAAGATGAATCTGTCTAGCATTCACGTACGCTTAGATCTGGGATAAAATTCAAGCCCACAATAGACGTGAACTTCAATCTATTACCTCTTTTCTTCACGGAACCTCGACTCATCTGCAAAACTGACAAAGCAAGACCTTGAGTAACTTCTAGACATCACCTTTGTGGTTCCTTGAAGGCCTTGCACTGAATCATCTGAAGGTAGCTTACCTCCAGCTTCTTCTGTACTTCTCGTGTCAGAATACTAACCTGTCACGTCGTAGAACCTCATCCGGCAACGATCTATCTATCACAAGCTCCAAAGTCATATCAACGTCAATATCCGAAAATCAGGCCCAGATCGGGTGACAAGGAGTCAACCTACCCACCCATATCCACAGTCAACCTTCGATTTCCATCAACATGCCGCCTAAAGCCCGTCCCAGCTCCAATCCTTCCTCAGAACCTCACAAATGGACGAACTTCGAGCTGCGCGCCCTCCTCTGTCTTCTCGTCCGCAACGTCCACAAGACTGGCCTTGACAGCACCGAGCTCGAGCGTCTTGGCTCATCCACCGCACCACGCCATCAGCACCGCAACCTTCCCCGTTCAGGCAACTCTCCCAAGAACTCCGGTCGTCTGGCTTATGTTGACGTCGCCACTGCCTTGAACGACTGCTGCCACAAGTTCGACTACGAAAATGATATTCCGGTTCGCGATGTTATTGATATGGTCGATAAGATGCTTCTTGACAATAAAGCTGCAGCCTGTTACAGCGAGAGACAGCCAGTTGGCAGATTGACCAGAAGTGCGAATAGAGTCTGGAAGCGCAAGATCAATTACGACGGCAGTAACGCCGAGTGGGAGGCTGGTAGAAAGCAGAAAGAGGAGATTAAGAGACGGGAGGATGAGGAGAGGAGATTGAATACAGGTGCCGGAGGTGGTATTGCTGCTGGTGTAGATCTCGATGGTATTGCTACTGGATGGGGTGATGCTGAAGATCTTCCTGACGCCGGATGGGGAACTGGCGACCAGACTTTAGACAAGCAGCCTTCTTCTGCCGAAAAGGTCGCCGCTTGGGGTAAGTCTATGGAAGTTGATGGTCCTCTTGCATCTGTTGAGGTTGATGATGCTTGGGGAAGTGGAGATGCTGTCCCACCAATTGGTGGAAAAGCGGCAATGATAAATGAGCTGGATGTCTGGGGATCAGGTACCGGCACTGATGTGGCCGTCCCTTCCAATGTTATGGACACTTGGGGCGCTGGTGGCGGCGACGGCCTTGTTGGGTCGAAATCCACCACGAATGTTGAAGGAGAGCGGGGAACTTCTCAAATGGCTACTGTTGCTGCCCATGCGAAGGCAACGGCGGACTGGGGTGCGCATGAAGATCCATTTGCAGCTCCTCTCCCTCCAACGAGATCGATTGTCTGTGATGCTGCACTAGATGCCTCAGCAAACAAGAAGCAAGATCCTCCAATTTCTTCCACAGATAATGGCTGGGATGCTTTTGAGTCGACACCAGCTGCTATCACTACGGGAAATGATAATCCATGGGATGCTGCTCCTTCTGTTGCAGTTCCACTTCCCACCACAGACTGGGGAATGGACTCTGAGAATACGGTTATGGCTGAAGCAAGCATCACCAATCCATCTAATCCATCGGCCGCTGTTGAATCATCTATAAATAAGACTGCTAAACTAAGCACATCTGATTGGGATAGTCCAGTTATTGAGCCGGCAAATATGGTCTCTTCATCAAATGGATGGGGCAATACGAACCCTACAAAGGGTAATAATGCTATCCGACCTTTGCCTTATGATTCCCCTCTTCCACCAAGGCCCAACGACTCTGGCTTATCTGCACTAAGTGCTTGGGAAATATCCGGTCCAACTCCAACGACTGCTGCTCCAGCTGGCAGTTATCCATTGGGTCCATTCGAGAATACCACCACTACTGCCGAAGTTGTTGCAGACGATTCTTGGGGAACTGCGCCAGCTCCGACTGCTGTTGCCACCGGAAACACAGAGTCCCAATTGAAAGCTTGTGCCGCAGACTGGGGAGATTCATTTGTCGATACTTCCGGATCTGCTTCTAGTCCCGCAGCTTCGTGGGGAAATGTCATCGAAGGCATAGCCAATTCGAATATCTCTCGCTTGTCCGCAACCGCCAGCAAGCCATTCAATCCTGCCGACCTTGCCTCAGCTCCAGGAATTAACCCAGAGCGCCTGGCCATGCTATCTATCACTGGAGTCAACAACGGAGAGGAAGAATCCGCCGATACTACCTTCAGTGAAGATCAATGGAATCTTGGCCAGAAACTCTCAAGAAACAGAGATGCGTTTGCATCGAAGGATAACGCCATTCCATTGAAATACAACAGATTGATGGGACAGCGTCCTGATGCTAGCGCTGTCGGGGAGCAGAAGGAAAATGAAGTCGAGCCTGACCTGACGAACAGGAAGCTGAGGACGGATTTGGACGCTGCGCAAAATGCAGAGGGAAATGACCATGTTGATCTCATGGATTACTATTGAGGGTGCGGGGGAAAATGAAAGTGAAGATGTAAGGTTGATATGGAGATGCAATGCCATGGTTATATATGCGAATGTTTGCTGAAGTGGGTTGAGCGGGAAGGAGCCGATGGATCAAGGGACTGTGGAAAGAGGAAGGCGATGGTTTGCAAGGAGATAGCTCGGATAGCTGCAAACATCTCTTACTTAGCATGCACAAATACTAAAATCATGCTGCATTAAGATTATATTCCATGAATATATGGTATTATTAGTTTTCCACATGACTTTATCATTGGTGGAAATTGCGACTATTCTAGCCGGCATCTTGAGGATTCTTGGCAACCTTTAGGTTATGATAATTAATGCAGTACCTATAAATAAGCATAACTATATAGAATATGTAGTGTTATTAATGACTACAGCGATGAATGCCTAAGATAAACATGCAAGAATAGCTTTTATGATTGTTTACATTTTCATTATTACAAGGCATATATATGATGTCAATAATCAAGAGAACTCGTTAGCATGTGCGTCAAGATATTTATTTTTATCCAGCCATATATTTTAAAACCCTCCCAAAAACGCTTCCCAACCTCTTGATCAATGATATGGCAAGTGGAAAACTTTTAAACCATAAAAAAACCTTGTCATTATCAGTCTATCAGTATCTATGAATTTTCAAGAAGCACTATGAAAAATTGCAGTCGTGAAAGATCTTCGAAGTCAAAAGTATATTAACCAATATATGGCGATGCACAACGAGATCTTTGGACATGATACAGATTTCAATCCGTGACGTATTCTCAAAGCTTTAACTTGTTATTGATAATCTGTATCCAGCTGTTGTCATCTTTCAATTCGAGGACAAAGGCATGTCACAACAATAATAAACAGAAGTTATCAAAAGTTGGATCAGGATATCCATTAGAAACCAGCAAGCAATCATGACCTCTGCATGATACAATGAGCTCTATGGCCCCCGTAACTCATTTCCAACCTCTCAAAATATACGCCCCAAATGTCCGGCTCTTTGGCCCTAGCTACTCTCCCCAACTTCCCCCAATAATCATCCCCAGTCCACGACTCACAGGCCCCAGCTACCCTCGAGACACTTCTACTCCCAAATCTCCCCCTCCTCCAGCTCATCCTCCCAGTCCGCATCTGTCTCCGCCTCGGCCTTTGCCCTCTCCTCCCTCTCCCTCCAGTATCTCTCCAAGGAATTTTTCGCTGGCTTCTCCTTCTTCTCTCCCCCCTTCCTGGGAAACTCGTACCTATCCAAGCGCGTCACCCTCAACCACTCCTGGTTGAATCCCGGAGGATCTCCGACGTGCCCATCCATGATGGTGTTGTACGGGCTCACGTAGGCGCGGTTGTAGGAGGCGCGGTGCTTCTCGCAGTCGAAGCAGGAATAGGCGCCCGAGCCATCCGGATCTATGCGATGGATATAGAATTGAGCTGAGTGCTGGATCTCAACTATAGCATAATTAGCCATCATCCAATTACCAAGAATGACAAAGAGAAAGGAAGAAGAGAAAGACAGACTGAAAGAGCATACCCTGCTTCTTGGAGCGGCTGGCGCGAGTGCCTTTCTTGATGGTGTTAAGGCCACTCTTCAACACCTGAGCAACACTTGGAATGGCGGCGCAGAGGAGCGGAAGCGGCAGCAGCAGCCTGAGCTGCACAGCCACGGAGGCGAGATGGTGCGAAGGGCGATGTTTTTGAGCCCAATGGGCGTCCACGGCGCTTTGGAGACAGAGTTGGAGTTGCTGGATCATGACTGAGAAAAATCACGACAGGAGCAACCGGCGCAGGAACAATCTCAGCAGGACGATGATCTGCAGCTGGTGGAGAATCTGGAGGAGGAGATAGGCTGTCATCGGAAGAATAAACAGACACGCAATCTAATTCGCGAACGGTGTCTATAAATGTGACTGTATCAGTCAGTATCAGTTGCATTTATATCTAGGGAGAATATTTTTCTATCAAGCTCTCTTGATGGATGCTTGAAACTCACCATTTGCAGCCCAAGACACCTTCTTCTGCACAGAGGAATCTGGTAAATTGTCAGCTGATATCCGAAATAGACGGAATGAGGATATAAAGACTTACTCTTGTCAACTTTCTCCGGGTTGGTGAGTGCTGACTTTGGTGTCCTTGACTCTGGCAGCAGGGTGATGGCCGTTGTACTGGAGTCAGCGTTGGCTTCCTGAGCATCCTCAGCAGCTTGAACCTTTGATGAAGATTCAAAAAAGACTTGTGCCGCCTCAGCTAGGCCTGCCTTCGCTTTCTGTGCGCCATATCTATCCATTGTTGCTAACGTTGTCCTCGTTACTGTTGATGAGTAAAGATTAGGAAGTGAAGACTAGTGGGAGGAGGAGGGAAACTGTGGACAAATCCAAGAATCACTACGTGCCTAGAAGCGTAAATGGACACAATAGATAGGCTGATAATTCCCAATCAAGGAGAACAATGGGAACAACATATTGATTCAGACTATGAGCTGCAGGTTGTATTTTCTTAATATCCATTGTTACTACTCTTCAGAGGAGCAATTAGGAATTCAAGAATCAACGGCAATGCCTATGCTTGATGTACAATGTCATTATGTTTGTTTGAATCAAGATTTCAAGACCACTGCCAAACGTGCAACTTTGCATTTGTGGCCTAATCCCTCATACAGGTGTACAAGCTCAAGTATTTAGATGTGAAATGTCATTAAAAAGTCTATAGTACATTCAAAGTTCTGCATAAAGAGAACGAAACCTTAAAACATAAAGCTTTTTGTGCTGTGACGCGCAACTCGCGGATAAAGATTTCAAGGACAAAGAGATCATCCATTTCAGAACTATATCTGAATGTATGTATTAAACAATTAAGAACAAATGCAACGATGATGATATCTGAGCTGAATGCTGAAGCATATGAATTCAAATTTCCAACATGCAACTCCCGGCCTTCCTCGCCAAAAGCCTCTAGGAAAAGTCTTGAGACATTCCTCAAACTTATGGCTTTCTGGGAATATTATTAAGACACCTAGGGCAACTTAACCCAAGTCTTGCTTCGTGTTCACTCACAAATAAAGGGCATTTTCGGCCTCATCACCCATGGTCTAGAATCACAGGATTTAGGATGAATGGAAAGGGGCCAACTTTAAGAGATTCTGGCGATGATACCCAGCACCATAAACCAGCATGTATCATTACAATGATAATTTCAAGTAAATTAACAAGTAGATAAAGAATAGTAGAAGCAATAATGAGACTTTCAATAAGTGAAATTGGCGTGGTGGATTTTAGGAGCGTTCCCTCCAGCAACCGTTGTCACCTGCTGGTGCTGGTGCTGGTTCTTGACGTTTACGTTCCGGCCACGAGAACACGATCTGAACTTTTCCACTCTTCTTCTACACGCACACAAACTTCAAACAGAAGTTGACAAAGCATCAATCAAACGTCAGATTCATTCTAGTAGACGGCTTCAAGTTCACTTGAACTCATCTTCAACTGCTTCCTCTTGCTTCGGCATCTGTTTTCTGCGCCTAGTCTTCCGGCATCTGTAAGTTCCAGTATCATATCTTCTGCTCTCTCGTCTGACTCTTCTGACATATCCTCTCCTAGCTCATAGAATCCTTTTAGCAAGTCCTTTGCCCGCTTCTCTTCGCCTCGATTTCCATCCTGTCGTCTTGTGTATCATCACACCAGGACCCACCACCATCTCATCTCAGCGCCGGTGAGTATCCAGACAGCTTGATCATGATCCAACTAACAAATATCAGCTTCAGGGATCGTACCTGAAGGGCCTCTCATCCCATCATCCTCCGGCACTGGACGAAGAAAATACTCCAGTCGCCTCCTTCTATTACTCGGTGAGTCTCAACATCCTCACGATCCTCATGAATCAACTGACCTTTTTTGCAGACCAAAATCTGGACAAGAGATCGTGTGTTCCACGAACCAAGGAACCACCAACCACGGAGAAGCACCGGGTAAGTTGACCGCAGCTCGCCGATCATGGATCACAGCTAATATGTTTGCAGACAAGATCTCGCGCACAGCGACGACGACCAGTCCAGCAACAACAACCCCGCCAACAATGTGAGAAACTTTCATTCATGCCTCCTCTGCTGCATACCTGTGCATTTCTCAAACATTTTCCGTCACTCTCCTTCGTGGCGATCATCGTGCTGACTATTATCAAGCCTTTCGACATCTGTTTCCAGCACAATGTCGTCCCAGGATATCAACTCCTCCGGCCATCGCCGAACCAAGTCTGCTGGTGACAATAACCAGTCCTCCTCCGCGCTCGCCTTCGGGCACTCACCAGTCCAATCGACGGACAATTCTCTGGCTCGTCCTGGCTTTATTGGCTTGGGCTTGTCATCTGTCGATTTGGAGGGTGATCAGAAGCCGAATGTCGCCCGCTCTCAAGCCGGCATTCCTGCCCAGCGTTCATCGCAAGATGGTCCAGGGCAGAGCGCTTCTGGCCACCAAGGTGACGATGCCCTAGTCTCCGCCGGCATTCGTCGTCTTTCAAGAGCCAGCGCAGCCGAACAAGCAACTGCCTTCGGCACTTTGGTCCCGGGTCCCTCACGTCTCGCCACGATCGTTAGCACCCCGGCTAATATCATGCATGGCTTGACTGACCAGGAGGCCACAGTCCGACGCTCGGTCTCCGGCTCGTACACCGCTCTTCCTGAGCATGCTCAGCTCCAGGGTCGCCATGAGGAGCGCGAGGATGCTCAGTCTGAGCATCTAAACCCTCACACCCCTGTGGGTATGGGTCAGGAGATGTACGGCCGCGGTTCGGAGGAGGATGACTTGGACGAGGAACCCAACCGTCTGGAAGCTTTCGGCATTGACCAGCAGGGCAGAATCCTCTTGACCCGTGGCATCACCGGTGCCGACTTCGTGGCCGACCAAGCCCAAATCTGGGATGATGCGGTAGCGACTTCCGCGAGCCGAAAGCAGAGGAAGGAGGAGGAGGAAGGCATCGCTGCCGAAGGTAGTCACAGGCGGTTCAAGGGAGCAGTCCAGCTTCCGCGCCTCGAAACAGCTGCCGCGAGAATGAAATCGATCGCGATGATGAATCGTGCCCAGGAGCGTGCCCGACGCTTGACGGAGCTCCATGGCGGCGATCCATTCCTCGATTCTCGTGCTCCTCCGTTTGACTTTCCTGCGCTGGCACCAGCATCTCAAGTTCCAGTATCCAGACCCCGTCATCAAGAGGGTCTGGTTTCCGGCCGTTCCTTCTGCACTCCAGGGCCAAGCAATTCCAATGTGGTTACTCATCAAAGAGTCCCCTTGGCAGACATTGCTCTTGGAAGCCAGCCTTTCCTGCCCCAGGCGGTTGATAATCGTGGCGGAATTCTTGATGGTAGGTCACCATCAATTTACTCAGTGGAAACCGGACATTGGCCCGGTCAAGCTGCTGCGGTTGATGGTGGACCTGCCACCGCCAAGTTTGATTCCGTTGGTGGCTATCCTGAGCAGTCACCATTCTTCTCAGGCAACCAGTCGAGGAACCCGTCCTCATCCGAGGTTCGGGTAAAGTCTGGCTCTGCCCCCAATGAGTTCAAGGTGTCCCGCAAGGGAAAGGGAAAGGAGGGTGAGACGGTGGTAAAGGCGAGCTCAGCCTCGTCTGAGTCCTTGTTGTCAACCAGCACCAAGGAAAATCGTGGGTCAGGAATGATCCATGATGATAACTTGGTACAGGGCTTCGGTTCTGCAAGCAACAAGGGCAAGGGCAAGATGACTGAGTACTTGCCGGTGGTTCAAGTGGGAGACACTGCTGTTGAGTCAATTTCTGAGACTCCAGCTCTTCCTGAGGGGGAGGATGTCCGTAGGAATCCTCGCTTGGCCCTCCCATGGGAGTCGCCGAGTGCCCCTCGACCACCACCACTGTCTCCTGCGGCCGAGGCTCCATCTCCAGGGCCAACTTCGTTTCCGCTCGGTGTTAGTACTGATGTAGCTCTCATGGCATATGAGAACTACGACGCTGGCATCGAGGGCCCAAAGACTATTGGCCTCAAGGTTAAGGGTGGTCTTCGTGGCTGGGTTGCGGGAGTCAAGGGCAAGATCAAGCCCTCCCTTACGAAGGAAAAGCGGCCAACCGCGCCTTCAGCAGCCTCGGTTTCCGTGGTTCCGGAGGAGGAGGAGGGGCCACTTGGCAGTCGGTTGCGTGACTCAACTGCTGAATTTCTCGCTGGCTTCTCTAGCAAGCCACGCCATGGCAGTGTAGTCACTCGCTGGCCAGGTCGAGTCTCGAGCCTAGCCGCTCACTCGTCCACCCTCGATTCTCCTTCTCTGTGGCACGCTAAAAACAAGCCGCTTCCGTCAGCGCCCATCGACCGTGGTCATTTCTCCCCTTATGAGAATGACAGTGAGTGTGGTGTAAGATTCGCAGAGGATCGCACTGTCTCGGGCGCTGCCACGGCTCAGTTTGAAAAGGCAACTCTTGTGGCTGCTTTAAAGCGTGCTAATATCAAGTGCCAGGAAGCTGAGTCGAGGGCTGGGGAGTTGGAGCACAACCTCTTATCTGCTAATGCCGAAAACGAGGCCCTGAGACGTCAAGTCTGGGTACTTGGGAATAGGATTACTGAGATGGAGGTTGACAGCGACCACTTCGAAGAGGACTTGGAGGCGGCAGTGATGGCGGAGAGGAGGGATATGGGCCACGAGATCGCACGATTGGCCCAGCTTAATGCGATCGCCCGCGCCGAGCTTGACGGCATCTCGCAGAAGAACGTCTTGCTCAACAGGGACCTGGGGTACCATCTGGGTACAATTGCCGAGCTGCGACTGCAGCTAGGCCAGCAGCCGCAGCAACAGGAGCCAGTTGCCAATGAGGAGCATATCCCCTACTTTCGTCGGCCTGATCTCCGACATAAGCATATGGGAGTCTTCCACCCCCTCTCTAGCGCGCGTGTCCCGGTTGGTCCAGGCCATCCGAACTTCTCCCCAACTCTCGCTCCTCGCCGCCCCAGAGTCAAGAAATCTGGATCCGACAACAACCAACGTAGAAGGACCGTGTGAGCTGACTCAGCCTTCGATGCTGAATCGGTGAACTCACGTTGTCCTTCCTTCTACTTGCTCTTGTGGCCTTGGTGGATTCGGCATTTTGGTTTGCGGCCTGTGGATGCTGGTGTTTGACTTGCTGCACGGAGCAGTCATTCACTCTTTCTGTCTCTTGGACTTTGGGTTTGCTTTGGCGGCTGGTTTCGGAAGCGGATTTTTACTGCTTGGAGCGTCCTTGGGATATGGCCCTTGGTTCAAGTAGTGATTCCGAGAGACAGAGAGGGAGGTCTGGTGTTCTGGTCGGTGTGTTCTCTGGCGGTTGCTTTCGCGGCGGGTTCCTTGCTCTGGAGTTGGGATTTGTGTCATTGGGGATGGAATTGGGGGTGTCTGGTGTCGTTGGCTGGTGTGCTGCGTGGTGGTGTCTGGTTGTTCCTGCTCTGCTGCGTTGGTCTTATCCTTCCTGCGCTGCTCTGCAAGTCCTTCTTTGCGCTCTGGATCGGGATCGTCTTTGGCACTTCAGCTGCCTTTGTATGAGTTGTGTTTTTCGCGAAGTTATCCTGGCAGAGGCTTGTTTTGTTAGCCTCTAATTTCACTAATTTCTCAAGTGATGACTGCTCAGTTGCTGTTCTCATTGACAGCTTTCATCTGGACATACCTTGCTTTTGTACAATAGAATACAATTGCTTTTACTGGTTCTGGCTTTTATATATATATATATATATATGTTGCTAATCATGTCTTGGGTTCTGCTAATGATTGTTAGGACATTCGTTGGTAGGGGAATGGCTGGTATTTATATATCAGCTCCAGAAGTGTCATGACTTACTTCAGCATGATGACCCAATGGCAAGCAGATGTCAACGAAGACATCAGCTAGGATCTTCCAGATCAAAAATAATCATGATTGCAGTGGATGTGAGACTATTAACAACGTGGTTAGTGCAAACATAATGACGGATTCGTATTGTGCAAAACTTTTGACTTACCTGAGACGCCGATCATCAGCTGGATGAAAAAACTGCAAATTTTCATTTAGGTGATAATAACTTGGGATTCTGCATCCATAAGGCTCTCTAGTCACAGTCGTTCAGAAATGGATTGCTGATATCAGCACAGGTCACAACTAGAAATGAATGGGGGGATGGGGCTCCGTCTTAAGAAAGATGGGAAAAACGCTTGCAGTGACCAGCAGAAACCTGCTGTGCATTTTGGGATATCCAGATCTATAATTCTAGAAACTTCTAATGCCACAATTGACATAGCATATGAAAACGCTGAACTGAATGCTGCTGTCAGAAACGGTATTACATTGAAAACGATGCAGGATTTGGAAACTATCATTATACGCAAGGAATGATATTATCAACAATGCTGCACGCTAATGCAGTGTTGAAGGTCAAGAGGCATTTACAAACAGAAAGGTGAAAATTTAAAATGTTTGAGCACATAATGGTTGTCGAAAGAATGTGCTGACTTTGCTTTAGGTAGGAACTTCTTTGTTGAATTAATGCCAAGAATGCCTAAGATTGTATTAGAAAGCTTGTCTACATGCAGAGCTATGCTTCCTAAATGCGTTTCATCAAAATATTCGAATTATTATGTCTCATTACCCCCACAATCAGGGCAAGACAGGACATGCATTTGACAGGTCATCACGACCTAATATAAGGCTCTGCGTCACATCCTCAGCAGGGAAAGTGCAGGAAGAAATTGGCTTGCATCAAGCTTGACAGTTGAAATTCGGAAGAGTCTGAAGTCTAAATCTGACTCAACGGAGGAATTGAGAGAGGCAGCTCTCTAGCAAATCTGGATATGGGAATCACATATTTGATTATACATATCTAGAACTGAGGCAACTTTCTTCACACAAAGGTGATTCATCTCATAGAAGAGGCTGGTGTTCCTTAGTTAAGCACAAAAAGGCTCACAGGTATTGCAGGAAAGGAATACGAAATTGCTGGATGAACGAAAATCGACAGCATAGGAAAAACTCTATCTAGACATTTCGATCAGAGGCGTCTTACCTCATGCACATTGCCTGAATCGCGCCAAACCAGAGCAAACGTCAGAAATCACAGCATGACAGCTTAGATAGCAAATGAGATTGATATTATGTCCAGCGAGAGCAAGAAGTGTTTAGTTCTCGTGACGCCCGCCAATGATGATATCAAACATATTCATTCGGTGCCTGGAAACACTCGCACAAACAGGAATATCCCTTACGGCATGAGACTTCATGGTAATAAAATGGCGGATGCGTTTTAATATAAATGCAGATATTCTAGAATATTCATCAAATCCCACTAAGAACTCCGCATAGAGGCAACTCGCCGTGTGCCTGCTGCAATTGGGGTAATTGCCTATTATAAATGCCACTGATAATAATAGTAGATATGTACCTGCAACAGAGCAGAACAGCACTTTACAGAAACCGACAACAAGAGCAATTGCTCACCTTCCAATTCCCAGGCATCATGTCTGGTCGCAGATCTTCCGTTTGCAAGTCTTGGAGTTTCCCACTAGAACAATGTGTTGAACACTATACTGAATAGTATGGTGGCATGGAAGATCGATTGATAAAAGCATGTATTATAAATCTATATAGTCTATGAATATATATATATTTATGTGCCCATTGAATAGGGCGATCACTGGTCTTGGCATAGGGTGAAGACTCTTCATCTCG
>Ga0123337_10001139_pt1 | contig 35984 bp, 21 predicted proteins | sample frozenSSSSmetaG_FD_89792 | JGI IMG/M metagenome (GOLD analysis project Ga0123337, IMG submission 89792) | Glacier valley bacterial and archeal communities from Borup Fiord, Nunavut, Canada, to study Microbial Dark Matter (Phase II) -... | ecosystem: Environmental > Aquatic > Freshwater > Ice >...
CATAGTTTGCCGTTCCGATAACCGCGTCACATTTTGTCTGATTCTCGGTTAGCATCGCTTCCTGATCACTATTGGTATAGCCATCGGTTGCCGCGTCTAGAAACACCAGGTTCTCATCGCTTGCCATAGTGAAGTTTACTGATAGCTCTTTACGGAAAAACAGATTTATGCGGACAACATACTGAAATAAGACGTTGTAGACATTTGTTTTCTTTTCAGCGTCTGTGGCTACATCATTATCATGTAAATCAGAAAATTCAGCATCCGCAGCAATTGCCAGACGGAAAGTTGTCAAAGTTGTCCCTGTCGATAAAGAACTATTTGGGGCAGATTGACGCTCCACCTTATTTAGATTAAATTGCTTAGGGGATTTCTTAAAGTCATTTCCACCAGATCCGCCCGGCAGAAATTTGTCTTTTGGTATATGTGCGTCTTTCGAGAAATAATTAAAATAGGTTTCTGCATTGCTACTTTCGACTTTTTCAAAATAAACAGCATCATTATCTACATTTAGTATAAATGCATTAAAGCCACTCGAAGTCAGACTGATACTTATTGAAGCGGATTTGTAAACCGTTCCAGTGCCTATGTACGTTTTCATTTCCGGATGCCTTGCTGCTATTTGAGGTGATAGCGTGGCCGTTTCAAAAAGATTGAATGTCTCCACCTGACCATTAGGCAATGGGATTTCCAATGCTAATGGCTTTGCAGTTTTGTCTTTAAACTCCATGGGAGCTTGTAACAGATAACTTCTGAGAGCACTCGTCCTTAGATTGTAAACCGAAACCTTCTCAATGTTTTTCGTTTTGCTCAGGTCAAGCCTCGCATTTGAGGCGGGCTGGAAGAACCCCTTTTGCCCGAATGAAAATAGGGCGTTTGTGTACAATATTGCGGCAAGCGCAAATGTCTTAAAGTAAAATTTTCCTTTCATGAATTGAAATTGATATGCGGTTGGTTATGAGATGAGAAAAGGACACATGATGCCATGTGATAGCAAAATGAAGTGCATAAATGAAGCAACTATTGAGAAGACTACTTAGTTGTAATTGTGGATGTAATGATAAGCGCAAAAGCAAACATTTCCATAAAAATGGGGGGGACAAAAGCGGGGACATTGTATATTTGACAACTGAGTAATAAAAGGGGGCTTCAACACACAACTTTACGGGCGATATGACGCAGGTGTACAGATTATTGATTGCGTTTTTGCTTTTTCACACTTCGGGTTATTGCCAGACAAGTTTTAAATCAACAGTGAAAAAAGCTGATCCTGTCAAATTGGGCTCAGCGTTTTCATCAAAGCAAAAGATAATAATCCATGAAAACTATCTAAAGCAGGCGGTAGCTGAGAAAAATATAACCAAGCAATTGTATGCAACTATTTTCCTGACGGATGACAAACTGGGTATGCAGGACTATCCGGATTTTGCCCGATATGCCATACAAGCTGAAAATTTAGCGCGATTGACGGGGAATAAATCGGCGCAGGGTAACGTAAAAATAAAATTGGGCTGGGTTGATTTTATCGTGCATGAGGATATGCGGGCGTCAATAAAAAAAATGCAAGCCGGTGTAAAGCTTTGTACAGAAGCAAAAGATTCGCTTTGCGTTGCAGAATGCCAGGAACAAATGGCTACAATGTACGCCCACCTTGAAATCTTTGACAGCGCGCATTATTATTACAATCTTGCTATTCCTGTTCTAAAGAGATATTCTGACAGTAATCTTTCCAGCGCTTATAATAACTACACGAACTTACTTTCTTACCAGGGACGTTCCGTGGAGGCGCTCCCTTATATCGATACCGCAATTGACCTTGCAAGAAGCCAGCACAATGTGCGCATGGAAACGGTTTATTTAACCAACCGCGCTTTGTTTCTTTATGAGATAAAACGGCACCCTGAGGCGCTGCAGCTATTACAGAAGTGCATGGTGATCGATAAGCGGAACGGCTGGCTTGATAATCTTGTATACGACTTTTATGGCTTGGCTGTTACCAATTACGAAACCGGTGATTACCGTCAGGCATATGACTTCATAGAAAAATACCACAGTCTCAAAGACAGCCTGTTGGGGGCTTCCACAAAAAACAAGGTTGCCAGGCTTATTGCCCTGAATGATCAGCAAGAAAAAGAACTCGTATTGCAGAGAAAACAGCTGGAATTAGCCGTTGCAAACAAGGCGATAGCAAATCGGACATGGCTTATCGTCGTATTCATAATTGCCATTGGAATTGGCGTGTGGAGATGGTTTGCTCTTGCAAGTATTGAAAAAAAGAAAAGGCAGGAAAGTTTGCAAAGCCTTGCTGATCTCACTGCTATTTTACTGGAAAAGAATACAGCTTTATCGACGCTAAAAGAGCAAATAACCAGCCTGGAACACGCGGATTCCACACAAGCTGCCAGCCCGGTTCCAAAAGCGGAACAATCACCAATCGTTACCGATGGTAATTCGATTGTTTTTGTTGAGTCCGAAGATGCTGACCCGAGCCTTTATAATAGGCAGATCCTTACGCCGGCAGACTGGTCTGCTTTTAAAATTTATTTTGAAAAAGCGTTTCCAGGTTATCTGCTTCGCTTGCGAGATAGTTACTCAAGCATGACGCCGGCCGAAGAAAGGATTTTTCTTTTGACAAAGCTAAACCTGACCCGTACCGAAGCCGCCAGCATGCTGGGGATTTCGGTGGATAGTGTCAAGAAAACAAGGTTAAGATTGCGGAAACGTCTGGGGCTGAATGAGGATGTTGATCTGGATGAGTTTGTGAAGGGGTTTTGAGTGTCAGAAAGTACAATTATCAGTTAATTGGTGACCTGACAGCCAAATTACCTTCCAATGAAGTATCAACACTAACTAATCCCATTGTATTGAAATTTGAAAAAAGTGTAATCAAAGGTAATTTTGATCAGCAGTGAAGCTAGCTCTCTATTCCTTTCTTCAAACCACTTCGCCAATGAGACTCACCTGAGTGCTCGTTCTTGCGATATTCTGAACCCTTTCAAGTGCCCCCACTGCGAACGTAGAAGTAATTCTATTCATTTATAAATTCCTTCAATTCAAAAATAAAAAAATTCAACTCTTATTTCAATTCTTTCGTACTGTCAACACCGGAACACTGGCTAGATTTGTCTGTCACGCGCTCATAAGTCAGTGGTCGTTGAGTCACTGGCCCGTTCAGGAGGAACTTTACATTGGGATTTATTTCATAACAATAGAATTTCTGTGAAGGGTGGCGGGGGGGCACCAGATAATTGAAAGGAGCTATCAGCGTGCATCATTTATTTCTCCGGCACTAGCCTTTTACAAATATTCGATAGTCATTTTAGTAAAAAAACGAATTTTTTCGACCTCTGTATGCCCTTGTTTTAATTAGTTAGAAAAAAGATTATTTTTTTCTAAGTGTTTTTCCCTCCCCAAAAGACATAATAGTAGCGGGCTTCAAAGTTTGCTTCTTCAACCCCTGACACCACATTGAATCAGTAATCATGGAAAGTTTAGGAATTTTTGATCAACAAAGCTTCGAGGCAGAACGCAGTTACAACTCGCAGCCGGGGCCGGATCGTCCCAAACGCAAACGGGAGCTTCCTGCGGATTCGGAAATGTTATTAAAAAAAGCATTTGAATCGGACACCAATAAAGGGATCGAACTGATGTTCCGCTGGTACTATCGGCCCTTGTGCAGCCATGTGGTCAGATACGTATCTTCCAAGGAAATTGCGGAAGATATCGTTTCCGATATTTTCTATAAATTTCATAAGGACAGGGTCTTTGCAAATGTAGAGACTTCATTCCGGGCTTACCTTTTTACAGCCGTCAGATACAGTGCCTTCGACTATGTACGGGTAGAAATGAAGAGAAGCACTTCCCTCGAATATGCTGAGTATGTGACGTTACTGCCTGAGCAACAGCCCGACCACATCACACAGTTTGAAGATCTTTACAACGATGTGGAAAACGCCATCAATACACTTCCTTTAAAAAGACGGAAAATATATCTGATGCACCGCTACGAAGGAAAAAAATACGGCGAGATCGCAGCAGAGCTTGGCCTTTCCCTGCGAACGGTAGAGTCGCAGATGTACGGCGCGATGCATGAGGTCAGAAGAATTATAAAGGCGAAGTGGTTCTTCCTGCTTCTTGTCTTTATGCACTAAACACACCGAACCACTCCGATCAGATCAATAATCTGTTCAAAAAAATCAAAATCAATGATGAACGAGTCAATTAATAGAGAACTGATTTTTAATTACTTTTCAGGAAGAGCTACGGCATTTGAAAAAGAGTTAATTGACCAGTGGAGTCAGAGTAGCCAGGCAAAAGAGCAGCTGTTTATATGGCTGTTAGAGTGGGAAAATCAAAACCTTCAATATCAGGCCGACGTAGAAAAAGGTATTTCACGCCACCTGGTCCATCTGGATGAATTTACAGACGACATTTCTGCTTACGAAGGCAGAGCAACTTTCAGTCAAGGCATACAATTGTCGCGCAAAAGGGTATTGTGGATGACCGCTGCGGCTATTGCTTTGATCGTTTTATCTGGCGGCTGGCTTTTTCGGGACCACATACGGTATGAAATGTATACAACGAGTTTTGGCCAAACCCGAAGGCTCGAACTGGCAGATGGAAGCAAGGTCATTTTGAATTCCAATTCTACGCTACGGGTTCCGAGGTTTAGCTTTGGGAAGACCACACGCGAGGTGTACATGACAGGAGAAGCGAATTTCACGATAACACACACCAGAGATCATCAGCGATTTATCGTGCATACGGATAAAAATCTGGACATCGAAGTACTGGGTACCGAATTTAACGTATATACCAGAACGAGAGGAGCGCGCGTGGTGCTTAACAAAGGGAAAGTAAAGCTCCACTACCTGGATGGTCGCGCCAGGAAACAGATTATGATGAAACCTGGTGATCTGGTAACAATCGACGCCAAGGGGCACGTCAGCGAGCAAAAAACAGAAAGCCCGCAGAATTACTCTGCGTGGAAAGCGCACCGATTTATTTTTGAAAATGAGAGCCTGCAGGAGATCTGCAACCTGTTTGAAGATAATTTCGGGCTGAAAGTCCTCATACCCGACTCCACATTGGCTGCCCAAACCATTTCGGGTTCATTCACTGCGCTCAGTGCCGAAGAACTTTTAGAAATCCTGACGGATGATTCGGGGCTTTCATACGAAAAATCCGAGGACGGAAAAGTTATTACTCTGGATTACTAACCTGCATATTTCTAAACCTTTACATATTTTTTTCACTATCCAACAACCCCTTTTTATGAAAAAACCAATACGATTCTTTTTGTTTATCCTGGCCGTACTGGGCACCGCCTATCCGGGATACTCGCAGTTGCTTGCAGCTGTAGGAAAGAGGCAGGTCAGTTATGTTTCACAGCAGTCAACAAAGAGCCTCAAGGTGGCGCTGCAGGAATTTAAGATGCACTACAAAGTAGATATTCTATATTTTGACAGCGTGGTGCAGGGGTATGAGGTTCCGGTAAACACATTGGCGTTTGAATCATCTGCAGAAAAAACACTCGCCAATATGCTGAAACCGCTGGGCCTTCAGTATAAAAAATCGAAAACAGGCGGTTACATCGTGACCAAAAACACGAAAGCGGGAAAAAACGAACCGGGCGTTCCAGTTTTGAACACCGTAAATCAAACCAGTGAGGTCCCATTTAATCCAGTGCTGTTTTCAGATTTGTCTGCCGACATATCAACCATGACCAAGGTTTCAGCGGATGTTACCGTGAAAGGTACGGTCACCAATGTTCTTGGCGAGGGCCTGCCCGGTGTGAGTATTCTGGTAAAAGGTTCGCAAACAGGAACTGCTTCTGATGCGAATGGTAAATTCCAGTTGGAAGTACCTGATCAGAATGCGATACTGGTATTTAGTTATGTGGGTTATGTGACCCAGGAAATTGCAGTAGGATCAGCCAAGGTTCTTGACATCAAGCTGGTAGAGGATGACAAAACCCTGCAGGAAGTCGTTGTTGTGGGATATGGTACCCAGAAGAAAACTTCGGTAACAGGGGCCATCACTACCATGAAAGCAGACGATGTCAAAAACAACCCTGTACCCAACTTGTCCAGCTCCCTTGCAGGACGGTTGAGTGGGGTATATGTAAGCCAGGCATCCGGAGCGCCAGGATACGCCCCGTCGATCAGGATCCGGTCTGTGAACACCTGGAAAACAACGGGTTTAGATCCTTTGTATGTTATCGATGGAGTGATTACCGACAAAAGAATGTTCGATGCCCTGGATTATTCGGAAGTTGACAATGTTACCATTCTGAAAGATGCTGCGTCCGGTGCGATCTATGGTGCGAGGGCAGCCAATGGGGTGGTTCTGGTAACAACCAAAAGAGGAGCCGATGGTAAATTTCAGCTGAATTACAACTATTCTTACAGCTTTGATAACCCATCCAAGATTCCTGATTATGTGGACGCCCGCGACATGGTTCGACTTAACAACTATGCCCGTACAAGCAGAGGCATCGCTCCGGTCTACGATGCGGAAGAAGTGGCTTTCTTTGAAAAAAATGATCCGGGAAGAGGCTGGTATACACAAGCTTATATCAATCCAGTTTTGCAAAGGCACTCCATTTCTGCCAGCGGTGGATCGGACAGGGTGAAGTATTTTGTAGCCGGTTCTTATTTCGATCAGTCGGCTTTCATTAAAAATGCTGATTTCAAGAAATACAACTTTCGCTCAAACATTGATGTGAAACTTACCAAAGACCTTACTGGTATTTTCAATGTAGCTTATAACGAAGGCAAAAAAACACGGTTCGCCATGCAGGAAGACCTTGTAACCGGTTTTGACACGAACCCAACTTTTGGTGGATTGTGGGGCAGATTGCTTTATTACCTGCCCAATACAGGACCTAAAACTTCCGACGGGCACTTTATCAATCCAGGCTGGATCGGTAACCCGCTTGCATTCGTTGAAGAAGGTGGTACCGTGAGACGTATCGAGCGTAATATTCAAATGAATATCGGATTGACCTACAACCTTCCTTTTGTGAAAGGCCTGTCTGTATCCGGTAAATACAGCCCGAACTATGAAGCCACTACCATGCGGCTTCATGAGCTAAAAACAACCTTATACGATGTAGTAAAAAAAGGAACGAACGGCGCCATCTACACAGACCAAATTACCGGCAGTATCAAATCGTCCTATCCCAACAAAGAGCGTATTGTTAAAAGCCAGGAAGCAACCAACAGTTATCAGTTGAACTTCAGTGCGAATTATGCCAAACAGTTCGGCAAACACAATGTCGATGCGATGGTGGTCTACGAACAAAGTGAAGGTCTGTATGATTATTTCTATGGTGTAAGAGAAAACTTCCCGCTGGTACAAAATGATCAGTTCTGGGCAACGTCAACAGGCAGGGCTGACTCCTATGTCGACGGCTCCGAATCAGAAACTGGTCGAGCATCTTATATCGGGCGTGTTCTTTACAATTACGACGAGAAATATTTTCTTAATGTAACCGCACGCCGAGATGGATCGATGCTCTTCGGACCTGAGTATCGCTGGGGTTTATTCCCTTCTGCTTCCGCAGGGTGGGTACTGTCAAAAGAAAGCTTTTTCAAGGTGAAGCAAATCGACTTCCTGAAACTTCGCGGATCATGGGGATTGGCAGGTAACGACGCTGTCGGCGGCTGGAAATGGAGCGAATCCTACTCTGTGAGCGGTGACTATGTTTTCGGAACCACACCGCAGCCACGTGTGCGCTACAACGGCATCGTAAACGAAAAGCTTACCTGGGAGAAAAGCAGCGAGCTTAACTTAGGGTTTGACGCGCAAATATTCAACAACTTTTCACTTTCCGGGGAATATTTTAAAAGACACAATTATGATATCCTTGATACAAGAATTGCATCACTACCTGCGTCTTTTGGAGGCAGTATGCCCCCTGAAAATTACGGTATCGTTGATGGCAATGGTTACGAGCTGGAACTGGGTTACAATGGACAAGCCGGCGATGTAACGTTTGGTGTTAAAGGCAACTTCTCTTATTCTAACAACAAAGTGAAAGTGAGAGATGTTGCCCAGAACGCTCAGGCGGTGGATAACCCGAACGGACGCCCTACTGATTATGTGAGAATGCTTGTTTCCAAAGGGATCATTCGCACAGCGGAACAACTGGCTGCTCTGCCTGCTGGTTATACCATTTATGGAAAAAAAGCCGAGTTGGGGATAATTGATTTTGAAGATGTAAACGGTGCTGCCGGTGTTGCTGATGGAAAAATCGACGATTATGACAGACAGGTACTGAAAGGCAAACACTCGCTTAATCCTTATACATTCGGATTAAACCTGAAAGCCGCCTGGAAAGGCATCGGAATCGATATATTCCTGCAAGGTGTTACCGGCGGAAGCAAACTGTATGACGATGGATATAACAGACGTTTCTTCGACGGTGCACGACCACCATCATTCTGGCTGGATTCATGGTCACCACAAAACGTGAGTGCCGCCTATCCGCAGCCTGTAACCTGGGATGCCACCAATGACCATCTCGCATCAACCTTCTGGTTGAAGAACGGCAGTTTCTTACGCTTTCAAAATATAAATCTTAATTACTCGGTGCCAAAAATCCTGTGTAAAAAGATCGGTATGTCTGCGGTGAGTTTTTACTTGTCCGGGGCGAACCTGCTTACGCTTTCGAAATATAAATTTCATGATCCGAGCGTAGCGAATATGAACGCATATCCGACCATGAAAACTTATACCATGGGCGTAAACCTCTCATTTTAATCATTTTGTCATTTTCTTAAGGAATAAAGATATGAAACAAGCATATGTATTTTTGTCGAGCCTGTTTTGCCTGCTGCTGTTAGCAGGCTGCGACCCCCTGGAAAAAACAAACCTTGCAGCGCTGGCCAGCGAAGACGTGCTCACCAACCCAAAGGTAGCTGAGGCATACGTGAACGACATGTACGCCAACTTTATGCCGGCCACGTTTACAGTTGGTCGTCGTACGGACGAGACCATGGTGATCAACAGCGAGTACGCCGCAGGGCTTAGTGACTATCTTAAGGGTACACTTACCGCAGACACTTACAATGATTTTACCGGCAATTCAGGTAACCTTCCATATGATAACATCCGGAAAATCAACATATTCCTTGCTCAGGTGGATAACGCAACATTTGACGCGAACATCAAAAAATCGTTGAAAGGTCAGTCCCTTTTTTGGCGTGCGTTTGCCTATTTCAGGTTGGTCAAAGCTTATGGAGGGGTTGAATTGATCTTAAAGCCTGAGTTGCCAGGTAACAAGGATGCAATTTTTGTTACCAGAAGCAAAAGCTCAGAATGTATTGCACAGATCGTGAAGGACCTGGACGAAGCGATCTCTCTGGTGGAGCCACTCAGTACCGTTGGTAGGATTGATAAAGCTGCGGCCATGTCATTCAAGGGACGGGTTCTTTTGTACTGGGCAAGCCCCCAATTCAACCGTGCGAATGATCTGGCCCGCTGGACCACCGCCTATAACGCAAGCAAAGATGCATTGACGTTTCTGGATGCAAATGGCAAAGGGCTGTACGCTAACTATAAAGATCTTTGGACGGACGAAATGAACAAGGAGGTAATCATGGTTAAAAGATTCCAGTATCCAGGGTTTGCAAATGGCTACTCGCAAGCTGCCATGCGCCCATTGCTTTATGCACGGGGTGATGTGGGCGGAAATATTCCTTCCCTCGAACTGGTCAACGCCTATCCGATGAAAGATGGTTCGAAGTATAATCCTGCAACGATGGATTACAAAACCATGTACAAGGACAGAGACAAACGTTTTTATGCTTCCATCGCCTACAACGGAGCCGATCCTTACCTGGCTGAAATGTTTGGAAAGGAAAATATGTGGACTTACTTTTATGATGCCGACGGAAATCCGGCTACCGGGATCAATGGCAAGGAAGCAAGGGCCGATAACAGCGAAAATCTGTTCTCCCATTCCAGCTTCTATCCGGCTAAAATGCTGGACAGGAACATCACAAGAACCACCGTGGAAGACGGACAGGTGGATTGGATCGAGATCCGGTATGCCGAAGTGCTCATGAACATGGCTGAAGCTGCCAATGAGATTGGAAAAGCAGACGAAGCGCTGGCAGCCATGTATAAGATCCGCAATCGCGCAGGCATAGATCCGGGAGCAAAAGCGAACTATGGAATAACCGCAGTAACACTTCCGGATATTAGAAAGGCGATCATGGACGAACGCCTGGTTGAATTCGCTTTCGAAGGGCAGCGGTTCTGGGATCTGCGCAGATGGAGGGTGTATGCTTCAACATTCAATGGATTCAAAGATAAATATTTCCATGGTCTAAGAGTTGAGTGGAATGGTACCGCAGCCGATAGGCCAAAAGGGATTATCGATATCAATACCATAGCCAGTAAATTTACAGTGACAGAAGTCCAGGATTATCGACAGATCGTGATGCTGGAGGAAGATAAATATTCCTTCTTCGGTATTCCCAAGGCAGTTTTGGACCGTAGCAGTAAAATAGCTCAGAACAAAGGCTGGGGAGGTACTTTCGATCCTTTGGAATAGGATAGTTGAATCACCGGAACAGGGCCTCACATGATGGGCTCTGTTCCTTTTTATGGGATAGTGTCCATCTTCAAGGAGCTTCTACCATCGATCGGAGCTGCATTTCGATCCTCATTGCCAAGGCTGCACCTCATTATCCAAGCAGAATAAAGTAATTCTTCCAATGCTGACACTTCTCCTTAGCGGAGAGGAATTCCGTGTCATAGCCTTGTCCTGTCAAAAAACAAGCCAAGTAAATTCGAATATCCACGCTAAGTGAACTGAAATGATGTTTTGATCTTGTTCAGATCATCATTAAAAATCAAATACCAAAATGAGATACAATTTTCTGAGCATTTTGCTTTTTTTTGCCACTTGTGTAAACGGGCAAAAGTCTGGGGAACAATATGTCGCTACCGGAATTGCCAAAAAAGACTATGCGAAACTGGCAAAGGAGCCCTATCATATTTTTGCCGAAACCAGGGAGAGCCCAATTCATTGGAATGACTCGTTAAAAGTATCCTGGCTGGAAAATGATTTTACGCGCAAAAGTTTTGCCCTGCAAGCCCGGCCAGACGAATATTTTGTATATCAGATTGGTGTTTGGGCTGTCAATGGCGAGCTTAGTGATTTAAAAGTTTCGTTTTCAGACCTTAAAAGCAATGGTGGAAAGATAATCCCGTCGAGGCAGGTCAGCTGTTTTAATGCCGGAGGAACAGACTATCTGGGAAAATCTTTTTCGAAAAAAATCGAGATTGGCGACGGAAAAGTACAAGCGCTTTGGGTTGGGGTTGATCTGTCAGGAGTTGCTAAGGGAATTTATGATGGTACTGCAACGGTATTGGTCAACAACAAAAAGAAAAGCATAAAAATACAGCTAACGGTGCAGGGAGAGGCCGTGGTAGACCATGGATATAACTCTGGAAGGGGATTGGCACGAATGAACTGGCTGAACAGCACGGTCGGGATAGATCCTGAAATTACCCGGGGATATCAACCGGTAGGCCGAAACGGAAAAACCCTGAGAATCCTGGGAAGGTCATTCGTGATCGGAGATGATGGTCTGCCTTCGGAAATAAACAGCTTTTTTACCAGCTCCAACCAAAGTATCTCCGATAAAAGCGAACCAATTATTAGCAAACCATTCAGGTTTGTGATCGAAAAAGACAATGGGGAAATCATCTCACTGCTGCCAGGTAAATTACAGTTTACAAAGGAGCTGGCGGGAAATATCAGCTGGCAGGTATCAAGCAGTTCGGCCGAATGCCAGCTGACTTGCACTGGTAGCCTTGCCTATGACGGTTTTGTAGATTACAAGGTAGCCCTAAAAGCACTAAAGCCATTAAAAATCAAAGATATTCGCCTTGAAGTCCCGCTGACAAAAGAAAAATCCACATATATGATGGGGCTTAACAGGGAAGGGGGGCTGCGTCCCGATTCCTGGCAATGGAAATGGGATGTCACAAAAAATCAGGATGCACTTTGGGTGGGCTCAGTAAACGGAGGTTTGCGGCTCAAATTAAAGGCTGAAAATTATACGCTGCCGTTGGTTAATATCTATTACAAATTTGAACCGCTGCATCTGCCTCCATCCTGGGGAAACCAAAATAAAGGGGGTGTAAACGTTGGAGAGAACAATGATTTTGTATTGGTAAATGCGTATTCCGGTAGCCGTGATCTGGCTGCTGGGAGTGTGTTGAACTATGATTTTGAATTGCTCATCACACCTTTCAGGACGATTGACAATGAAAAAAAATATGGTGATCGTTACTTTCACGGCGGAGGGGTAAATGCGATGAGCAAGATAGACAAAGCCAAAAAAGCCGGTGCTAACATCATTAACATCCATCACGCGGAAGATATTTATCCTTTTATCAACTATCCGTATCTCGACGAAAACATTACTGAACTCAAAGCACTTGTAGACAAAGCCCACGAGGAGAAAAAATCGCTGAAATTGTATTATACAACCCGAGAGCTGACCAGGAACATTCCTGAGTTTCTGCCTTTTTACAGTTTGAATGGGGAAGTGCTTTTCCCGGGGCCTGGAAATGCAAGCCGGACAGAAGCACTGCATCCCAAAGGTCCTAACGAATGGCTGGTCAAAAACCTGAGGGAAAAATATATCCCAGCCTGGTACAATCCCGTCAAGGAGGGTAAGTTCAAGGGCTCCTTCGATTTGTCCGTGATCACGACACCAAACAGCAGGCTCAATAACTTCTACATAGCAGGACTTGACTGGATGGTTCGGAATTTGAAGATCGACGGCATATATATTGACGATGCTGCGCTAGACCGCTTCACGTTGCAAAGGGCACGAAAAGTCATTGATCAAAACCGACCAGACGGGAAAATCGATCTGCACAGCTGGAACCATTTTAACGGTTGGGCCGGGTTTGCCAGTTGCCTGAACATTTATATGGACTTGCTTCCGTATCTCGACCTGGTATGGATCGGAGAATCAAGAGACTACAACCGATCGCCCGATCATTGGCTGGTAGAAGTTTCCGGCCTGCCGTTTGGCTTACCTGGTCAAATGCTCGAGGGGGGAGGAAACCCTTGGCGGGGCATGGTGTACGGCATAACAAACAGAGCTGGCTGGGCAGGCAATACGCCCGATGAGCTGTGGAAGTTCTGGGATGAGTACAATTTTAAAGACAAAAATCTGATGGGTTATTGGGATAAAAATTGCCCCGTGAGCACCAATAATGAGCAAATCGTAGCATCTGTTTTCAAAGGAAAAAACGAAAGCATTGTCTCCATTGCTAACTGGAGCAAAGAGGCGGAGACCACCTCAGTCCTGATCGACTGGAATGCACTTGGATATGACGCCTCTAAATGCTCGATTTCGATACCTTTTGTCAAAAATTTTCAGGACGAGCAGCCGCTGCAGTCACTGAGTGCTGTCCATGTTCCCGGAGGAAAAGGTTATATGATTGTGATCAAACAAAATAAATAATCGATCAGGCGCAATCAAATACCTTGGCTGTCAGTAAATAGAGGTAAAAAAATATATCAATGGATTTTCGAAAAAATAGAATACGCTTTCGCCCCCCATTTTTCTTAGTCGGAGTGATGTTGCTGTGGTCATGCGGCGAGAAGATCGATTTTAGCCTTGAAACAGATTACATCAGGCTCGGTATCTCAGACAAGGGAAATATCGTAAGTATAGAAGACAAAAACACAGGCAGGGAATATTTCGCCAAAGGACAGAACGCACCTGTTTTGAGCTTATATCAGGATTCGATCTACACGGCACCCGAGCAAGCGACTTATCTTGCTGATAGCCAAATTGTTATTTTGAAATACAAAGGAGGTGTTACTGCTAAAATCAGCATACAGAACAAGAAGAAATATCTGAGGTTTGAATTGCTCTCACTTACACCGCGCTCAGGCACGCAGGCCGTGGTGTGGGGTCCTTACCCTACGACAATCAATGCGTTAGTTGGTGAAACAGTGGGTGTGGTAAGGGACAGTTTGTTTGCGATAGGATTACAATCCTTGAATATCAATACCATCGAAGGAATTCCCGACGACGGTGACAACGCAGGCGGCGGGTCATTTATCGATCCTTTGCCCGGCCAGTCTCTGCCCGATTCCCTGAAAGACCGGATCGGTGAATCCATATCGACCGATGTGAACACGGATGGCGATATGCCCGAGTATGTAAGAATGTACCGCGGCAGTCTTGCAGTCAAAAAGCAATTTGGCAGTGAGCTGCGTTTGTTTGCCCGCGACAGAAGGATTGCCCAAACGATTTCCAGCGGCGATAAAATGAGATACGTTGCGCCCATACAGAGCGATGTTGTGGGCAGCGCCGTCGCCTTTTTTGGGTGTCCTACGGCGGAAGTGTTGAATGTGATCGAAAAAATTGAACTCGGTGAGGGCTTACCTCACCCAATGCTGGACGGCGTCTGGATCAAGCGCTCTCCAAGAACAAGTGAAGCTTATATGATGTATGAAGGGCAAAATATGGACAAATGCCTTGAATATGCAAAAATGGCCAATTTCAAACTGGTGCATATTGGCGATGTCTTTGAGAGCTGGGGCCATTTTGGGTTGAAAACCGCACGCTTTCCCCGAGGTGCGGAAGATATTCGGAGACTCACTGCCAAGGCGAAAGCCGAAGGTATATCACTGGGCGTGCATACGCTCACTACTTTCACAGGAACCAACGACAGATACGTCTCTCCTGCACCGAACGACAGTTTATGCAAAACCGGAAGCTCCGTACTCACTAAATCAATCAGCGTCGATGACCAGACGATTTATGTAAAAGACCCCAAATTTTTCAAGAACACAGGAGCAACACACACCATCAAGATAGAGAAAGAGTTAATTTCATATCAGGCTGTCTCTGATGACAAACCCTGGCGGTTGCTGAATTGTGTAAGAGGGCAGTTCAATACCGTGAAAGCGAGTCACGAGGCTGGTATAGTGATCGACAAACTTGCCAATAACAGTTACAGCGGCTTTTTGCCGGATATTTATTTACAGGATCAATACGCCAAACGACTCGCCGAGGTATGCAATGAAACGGGAATTGATCTCATGGATTTCGACGGATTTGAAGGGCTCGAAGCAACCGGTAACGGCGCCTTTGGTGAGAATAAATTTATTGATTTATGGCATAAAAATTTGAACCGCGACAGGCTGGTCTGCGGGTCAAATACGGGGCATTATTTCTGGCATATCTACACCTATATGAACTGGGGCGAACCCTGGTACAGCGGTTTGCGCCAAAGCCAGATTAATTATCGCATTGAGAATCAACGGTATTTTGAGCGCAATTATATGCCTGGCATGCTGGGCTGGTTTAAGCTGGGAGGCGATTACCGGCCCGAGGAAATTGAATGGATACAGGCAAGAAGTGCAGCTTTCAACGCTGGCTATCTGCTGAGGGTGGACGAAAGTGTAGAAAAGAGCGGTTTTAAAGAGCAGTTTTTTGAAGCGATACGCGAATGGCAGAAAGCGCGGAATACCAAAGCATTTACCAATGCTCAAATCGCAGGATTTAAAGACCCTAAAAAGGAATTTCATCTAAAAAAATTAACTGCTGACTCATGGGAGTTGTCTCCGGTAAATTTGCAGTCTGGCTACGTACATAAGTTTAAAAGTGTTCAGACTGGCGAGCCGGTTTCCTCCCGATTTACATTCAATAATCCACACGCAGCGCAGCCACTTCAGTTGTATATCACCGCCAATGCTGTTGACGGCAATAAAACGGATGTAGTGTACAAACTTCGCCTGGAAATAAATAAGTATCAGGTACTGGAAATCAACGAGCCGATCAAGGCTGGTTCCAAATTTATTATGGACGGGAAATCGGTATTTCTTTGCGACGCAACCTGGAATAAACTGAAAGAGATCAAAGCTAATAAAATGCCGGATTGGTCAAAAGGGCAAAACGAAATCGTAGTAAAAAGTGAATTTTCAGGGGAGAAAGCGCCGGTGCTTAACTTCGATTTTAAAAGTGTAGGTCCAGCCGAAATGGTTAAGGGGAAGTGATGGGTTGTAGTGGAAAATATTGGCTTTTAAAATCCGCAAAACGGGTACTATTTCAATCAAAAGCAATCAGAATTGTGAAAAAAAGTATTAGCAACATCACGGCGTTTGTGATAACATTTTGCCATTGGGTGGTTATTCATACGCATGCACAAACCATCAATATTGGCAGTCTGCCTGTTTACGACAAACAGGCGATCCGCAGCAAAACCGACTGGCTAGTAACCGGCAATCCGCAGAAATCGGCCATTTACAAAACCTCGGAAGGGCACTTGGTTTTGAGTAACGGTTTAGTGTCAAGGATTTTTACCCTCGATCCGAATGGCGCAACCATCGGCCTGGATAACCTGGTTACCAATGAATCTCTGGTAAGAGCCGTTTCTCCGGAAGCGGTAATGTGGGTCAACGGCCAGGAGATCAACGTGGGCGGACTTACGGGCCAGCCAATTGGAAACTATCTGCTTCCTGAATGGATTCCCAATATGAAGGCGGACCCGTATAGTCTCAAATTGGTGTCCTATACTTCGTCGCCTATCAAGGAACGTTTTGAATGGAACCGCCGGACGGAGTGGTCGTCGCAGCAATTACCCTGGCCACCCAAAGGAATCGAGGTAGCGTTCACTTACAAAGCAAGCGATGAAGTGATTAGAAATTTCACAAACCTAAGAAGCGAAGACTCGCAGCGTGAGGTTCTGATCAAAGACGATTTTATCAAATTAGCTCCCGAGTGGAATATTTTTTCGTCACATACCCTGGCCAACCCATTTAATAACGAAGGAAAAGCAGGCGAGATTCTGGCACCTTCAAATGCAGTCGTCTATGGAGAACGGGCATTGCCTGGACAAACCAAAGTGATCATCTGCAAACTGAATTCAGGAACCGATGAAAGCAGTGCGTATGGGCCGGGGATTGCCCTTGAGTTTGCGGGTGATAAAACTGCCAAATTCTATCTGTCACCGGCAAGCAAGCGCTTTCGTGTATTTTATGACGGGAAAAACCAGGACTTCGAAGGTTTTAATACGGGCAAATCGTATTTTCTGAAGATCTTGCTGGGTACTGGTAAAATGATCTGCAGTGTTTCCGACGATGGCAAAACCTATAAAAATCTTACAGAATTGCCGATCCAGGGCTCTCCCACTCACATTCGTGTTGGTAAAACGGATCCTCGTGGCGGTAAAGTGAAAGGCAACGGAACCGATGGATCAGTCGGCAGAAGTAAAATAGAACAAGTTCTTTTGCTGGGTGAAAATAAAGGATCGGATTCTAATTTCGACTTTCTCAGTAATCTGAAAGTCAAAGTACATTACGAATTGTATGACGGACTGCCCATGATCAGTAAATGGGTGAGTGTGGAAAATGAAGGGAAAGCTGAATTTATCGTCAATAATATTAAAAGCGAGCACCTCGCTGTAACCGAGGCGGAGAGTTCAGTAGAACATAAGCAACGCTGGGAATTGCCGCCCATATTTGCAGAAAGCGATTTTGCATTTCACTCTATGTCACCCAACGCAGCGCAAAATGCCTGTATAGAATGGAAAGTGGATTCATCTTACACGACCCAGGTCAATTATGCGTTGCAAACGCCGTCACTGCTGGTTTGTATGCCCAAAACAGGTATGGGGCAAGATCTCGCGGGAGGGGCTTCTTTTGAAAGCATGCGCCTGTGGGAGCTCATTTACGACAGCTACGACCGGGAAAGGAGGGGACTTAGTGAAAGAAAAATGTACAGGACGCTCTCTCCCTGGATAACAGAAAATCCGGTAATTATGCATGTGAGCAACTCAAAAGACCTTCCAGTAAAATCAGCCATTGACCAGTGTGCCGAAGTAGGTTTTGAAATGGTGATCATGACATTCGGAAGCGGGTTTAATATTGAGGATACATCGCCAGAAAACCTGCGCCGCATGAAAGAACTTAAAGATTACGCAAAGTCGAAGGGGATTGCCATTGGTGGCTATTCACTACTGGCAAGCCGTGCCATCAACAAGGAAACCGATGTGGTAATGCCTGCTGGCAACAGTCCGGCATACGGAAATTCTCCATGCCTTGAAAGTGTGTGGGGCAAGGATTATTTCAAAAAACTGTACAACTTTTACGAAACAACAGAACAAGATCTGTTGGAACACGACGGCTCATACCCCGGCGATGTGTGCGCATCCACAACGCATCCTGGTCATCGTGGGCTTGAAGATTCACGCTGGAAACAGTTCGCCGAAATACAGAAGTTTTACCGCTGGTGCAGAGGCAAGGGTATTTACCTGAACGTTCCTGACTGGTATTTTTTGAACGGGAGTACCAAAATTGCCATGGGTTATCGTGAAACCAACTGGTCACTACCACGTGAGTTGCAGGAAATAATCGAGCGTCAGAATATTTATGACGGTACCTGGGAGAAAACGCCTTCGATGGGCTGGATGTTTGTTCCACTGGTTCAATACCATGGAGGCGGCGCGGCGGCAACCATCGAGCCACTCAAGGAACATCTGCCGCATTATGAACAGCGGTTGGCCAATTTGTTTGGAGCGGGCGTACAGGCTTGTTACCGGGGCCCTCAATTGTACGATGCCCCTCAGACAAAGGCGACTGTGAAAAAATGGGTTGATTTTTACAAAAAACACCGACGCGTGCTGGATTCCGATATTATCCACCTCCGGAGGCCGGACGGAAGAGACTACGACGCTATTCTGCACGTGGACCCGCTGGGAAAAGAGAAGGGATTGCTGATGGTTTATAACCCATTGGACCAGCCGATTACCAGAGAAATGGACGTAGATCTTTATTACACCGGATTAAAAAAGCAGGCAAGCATTTCAGAAAATGACGGAGTGGCAAAAAAAATACCATTGAACGGCACTAAAATGACTTTGAAAGTATCGATACCGGCTAAAAGCCAGAAATGGTTTTTACTTACGCCCTGATTCATGACGCCCAATATAGGTGGCAACTTACGTAGCGAGGCTAGTGAAGTATTTGTACTGCATTTTGGTAAGATTGTTACTGCCCGTTTGGGGTGTAGATTAATCTTGTTTTTTGACAAAGCGTAAGCGGAACAATTTATTCTTTATTTAAATCAAACTTTATGTATCGATCCGCATATGGGTTCTCTCAATTGGCCATTACTAAACGCTCTTGTCGGGCTGTTACATTCATATTTTTGATCTTTTTCAGTTTTGGTGTCCGGTCTCAGTCCACTGGTACATATTGGCAAATACCGGCTCAAAAAAGGAATTTTCACATATTTGTATTAATGGGGCAATCTAATATGGCGGGTTATGGAGGTGTTACTAATAACGACCCTTATCTTCCCGGCGATCTGGAAGTTGTTCCGTTTGTTTTACGCTTATCTGGCGAAAATGATTTAGATAAAGGTACTAAAGAGGGGCCCGTTGCCTGGGAACCTGCACGAAATCCTTTGCACCACTTACAAGCGACCGCTCAGTTTGGTTTAGGGCTCGAATTTGCCAAAGAATATCTTAGAAAAAACCCGGGAGTTACAATCGGACTTATTCCTTGTGCCTGGGGAGGAGCCGCAATAGAACAGCTCAACCAAGGAACAATGCATTATAAAAATGCTATTGAGCGAATTAAATTTGCTTCTAAAAATGGGGAAATTAAAGGCATTTTATGGCACCAGGGTGAGAGTAATTCTGTAAAACCAGAAATAGCAACGTTGTATGCCGATAAATTAGACCAATTAATAGAAGACCTAAGGAGTGATATCAATAGACCTACGCTGCCATTCATTTGCGGAGATTTAGCTGAGTTTTATGGGAAAGGGCGTTCACCGGAGCATCAGCAAGGTATTTTGATTGTAAGAAGGGCTTTGAATGAGCTACCTTTTAGAGTACCACATTCGTATTGTGTGTCCACAGATGGGTTGGAAAGCCCAGACGAGCATTTTGTCCATTTTAATCGTGCATCCTACATTAAACTAGGACAACGCTATGCCCAGGCATATTTATATTTGAGTAAGAATGATCAAGAACCTGGAAATGCCAACTTACTACCAACAAGTCCGTAATTCCACATTAAACATTGTTAAGCGGTATCTGGTGGAAACACTGCAACCAAATCAGGAAGTACCAGAGGTAGACCTATTTCTTGTAACCTTGGAGATAGTTGGGCTGCACTTATCTTCCTCAAACTTCCCTGAAAATGAAAAAATGTCACTAATCCTATTCCCTTATGCAATTCAGACTTTTTAAGGCCCTTATTTTAAGCATATTAGCGTTCCTTCTTGCCCCTTACTGTCACGCGCAGCATGACTTCAGTACGAATTATTTCAAAATCCATATCAACAGCAAAGGATGGATCACGAGTATGAAAAATGTCACGAAGCCGAATTCTCAACGGGAATTTAGCCCATCTGACAAGCCGTCTCCTTTGTTATCTCTTTATGACAGTAAAAAAGGAAAATACCTTCAACCAACAAAAGCCATTTTTAATAAGGCGAAACATACTTTCACGCTTCAATATTCCAATGGGTCGGTTGCTAAGGTTTCGCTGATTGCCCATGAGAAATATTTTAAACTAACCTTGCTGGCGCTTAGTCCACGGAACGGGATCGATAATGTGCAGTGGGGGGCTTACCACACCAATATCACCAATCTTTTTGGCGAGATTATTGGTGTGGCCAGGGATACAACCGACGCGGTCAATTTTGCGATTGGTATGCTGGCGCTTAACGACAACACGCTTGGGGGGACCTCCGAAACAATTGCGGACGCAGCGCCGTTTCAGTATATAATCCATAGTCCGGATAAGCAGCGCTTTCCGTTGCCTTCTCACCTGCACGAAGGACAAGTTTTCCCGATCGGAGGCGATGGTATCAACGATGTCGCTTTTTATGCGCACAAAGAACCTTATTACAGAATTTTGTATGGAAACGCGGCCCAGATTGATATAAAAGGCAGAATATCAATCGCCTACAATTCGAGAGACAGAGGGCCAAAGCGGGAGGTTTATTTTTCGCTGATCCCTAATATGGCGGTGAACACGCCTAATCACCTGGTCGTCCAGCCGTTACCTGGCATTGATTATATAGGTTCTTCGGTAGCACTTTGGGGGAGCCCCGACAGCACGGCACTGTTGGATGTGATGCAAAATATTGTTTTATCGGAAGGGCTGCCTTATCCTACTTTCAATGGAAAATGGGTCAAAGATCCCGCTGCGTTTGTCCCCGATGCCATGAGTGCCGGGGGCGTGTATGACAGTATCGTTCCGTATACCCAAAACCTGGGTTTTAAGGCGATCAGCTTGTATGATCAGGGTTTTGTAAAGGCCAATCGTGCGAATGAAGGGTATCTGGACGGGAAAAACTTTGAAAGGAAACCGATAAAAATGGCATCGGGGAATAAGTCGCATAAAGAATTTTCCGCACTGGCCTTGCAGTCCGGAATCATTATTGGCCGCACCCCCATCACCACTTCGCTGGCTCCGGGTACTTTGGATGCTAGTCCGGTACCAAGCGATAGCTTGTGTTATCAGCAAAAACGACTGCTTGTCAAAAGTATCTTACCCGGCGATACGATAATTATTGTCGATGATCCCAAATATCTGAACGAAATAGCGAGCTGGGAGGGTCATTCCAAGAACCTGAATATGATTAAGATCGGGAAGGAACTGATTTATTATATGGGCATTTCCGATAAAGCCCCATACCGGCTATTGAATGTGAAACGCGGCTATTGGAAAACAGCTGAAGCAAGTCATGCGGCTGGTGATACGATTTATAAACTTCAGGTGACGATCAACTACGGTTACGACGGCCTCATTCCTAACATGCAGTTGCAGGATAAAATTGCGGCTCACTATGCGGACATATGCAAGGTCAATGGTTTAGCATATTACGACTTTGACGGTCAGGAGTTTCTCTTCAACAATGGCCATGGCTATTATTCCGTCAAGCGATTTTTTCATAATATGTTTGATAGAGCCAAAGAGCTTGGCGTGCCTTATATCCGTTTTACAGGATCGACTTTGTCAGAAGGCTCATGGCACTATCAAAGTATCTGGAATGTGGGTGGCGGCAAAAATTTGTACGATGTCGAAACCCGGGAATGGGGGAGTGCTACAAGCCAGGGTAAGGACCTGAGGGACGTAACCTACGCGAACTTTTTCCCTTCCGGCATGGGTGGAAATTTTCCGATCAAAGCGAAGTCCACGGTAGCAGAATATGAGCATGTTCAGGCAGTTTCAGTAGGGATAGGGTCTACATACAGCCTACAGTTAAATCAAAAAGACGTTGAAAGCTGCCCGCAAAAAGATGCCATTTTCAAGGCAATCCGGACTTGGGAACATGCCCGTGCTGCAAATGCCTTTCCTCGTTGGCTCAAAAAAGAACTAGCCGATCCGGCCAATCAATTTCATTTGGAAGCGCTTAACCAGGATACCTGGGAGCTTTACAAAACCGACTTTGATGGCAAAAACATGAAACCGTTTTGTACGTTAACGAGAGATGTCAAATATCCCAAACAAAGTTAAGGAGGCCGCGATAGTCGATCGGGGTGATTGTTCCAGATGGAAGTCCCATCTGTTTTTATCACTGTACCTAACCGATTGCCTTTTCCATTTCAAGCAGCAAATTCAGCACAGCACCAGTTGGTGGGAGCGTGATAGCCTCGGTAGTTACTGTAAGGTAACAACACCAACCATTCAAAATTATCAGGTTGGGCTAGACATTTTGGCACCAGGATATTTTAAGATGGCACTGGTCAGCGTCTGATCATTTATATAAAACAAACCCTGACATGTCAAAAGCCAGTTTTCTACGTCAGCGTTGACACTTTTATTTTTTCAGAATGAATCTAAAAAATTGCTATTCAAAATTATTGATCATTGCTTCCTTTTTTTTGGTGCTAAATGGGCTCTGTATGGCTCAAAGCCAATTGATCAAAAACCTCAAAGCAGGTAAGTCGCAGACTTTGGTTGTTTACGGCACAAGCTTATCAGCAGGTGGGAGTGGTATTGTCTGGGTAAATACCATGTCGGCTGACCTGAATGGCAAATACCAGAATCGGTTAAAAGTGATCAATTCCGGAAAAGGTGCCCAGTGGTCTACCTGGGGTGTTCAACATCTGGAGGACAGCGTTATTAAAAAAAAACCAGATGCTGTTATGGTTGAGTTCAGTATCAATGATGCCTATCTGGATTTCAAAACCAGTCCTCAATTAGCACGGCTTAATCTAAATTATATCATTGACAGAATTAAATTATCCAATTCGGATTGTGAGATCATTCTGCAGATCATGAATATACCAGTTGGTGAGAGTGCAAAGGTACGACCGAACCTGGAAGAATACGTCCAAATGTACAAGCAGGTGGCGAGAGAAAGGAAACTAAGACTAATCGACCACTCGCCTTACTGGAAGGATATTTTAAAGAATGGCCAAGATGCTTATTTGAAATATGTACCCGACGGAATCCATCCGGATGTCAAAAGTGCAAGGGAGCTGATTGCCCCTTTTGTGGTAAAGAAATTGGAAGAGTAAATCAGCTCATTTGGAAATGGATACTTTAAAGAAACAAAAATGTGAAAGTTCTGGGTCGCCTGATCTCTACACATGATTGCTTCGATGAAAGTTATCTGACAGGCGATTTTTAAATTTTTGTTAATCAGTTTATTAATTAGTTTTGGCCAACATATTAAAAAAGTATGCTTGCTACTATTCCAAACCACCTTATCGATGAAATCAAATCAAGAACGCAGAAGTTTTCTTAAAAAAGGACTGCTAGGCAGTATGGGGCTTTACGGATTTTCCAAAACGGATCCAGGCACCTCAGAATACGAAGAAATGCCAGGCTTTCAGGCACCTCCGGCAACAGGCAAATCGGTGATCGGTTTGAAAGTGGCTCCAATAAAACAGGTAAGAGTGGCGTTGATCGGCCTTGGAGCAAGAGGAAGCGGGCACGTGATGCAATTTGCTTCACTGTTTCCGGACAAAGCAATTGTAACTGCTGTCTGCGATATTCAAAAGGAACGCGCGGACAAGGCAGTTGAGAAATTGAAAGCGAAAGGGCAGAGTGCAGTTGCTTATTCCGGTAAGATTGATTCCTGGAAAGAAATGCTTAAAAGGGATGATATTGACCTTGTTGTGATAGCTACCCCATGGAGAGATCACGTTCCTATGGCGGTCTATGCGATGAAACAAGGGAAACATGCGGTGGTCGAAGTGCCGGCTGCGTTAACGCTCGATGAATGCTGGCAGCTTGTGAACACGGCTGAGGAAACACAGCGCAACTGTATGATGATGGAGAATGTCTGTTACGGAGACGAGGAGTTGTGGCTGCTCAATATGGTGCAGAATGAGGTTTTTGGTACACTCACTTACGCCGAAGCCGCATATATCCACAACTTGAATTCCTATTTGCTTGATACAAAAGGTTATTATGATTTTTGGCGCTTGAAAGAGAATATTGCCCATGACGGCAACCTCTATCCAATGCATGGCCTGGGGCCGGTAGCGCAGTATCTGAATATTTTGCGCGGTGACCGGTTCGATCATATTGTTTCGATGAGCAGCCTGGAAGCCTCACTTTCTGAAAGCATAAAAAAACTTCCTGCTGATCATCCTTACGCCAATTTTAAGGGAACCATACACAAAGGAGACATGAATACCTCCCTGATAAAAACCCACAAAGGCAGGATGATCACTTTAAAACATGACGTGGTGTCACCAAGGGCTTATGACCGTATCAATTCTCTGGCCGGGACCCATGCCTATCACCAGGGATATCCAAGTCGGTTATCGATCATTGATAAGGGGCACGAATATTTGAAGGAAGCGGATTACAATGAGTACAAAAGCAAATATAAACATCCGATCTGGGACAAGCTCAAGAAGGAAATTGAGGTAAACGGAGGCCACGGAGGGATGGATTTTGTGCTCATTTACCGGATCATTGACAGTCTGAACAATGGTCGGCCGATGGATATGGATGTGTACGATGCAGCGACATGGAGCTCAGTTATTCCGTTATCCGAAGTTTCTGTAAGCAAAGGAAATATTCCTGTAAAGTTCCCCGATTTCACCAGGGGTAGATGGAAGGAAGATCGTGACCTTGGTATTATGAAAAGCATTTGATTTAAATCGTACCGATCATAAAGGGTCTCCTGCACTAAAGAGGCTTTTATGATCGGTACAATGCCGGCAAAAAAACAATGGGATGCATAATCATGTGTATGAATGTTGCATGCCTGGGGTTCGGCGTACACTGATATCTTTCTATTTCCCTTATTTCAATCCAAACCATAAATCGTAAGAAAAATAGTGCTCGAAGGGAAAAACGCAATTGGTGTTATTTGAGTAGACATAGGTTGCAGAACGTATAGGTTATTCCGCAAATGCCGTCGATAAATTCCTATTTTTGTTTTGTAAACCACAACAACGTTAGGTCTTGCTTAAAATACTCCTCCTGTTTGTCACGCTTTCTTTTTCGCTTAAAACGTTTTCACAGCAGGTGTACACGCTGAGTGACAGTGCATCAGACGATTTGAAAAACTACGCCATTTTGCCTGATCGTGGCTATTCAATTGATCGGGTTACCAAGGATACAACTTTACGGTTTGTCATTAATGATTCTTTGAGGCCCCTGAAGGAATCGTCGTACTGGATTAAAATCATCATCAGCAACCCGTATAGCTACCGGGAGAACTATAATATATGGCTGTTTCCATATTTGAATAATACGCTTCGCAATTGTCGCGCAGGTATTCGGATTTTCAATTGCCCTGGTTACGCGTACCAAAGTGCTTCAAAACGATCTGAAAGCACGGGAGATCGAAACCCAAAAACTCTCGTTCGATGTACGTGAGTTGGAGATGTTGAAAAAACTAGTTGAACTGGAAAATCAAAAAATCAATGCTAAAATGGGTCAGGAGAAGATCCGAAACGAGCTTTTAAATCAAAATTTGGAAGCCAACCAACGCGAGCTCGCATCGACAACGCTCTACATGGTGCAAAAGAACGAAATGCTGGCGCAATTAAAGAAACAGATTCAGGACTCAAATCAGCAATACCCCGACAACAAACATCAAGGGCTGAAAGGGATTGAATCCATCCTGAACAGTAACCTGTATCTCGACTCTGACTGGTCCAAATTCAAGCTGCATTTCGAACAGGTTCATCCGAATTTTTTCTCAGAGCTTCTGGCCAAACATCCTTCTCTCACCAAAAATGAGGTTCGACTTTTTGCTTATTTCCACATCAACCTGTCTACTAAGGAAATTGCCGTCATGCTGAACGTAGATCCAGGAAGCGTGCGACGGGCCAAAAGTAGGTTGTATAAAAAAATGGCGATTTTGGAAAAGGAGGAAGGAAGTAAGAAAGGGAAGAGGGAAAATGAAACATCTGGTTGGGTCAGGTAATGGTCAAGAGGTGTCAGAGGGAGGGAGGATGGACGAAAGGGAGGATATCTTGTCGTGGTCAGGTCCGTGGAAGGAGTAACTAAAAATTTCCCGTAGGGAGATCTGGTCGGTAGAAAATGTATACGATGAATGGCATGGTCGTTCCAGCGGAACGTTTGGTGGTTTTTTTTAGGAGGAGGAAAAGGGGAGGAGGGAAGAAGGAGGAAAGGGACGGGACGGATAGTTTGTCGTGGTCAGGTCCATGGCAGGTTTAGCTAAAAATTTCCCGTAGGGAGATCCGGTTGGTAGAAAATGTATACGATGAATGGCATGGTCGTTCCGGTGGAACGTTTTTTTTTAGGGGTCACAAGGGGAGTAGGGAATAAGGAGGAAAGGGAGGACGATATCTTATCGTGGTCAGGTTCATGGAAGGTTTAGCTAAAAATTTCCCATAGGGAGATCTGGGTCGATAGGACGGTAGCAGTGGCGAATCTTGCATTTTTTAACTCCGTTGCAAAATTGCCGACCAATTTCGGGTACTGACATTGTTGATTACGTATAAGCATGGCCGGACATACCTGGATAAAATTTTCGTCACTTCCACTTTTTAAGAGAATTATAACCTACATACCCTTCTCGCATTAATTATTGAATAATTCAAAGAAAAAAATCACCATTTAAAAGATTTCGTATTGGCGCTTCTGTCTAAAATATTCTAAACTTCAATGATTTATTTTTATAGAACTAGTTTTGGTCTCTATTGCTATATTTGTAAAATTTATTATGTTAATTGCCTAACATATACTCAACGAAATGGAAATAAAGATCAGTGTTCAAGCCCTGGAAATGGCCATTGCGGGTCTTGCTTCGGGGGTTTGGGATTGGGACCTGGCAACGGGAACCCAAGTTTGGTCAGATCAATTCTTCAAACTTCTAGGATATCTTCCAGGCGAGCTAGATCCGGATTTCGATCGTTTTTCAAACGACATTATTCATCCGCAGGATAAAAATATTTGGATAGAAGCTGCGACTTGCCGGACCGAGGCTCAGCCGTCATTTGATGTTCTTGTAAGATTGAAGACCAGAGACCGGGGTTTTCGTTCTTTTAAATGTGCCGGAAACACTCGTTTCGAACTAGGAAAGGCAATTCAGATTGTTGGCACAATAAACGACATACATGAAAAGGTTGCGCACCGGGATGTTCTTTTAAAAAATGAGATCCTATTGAAGGAAGCGGGTAGACTCGCCAAGATAGGAGCATGGGAACTCAATCTTGCCACAAAGGAGAGATATTGGTCGGATGAAGTTTATGCAATTCATGAACTTGACAAAAATAGCGGTCTGGATCTTGAAAATGTTATTGATTTTTACAAGCCTTGGGCGCGCACAGTGATTCAGAATGTTCTATACCAGGCAACTACCTATGGGACGCCATGGGATTTAGAACTAGCCCTGCAATCGGCGAAAGGAAATGAGATTTGGGTTCGGTCCATAGGAAATGTTGTATGGGAAAACGGCGTGCCTGTAAGGCTTTACGGTGTCATTCAAGACCTGACCGAAAGCAGGATGATGGAGGAAAAGATTCGTGTCATATTCAACCATTCCACCGACGCGCATATCCTTTTGGGCTCTGACGGGATTATCGACTGTAATCAGGCTGCGATAGAAATGTTGGGCTGCAAGGATAAAGTCGAAATGTTAGCGCAGCACCCGGCAGTGTTTTCGCCAGAATACCAGCCGGATGGGACACTGTCTTTTGAGAAGGCCCGACAAATAGACAAACTAGCTTACGAAACTGGTTATCAACAATTTGAGTGGGTCCACCGACGAATTAACGGTGAAGAATTTCCGGTTGAAGTGACCCTCAAGCCCATACAATTTAATAATAAGGAGGTTTTGCTGGCCGTGGTGCACGACATTACCGCAAGAAAACGAGCAGGCGAACTGCTCATACGCAACGAGGCAATGCTAGCCGAGACCCAAATGCTTACGCACAGCGGGAGCTGGGAAGCAGATCTGATCACGGGTGATAACTATTGGTCGGACGAAACTTTCAGAATTTTTGGTTTACAGCCTGTTGCTTATCCTCCCGACTATGAAAGTTTTTTCCAGCAGGTCCATCCCGACGATGTGGATCTATTCAAAGAGACAATGCGAACAGCCATAGTCAATTCTGTGTCTTCGACCTGTAACTTCCGAATTATTTTGCCAGATGGTTATGTGAAATTTATCCATTTGATTGCTAAGCCGATCCATGATTTTACTGGCAAGGTGATCAAGCTCTTTGGAGCAATTATGGATATTGACGAACAAAAAAAACTGGAAATAGAGCTGATCACGGCCAAGGAACAGGCGGAAGCTGCGGCTGTTGCCAAGTCACAGTTTTTATCTACGATGAGCCACGAGATACGCACGCCTATGAATGCGGTTATCGGGTTTACGCACTTGCTTTTGGAGCATAATCCCACGCCTCAGCAAGAAGAATACATCAATATGCTTAAATATTCTGCGGAAAATTTGCTTGTGTTGATCAATGACATTTTGGATTTCAGCAAAATCGAAGAGGGGAAGATCGACTTTGAACAGGTTGATTTTAATTTGTTGGCGGTGATGGAAAATATCAGGTTCGGCATGCTTCACACGGCGCAAGAAAAAGGTGTCCAATTGAAATTGATGGTAGACAGCGAGCTTGATGTGTCCGTGATGGGGGATCCGGTAAGGCTTGGACAAATTCTGACGAATCTGATCAGCAACGCTGTGAAGTTCACCAAACATGGAAAGGTGGTGGTTTCGGCTTTCCTGATTAAGCAGGACGACACCCACAGGACCATCGAATTCAAGATTGAGGACACCGGTATCGGCATCGCTGCTGATAAGCTGGATTATATTTTTGACCGGTTTACCCAGGCGAGTTCAGATACGACGAGGAAGTATGGCGGGTCAGGCCTCGGGTTAACGATTACCAAAAGGTTGCTGGAACTTCAGGGGAGCGAGATAAAAGTTACCAGCCAACCGGGCAAAGGCACCGTTTTCAGTTTCATTCTGGAATTGAAAAACGGGCAGAAACAAGTAGACCGTCAAAGCCCTGTCCCAACAGCGGCTTCAGGCCTTAGGGGTACCCGCATTCTACTCGCAGAGGATAATACGACGAATGTCTTATTGATGAGAAATTTTTTCAGGCGCTGGGAGGTCATTTGCGACGTTGCGGAAAATGGTCAGCAGGCCTATGAGATGGTGCAGGCCTTTGACTACGATATGGTTCTGATGGATCTTCAGATGCCGGAACTGGACGGCTATCAGGCAACCAGTAAAATAAGGTCATTGGATGGTGTCAAATACAAGGAGATTCCAATCATCGCATTGACCGCTTCTGCAACCCTTGATATCAAAGACCTCGCTTTTGCTGTCGGAATGAATGACTACATTACCAAACCTTTCAGCCCTCACGATTTACAGTCAAAAATTTCGTTTTACAATAAAAAATCTGTCGCAGCACCGGCTAATGTTGATTAAAAACCCATCTCGAATTCGATTGAATTTCCTCCAAAAGCAACGCTCATGTTTGTAAGTTTAAATATTCAACAAGCTCGCTGACGGTCTGTCGGGCAGACCTGCCGACACCGATAAGCGTTGCAGAGGCATACCCGGTGAAAGCTCCATAGCCTACCAGCCAGAGTCCGCTAACACCGTTGGATTTGGTGCCCTCGCAATCCGTCGTTCCCTTCTCTTTTACTATTCCAAGGTTTATAAGGTGGTCTGTCGCAAAGCCAAAACCCGTGCACCAGATCACTGCGTCAAATTGCTCATGGCTCCCGTCTTGCCATATCACGCCATGCTCATCCATGGATTTGAAAGTGGGTCTTGTTTTCAGAACACCCCGATCACGCGCCTCCTTAACAGATGGCACCATCACGATGTTACCGACACTATATTGGGCGGTCTTGAACTCCTTGCCATCCTTCATCGCATGATATTTGGCAGAAGCAACATCAAACAGTACCCTGCCGTCTACGTCATCGGGCAAAAATTCGGGTTCTTTTTCGGCAGCCCATACAGTCGTAGCAACTTTGGAAACTTCCGCCAGGATCTGCGCACCCGAGTTACCGGCTCCGACGATCACGACATTTTTATTAACAAAAGGATCTGCATTTACATACTGTGAAGAATGCAGCTGCTGCCCGAGATAGCGGTGTTTGCCCAACACATCGGGCAAATACGGCTTTTGAAATGTACCCGTTGCCGATATAAGCGTTTTGCTCTGGAATTCCCCCTGATCCGAGAAGACGGTGAAAATCTCGCCTTCCTTTTGAACATCCTTCACTTTGATCCCACGCTTTACATGCAGGTCATAACGTTTTTGATAAGCGCTTAAGTAATCGAGCACTTCCTGTTTGGAAGGAAATTCACTTTCTGATTTGGGCATCATCCATCCTGGCAAGGAACTATGCTGCGCCGGTGAAAATAAAGTCAAGGAATCCCAAACGTGTTGCCAGGCTCCACCACTTTGCATCTGGTCATCCAGAATAATGTACTTAAGATTAGCCCGGCGAAGAAAATATCCGCAAGCTAAAGCGCTTTGCCCGCCACCGATAATAATCAGGTCATATAACTCCATGTGAGGCTTAGATAATTTCAGTTTTGTAATATTTATCCCTGAACCAAAAAGCCACATTGACAAGGGCAATCAATGCAGGTACTTCTACCAGTGGGCCAATGACACCCACAAAAGCCTGGCCGGAATTGATCCCGAATACACCGATTGCGACTGCAATAGCCAGCTCAAAGTTGTTCCCTGCGGCAGTAAAAGCGATTGATGCATTTTGAGCGTAATCTGCTCCCAAATATTTGGCAATATAGAAACTGACCAGAAACATAATAGCAAAGTAGATCACGAGTGGAACTGCGATCAAAAGCACATCACCTGGCAGTTCAACAATTGATTCCCCTTTCAAGCTGAACATGAGCACGATCGTAGCCAACAGCGCGACCAATGTGATCGGTGATATCATGGGCAGAAACTTGGTTTCAAACCATTCTTCACCTTTTAATGCTGTCAATCCAAACCGGCTTAACATTCCGGCAGCAAAGGGAATTCCAAGGTAAATACCCACGCTGACTGCAATATCAGCGATCGTAATGTTTGCCGCCAGGCGGCCCTGTTCCAGCCCTTCCAGTCCAAGCAAAGGCGGTAGTACTGTAACAAAAAGCCAGGCATAAAAGCTGTAAAACAGTACCTGAAATACGCTGTTAAGCGCCACAAGGCCAGCGGCATATTCTCGGTTTCCTTCTGCCAGCTCATTCCAGACCAGGACCATAGCAATACACCGTGCAAGCCCGATCAGGATCAGGCCAATCATATAGTCAGGATGGTTTGGCAGAAACACAATTGCCAATATAAACATTAGTACGGGTCCGATGATCCAGTTTAGTACCAGGGAAGCAATCATCACCTTCGTGTTATGGAATACTTCCCCCATTTTGTTGTACTTCACTTTGGCAAGAGGAGGGTACATCATCAGGATTAGCCCAATGGCAAGCGGGACGTTTAGACCCTGCCACGCGGCGGTTCCCCTGGAAAACGTATTGATATAATCACCAATTGACGGGACAAAATTTGCTAAACCGACCCCGATGGCCATCGCCAGAAAAATCCATAATGTTAAATAACGGTCCAGAAAGCTAAGCTTCTTACCGTTTGCCACAGGGGTGCTATTGTTGGAAGGCATAATACTCTTTAAAGGTTCTCGTTGATAAAATTTTCACAGTACGATTTGATCATTTCACGTACGGTCCGAAACTGTGCTGTTACTTGCTCGTCACTGCCAATAGCTTTGCCCGGATCCGGAAAGTTATAATGGAATTTCTTTGCGTTGGTACTAAAATAAGGGCAGCGCTCTTTAGCATTGTCGCAGACTGTGATCACAAAATCAAAGTCGATTTCTGTATACTCGTCAATGTTATTTGAGGTATGGTTAGAAATATCAATCCCATCTTCGGCCATAATGGAAATGGCTTTTGGGTTGACGCCATGGGTTTCAACCCCTGCGCTATATACGCTGGCTTTATCGCGGGCAAATTTTCTGAGATAACCTTCTGCTATCTGGCTGCGGCAGCTGTTGCCGGTGCATAGTACTAATATTTTTTTCATATTTTTTTAGATTAAAACACATTACACGGAGTTTCACAGAGGTTTAGGAGAGGGGCGCAGAGGTCAATTGAGCCAGGAAAATATAAAAAGAAAAAAAACTATCTATCTGAGTCGCCGCCGCTCCTTTTAACTCTGTGGCCCTCCGTGTAACCTTTTGCTCAGCTAATTCCAACGACCTTACTTCTTCTTTCCAAAAGGTTGACGGTTCGCCAATTTCCTTTCATTTTACCAATATTCTCGCGGTAGCCGATCAGTCGGAAGTCGTTCTTTTCATGCAAACGGATACTGGGTACATTTTCCGGGAATATCCCGGCCTGCAATGTCCAATAACCTCTCTTTTCGCTTTGATCGATCAGGTGTTTCAGGAGCAGGTCTCCGATTTTCTGTCCCCGGAAACTGCTTCCGATATATACACTTACTTCGGCCACACCCGCATATACGCACCGGCCTGAAACCGGCGTCAACGCAGCCCATCCTGCAATTTCACCTGAATCCGACAGTGCAGCATATCTAAGATCTGAGACGTGTGACTGGTCCCATGTTTCCCACTCCGGAGGGCTTGTTTCCAGGGTGGCATCACCGGTAGCAATGCCCTGGACATAAATTTCACGGACAGCTGGCCAGTCATTTGGTCCTAATGGTCTTATCGTGATCATATACTTCTGGTTTAAACATGAATTAACAACATCCCCCACCCGGTGTACAGCAGGAAGAATCTTCTGCCCCAACAAGTTCAAGCTCTCTTATCTCCTCTTGGATTATGCCGGTGGACATCGCAATTGTTTTTGCGTTTTCTGCGGGGCTGCAACCAGAAGAAGCAGTATTTGACTTGCCAGTGCCACAACTTTGATTTCTTGTTAATGCTTTGCATTGAGTGAAGTCCGGAACGAGGTTAACCGTAAAAGACTCTCCTTCTGTCAGGAACTCCGCCGGATACATCTGGCGGGTATCGAATTTAGAATTACCAAACTCAATTTTAACAGTAGCATCCGGGTTCAAAGGCAGCATCTTTTCAACAACATTAATGATAGACAGCGCCTTGCTTACGGTCATTGCACGATCTGTTTCTGAAATAACTGGTTCGTAAAGCTGCACGATCACTTCCGTCCAGTTGTTCATGACACCACCACAATCCACAGAGACAATCGGGGCCTGTTTGATTTCTGTGATATGGTAGGATGCATCAACAAATTGTCCTTCGGCATATTGAAATTGAAGTATCCTATCGGGATTTTCCAAAAGGCTACTTTTGAAGGATTGCCAGGTTATTGGGGTGAAATTGTTCATTGCTATGTTACGATTGATTGAAATTGGATAATTAAGAATTAAGAATTAAAAATTAATTCCGGGTCGCCCGGGCGATTAAGAATGATAACGCTGAGAGCCATTGGCCGACAGCTGACTAGCGATAGCCGACAGCTAAGTTAACAACATGTCGCTGCAACTTTTGTTTCGAACAAGTCACCAAAAATTGTTTTTGCCTCTTGCCATACCGTTTCATTGATACAGTAGCAGACGCGCGGTGGATTGATCTCACCTTGAATAATGCCAATCTGTTTCAATTCCTTCAAATGCTGGGACACGGTTGCCTGTGCCAATGGCAGTACTTCGACCAGATCGCCGCAAACACAGGAGTTCACCTTTAATAAATGCTGGATGATCGCAACCCGTGCAGGATGCGCCAATGCTTTGGCCAAATCAGCGATGCGGTTCTGCTCGTCCGTAAAAACTTGTGTCTTTGTAACTCCCATGTGCCAAAGGTAAAAATAATTTTATTCATTGCAATAATACGATGAATACTTATTCGAAAATACGGAATTTATGGTTTTACCCTGAAACGACTTCCGCTGCTTATACGATTCGATTCACCCCTGGAATACGAACTATTAATAATCCTAAAATAAAACTAAAAATCACGCTCAATGGCGCCACGACCAGTAACTTCACAACCGGTTCCACGCTCCACCCGATAGCCATGAGTGACATGCTGATCAGCACAAAAGGGTGAATAATGTAAACTGCAAAAGTGCTTCTTGACAGGGTAGCAAGAAAAGGAGATGGTGTGTTCCAGGATCTTTTTCCAATACCAAGCAAAGCAGTTGTGATTACGACGCCGGTGATCTGTTCCCAATTGGAGTATAAAAAGGAAAGCAGACGAAATCCACCTGCAAACCAGGCCAGCGGGCTATGATTTATAGCCTGGACGACGAAGATCATAGGTAGCCCAAACACAATCAGGCACAGCGTGATTAATCCCATTTTTTTATACCGCGCATAGGATATCTGTTCGAGCCAGTTGCTGTCAGCTGCTATGATTCCGAAGATGAAAAACGCGATGTATTGTGGAAAGTGACCCAACTGAAATCCAACCGGGTCTAGTGTCCATCCTATGGGAAATACAATTCTTACCAAAAATGTAAAAATACCGAGACACACCGCAAAGAGTAAAATAGCATTTACGGAAGGGATTTTCCAGCTTGCTTTTGTGCCAGACGGATCAGATAGCTGACGCCATACGACATAAAAGACGGTAAACAACAATAGCGCCGCCACAAACCAAAGCACGCCGAAACTGATCCAGTTGTCGTAGCCTCCCAGGAATTGCATGAAGGTGATATGGTGTGCTCCGGCGTAATAATATATCAGATAATTCATTAGTGGCGAAAGCATGAAGGAGTAAAAGATCAGCGGAATTCCCAGTCTCAGAAAGCGGTCTTTAAGGAATTTCGCCACTCCCTTTTTGTTGTAGGATGCCGGGATGAAAAGCGCGGATAGAAAAAAGAAAAATCCCATAAAATAAGACTGATTCACTGCCACAAATATGGTCATGAGGATCTTCGCTCCCGGCAGTGAGGTTTTTTCGGAATAATACCAGCCGCCCGGCGCGCCGTAGGTGATAAATGCATGATGCAAAATGACCAGAACGGTCAGTCCGATTTTGAGATGATCAATGTAGACGACCTTGTTTTTGGCTTGTTTCGGGGTGGTCGAGTCGGGAGTGTTCTTGCTCATTTTATGAAGGAATTGATAAAATGACCATTTGAACTGATCATTGGATAGCTAAAATAGGCTTAAATTATTTATGATCAATTCGCTTTTTTTGATGTGTACTAAAACCGGAATCCCATAGATCAGCAGGAAAGTGAAGCTCACTGTCCGATCTCGAATAGATGTCTTTTGATCTGTTTGTATATCCATTTCAGGATTCTCCCCGAACAATCCACAGGTCTACTCCAAAGCCTTCCGTCATTGTTTCCGTTTTGAATACCATCTCGCGCTGAATAGATGCTGTTCATTTTAACCCGGATTTCGCAATAGAAATGAGGATGAAATGAAATTTTGTAAACTACCGGCGACGTTCTTTTGCAGGCCTATCGGGATAGGTCTCGCCGACGGGCGTCAAAAACGAACGGAAGGCGGTTGGAAGCAAAATAAAATTTCGG
>Ga0123337_10001140_pt1 | contig 35980 bp, 33 predicted proteins | sample frozenSSSSmetaG_FD_89792 | JGI IMG/M metagenome (GOLD analysis project Ga0123337, IMG submission 89792) | Glacier valley bacterial and archeal communities from Borup Fiord, Nunavut, Canada, to study Microbial Dark Matter (Phase II) -... | ecosystem: Environmental > Aquatic > Freshwater > Ice >...
GTGTCCTCGGCGTCTTAGCGGTAAAAAAAATAAATTGAATATGCATCCAACGCCACGGTTTGTGTCACACGAACGGCAATTCACGATTTGGCAATTTTCAATTCTCAAATTCAATGGACAATTATTAAGTAGACAAACAATCAGTTTGAGCTCTCTGCGCTATCCTTTGCGTACTCTGCGGTTAAAAAATATGTTTTCCTTAATGAAATGGATTAACTTACCCGTGTGGATTTAGGAAATATAGTTTATATCGTCGCAATTTTGGCCTATTTTATCTATCAGGCTACCAAAGGCAAGAAGAAAAATCAGGGTGGAGAGTCTGAGGAAATGTCTGGTGCTCCAGAGCAAAAGTCTGTTTCTTTTGAGGATTTGATGCGGGAAATCCGTGATGCCCAAAAGCCAAAACAGGTAGCTCCAGAAAAGCCTAGAGTGCAACCTGCCCCTGTAGTACAACCCAAAGAAGTGGTTTATGAGCGAGCTGGAAATATAGCATCACGTCCTGAATGGAGAGCTGATCCTGCTCCAGCTGTCAAAAGGTTTCCAACCCGAAAAATTGAGGAAGACGATGATGAGATTCAACATTATCAAGGTGCTTTTGAGAAAGTGAAATCTGATCTAACCAGGACTTCCAAGGGTATTCCAGATATTCCTTCCTTCAAGGAAATCTCTGTAGAATCTTCGGACTCTGGGAAGAGCCGTTACGGGCGTATGTTGAAAAATCCACAGTCTATCAAGGATGCTGTTGTACTAAAGGAGATTTTGGATAGGAAGCAGTTTTAGTAATTGATAATCAAACTACTTCAACTTTTTTATTCAGCATCTCAATATTGATATTTACTTTGGCCTCAAGTGCTTTGAAAACCTTTAGCACTGTATCTAGTGTAATATTTCCAGTATTATTTTCCAATCTAGAAATTTGAGATTTTTTTACTCCGACGAGATCCCCAAGTTCCTCTTGAGTTAGTTTTCGCTGTTTCCTAGCTTTTTGTATCATGTCACCAATAAGCTCAAGTTGTAGCTCAGTCTCATATTGATCACGTTCGAAACTCCCTGCTAATCCAATTAATTCATCTTTTGCCTGATCAAGTGTATAAGTTTTCATAATCTTATTCATTCAAATACTGTTGCCTAATACGATTTGCTTTATCAAAATCCTTTTTGTCTACTTTATCCGTTTTATTAACAAATCCATGGGTGGCTATCACCAATGTTTTCTTATTATCTCTCTTGTCCCAAAATGCGAGCAGGCGGTATTGCAATCCTGCATATACCGTTCTAAACTCCCAGATGTCACCTGCCAATTTTTTAAATAATTTTGGATCTGTTTGATGACTTGCTCATTCAATATTTTGAAAGATTTTATTTCTTGGCTTTTCTCCTACTTGCTTAAGAAATATCATCACATCTTCTAGTAATATGGTTTCAAATCGCTTAATCATAAAATCTTATAAAAAGCCAAAAAGTTTCATTAAATGTAAACAATTTGAATTTATCAAATCTAGAATTAAGTGGAGAATTTTTTAATGTCTCAGAATTTTGGACGATGCTTAAATATTTTTTTGGTTAAATAGGTCTAGTTTATTTCAGGTATGGTAGATTTAACATAGATCTGTTTCCAAATAACTCCCTCATTTTTTTCTTCGCTTAGCACATATCCTAGCTCTTTCAGCTTACTCAATACCGCATCAATTTCCTCCTGCTCTTGTGGGTAGGCATGCTGATAATACGTGTAGAGAAGAAGCTTAACCGTATCCGTTTTTGCATTCTCCCAAGTCAGCAAACTGTCCAAGCCATGGAGCTTTTCTTGGGTGATTTTATCTTCCGGGAAAAGTACCTGCTCACTAAATTCTAGAAAGTTATTTGTAAGTAAAAATGATTGATTGTTAGTGGATTGTGATTCACTACTTAAAGTTTCGATCATTGAAGAATACTGCTTCAGATTCTTCTGATAAGGAACAGCCAGCAAGGCTGGAGCAAGAAGAATAGCCGCGATGATAATAGCTTGGAATTTGAATCGGTAAGCATATACAGCGCCTACCAATGCGAGCTGAAAACCAGCCATTTTCCAATCCAGTTGTACCAGGCTAAATGCAGCACCGAGACTTAGTAATCCCATCATCCAAAGTCTAGCTCTAATGGATGTTTGCCATTTTTTCCAGCCAAGTGCAATCAGCAAGCAAAGAAGGGGAACTAGGATAATCAGATGTCGTGGATTGAGGTAAATGGGATTATAGAAATCCAGTGTGGAAGTCATAAACCAGAAGCCAATCAACAAGCAGAGAAATGCTAGGGAGAATTCAAAAGCTGGTGTTTTCCTTGACTTCAGACCTAGTGCTATTCCTGGCAGTGCAAAGACTATCCAGGCCCAGTAAGACCGCTCTACAAAGGTGATGATGGGTAAAATAGTGAGCCTTCTTACCATGGACCAAAGACTTTTGTCTGCGTAGGTAAATTCGGATATGTAATGCCCTGCATTGATGGAGCTGACCCGATGAAGAGGATCACCGAACTTGATCCAGAAATAACTTAGGTAAGCTGCAGAAAGTAAGATTCCTGTCGCCAGAATAGCCAGATAAAATGAGTAAGTGACATCTTTCCTCTTCCAATCGAAATAGAATAACAGGACGGGGAAAGGTGCCAGTAATACTATGGTTTCTTTCGTAAGAAAACCTGCAAACAAAGCGACTACTAACACTATTCCAGCTAGTATAGGTTTGTTTTTTCTATAAACGGAAGCAATAGGAACCAGACAAGTCCATAGAACTAACAGGCTGTCTGGGTAGACTTTGGTGAGGAAATGAAGGAAGTATACCTGCGTACAAAACCATAAAACCAATACCCAAGCAGGTAAAGATTTCGGGAGGATTTTCACTAATAGTAAGAGCGTGGCAACATAGCTCAGCAGAGAAATAAGGGAAATCCTATGTGCATCAAAACCAATCAAATATCCAATCAATCCTGATGGCACATAAGCCCCCCAGCGACTGGAAAAATGGTAATCATTAACCTCCATAGTTCCTTCCCAAAACTTTTGTCCAGCAAGTAAATAATAGACGTCGTCACTGAACGTAATGCCGTCGTAGCCAAAGTACCAGTAGGCTAGAAGGAAGAGAATACCAGCGATGAGAGCTGAAATTCTAGCTTGGGAAGAATTGAGATTGGGTACTTGGTGACTCATTAAGCTAAAATTAGAAGGAATTTTGATTAGCAGCTGAAAAGATTGAATAGAAATTAATTGACAATACACGTCAATTATTCTAATTCCTTTTTTCAATTGTTTACTTTTAGCTTTCTAAATTCAGAATCTACTATGAGCCAGGCCGGAAAGATCGAACAGCAAAAAATTCTTCGCGTTTTCAAATTGATCAATTTACTGCAAAGTAATATTGGGAAGCCTGTTCATAGACTTGCCGAACTTCTGGAGACGGATGAGCGCACGATCTATCGCTATTTCAAACTACTCGAAGCACTAGGCTTTGAAGTGGTGAAGGAATTCAGCAAGTATAAGATTCAACAACGTCCCGGAATGGATCAGACGCTGAATTACGGGACTTTTTCCCAGGAGGAAAGCCAGTGGCTTCGGTCTATGATAGAAAGTCAGGGTAAAGGGAATCTACTTCATGATTCAATTCTCAAAAAACTCGCTGTACGCTCAGAAGTGAAGCAGGTAACGGAGCAACTTTTTAAAGCGAACCTTGGGAGATTGGTAGATGAGATAGGTCAGAGTATTCAGAAAAAAAAGCAAGTTTGGCTGAAAGACTATTATTCCTTGAGTTCCGATACCACGAGTGATCGCTTGGTGGAGCCGGTAGCTTTTTCATCCAATTACGAGACTATACATGCCTTTGAACCTGCCAGTAAAAGCATGAAGGTTTTCAAAATAGAGCGGATTGGTGAAGTGGTTTTGAGTCAGGAGGCTTGGAAATATGAAACTAAGCATCAATTACCAGGTACTCAATTGTTCGGATTCACAGGGAAAAATCTCTTTTTAGTAAAGTTGAAGCTGAGCAAAAAAGCCTATCAATTGATGATGGAGGAGCATCCCAATGCACGTCCATTTATGTCTATCAAAAATAGAAATCAATATTATTTCAATGGAGAAGTGCCACAGCTTCCTGGATTGGGCAGGTTTATTTTAGGCTTGCCAGGTGAGATAAAAGTAGAAGAAGGAGAGGAGCTAAAAGAGTATTTGAGTGAGCAGTTATCCAAAATGCTGTTGTAAGAAATAGAGTTTTTATATGGGTGTGATTGGGGGTTAATTCTAATATTTTTTTATGAATATCTTTAATTGCACACCTAGCCAAATAGTATTATGAGTATTTCCCCTCGACTTTGCTCGGGGACCGAATTAAAGTCGGAATTAGGAGTGAAAAACGGTGGCGGAGCGACGTCGAGGCCTGTTGACAGCTACTTGTAAAATATTGAATTCACATACCAAATATCACCAATCTCCAAAACTGAAAAATGGCTTAGAAATTAATCTAAGCCATTTGTTTAATCAGATCTGCCTGCTAATTGATGGTATTCACCTTGCTCTTCTATTCACAAGCATATTTCCAAAAACAATCAAAACTATCATACCAACTATAGTCACCAAAACCCATGTATTACTTAGCGATGGCCTATCTAACCAAAATCCAACAAAGTATCCTGTAATAGATATCAGCCCCATAGCTCCAAATACAATAGCGGCAAACGTGGGCAGCCCGTTGGTTTCAGCATTTTCTTTTTCTCTATTGGATAAACTATTGTAACCCGCTAAGAGTCCAGGGAAAAATTTGATCAGAATTCCTAATACTATAAAAAGCGAACCTATGTAAATACTTTCCATGATTGATAAATTTGATAGTTAAAAACAACTATGGAATATAGCAATTACAAGGAAGATTGACAATATGAATTAGTTTTGATTTGTTATAAATGCCGAAAGCATGGCTATACCTTGGTCCGTGAAAGTGAAAATTAGTGAAGTGAAATGATTTAGATTGTTTAACCGGTCACAATTTGTGACTAGTTCAGATTATTCTTTTTCGGTAAGCTGAAATACAATAATTTTCGGACAAGCCGGTTACACCCCTTCGGGGCTTAATTTTTCTAAGGTTTTTAGCTTCCCCCGGCTTTGCCGAGGGTTATGAATTGTTTCAATCCTTCGGATTTTTTCAGAGGAAATGAATAGTAATTTCCAATAATTAAGTTATCAAAAATTGTATTCTGGTGTTATTGAAGATATACATATAAATAGATTACATACTGTCAGTCTCCAAAACTGAAAAAGGGCTTAGAAATTAATCTAAGTCCTTTTCTTATGTCTAAAGTCTTAAGTCTAAAATCTAACGTCTCATTTCAGACTCTTAGTCATCTTATCCACTTTCTTGCTCAAGTTCAGAATCGCTTTAGCATAGCGGGTATCCCATTCTTCCAGACGTTTAGTCGACTCGGTTTCTACCTCATATTTGATGCCTGGCAATATCCAAGAAGCATAGCCGGAGAATGGGTCAGTGCTTACATAAAGTGATCTATACCAGCTTCCGAAATACATTCCTTTAGGATCGATCCAGCTTTTCTCCAGTGAAATCAATCCCTTGTTCAATGCATGGATTTCTTTATCAGAAAACTCACCTGAAGACAATGCTGCATTCATGGATGATTCGTAGGCTTCAGAGCTAGCTTTTAATTTTACTATAGCTGCGTCGACTTTATCAAAGGAAGTAAATGAAGAATCCATTTCTTTCACTGATGTGATAGCATTGTCGAAATGTAATCTCAAATCCTGAGCGTATCTAGGCACATCGTAAGGGATGATTGTGGCATTTGCCATCCTTAGTGCAAGGATACCTATCACAGAAGCCACTGTTCCCCCCATTTTGAAGGTTGGATCTACAAACTTGCTGTAATAATGAAAATTGTCATAGTTGGAATGGTAGGCAGAAGTTCCACCAGAACCTCCACTCAAACTTGGCACTCCAGCGTACATATAGAAAGCTATATGATCTGATCCTCCACCTAGATTTCCGATTCTAGGTTCTTCACTTTTCCCCGCCCAAACTTGGTAGACTGATTTTGCAGAATCTGGATAAGCCACTTCCTTGGAAGCTTCAATGATTAGATTTTTCAGCGTAGGAGCAGCCGAAACACCAAAGTTTCTTCCTGACACCGCACTATCAAAATTCATGTAAACCACAGCTTTGGCTCCCAATTCATCTTTAAATTGCTCTACCCATTCTGTAGAACCGATCACACCTTGCTCTTCCGCATCCCAGTGCCCGATCAAAATTGATCTTTTAGGTCCCTCTCCATTTTTTACCAATTCTCCTATAGCTTCAGCTAAGATCAGCATCATCGCTGTGCCGGAATTGGGATCAGTAGCGCCAAAACTCCAGGCATCGTAATGACTTCCCAAAATGATCCATTCGTCAGGATATTCACTTCCTACAAACTTGCCCACCACGTTATTTGCTCTGATATAATCTACTGGCTGCTCTACTTTCACTCTAACTTTCAGATCTGCTCCGCCAGTAATTTTATAGTCAAATGGCAATCCTCCTTGCCATCCTTCAGGTACTGAAGAGCCTTTCATTCTGCTTAAAATCTCTTTGGCAGCACCATATCCAATTGGGGAAACTGGTATAGTATGGAATGCTACATCTTTTGGATCCAAGCGCTTCACCTGCTTATCTCCGTCCAATGGAAGTGCCGGCTCGAATGGTGTCAATGGATCTCCAGTGTAATCCAAAGTCAATAAAGAACCCCGTTGGATGGTGGTTTCATTATAAAATGGCCCGTCTGGATACACGTCTCCTTTACCAGATCCAGAATCTTTTGGATCGGTATAAATGATCAAGGCCGCTGCTCCGTATTGCTCAGCGAATTTTGCTTTGTATCCTCGGAAATTTCCGCCGTATCGCGCTATGACAACTTTTCCTTTCAGATCAACTCCCATTTCAGCTAATTTCTCGAAGTCAGCCTTTACTCCATAATTTGCATAAACTACTTCTGCGGTGACATCTCCTGAACCTGAGTAGGCATTAAAGCCTTTATGAAGTCTTGGATCTGTAGAAAAAGGGTCTCCTTCTATAGGCCCTTCCTGCTGTGACAAAGTCATTTTATCGGGCGTAATAATCTCCAAGAGAGATTCACCAGGTTTATTTGGTAAATAGACATCATAGGGGTAGGAGGTCACATCCATGCCCGCATCCTTCATCACCTTCGTCATGTAAGCTGCTACAGCTTCATTTTCCGGTGTTCCGGCGATGTGTGGAGCTTTGGTGAGTTCCTTCAGGTGAACCTTAAACTGCTCGTAATTCACAGCTTTCAAGTAATCCTTCTCAATGGACTCTTCTTTTGTCTTATCCTTGGGGTAAAAGCCAGTGACTTGTTGTGCATTTGCAGAAAGACTAAAGCCTAGTGCGATAGCGATTCCGAAAAATGTTTTGTTTATGGACATGGTTAGTTATTGGTTAAAAGCTCTGAAACTGATAAAATATGCTCGGAAGGAACATTGACAATTCTCTTTGTTCTCAGGTATCTGCCAAGCTCATACTCGTCATAATTAGGGTTTTCCGGGTCAAAGCTTGAGATTCTTACCAAGCCACGAGAATGAATGAATTCTCCATTTCCTATCCACATACCCACGTGGACTACCCGTTCTTTTTTCTCAGGAGTTTCTTTTACTCCAAAGAAAAGTAGATCACCTACCTGAAGTTTATCCCAGTTTTTATCTGTATCGACTAGATCACCTTCGTTTATTTGCTGCGAAGCATCGCGGGGAATTATCTGTCCGTTGAGGTAAAAGATGGTCTTGGTAAAACCACTACAGTCTACACCTTTGATGGATGTGCCTCCCCATAGATAAGGAGTTCCCATCATTTGCTTGGCAGTAGTGATAAGAGCCTCCGGAGTAGTATTTCTGGATGCAATCCAGCTTTCCCAATCTTGCGCATCGCTGGAAGAAATCCATCCTTGGCGACCATCTGGTAGATTGACTTTCAGCTGATCTTTGCTTTCTTCTGCAATTGTCATTATATCTCCGGCAACGAGATCAGACACCATTTCAGATTTGTCAGTGCTTTTCCAGACATACCCAGTGAGTGCTGTAATCACAACTTTTGGCTCCCGGAACCAATGTTCCAATTCCGCCTCTGTCATCAAATGTATGCCTGCTCTATCTACCCATGACAGATATCCATCTGGCGTTTGTACTAGGAACCATCCATCATCTTCTTTCAAAACATTTAATGGAGTTCCCATCAAAGCCTGAGTGGCTAGTTCTGCTGAATGCTTTGGCTCGCTACGGATATTGGCTACTGAGATAGTGACCAAAGCTTTGGTTTTTTCTCCCAGTTCAGCATCTGGTAAGCGTAGCACTGCATCTGTGAAATTGATTTGTTGAGAGTTGAGCTCTTCGATTAATTCTTTCAAAGCCTCAGGTTGATTTGTTTCTCCCTTCAGAGAGTCATTTTCAAACCTCAAGTCCCAAAGTGCCACGCGTTTGTCAGGGGCGACTTCAGCTCTTTTTGCTTCGATGAGCGTACTTACTTCCTCCTTATTATCCTTGCTTTCGCAGGAAAATAGGACAGTAACTAGGGATACTAAAATTGGGATATATATTCTTTGCATAACTGGGGCAAAATAAATGAAAACCATAAGAAATCGAGCATGACAATGAACATCTCTAAGATGATTATTCTCCGTGCGGGATACTATGTGGCCTTTCAAAAAAAAACAATAACCACAAGAACCGTCCAAAATCTGAACTCTCCTTGTGGTTAAAATTAACTTAAATCAGATGACTAATTTATTTTCAATCCAGGAGAACGATCAAGGAACTCTTGGTAAAGTCTGATTTGACGGTTAGAAAGTGGCATTCTATAACCATCGATGAACACATGCATGATGTTAGTCCTTGTTTCGAAAGGATCTCCATCAGCAACGATCAAGTTGGCTACTTTACCAGCCTCTACTGATCCGTACTTGTCAGCCACACCGAAAATCTCAGCAGTATTGATTGTAACAGCCTTCCAAGCTTCTTCTTTGCCCATGCCATAGGCAGCTGCGAATGCCGCAAAGAATGGAAGGTTTCTTACGTTCTCTTGGCCGTCAGTTCTGATAGCTACTTTCACTCCAGCTTTAGCCATTTTACCTGCATTAGCATAAGGAGTATCATAACGATCTGAATCACGAGTTGGAAGTGCCTGAATAGGGCCAGTTACCACTGGGATGCCAGCTTTAGCGATTTCATCAGCTACTCTCCAGCCTTCGGATACTCCGGAAAAGATTACCTTGGCATCTTTACCTTCTACCCATTTGATCGCTGCTTGGATATCTGAAGCAGCATTCACTTCGATCAAAAGTGGAAGTTCACCAGTTGTAGCTTTTGCAAGCTGGGCCATCTCAGGATAGTATTCCAGTTCAGCACCATTTGCAGACATAGCCGCGTAGCTTACAGCATTGTCCCAAAGTTCGTTTGCTTCTTTTAGAGCTTTTTCATTTGCTTTTTTGATGTCATCATCAGATCTACGGTCAAATCTGCCACGACGCCCAGAACTTGGGAAGCTCATCACAATAGCTTTGAAACCTGCATACATTTGATCCGGAGTGTAGCCATTTAGATTGATCAATGCAGCTGTGCCTGGGAATAAGCCTCCCGAAGGAACAGCTAGCACAGTAGTTACACCAGAAACTCTGGTCACAGGAATTGCAACTGAATTAGGGTTTACGGTGGTCAAAGCCTGCATATTAGGAGTGAAATTTCCTATTTCTACATAATCGACTGTTTCAGCCACTGAGTTGATTTCTACAAGGCCCAGTTTAGTGCCTCCGTCAATCATTCCTGGATAGATAAATTTGCCAGTACAGTCTATTACTTCTGCTCCATCGGCAGAGATATTTGCACCAACTTCCTTGATTTTTCCATCTTCCACCAATACAGAGGTGTTTGTTAATACACCTTTAGTAATGGTGACAACTGTAGCATTCTTAAGTAAAAATTTACCCGCTCTTGGTTTGATCACTTCCCCGTCAATCTGTGCCATCGCCATCATAGGCAATAAGGCAAGGAGGAAGGCGAAAAAGATTTTATTTAGTCTTTGCATGTCTTCTTTAATTACGGGTGATTAATGATTTAAATTGAATAGTGCCTCTGTAGTCTCGAATAGACTCTCAGTATCCTGCATACATCTGCTATCGTGACCTTCAAAGATCATGATAGGTTCTACCATCTCTGTAGCACTCACTTTCAATCGCTGATCATTCGCATCTTCCTTGATATCGAAATATTTCACCCCATCTACAAAGGTCATTTGGGGAATAGTATAAGAGGATAAAGGATGACCTTCGAAAATCACCAAATCAGCTTGCTTACCTTCCTCAATTGAGCCCACCTTATCCGCGATTCCCAATTGCTTGGCTGGATTAATAGTAATCATTGACAATGCCTGATCGTCAGTCATTCCACCATAGCGCTGAGTTTTTGCAGCTTCATGGTAGAGGTGACGGATCAACTCAGCATCATCGGAATTGATAGAAGTGATAGCGCCATTTGCTGTTAGGATAGCAGCATTGTAAGCAGTGGAATAATATACTTCCATCTTATATGCCCACCAGTCAGCAAATACTGAAGCCCCCATGGTGTATTCCGCGATTTCCGGAGCCACTTTGAAACCTTCGTTTGTGTGCTGGAAAACTAGTTTGGTGATACCAAAGTCTCTGGCAACATTGATCAGCATGTAGATCTCATCTGCACGGTACGAGTGACAGTGAATGATGATCTTTCCATCTATAATGTCTGAAAGGACCTGAAGTCTTTCATTGTGAACAGGAGGAAGAGCTGTACTGTTTTTCTGAGATGCAGCTGCATTGTATTCGCTCCAAGCTTTCTTGTATTGAATAGCTTCATTGAAACCATTTCTAAGAACTGCCTCAACACCCATTCTCGTACGCGGTTGGATACCATTTCCTCTTCCGTGAACTCTCGTTGGGTTTTCACCCAAAGCGAATTTGATTGTACGGGGAGCATCTTGCATAATGATGTCTGCAGGATCAGTAGATCCCCATCTATGTTTCAGCGTAGCGTTTTGCCCTCCAATCACATTGGCAGATCCGTGCATAGCATGTGAGATAGTAACTCCACCAGCTAATGCACGATATATACCAACTTCATATGGATTCACCATATCCTTCATTCTCACTTCAGCCACGATAGGGGAAGTGGCTTCATTTACCACATCCAAACCTAGGTGAGAGTGAGCATCTATGATTCCTGGCATTACATACTTACCAGTAGCGTCTATAGTCTGTACTCCTGATGGAGCACTTAGATTTTGGCCGACTTTCTTGATGATACCATCTTGAACAAGAACATCTGAATTCTCCAACGTTCCCTTTGTAACTGTAAGAACGGTAGCGTTCTTTATTAATACACTGCCTTTTTTCACTTGGGCTGAGGCAAACTGAATACTCAGACCCAACAGAACGGCAAGAAAATAATTTACTTTTTTCATGTGTTTGCAATTAGATTTTAAGGCCACATGGAATCTCACATAGCTTATAATCATCCTCCTTTTTGTCGCGTGTGTCATGTTCAATTTCATGTCTTTACTTGTTAGCGATTAGAGTTGGATTGAGTGTGCCTTCGAATGGAAATGATCCAAATTCGCCAACAGTCATAGAGGCTTCATAGCTTCCTTCGCTAACTTCACCTTTTACGTCTACCGTGATGACCATTTCATTTGCTGAAATATTGAATGAAAATGATAAGGTGCTTCCATCCAACACTACATTTTTGATAGGAGAGGATGCCTTACCAGAACCTGATGGGTCATCGTAAGTGATAGATCCTGTATAGTTTGAGCCATCTTTTTGAATAGATAGTACTCCAGAACCTGAGCCTGCAGGGCTTTCAGAAGTGTAATCCCAGTTTCCTTCAATTTTCACTGCTCCTTTTCCTTCACCGTCTTTTGGAGCTTTCTTTTTCGCTTTTGTCTCATAATCGAAGACGAATCCATCTACTACTACATGCTTGATCTGTGAGTCTTCTGCGAAAATAGAATCAGTACTCATAATCAAGTTTGCTATTTTACCTTTCTCAATTGATCCGGCAACTTTATTGATTCCCAAAATTGCTGCTGCATTAGTAGTCAAGGCTGCAAGGGCCGCTTTTTCTGAAAGACCATTTGCTATCATTGTTCTCATAGCTTTCATGATATCTCCTGATTTCACTCCTGAAGTAGTGAATGCGAAAGGAATTCCGGCAGCTTCCAATTTACCCGCTTGTGCAAGTGCATTGTCATAGGCTTTTTTAACGCGTGCATTAAGCTCCTTTACTTCATCCTTGGCATCTTCTTTTTGTGCTTTGATTGCCTTATCATCCGGAATTTCCAGTTTGACCAATACTCCAGCTCCTGAAGCTTTGATCACATCCAAAACTTCTTCGTATTCTTCCAGACCAGTCAAAACTAGTTTGAATCCTTTTTCTTTTTGAAGGCTAATGGCTCTTCGGATTTCCAACTCTGATGATGCGGAAAAGAGTACAGGAATCTTACCTGCTACTACTTCTTCCATAGCAGAATAAGTAGGTGTGATCTCTGGGCGCTTTAGGCCAGCTACTGTAGTGTATTTTTGCGATCTCTGGGAAGTCAGCTTAGTATTGTCATATACCTCTCTGAATTTTGCCATAACGCCTACTGCAGTGCCTGGATACATTCCTCTAGAAGCTCTGAAACTAGCCGCCAAGCCAGAGTTATCTACCAATAAATTGGTGGAGTTCTCAGAACCTAACAGCACAATAGCTGCTTTGCCCGCAATCATACCGCCATCAGGCATAATCTGAACTATCGTAAATCCAACCTTTCTTAGATCGTCAACTTTGCTGTCTTTGAGAGAAAACTGATCGGTGGCTGATCTCCAAGGGGTAATTCCTGCGATTTCATCAGGAGGATTTGAAGAAACAAAGTTTTCTGGCTTTTCAGGATCCTTTGGTTTGGTGATTCCTACATCACCGGCACCATCAATAAAGCCAGGGTATATAAATAAGGAGTCACCAGCAATTAGTTTCGCTTCTTTAGGAAGTGTGAGGTTTGTTCCTACTCCTTGTATTAATCCGTTCTTAATGAGGACGGTAGCTTTGACCCCGGCTTGGCCAGGAGCTGTGAAAACAGTTGCATTTGTGATTGCATAGGTATCAGTGATTCGTTTCTTTCCAGATGGGTCGCTTTGCGCATAAGCCAAGGTGGAAGAAAGCCATCCTGCAACCAGCAAACAAAACACACCTGCATGCAGTAGATTTTTTTTCATAAGGTTGAAATGGTTTTAAATAATGTGGATGATTTAACACTGAAAAATGCCCATATGGACTTCAATAAATATTCAATCTCCTCATCGTATTTGGTTTATATTTTGATAAGCAAGCTAATAAAAGGGTTTTCTTTATCCATTTAGATTTTTTTTTTGCGACTCATTATTTGACCAATGGCAAGATGTTGAGTTTGAAATACTGTTTTGTCAACACAAAAACTCTTCTTTTTAATATGATTTTATTTGATTGGTATTAGGGGTATGTAATTAGCTTATAGATACTATCTTTGAGCCAAGTGTCACCCGACGAATAATGAAAAAAATCCTAATCATCGAAGATGATTTGCTTATCTCTAGTCTAGTTCAATTCCGTCTAAAGAAGGATGGATATGATACTGTATTAGTAAAAGATGGTAATGCAGGTATAATAGCTATCGATACAGAAACGCTTGACCTGATAATCACAGATGTGATGATTCCATTCAAAAATGGAATCGAAATCATTCACCATGCCAGAAAGACAAAACCTGAAGTTCCTATTATAGTCCTAAGTTCATTGGGAGAGGAAGAAAAAATAGTTTTGGAAGCATTCAATTTAGGGGTATCAGATTTTATCCCTAAGCCATTCAATCCAAATGAATTAGCAATTCGTGTAAAGCGTATTCTTAAGTCTTAAATTCATGAAAGTTAAAAACGCAGTTGCACTTGTGTCCTTGCTGTTTTTGATTATCAAAACAGATATTGTTTTGGGGCAGGATGAACCTGTCTTTGCTGATTCTGTTTCATTTGCCAATTTTTTAAAGAGTCAAGGTAAAATTCCAGGGTTGCAATTCCGCTTAGTGGATTCTTCTAAAGTTTATATCTTGGATAGTGCCCTCAACAGATCTCTTCAATCGGGTATAGTTCGCGATTTTGCAACTGCCCTTAGGCTGAAGGATAGTGTTTTACGATCGTATGAATACGATTTGGAAATACAATATTTGATCTATAGTGATCCGAATACATTCAAAGCTACTCAAGAGTACGTTTCAAACCTTCTTAGAAATGGCGATATAGAGCCTACTGTTGCAGGGGATTCTAATGGTAAGGATTTAATCTCCCTTGCTTCTAGAAATAAGTATTCTCCTTTTCTTAAAGGCACCTATGCCTATTTTAGTGAGATTAAAATTTTTGCAGTTAGCCTTGTCATTTTACTTTTCTTCATTTTCGCATTCAGCATGATCCTCTTTATGTTGATATTTAAAGCAAGAAGAAATCAGAAGGAAAAATTACTGGTATTATACGATGAGCAAATTGTAGCACCACTTTCTGAAATATTGTTTGAAAAAACGCTAGAAGAATTAGAATCCCTAAGTGATGAGGAGCTAAACGGCTATTTCCCTGCCAAGCAACTTAAAAAGCCTTTCTATGTTCAAGTGCTCGTTGAGAGAATACTTGCGTTGAACAAAACGATGAAAGGTGATTTTAAGCTTATGCTTAAAGCTCTTTACAAAAGGTTGGATCTTGACAAGTCTTCCCTCAAAAAGCTTAAAAGTTCCAAATGGGATACGGTAGTCACCGGATTAGTTGAGGTCAATGAAATGGATTTGACGGAAGCTATATATGCGGTAAAGCAGCATATCAATTCTCCTAATTTCTATGTGCGCTCTCAAGCTGTAGCTACGATTCTGACACTTTCAGACAGTGTGGATCTATCTTTTCTGCGTGATCAGACTTTTCCACTTTCCCGTTGGCAGCAGATGAATTATTTGAGGATCATCAAGTTTCTTCATACTACGCGTGAACTTCATATTGAAATGCTCTTTGACTCTAGAAATCAAAGTATCAGGCTATTTGGATATAAACTTGTCCGGGTGATTGGTCGGGTAGATCTCTTGGAAACCTTGGAGGAGAAGTCAGGTTCTGTTACCGAAGAGGAGAAAATTGAGATTATCAAAACATTCGAATATTTGGGGGTTCCGGCACATACTGAATTGATCAATGGTAGTTTGAAGTCTGAAAACATAGCATTAGTATCAGTAGCAGCCAAGGCTGCAGGAGCAATAGGTGATGCTACTTCTGCCAAGATTATTTGTGAATTATTAAATAAAGCACCTGAGTTTAGGCTAAAAATGGTCTTGTTGAATAGCTTGCAGAATCTCGATGCAGCGGTTTATAATCAGTTTATTAATGAAAGTGAGAATCCGGAGGTAATGAGAATTAGTATGCACTTATCAGACTCCTTACTACAAGATGTATAGTTTTTTATTTTATCTTATTTTAGAAATTCTAGGATTTATTTTTCTTGTCCTCAGCTTTTCTGTGATCGTGCTTTATATGCTGATTATGATTCTCAGCGCAATGGAAATGCGTGATCATCGTAGAAAGAATAGGTTTGCAGACTATCAGGATATCATTACTTCACCCTTAGCTCCAGGGGTTTCTATTTTGGCACCAGCCTATAATGAAGGTGAATCCATCGTGCAAAATGTTAAAAGCTTACTTTCTCTTCATTATGGAAAGTTTGAAGTGATTGTGATTAACGATGGGTCAAAAGATGAAACGCTTACTAAACTCATCAATGCCTTCGAATTGCAGCTAACTGATTTTGCATACCATGAGGAAATTGAAGCAAAACCAGTCAGAGGGATTTACAAATCAAAAAATCGCTCCTATAATCGATTGGTTGTGATTGACAAAGAAAACGGAGGAAAGGCGGATGCACTGAATGCTGGTATCAATGTTTCTAGCAAGGAGATATTGGCCTGTATAGATGTGGATTGCATTCTTTCTCATGAGTCTATCACCCGTATGGTAAGGCCATTTATGGAGGAGACCAATCGTAAAGTCATTGCCGTAGGTGGAGTGATTGGTATTGCCAACAATTGTGATGTGGTGGATGGTACGGTGACTAATTACCGAGTTCCTACCACACTTTTAGGTAAATTCCAGGTCATCGAATATTGTAGAGCCTTTTTGATGGGAAGAATGGCTTGGACTAGAATTAATGGATTGATGTTAATCTCTGGGGCATTTGGTTTTTTCAAGCGCGACCTTGTAGTGGAAGTAGGAGGCTATTTCCCAAAGACTGTAGGCGAGGACATGGAGCTGGTGGTGCGTATGCGTCGCCATATGGAAGAGAGAAATATTCCTTATAGAGTATCTTTTGTACCTGATCCACTTTGCTGGACAGAGGTGCCTGAGAGTGAGGAAATTTTATCTAGACAGAGAAATCGCTGGATACGTGGTACTATAGAAACACTTCAACTTCATAAAGTGACGGCCCTCAACCCGAACTATGGTGTAATGGGATTAGTGTCGTATCCCTATTGGAGTGTGTTTGAAAAAATGGCGCCAGTTCTAGAGCTGTTGGGTGTACTGTATACCATCACTCTAATAATTATTGGTGATTTCTCAGCTTTCTATTTTATAGCTTTATTCATCGTTTTGTACTTATTGTCGATCCTGGTATCCTCATTTAGTATCCTCTATGAGCAGGTTTCATACAATAATTACAAAGATAAAAAAGACCTTAATAAGCTTATCGTAACTGCCTTTTTGGAGCCACTAGTAATTCATCCAAAGATTGTACTCTGGGGTCTCAAAGGCCACTGGGACTTTATCAAAGGCAAAGGAGGATGGGGGCATATGATCCGGACTGGCTTTAAGAAATCAGAAGACAAAAAGAACATTGAGCCTAATACATTGAATTCTTGATTATGAAAAAAGTAGCTTTTCTTCTTATGTGTTCTCTGGCTTTTTCAATGGGAATCAAGGCGCAGGACTCGTTTGATCCAGATGTTTTGCTGGTAGATGCCAGAACTTTGATTTTGGATGGGAAATACTATGAAGGTAGGAAGATCGCTTTTCGTGCCTTGTCCAAATACCCGGATTATGCTGATATCTTAATTTTAGTAGGCAGAAGTTATGCTTGGGAAGGTAAAAATGATTCAGCTTCTATTTACTTGGAGCGGGCGATAATAGCTGCTCCTACCTATGAAGATGCCTATTCTGCCTTTTTGGATAATTTATCCTGGGATGAGCAATATGATCGAGCAGAGGAAGTTTTGGCCAAGGCTAAGGAGAATTTAGGACAGCCGCTTCCTAATAACCTTCGTTATAAAGAATCTCGATTATTTTATTTCAAAGAAGAGTATGAAGAGGCTTTTGAGATAGCAGAAGATCTTTTTGAAAAAAATTACAAGAATGATAATCTGCTTAGCTACATGCAAACCTTGCAGAGGTTGAGAAGAAATAATGCAGTGGGAGTGACATACGATTATGATACTTTTGCTGGGGACATTTCACCTTGGAATACTTTCTCTTTTTATGGAAGAACCCGAACAGATATTACCGGAACACTTATAGGCAGGGTGACTCAATCTTCTCGTTTTGATGATAATGGGACCTTGTTTGAGCTAGATGCCTATCCATCTCTGGGAGAAAAAATGTACGCATATGTGAATGTGGGTGGATCATCGGCAAGTTTTTTTCCTCAATTCCGTTTTGGAGCATCGCTTTATTATAATTTACCTAAAGCATGGGAAATAGATGGTGGGTTTAGGTACCTGAAATTCTCTGATCCAACTACTATTTACACTGCTTCAGTAGGTAAGTATATAGGCAACTGGTGGTTTAATCTTCGAGGTAACTTAATTCCTGGGACAGGTAATAGTTTGGGGACTTCTGCCAATTTGCAGGCAAGATATTACTTCAAAACAGGAGAGGATTTCTTCTCAGTACAGTTGAGTTCGGGAGTATCTCCTGATGAGGAAACCCGTGACCCTACACAACTTCTGAATTCCTACAGAGCGAGAGTTGGTTATCAGCAATTGGTGCTTCCTCGTTTTATGATTTATGGTTATACTGGCTATAGCCGTGATGAACTTGGTCCGGATAGGTTTAGAAATAACTTGAACTTTTCAATGGGTGTTGAATATAGATTTTGATGAAAAGAATTTTTACAGAAGAATTTAAGCTACTTATTAGTCGGGTTTTTCCCTTCGTCTTTATTTTGGTCCTTATTCCATTGATCAGTTATCTGCTATGGATGGTGTTTCCTGCCAAAGAGATTGAGATTGTGGTGATAGACAAGACCGTACCTACTGATACTTATCAAGAACACCAAACACTCTTTTGGGCTTTTGAGCACATGAAGATTCAGAATAAGGAAGGGCAGTATTATAAAAAAGACAAGGACTACTTTGGTTTTTTCCCAAATGATTCCCCTTCATTCGGAACCCCTAGGGACTTGAGGGAATTGACTGAAAGCGAAATAAAAGAAAAGGCTTCAGGTCTTGATGTTTTATACTTTGCTGATACCTATGGTGTTTTTGAAGATGATTTTGAGGAAGCTGAATTCGATGAAATATCCAAGAAAATTTACGGAGGCTTAAATCGCGGGGATATAAGTTTATTACGTGAAGCAGCAGCGCAGCATAAAACAATCATAGCGGAATTCAATACCATGGCTTCTCCTACTCCTGTAGGAATAAGAACAGAGTTTGAGAATATCATGGGCCTTAAATGGACTGGCTGGATAGCTCGGTATTTTGATGAGATGGATACTACTATTAATACTGATATACCAAAATGGTTTATTTCACAATACATAGATCAGCATCAGAATACCTGGGTGCCATCTGGCCCTGGTATTGTGTTTGTGCATGAAGATGGTACCGTAGAAGCTTTTTCCAATGATGTGGAGTACTTAGGTAGAACTCCCAAAATCCGCACGCAAAGGATCAATCAACATGGATTTAATCTACCTGAGATTGTTCCATATCCTGATTGGTTTGATATAGTACTTATTGAGCGAGATTATCAAGTGATTTCCTACTACGATATTGATCCAACTGATATAGGCAAAGAAAAGCTTAGAAGCATGGGGTTACCTCGTTTCTTTCCCGCAGCAGTTGTCAAGAATGTAGGAGAAGGTGAATATTATTATTTGGCAGGTGATTTCTCAGATATGCAGAATCCACTGGGATCTCCCCACTTTAAAGGATTACCTATGCTGTGGAGAGGCTTGCATACTGTTTCAGATTTTACTGATAGAGAGAGTTTTTATTGGAATTATTTTTATCCATTGCTTTCTCAGATTATGGATAAAACCTACAAGGAAAAACTTAAAGATTAATACTATTCAATTGGCAGCAACTTACGTGTCTGCATAGTGTAATTATTTTTGTTTTTGTAGTCTTCAAATTCACCAGTCAATTTATTCTTGACATTTTGATCATCGATCGGATCTATATTTAGTCCATCAGTGATTATATATAACTGATCATCAGAGATGAAGTATTCTCCATTAAGGTATTCCATCAGCTGATTTTTATTCCGCATCAGGGGCATAGCAATGTTTGATTGAAACACACGAGAAGTATCCAATACCTGTCCCATCCAAATTGTTTGCTCAGGTAGTTCAACACCAACCTGCGCATGTAGAAAGGCAAGCAGGGATGGCGTAACCTCAAAATGACTGCTCATTCCTTTAAAGTATTCAGGTCTATTAATAAGCGGTGAATAAATAATTAGAGGAACATGGAATCGGTCCAATCTGGAAGCCATAGGAACTTCAGGAAGCCGGTGATCACCTGTGATTACAAAGATTGTATTTGCAAATTCAGGCTTCTTACTATAGGATGTGATAAAGTCCTTTATCGCATCATCAGCATAGAGAATAGTCATGTAAATATCCTGATATTCCCGATATTCAGTCTTTTTGGCATCGGATAGATTCAGGTAGTTTTCCAGATGATCTTCAAACTTTTTCGAATAGAAATCCCTTTCCGGAACCAAATAAGGATCGTGAGAGGTAATGGTTTGGAATATTCCAACTTGTGGTTTTCCTATATTTCGTGGGAAAATGGCTAATCCATTACTGAATATCTCTTTGTCACCATAACCCCAGGTAAAGCCATTGGCAGGGGGCATTTTCTGATATTGTGGAGCAAAATCGTCAATATCTATAAGCTGAGTTACCCCAGCATTTTCCAGAAACTCCTTTTGATTGTCAAAGCTGACATCACTACCAATAAAGAAGCTGGATTCGTAGCCGTTTTTCTTTAGAACACTTAGCAACGTTTCATGATTAGGAAAATCTTCATACAACTCTTGAAATCCTCTTTCTCCAAAGGGAAGCCCTGCCATGAGTCCAGGCAGCACCCCAAAGGTTCTACCAGTGGAAGAAATGGCATTGGTCCATACCAAGCTATGAGACTCGAGTGAATCAAGGAAAGGAGTAAAGCTCCCGAGATAGGCATCCTTGCCAGAATAGGCTTTCCCCATACTTTCTACCAGAATGAAAACTATATCTGGAGCAGTGGTGAGACTGTCGAAATATGGACTTAGTACATCTGGGTATTCTGCTTTGTGCAGAAAAGGATAGGTTGGGTCTGTAAATTCCTTTTTTACAAACAAGGCTTCATTGAGAGACCTGAGGTAGAAATCAAAGTAATATTCTTTGGTGTACATGAAGTAATCAAATGCCTCCTGTGAGAGGTACTTAGATTTATTCATCTGAATATTTGTCTTTGTCTCGTCTAATTTATTCGTATCAGTAATGGGGAGAAAGTAGAAAAAAATCAAAAAACAGTATGTAGCAAGGGTTAAAGCCATAGTTACTTTGCTACTGATTTTTAGGTACTTATTAGCCAAGGCTAGTAGGTAGAACATAGCCGCACTCAATAAGACACCACTTCCAACAGTCAAAATATTGAACTGTCCTGAAGATCGAACGGTGAGGATGATGTCATCCACGTTATAGGCAAAAAGATCTTTGCCCAGCGGGACAAATGTCTTATTGAAATAGAATATTAGGGCTGATTGAAGAAAGATTGCAATCACCAGCCAAGTTTGGGTAAACCACTTTGCAAACGTGACTGAAAACAAACTATTCACTACATGAAGTATGAAGAGTAGACCCAGAAAATAGAAAAGCCAACTGAGATCCTCTAAAAGACTGTAACCAATTACCTCTTTTATACTGAGAGGAATTATACGCGATTTGAATATTAAACTTAATTCAATTGCTCTCAACAAAAACATTAAAGTTGAGAAGATCAGCGACATACTCCAGAAATTACTGAGAGTAGTTTTAATTTTTGCTGGTAGGTTGGATCTAATTTCAGCCTTTAGGGCCATATTTACTCGTTAACTTTTTGGGTGAAGTCTGAAAAGATAGGTTAAAATCGGGTATCTTCAACGGGAGAATTAAAATATTATATGAGCAAATCAGATTTGTTGTTGGAGTTATACACCAACTTGAGTACTACTGGAGCTGTAGCTTTCAGTTCTAAAACATTGGTTAAGAAGATGCTTGCCCATGTTGATTTTAAAGACGCCAAATTAATTATTGAATTAGGGGGAGGAGATGGAAGTATTACTAAGGGAATAGTAGATAAATTAAGTCCTGAAACTGAACTTTTGGTTTTTGAGATCAGTAAATCTTTTTGTACTTCAATGGAGAAGTTGTTTCCACAAGATAACGTAAGAATTATCAACGATTCCGCTGAAAACATCGACAAGTATTTGGATGGAAGAAAGGCAGATTATGTTCTTTCTAGCTTACCATTTAGCTTTTTTGCACCAGAAGTAAGGGATCGAATTCTTTCTCAAAGTAAATCTGCACTCACTCAGAGCGGTTCTTTTATTCAGGGCTGTTATTCCTACCTATTGAAGAATTTATTCAAGAAGCACTTTGGGAAAATAAATATCAGCTTCACTTTAAAAAATCTTCCGCCAGCATTTGTGATGGTTTGTCGATAAGTTATTGCTATGGAAGTTCTTAGAACAGCCATTCTAGATATGCTTAGGCGAAAAAAGGCTGAACCTTTTTCTTTATCTGAAGTAGTCCAACAGATGTATCCCGAAGACTGGGAGCAATTCCTCGAAGAATTGAATAAAGTAGCGTTGGAATTGCAGGATGAAGGTCTGCTGAGTATCGCTTACGATAAGCAGCAAAATAGTTCTGATGCGAGTACTTCCAGCACTTTGATTATATCTCCTCCAATCAAACCATAGTAGATCTATTTCAGTTTGTAAATCAACAAGAACTTACAGCTATGGATAAGGAATTGAAATTCCCGACTACTGAAGTAAAAATACCTGAAGGATTGAATTTGATAACCCTTGGGGCTGGATGCTTCTGGTGCATTGAAGCCGTGTTTCAGCGATTGGAAGGAGTAGATAAAGTGGTGTCGGGATATGCTGGAGGCTTCATTGAAAATCCCACGTACAATGCAATTTGTACAGGAACCACTGGTCACGCGGAAGTGATTCAGGCTTATTATAATCCTACTATGATAAGTTTGTCAGACCTTTTGGAAGTTTTTTGGGCTACGCATGATCCTACTACTTTGAATAGACAGGGTGCAGATGTAGGCCCTCATTATCGATCTTCCATATTCTATCATAGTTCTGAGCAGGAGATTCTTGCTAAAAATATGAAGACTCAATTGGATGACTCTAAGGTGTTTGACAGTCCTTTAGTTACAGAGATTACTGCCTTTACTAATTTTTATCCTGCAGAAAATTATCATCAGGATTACTACAACCAGAACGGGGCACAGCCTTATTGCCAGTTTGTGATCAAACCCAAAGTGGACAAGTTGAAGAAATTCTTTTCACAGCGCTTAAAATAGTATTTGCTATTTTTGTCTTGCAAAACCCATTTGCACTTATGATTAGAACCAGAGCACACGAATCCAGAGCCGCGATCGAGCGATTGTACATCACAATGAGGCACCTTTTTACACGAGGTAGCTATAAACCAATGGGAGTTTCAGGTGAAAGCCTGGTAGATGCCTTGCGCGTATTAAGCCCAGAGATTTACGGATTGGTTACTGACCATGAAAAGATAGAATTGGATGGTTTGCTCTATGTAATGGAGCGTCTACCTAGAGGGATAGAAGAATGCCGTTTTGTACGTCTGATCAGTCGTGAAGGCTATGAGACTTCCAAACTGGAAGCCATCATACCTTCTAAGCGTAAGCGGAACTGTTACAGATTGGACGAGCAGATCATGTATGTGGAGATGACACGTGGCCGCTCCGACATTTATGATATTTTGACTCACCTTACTTTTTTATATATAGAGTCAAACAAAATCTACAATAACAGCACAGATCCAAAAGGTAAGATTTCTACCAACTGGTTGATGCTGCAGGAATTTGTACAGAAAGAAGCAGCAGGAGAGGAGTTTGAAAAAGAAGCAGCCAGTGCCTACTTGAGTCATCTGATCGGGAGAACTTACGAAGAGACTATTGAGGCAGTAGATAAATTTGAGAAAAGCAGTAATTCCAATAGTCTGTTTTCCATTGTGTATCACATGGGGAAATTAGCGCAGGAAGAAGCCACAAAGCAGTTGGATCGTGAGATATCTTTTTCCACCACACTTAGAGAGAGAATCGGACATCACGTATATGGAGAAATGTGGGCTAGGAGAATAAAGATTGCGCTGGATGAGCATGATCTACTCAAACGTCCCATTCATATTATCTCTGCTAATCTTCACTCTGTAGTCAATACCATCTACGGAACTCAGTTGCTAGATCTGAAAAGCTACGAAGCTCTGGAAAAAGTGGTGATGGATATTTCTGTCAAAGCAAAAAGTAACAAAGGGGAAGCTATCGATAAGTATGCGGTAAAGCATGGTTTTATCAATTTGCCGGATGAGTCAGGAACAAATATCGGTGCTCAGATTATCGATACGGCACTTTTGGAGAAAGATGAGTTGATACCAGGTGTGAAGTTGCCAAAAGATAAATCCAAGAGACCTGTTTTCGTGGTGATGGATTATGCCTTTGGCGAACAGGCTTACGAATGCTTTGATGAATTGCTCAAGCCTTATGATAAGGACGGTAAGTCAATTCCATTGGATGTGGTATCTACCTCTATCATGGGAAAAGCTGGTATTCTATATGGAGGCAAAGGTGATCTAATGATCCCAAATGCGCACGTGTTCGAAGGAACCGCGGATAATTACCCTTTTAAAAATGAGCTGAAGAAGTCTGACTTTGAGGGTTTTGGATTGGGAGTTTATTCTGGACCTATGATATCTGTTTTGGGTACTTCTCTTCAGAATAAAGACATACTCACCTACTTCATGCAATCATCCTGGAAAGCGGTAGGATTGGAGATGGAAGGAGCGCACTATCAGAAAGCCATACAATCTGCTTCTAAAATCAGAAAATCCATACGCTCCAATGTAAAAGTGCTTTATGCTTACTATGCATCGGATAATCCCTTGGAAACAGGAAGCACCTTGGCTTCTGGTGCTTTGGGAATGGAAGGAGTAAGACCTACTTACTTGATAACCTATAAGATCTTGGAGAAGCTGTTTGGGTAAGTTTCTGAAAGAATAAATACTATTGAAAAATGCCTGAGATGAGAATCTTGGGTATTTTTTTTAACCCTTATCTAGTTCAGATGGATAGTAGGATATTTGTGTGAGACTTATGTTGCCAAATGCCATTTTAACGCTTGTGTTGAATATGATCTATTTCAACCTAGGTGTTTGGAGATTTCCCCGCGTCTAATCATCACTTTTTGGTTGAATGGGAATCCATAACTCTTCTTCTGAATCCGGGTCATCATTCTTGTACTTTTCTCCCATCTCAGCAAAGTGAGGTCTATGGTCAAGTTGGTGGTTTGAACTAGGGAGCCAAGTTCCCAAAATATACTGATACATCGCGGGTGCTTCATTGTCAGTTCCTCTAAAAGGGAAAACTGCATAAAGACCGGAAGGAATAATTAGTTCTTCCATTTGATCTGGAATAGTTTCCAGATCAGTCACTTTTACTGCCGCCCATTTATCGAATTCAGTTGCAGGATTAAATGAATCGAAATAGGATAGGGAATCATATACTTCCACTGAATACAAGTCTTCATCTACTCTAGTATGAATTTCCTTTTTCCTAGGCATAAAAGACTTCCAAAGTGCTTGGGTCTGATTGTTCAAGAAATTCATTCTCACTTTTTTGCCAATGAGTTTTGTTTCTGGAAGGGATTTTATGCTTGGATTCATGCTGTTTTTATTGATTATTAAAGTAGACCACTGTGGTCATGGAGAATAACACAGAGGGCGCAGTGTTTAATCTTTAGTAACTTGTGTAACCTAGCAAATCATCCAAGGGATCAATTTCCACTTCGAATCAAATCATTCTTAAAAACAAAAACTCATTGAAAAGAAAAGGGGGTAGGAGATTTAAACTCGTTTACCAGGTTTATTTTTTCGTGTAATTTTCAACTCTATATTCTTATTCCTACTTCATCCCAAGATCCTTCTCCAGAAAGCTACTTATAGATTCACTAAGCTTCTGGTATCCTTCAGGAGAATAATGTACATCATTTGATCCTACGCCGTAATCCTTATGAATTTTCACAGACTCTTCGTAGATATCATTTACTTGGACTTTGTGTTTTTTCATAATTGCCTTTGCGGCCTCATTGTACTTTTGCACATCATCAGTGAATCTGCCTTCTTCCTCAGGTGGTACATAGGTAGTGGTCACAAAGATCAATTTTGCATCAGTTTTTGCCTTGATAGTAGTTACCAATAAGTCAAGGTTTGCAGCATATTCATCCACAGTGTAAGTCACCTTACCATTTACCTTATCTCGATTTCCGGTGGATTTTGCATCAGGTAGTCTATAGCACAAGTCCCACAGGCCCCAATTGAATTGAACTATATCCCATTCTTTATTACCTAGCCATTTATTGATTTGCTTCAAGCCAGTGCCTGTATGTTGGGCATTGCTAGGATTATGTTTAACCAATGCTTTGCCTTCAAAATGATCCTTGACGAAGGGAGTGTAACCAATCGAGATAGAATCGCCGATAATTAATACCCTGGGTTTCCTCAAGCTAAAAGCGCTTAAGCAAAGTAAAATCAGGAATGCGGAGGATAAGATACTTTTATTCATTCTTGAAGATAATTAGGTTTTTTGGCTTAGGATGGTCCTTTTATATGAACATACCTTACCAGGCAATCCCATAATCATCGCCGTAATCACTACTTCCTCCCCAGAAGCTACCATGCTTCCAATCAAACCAAATTGCATTGATTGGGCCGGAAGTTTTGTTCCATAATTCTATATTGTATCCTTTTTTTGCCAAGTCTTTTCGTATCCAACTTGGTGTGTCTTCTCTTACTACTATGGCGCCAGGTCGTGATTCATGATCACCAAACGAGCTCTGCATTTGATAGGAATTGAAGTTGGCTGCTTCTGTGGCCTCTTGCACATCCATCCCAAATTCAATGATGTTTAGGAAAAGCTGTAAAAGATTCTGATCCTGAGAATCTCCGCCCTGTACTGCAAATGCCAGCAAAGGTTTCCCATCTTTCATCGCTAAGCTTGGGGTGAGGGTTACTCTTGGTCTTTTTCCAGGTTCAGGTAAGTTATAGGGGCTGAGATTTTCATCTAAAACGAAACTTTGCATACGCTGTGACAACCCTACGCCTGTGTTGCCTGCGACGACTGCAGGAATCCAACCACCGCTAGGAGTAACAGAAACTACCCAGCCTTCGGCATCTGCAGTTTCCACTGAAGTTGTTCCGCTTTGGAAGTCACTTATAAACTGCTCATCCAAAGTACTGTTGATTTGCTTAGGAGAAAGTGCCGCAGTAGCCTGTTCCTTTTTTCTGAGTAGATTCAAATGAGGATTGGTTCCACCCTGAAAAGGGTAGGGATCTCCTGCACCTATTTTTGGATCATTCATTTCTTGGATCAGTTTTGCACGCTCCTTAGCATATTCTTTGGAAAGCAATCCTTCCATTGGGGAATCTACAAATGCAGGATCTCCGTAGTAAAAGTCCCGATCTGCAAATGCCAAACTCATCGCCTGATAAACAGTGTGGATGTAATTCACGGAATTGTAACCCATAGATTTAAGATCAAAATTCTCTAAAATATTCAGGGACTGAAGTAAGACAGGACCCTGAGTCCACTCCTGCAATTTGTACACATCAATTCCATTGTAATTAACGTGCAGTGGTTCTTCTATTTTTACTTTCCAATTTGCTAAGTCAGCTTCAGTGAAAAGTCCTCCTTGTTCCCGTGTTCCTCTGACGATTTCCTTAGCAATATCTCCTTTGTAAAACCTATCATAGGCTGCATAAATTGCTTCTTTTCTAGTTTTCCCGGCTGCCAAGGATTCTTTCTCGGTCTCTACCAGTTTGGACAGCATCTGGTAGAGATCTTCCTGTACGAAGATTTCTCCTGCTGAAGGAGCTTCTCTTTTTTCTCCCAGATGTGGGAGGAAAATCTTTGTAGAATAAGGCCATTGTTTAATTCTAGCCTTTTGAGCTTCTATAGCATCTGCAGTTTGAGCTTCTATAGGATAGCCTTGGGCAAGTTCCATGGATGGTTTTAAAATTTGGGCTAAACTCATGGTGCCATATTCTGCAAGCATCGTCATGATTCCGCCCGGTGTACCAGGAGTAGTTGCTGCCAAGGGACCATATTGTGGAGGATAATCCATGCCTTGAGATTTATAAAAATCTACCGTAGCACCAGTTGGAGCATACCCCAACGCATTGATAGCAATCACTTTTTTGGTGTTGGGATTATAGATCAATGCTTGTGTTTCGCCACCCCAGGAAAGCACGTCCCACATCGTAGAACTAGCAGCAATCATAGCGCAGGCAGCATCTACTGCATTGCCACCTTGTTGGAAAATGGCTGCTCCGGCAGTAGCTCCAAGTGGTTTTCCTGTGATAGCTACCCAGTTTTTTCCATGCAAAACGGGTTTGTTATTTGGCGTGGTGCCAGCTCCCAAACCGGGAAGGCCTTGACTGTGTGCCTGTAGCGTGATTAGAGAAAATAGTAGGAGGTAAAATTTATTCATAAGGGTAGGTTTAGTCGATTTATTTCAAATCCATCAATTGATTCAAAATGGGTTTGAAATCAGCGAATTTAGAATTGTAAAAAGTGAATATATTAAATAAGGTATTGGGATCTCGAATTGAGAGTGCATTTGAATTCACATAATCTTTCATTTCCTCTGCATTTTCATCAAAGAGTTCAAATAGCTTTTTCCGATTGGTTGGTACTTCTGTTATATTTTTCCCCTCTAGATAGTAATAAATATTTCTTTTGATTATTTGGTGATTCTGGTTCCCCATCATCAGAGCTGTATTATAATTGGATTCCTTAAAAACTGCCATAGTCCTTCTCATCAGAGGGAGTTTACCATCTACAATTACCTCAAAGAATCCCGAAATCGGTGATCCTTCATTAAGAAAATCCATTCCATTTACAAAATACCGGGGAATCATTGTGGTAGAATCCACCCACACCAAATTCTGAATACGTAGTCCAGCCATCATTGTGATTTGATCGGCTTGCGGAGCCAACATCTCAAAAGAATTAGAGGTGATGTTATATCGAACGCTATAGCCTTCAAGCATTTTTTGATCTTTATAGAGTAATAAGGAAGCTGTGTTCCATTTGGTATCCAGGTAGTTGTCACCCTCTATTTCGGTCGGCTGAGGAGGAATTCCATAAATCATATTTCCTCCAATAAAATTTGGTCGTTGATTGAATAGGTTGGTGATATTGGTCGCCCTGATTGTTTGTTGAATCGCAGAACCTGTACCTGTAGCACCATATTTTACGAGGTAAATTATTCCCAAATCCAGGTCTGCTTTCAAATTAACTACCTGTTCATATGCAGTATATCCTTCAGCATTGATCGACAAAGTATACTTGTCTTCAGCTATATTCTGGAATTTAAAATAACCGCCCTTAATTGAAATATTCCCATAGGTTGTACCCTTTAGCGTAATCTTCGCTCCATCAATAGTTTCTCGTGTTTCTGCATCGAGTATCCTTCCGTGAAAACCAAAAGTTTGGCCAGCTAAAAATAAAGGGGTAGTGAGAAATAGGAGGGAAAAGAAAAAGGATAGTAAATAATTTTGATTTCTATGCATAAAATTAAAGGGTCAATTTCGATACAGATGAAATATAACTTAAAAGTGGGATTGAAACCAGAGCTAATCAGGGAGAATTAATATTATTAGGAAGATAGCTGCATCGCTAGCTATAGTATGATGCCATTAGTCTAATTTTCTTTAGGAGACTTAAATAGACTCAACATTAGCTTTAACAATTTCCTTTATTACTTTACTAACAGAAATGGAATAAACCTATAAATTGGAATTCGATCAGGTTCAAATAACCCAACTATTTGTGTTTCTGTACAATTAGGGGCTATATTTGAGCAGACGTAAAAGATAACGTCGCTTTTTACAATACTTCACTTACCATAATTTGGACTTCTCATCATTTAATTTCGAAACCTCGCTTCAGGAAGGACTGGACGCAATGGGTTTTGAAAAACCAACCCCAATCCAAGAAAAGGCCATTCCGGTCATCATGGAAAATAAGGATCTTATCGCTTGTGCCCAGACGGGAACAGGTAAGACCGCCGCATTTATACTTCCTATACTTAATAAAATAAGCAAGAACGGAACGAGCACTTTGAATACACTTATTCTAGCGCCAACCCGGGAACTTGCTATTCAGATTGATCAGCAAATCCAAGGATTTGCCTATTTCTTAGGAATTAGCTCTATTCCAATTTACGGAGGAGGAGACGGGATCGTCTGGGAGCAACAAAAGAAAGCTCTAGAAACTGGTGCTGAAATTATCGTTGCGACACCAGGTCGTTTGATCGCATTGCTTGCAGGAGGTAAAATTGATCTGTCAACACTTGAACATTTGATTCTTGATGAAGCTGATCGTATGATGGATATGGGATTCTCAGATGATATTCTGAAAATCGTCAATTACCTTCCAAAGAATCGTCAGACAGTTCTTTTCTCTGCTACCATGCCTCCTAAAATCAGGCAGTTTAGCATGAAGTTTCTCAATAACCCAGCTGAAATATCAATTGCTTTGGGCAAAACAGCTAAAGGAGTAACTCAAGCTATGTATTCTGTGTACGATACGCAGAAGGAAGAATTAGTCAGAAATATACTTTCTCAAAAAGCTTATGAGGCTGTTATCATTTTTGCTTCTACGAAGGACAAAGTGAAATCCCTTTTTAAGGTGTTGAGAAAGCAATTCGATATTGAGGCTTTTCACTCAGACTTGGAGCAAGTAGAGCGTGAGAAGATCATGTCTGCTTTCAAGAACAAATCAGTAAAAATTCTGATAGGTACAGATATCATTTCACGTGGTATAGATGTAGTGGGAATAGAATTGGTAATCAACTATGATACGCCATCTGACCCTGAAGATTATGTACACAGAGTAGGACGTACTGCCCGTGCAGATGCAAAGGGTGAGGCAATTACTTTCGTGAATCCTAAGGATCAGTATAAGTTTGATAACATAGAGAAGTTGATTGGGATGAAAATCACTCAAAATCCACTTCCTGAAGGTTTTGAAACTGGACCTGCCTACACTGGAACGGCAGAGAAAGGTAAGTCTGACTATGGTTCAAAGAGAAAGCCAGCATTCAATAAGAACAAAAAGTCGAATTCTGGAGGGAATAGAAAGCCTTTCCCAAAAAGGGAGAATTCTGGAAATGACGCTCCTAAAGAGGTTCAAGCAAATAAAGAGATTCAAGCAAAGCCTGTCGAGGAAAAGAAACCTGCAGAAGTGAAAGCTCAGTCTGAGCCAAAAGAGGTTAAGCCAAGTAAATATGGTATGCGAAAAAATGTCGTTGATCCTGATTAATTGATCAACTAAGGAATTGCTAATATGAAGTACTTCAATTATATTGAAGTACTTTTTATTTTTAAACCTTTTTAGCAATGCAATATATAAGACTCAGATCAAGAGGTTTATCTGTTTCATTTTTACAGGAACTTCTTGGAAAGCTAGGTTACGAAACTCCGTCTTCAGGCTATTTTGGAGTTGAAACCGATGTGGCAGTTAAAGACTTCCAATCAAGGAATCAGCTTGTCGTAGATGGAGAGGTAGGAATTAAAACGTGGACTTTACTTTTTGATAAAACAAAACCAGCGGATGTGCTTGGAGATGTGTTTCTAGGTGAGCAAGACCTCGTTGATTTTGCCAAAAGGTATCTGTTGGAACTTGCCGCTGTAAAAGCAGTAAATGAAGTAGAAAGCTCCGGTAAAGGTTTTTTTATTGATGGAAGGCCTAAGATTTTATTTGAAGGCCATGTTTTTTGGAGACAATTACTAGCTAGAGGAATAAATCCTGAGAATTTTTCCAATCCATCTAATGAAACTGTTTTATTCAAGCATTTTAATAGAAAACAATATTTAGGAGGACCAAGGGAATATGAGAGGCTTAATCAAGCTGCTTCAATTTCTCCTGACCCTAAATTCAGAGAGGCAGCTCTATCCTCAGCTTCTTGGGGAAGTTATCAGGTGATGGGCTTTCATGCTATTCCATTGGGTTATCCTTCTGTTCAGCAATTTGTTGATGAAATGTATAAGCATGAGAGAAATCACTTAGAAGTATTTGGGCGATATATCCTAAAAAACGGTTGTTTAGCCTATTTACAGAGTAAAAACTGGGCAAAATTTGCAGAATGCTACAATGGTTCGGGATATGCACAGAATAAGTATGATGAGAAGATGGCTAAAGCCTATTTGAAATTTTCAACCCAGTAACTATGATACTTGATGAACTTATTAGACTTTTTGAAAGGGATATAAAGCGAATGAAAGTGGAGATTGATGCTTATTCCAAAGAAGAGAATTTGTGGAAAGTAGATCAAAGAATCACTAATTCAGCAGGAAATCTTTGTCTACATCTGATAGGAAATATGTCCTATTTTGTAGGAAAAGAAATAGGTGGATTTCAGTATGTCAGAGATAGGGATTTTGAATTTGCTGGCAAAGATGTACCCAAGTCAGAATTGATAGCGATGATAGAAAAACTGGAACATGTTGTCACAGCTAGTTTGGAGGGGTTAGATGAGTGTATGCTTGAGAAAGATTACCCTCTGGAAGTATTTGGAAGTAAAATGACTTACAATTTTTTTCTAATCCATCTCTTTGGCCATTTTAGCTATCACTTAGGCCAGATCAATTACCACAGAAGGTTACTAGATAAGTAGCTCTATAATTCATCCACAACAAAAAAGTCCCGCATCAACGGGACTTTTTTTTGGTTTTAAGAAAGCTTAAAATCCTAATAAAGTACTCTAAAGCGAATGGTGCCGGGAATGTGTTTCAATGCATCGATTGCTTCATTTGAATAAGCTTTGTCGATATCAGTAATTACGTATCCGATCTTCTCGTTAGTCTTCAGGTATTGTCCGACGATGTTAATCTCAAAGTTTGCCAAGATCTGATTGATTTTTGCCAATACGCCAGGCTCATTCATGTGAATATGAATAAGTCTATGAGCGTTCTGCAAGAATGGCAATTGGATATTAGGGAAGTTTACAGAATTGTACGTGTTGCCTGTGTTGATGTATTCCATGATTTTTCCTGGAACAAATCGGGCAATGTTCTCTTGCGCTTCTAATGTACTTCCACCGATATGTGGAGTTAAGATCGTATTTGGCAAGCCAATCAATTCAGAAACGAATGGTTCCTTGTTGTTCTTAGGCTCTTCAGGAAATACATCGAATGCACATCCAGCTAATCTTCCGGAAAGTATCGCGTCACGTACTGCAGGGATTTCTACCACATGTCCACGGCTAAGATTCACTAAGTAGGAGCCAGGCTTCATCAATTCGATTTTCTCTCTATTGATTACATTCTCATTTTCTTTTCTACCATCCACATGAAGTGAGATGATATCACAAGTGCTCATTAGCTCATCAAGGGAGTTTACTTTCGTAGCATTTCCCAAAGCAAGTTTTTCAATCACATCGTAGTAGAACACATTCAATCCCATGTTTTCTGCAAGAACTGAAAGCTGCGCTCCAATATTTCCGTAACCTACGATTCCCAGTTTTTTGCCTCTGATCTCAAAACTACCTGTAGCAGATTTGTCCCATTTGCTTTCATGCATGGAAGTCGTCTTATCTACAAAATTTCTCATCAGGAAGATGATTTCTGCGATAGCCATTTCGACTACAGAACGAGTGTTGCTGAAAGGAGCATTGAATACTGCAATTCCTTTTTCTTGACAAGTTTCCAGATCGATCTGGTTTGTACCTATGCAAAATGCACCTACGGCGATCAGTCTATTGGCATTCTCCAATACCTTCTTAGTGACATTGGTTTTGGAACGAATTCCTAGAATAGAAACAGTTTTGATTTTCTCGCAGAGTTCCTCTTCTGACATGGCAGAGCTTACTACTTCTACTTCGTAGCCTTCTTCATTGAGTAGATCGACACCGATTTGGTGGACATTTTCAAGGAGCAATACCTTGATTCTGCTTTTCGGGTAAGAGAATTTCGTGTTCAAATTATTGACGTATAGGATTTCATCCAAACTTGGCGCAATATGATCTGCCTCTTTGGTTACTTTAGGACGGTTTACATTTTCAGTAAATGCATAAAACTTATTGGCTAGGCCTGATTTCTTGATCTCATAATCTGTGTAGCCGTCACCGATCACATAGATTTCGCCTTCAAGATTGATTTTTCTAATTGTTTCCGCTTTGCCATTATTCTGAGAAAGTGGGTTGTCATGGTTGAAATCTACAATATTATCCGACTCATCGTACACAAATTCATTTGCATAGACATTGTCATGATGAATGCCATAATCTGCTACTATAGGAATAATGAAATCCTTGAAACCATTGGATACGATGTAGATATTATCCGAATTATCCTGAAGGAACTCTTTGTTACGCTCAAAGGACTTGGAAACTTTTTGCTTCAAAGCAGCGATCAAGTCAGTAATCTGAGCCTTGTTGGCTTTGAGGATATCGATTCGTTGGACCAAACTGTCACGAAAGGTCAGATTACCCTCCATACCTTTATCAGTAATATCCTTGATAGCTTTTAGTTTTACTTCTCTTTCTGGATCATTGAGAAGACTGATTTCTCCCAGAATATCGAGAGCTTCTACTTGTGTGAAGGTACTGTCAAAATCAATAATGAACTTAGTCGGATGAGGCATGTGCAGGGTCAAAAGGTTAATTCTTCTGTAAAATTACAGGATTGTTAAAAAAATCGAAGTTTTATTGAAAAAATTGTTTCAATTCTTTTTCGCAATCGATCTTTTCGCAATAAATAGGGGAAATAGGCAGGAATTTCGAATTACTATAAGTTTGCCAAACATTAATGATTTTCTTTTTCCCTCCAAATCTAAAGCGTATTTTTGGGCATTAATCTCCCAATGGTATGAAAAACTCTCATTTAGTTATACTTGCTTTTGGTCTGGCACTAACTACTGCTTGCCAAAATCAGAAATCTGAAACAGTTCTGGAAGAAGTAGGAACAGAGGTAAGTGCTACGGGTACTATTCCTGGTAGTTACGGTGCTAAAGTAGATGTGTCAGGAATAGTTTCCCCATCTGAAATGGTTCTTGTGGTGGAGAAGGAAGGGAATTTTGAAGGAAAAATTTCTGGTGAGATTAAAGAAGTTTGTACCAAAAAAGGCTGCTGGCTTACTATGGAACTCCCTAATGGAGAGAGCATGCGAGTGACTTTTAAGGATTATGAATTTTTCGTACCGACTACTTCTCAGGGATATCCAATTATTTTGGAAGGAATAGCTGTTTTGACAGAAACGGATGTGGAAACTCAGAGACACTACGCTGAAGACGGTGGAATGAGCAAAGAGGAAGTGGCAAAAATCACTGAACCTAAGCGTGAGATTACTTTTGAAGCAGTTGGTGTAGTGATTAAAGACAAAGCGTAATATGCCAATAGCACTTGACAACCTGCGGATAGGTAGAAAATATCAGTTGGTCAACATGGGTGAAGTCAGACAGCTTGAGATTATTGATCGTTTGAGAGGTGCTAATTTCAAAGTAAAGGATCTAGACACCCTTGAATATTATACCATTGAGGAATTACTTCAATGGGGAAAAGGCAAGGATTACGATATCGATGAGATTTTTCGATAAAAATTAAACACCTGCCATCTTTCATTTATCAAAGTTTTTTAGGTGTCGTCAAATCCTAGAATTTATTCCTATAAACTAGACGAAATGAGTAATAAAAGTACATTCAGGGCTATCCTTGGAGCAAAATGTCCTCAGTGTCACGAAGGAGATTTATTCTCAGTGCCTGTAAATAGCTATCGTAAATTATCCGATGTCAATAAATCTTGTTCTGAATGTGGAGCTAACTTTCACGCAGAACCGGATTTTTACTATGGAGCAATGTACGTCAGCTACGGCTTCTCTGTAGCCTTAGTGATTACGACTATGGTGGCTTTGAATATACTAATGGACAAACCGGAGCTTTGGATGTATCTTACTACAGTTGGATTGTCGAATATAATCTTAATGCCTTTGATGCTTCGGTATTCTAAAGTCTTGTACCTCTATAATGTGGGGAAATTGAAATATCGAGGTTATTGATTGTTCAAATATTTACTCGGTGAAATAAGTATCATAAGAAGGCTTACAGAAACCAGAAGTAAGAAAAATAAGGCTGGTAATCCGCCAATTACGGAAAGAATTCGTACCCCATCGATTCCTGAATAGGTGATCATTACCCAGGATAAAAATCCAATCAGCACCCCCCAAATGCATTGGCGTTAACTTAAGAATAGATTGTTCTGAGATCCTCCTGATAATTTGATCTTTTTTTTCTTTTTTCATAGGAACAATACTTAGCCATTGTGGTGCTTATTACACCCAGTTTATTTGGA
>Ga0123337_10001141_pt1 | contig 35957 bp, 26 predicted proteins | sample frozenSSSSmetaG_FD_89792 | JGI IMG/M metagenome (GOLD analysis project Ga0123337, IMG submission 89792) | Glacier valley bacterial and archeal communities from Borup Fiord, Nunavut, Canada, to study Microbial Dark Matter (Phase II) -... | ecosystem: Environmental > Aquatic > Freshwater > Ice >...
AACCTACAACTTCGGTTGAACCCGGTGCCGGAGCCACAGTAATGAGTTATGCCATGATCTGTGCCGGAGACGGCACGCTCGGGGACAATTATGACCCACTAGATTATCCAATTGTTACGGGAACACTGTTACAGTACCACACAATCAGCTACCAACAGGCTGTTGCTTACATGGCAAGCATTCCGGCAGAGAACCGCACTGGTGTAATTGTGACAACATCAACAGGAAACACCCCACCGACAATCACGATGCCGACGGCGCATACAATTCCAAGATCCACTCCATTTGAACTTACGGGGACTGCAATTGATGCAGAAGGCGATGCATTGACTTACACCTGGGAAGGAACTAACACTGGAGGGGATGCAGCCAACCCACCGGATGCGAATACATTGCTCAATACAGGACAGGCGCCTTTTTCGAGGACCTATGCTCCGCAGCTTACCGGCACCCGAGTCTTCCCCCTTCTTAGTGCAATACTGGACGGCTCAAATATTGCTAGAGGGGATAAATTACCATCCGTTGGTGTCGACCTCAATTACAATTTAACTGTTCGCGATCAACATTTATTGGCGGGACAGATTGTAGGTGGAGTTAGTTATGGTTCCGTCACCATTAAAGTAGACGGAGCTTCAGACCCCTTTCAGATAACCAGTAATCTATCAGGTTCCTATTTGGTAGGAAGCTCACAAACAATCACCTGGGATGTAGCTGGAACCGATAATGAATCGATCAGTTGCACCCTTGTGGACATCTTTCTTTCGATTGATGGCGGTCTTACTTGGCTTCCCAATAAATTAAAAACTGCAACCGCCAATGATGGAAGTGAAAGTGTGACTTTTCCAAATAACCTAACCAGCCTGGCACGGATTAAAATTGCACCTAGTGCCACTCCACCTGCAAGACTCGGAAGCAATGCGAGGGCCATGGCACATGTACCCAATATCTTCTTCGATATTTCTAATTCCAACTTTACAATTGCCTCAGCATTACCAGTCACACTTGCCTCTTTCAACACAACCTTAAAAGGAAAAAACAACGCATTACTAACATGGAAAACAGCGTCAGAAACCAACAACGCAGGCTTTGATATTGAAATGAGCAGCGACGCCAAGGCATTTGTAAAAGTGGGTTTTGTAGATGGAAACGGCGATTCTAAGGAGACCAACCAGTACAGCTATACGGTAACCGATCTGGCGGGTGGAAGCTACTATTTCCGCCTCAAACAACTGGATCAGGATGGTAAATTTGAGTATTCTACAATTCGTAATCTTGAAATCGTCAACGCAGAAGATATTGTATCGGTTTATCCGAACCCGACCAATGGCAAACTGAAATTCAACTCTGGAAACTACCGGAGCCAAACGTTTGGAATCAAAATTCTGAACCAGGCCGGACAGGAAGTAATGTCTTTGCCGGCAGGTTCTAAATATTCGCAGGGGTTTGAACTTGATGTTACAGGATTGCCAACAGGGTTTTACAACATCAGCATCCAGGGCAGTTCGTTTACCGAAACTTTGAAATTTGTAAAAATGTAAACACGCTATCAGGTTTAAAACGAGGAGAGCAGTGGCGCATGCAGTTCATTGCTCTCCTTTTTCTTTTCCCCCTATCAATCAAAGTACGATGCTTACAATAGCAATCATTGACAGACACCCGACAGCCCGATTGGATCTAAGCTCTATATTGCGTCAGCACTTTGACGATATTAGTTTACTGTTGTCCAGGAATGGAAAGACCTTTCACAAAACCTTCCCAGACGCGGAACCGAATCTTATCATTCTGGGATTTGCCCACCCAAGGGGTGCAAGCGGCCGGGATGCTTTACAGCAAATCACCTTGTATCAACACCCGGAAAAAATTATTATTCTCGATGAAGACCCCCATCCGGAAGTTATCATGTTCTATTTGAGGGCAAATGTGAAAGGATATATCTCAAAAAGAAAAACCACGGGTGAAATTGTTGATTGTATTAAAACAGCCCTGGACGGACAGATGTACATTGGATTGGATACGCTGGAACTACTGATAGAAAATTTTACGGTTAAAATCAGGGGCGTGGGAGGCGATTGGGGCAGTACTTCTTCTTTTGACTGATAGAATTGACTGCGAGAGTCAAAAACTACAACCGCTTGGCTTTTCCTGTTTTTCTTCGGAGAGACTGAACGATGCCGAATCTCCTGAACCGTGCATTTCAAGATTATTTAAACCGGACGCCTTCCGTAATTCCTTTCCAGTCATCTGTGCGAAAGTGGGCCGTGGGAAGGTAGGCCTGATTAAACAGAAATGACAATACCTGCACACAGGTCAGCTGTCCACCTTCCTGTAACTCACCAACACCGACCCTGGCTTGGTTTTAATTTTCAGCAAAACCCCTTCACTCAATTCTGCGCCCGAAACAACAGCCTTCTCTCCCGTATCTTCATTCAGCCATTCGTATTTAGCTTGCGGATCCAAGCCGCCAGGCTTAACCAGTATGGATTCCTGTTCGTTGGCCGATCTGCGGAACGCGACGACAATTCCATCTTGTTGGTCGGGGCGATGCATTTGATAGGCGAGCCACACTTCGTCACCGGTGTTATCGCCAATGCCCGTCAGTGGATAATAATCGCCGTAGTAGTAGGGACGTAATCTTTTGAAATCTTTAACCGACCGTTGCATCTCCGGGATCGTGACCTGATTACCGGTAATTTTCCAATTGAGCACCATAGCACTGCTCAGGCTCGACCGGAAAGTGTACGGGTCGGCTTTTGCAAAAACGCCTGTTCCGTGCAGTGGCAGATAAAAATTCAGTCCATATGTATGGTTCTGATAACCATTGGGTTCACCGTAAGTGTAATCAGTTCTCCATAGAGGTGCACTGCGAGACGTCGTTTCCAGATCCAGCCTGCGTCCACCACTAGCGCAATTATCAATCAGAAGCTCCGGAAAACGAACGAGCAAGCTGTCCCAGAAAGCATAAAGTCCTTCAATATGCCGGATCTCGGAGATTCCAATCCGATCGGGCGAATCGGCAAGTTCCCAGTATGGCATCGGGTCCATATTAAAATCCTGCCGGTAGTAGTCAATCCCGCCTTCTCTTATCAGCTTGCTGATGTGTTCCGTCATCCATAGACGTGCTTTCGGATCGCCCAGATTGAACAGATGATCACCCTTTTTGGGATGGAAAAGTAAAAACTCCGGATGCTCTTTTTCGATCTGTGTTCCTTTGTGCACACGCTCGGGCTCAAACCAAACCATGAATTTGGCTCCAACCTCATGCGCCGCATCGGAAATCGGTTTCAGGCCATTGGGAAAACGCTCTTTCTCCACAGTCCAGTTGCCGACATTTTCCCACCATTGACCGCCCTTCTGCATTCCGCAGCCGGTGTACCAGCCGGCATCAAGCCAAAACACCTCAGGAACAATCCCGAATTGCTTGTATCTTTTTACCAGTGAAATAGCATAATCTTCTGTAAGACAGCTATATTCATTACACGGAGGCGGATCACCCCAATTGAACCCACCCGAAAGTGGATATTCAGCAAACTTGCCATTCACCTTACGGGAGTGATGTGCCAATACGAACTGTCTGAAACGGTTGTGCCCGATCATGCGGTCAGCGCCCTGCCAGAACAACATGCTCACGAGCGGCGTGCGAATTGATTCTTTGGGCAGGAGTTTCAGCTTCAACCTTTCCATGCCGGATTTCAGGTTCAGGCTTTTCCCATCCTTTCGATCCAACTGCGCAAACCACTTCCCTGTCCAGCCAATGCCCACCACAATTCCTTTCTGGTCCGCCGTTTCTACATTGAAAAACGGAAAGGCGCCGCTGTCAGAAGAGCGCCCCGCGCCCGGTGTCAGATAAATTTTGTTGCCGGTCAGCAAAGTACTGTCGACCGTCCCAAAGTCACTTCGCTTAGCGTCTGACCCTCTTGCATAGTGCAGCGTATATTTACCTTCATTTTTATACTCGAATTGCTGATCCACCGTATTGACCTTTTCAACAAGCGGTGAATTGGAGGAAGCGTTATTTGTGAATTCCAGTACCCATTCCACGGCCTGGAAGTTGTGAAATCCTGTGACCTTGCATTTCACTTCCAGACCGGCTGAGCCCTCGGTATAAGTAAAAACATACTCCGACGCATCAATTTTTCGGATCCCGCTTTCTGCTTTAAATTTCCATTTTTTGATGAATGAGCCAGATTCCTTGCCGCCGTATACGAAGGAAAAAGGCGGTATCTTTCCTTTGGCAAAGTGATTGACGATCCACGCGTCGACTTGACCCTTTCCCGGTTGCGGGCCGTCGTCGGCGAAGGTTGGAAAAGTAGTGACCAGAATCAGAAGAAGTGATACGGAGGTAATAAAAAGAATATACGGGTGCCTGAATCTCATGACCTTTTTGTCTGGCTAAAAATTGAAAACGTCTTTGCTGCAAGCCAATCAAGAACTGACCGAAGTTGCATCGTTGCGTGGCTTAACTACTGAGATTAGGGAGTGTTTGGGCTATTTTTGAGAGGGTGATATTATTTGGGGGCTATTGGAAGCGCCAACCGCTGGTACTGCCTAGCCCAAATAGCCACTCCGAGCTGATATCTTTCATAAACGTCATTTCCCAGCCCGATTCATTTCCATTTTATCCAGATCCGACAGTTTGATTTTCATTACTTCCACACTTCTCTTGCCGCCGGCGAAAGCGACCAGTAAATATCCTTCGTGCTCAATCACATGCGGATAATCTACATGACGACCGCCGATGATGTAAAACATTTTGTCAAATACCATTCCATCTTTGCTAATAGAAATGGTCAAGGGATCGCGTTTTAGCGGGTTTGGATTGGAAACGAGCACATAGCGACCGTCATGTAAGCGCAGTCCGCTGAATTTTGAGCGTGCATCGGGAAAGTCCGTTTTAACAGGCCGGGACCAGGTCCGGCCATTGTCCGACGAAAACGACCGGTAGATATAACCACTTTTCTTGTTGTCCCTGAAAAGTGCCATCGCATTATTATCCGGCAGAAGCCACCAGTTTGGTTCTTCGGCTGCAAGTTCATCGCTTGTCCCAAACACTGGAAACGAAGTCCAGTCCGTCAGCTTTTTATCACCGCCTATAATAAAATAGACACCTGCCGTTGTATAATCATAAGGTCGACGGGACATCATCCATTCGCCCGTCGGTAATTTTTCAGGCGCAAAATTATTAATCGTATTATCGAAAACCACCCCGATATCCTCCCAGCTCTCATCCTTTTTATTTAACCGGAACGCTCTCAACTCAAGGCTTTTACCAAAAAACCCCTTGGCTTCGTCGAGCGACGCCAATGCCAGAAGTTCCCCATCCCGGACCCAAAAACCACGCGCAATATAACGGAATCCTTTATCGGTACGCTTCCCGTAAAATTCCGAATCCTTTCCGGAACCCGGCGGTTCCGGGCTCAGATATTGGGGTGAACTCCATTTCAGTCCATCCTTACTTGTGGCGTATTTAACACGCTGGCCAACCTGGTCTTCAATCCCTGGCCCATCGCTCCACATTGCCCAGAATTTTCCGTTGTAATGAACGAGGTAATTGTGCTGATTGACGCCCTTTTCCCTATTTACATCGCTGACCACGGCATGTTGGCCGGGAACTTTGGGTAGGTTAGCAAAATCAATCTGGTGCGGATCCTTTGGTACCCAGTCTCCTTTGAGCATTACGGGCGACTGTGTATTCTTCACGGCATCAGGATAATCCTGGGCATAAACATCCAGAAAGGATGCGAAGCAATAAAAGAGGACAGGGAGCGAGAGGAGTTTATGCTTCATACTTTTTTGTTTTCCAAATTTCTTAAAAGTGCCCAAACAATCCTTTTTACCTGGAACAGAGCGGACCAGGTAGCGAACATATGAAGTACGGATCAGTTCGATTTCCGGGCCTGTGAAAGTTTGTAAATAAATCACAAAAGCCGCCAATTACGTGGTGCATTTCAGAGCTCGGTTACAAATCAAGTCCCCTAGTCTTCCATTTAGGTAAACCTCCAAAAAAATAATTCAGAAAATTTTCTTATTATATAATTAAATTATATATTTAAATTAATAATGTCTCATCGGGTATGGTCAGCGAAACGCATCTTGATGAGAGGGGCATTAGGCATATTTCAATTCAACTCTGAAATCAATCTACAAAAATGGCAGCAATTGAAGAATCTGGAAACGCACATGGTAAAGGCGACCAGAAGTCAAGAAACAATAAAATATCAACACGGGTGGATATGACACCCATGGTCGATCTGGGATTTCTCCTGATTACGTTTTTCATGCTTGCCACAACAATGACCAAACCGACGGCGATGTCGGTTTTCTTTCCGAAACCCGATGCTGGGACCGAGCCGATAAAAGCTTCCGGCGTCCTGACACTCTTCCTAGGGACGCATGACGAGATCTATTATCTGGACGGTATAGCGGCAGATGACGACAGGGCTTTATCTTCCCTAAAAACAACTCGTCAGGGAATTGAGTTAAGAAATGTAATCTTCGCAGCGCAGCGGCGCGTGCGTGAAATTCCACAAATTGCAGACCAAGCCAGCAAAGCATTGGTCGTGGTAATAAAGCCCACTGCCGTTTCCAATTATAAAAACATGGTAGATGTCATGGATGAAATGGCCATTACTAAGTCAAGGCAGTATGCGCTGGTTGATCAACTTACCGGCCCGGAGAAGAGGGTTCTTAGAGACAGGATTGTGGATATAAAATAATTTGCAAGACTATGCGAAAACCAATACAAGCCTGCTTTGTGGGGTTTTCGCACTAACTCTTTTATCCATTCTACTTATGTTCCGCATTCTTAAGTATCGGCTTGGCCCTCCAACCGGCTTCCTTGCCAAACCGCATGTGATAACTTTTCTTATCTAATTTTTCATAGGACGGATAATGATAAATCGTTCGGTTGGTAAAAAGCAGCAGCACCGGAAATACAACGATAGCGACAACCATCGCTTGCCAGGATTTTTTAAACAATGATTGAAAGGAGACGTCTTTCAGCTGCCTGACCGAGGATACTTCTTTCTCAACCGGCAACAGGAAAATCAGCACTGTTGCCAGCAGCGCATTGACAAAAATTACCCATTCAGTAAGAAGCCGCGACGGGCCCCAGCCAACAAGCGCGCGTTCAAAATTACCGACAACCATAAGCCACAACAGGATCAGAAAAATCAATTGCCCTTTACCCAGCCAGGAGATCGATAATAGTGATAATGGCGTTTTAAAATGTCGCCTTATTACGATGATAAATACGCTCACGAGCAGTAGCCAGCTGAGCCTGAACCAGCCCTCGGGTGTCAAATTCAAAAAATCGACGCCTGGCAGCCGACCCAGATAAGGCAGATCCCACAGGGCAGGAATGCTTTCCTGAGCGCCATCTGACGATGTGATGGTCTGTTTCCATATTTCGGGATTCAATTGGTCGCTCCATTCCTTCACATTCTTGAATAAATTAACATAAGGAACAGCGATCAAAACAAAAAACGCGGCAAAACCAAGCGTCCATTTCCGATCATCAGATTTCTCTATTTTTTCAATATCAGCGCGATAAGGTAAGCGACTGGCCAGCAACCCCAGCGCAACGGCGATGGCAACACCATTGACAAAACCATAACTTTGTTCCAGAAAACTATGCCAGTTTTGTTGCTGCCAGTTGGCCCAGGTGGTGACCGAATGCTCAAATTCCTGACTACCAGGTACAACTCCCTTCGCACTAAGGATCCGCGGGTTGCCGGGGGCCATCATGAGCTGCTTCAACCAGGTAATACCTGAGAAACCCATTCCGCCAATCGTTCCACCGACCAGCATGGCAATCATAACAGGGAGGTAATTATTCCGCTTCATCCACAGAAGTGTACCCAAAAACACACCCGTGATACCAGCCCAATCGTCACCACGAGGCGGTGTCATGCGTAACCCACCTATTTCGGTAAAAAACAAACTACCCAGAACCGGAAATGCGAGAAAGCTTAGTAACCAACCTCCTGCCATATAGACAATGAGCGAAGAGCCGTTCCGGAATTTTCCGTAAACCGTAAAGTATGTGGTTATTCCAAGCACCAGTCCGATCACCCAGCCCACATGCTGCGGATAGTCCCCGAACCATTGAGGCCAGTTATTCAGAAAATTAGCCGGATCAAAAGCCAGCTTTCCGGTGAGAGGATCGGTGTAGTTGACATCACCGAGCCGGTACGTCAATAATGATAGCAGCTTTCCCAAAAACGGCGCACTGCTGACTAATGCTTGTATTCCCCATCCGACGAATGCACCTGCTCCCGCGAGGACAGGCAGATACACGAGTTTTTCGCCTTTTCGATCCGCCAAGTCATAAACCCCAACGCCAAGCAAAGCAAAAAAAGCTGCAAGGTAATCGGCGTCAAACCAGTATAAAGGACTCTTGTGTCGCGACCAGGTATGGTCAAACTGGATCTGAGACTGAAGGAAGTTTGATACCGGATCTTCCAGCAAATCAAGCAAATACCATGCGCTGAAAACAAATAAAATTGGCTTAAATAGTTGTTCTAAAACGCCGCGATCAGCAACGGCGGCTAGCGCAGTACCAGCGGCTCCAAGCGAGGCCCATAAAAACCCGATGATAAATAAACAAGTATAACCGTACCATTGAGAGGGGAAATGTCCGCTTTCTGTATACGAAATCACCTGCATGTAGGAAATAGATCCGCCAAACCCCCACCCTAAGGCCCCGAAAAACCCGAAATAAAGTACACGTTCCCGCCAGTCCTGACGCCCGGACAACAGACAAACGGATAAAGCTGCGAGACAACCCGCAAATGCAGCGCCATACTCATGACCAAAATTCCCTCTGATCCCCCAGCCTATTGATAGCGAAAGCCCTGCCAACAAAAGAGTACCGCCGCGAAATGAAGGAGTTTTAAATGTTAAGGAGGGGAATGTCATAGCAATCTGAAGTCTTCTGGGTTAGATATCTGTTTCCACCAGCATTACGCGATTTCAACAGAAAAATACCCCTCGTTATCAGACTAAGAATTTGATAGACGGTTCCGAGCTTGAAAAGCGCTGCTATTTTACCTCCCGAGCCCTTTTCACTTCACTAGCCGCAATGCCGCCAGCATTGTTCCCGAAAGTCGATCTCACATAAGTCAGAATTTGAGCTATTTCATCATCCTTCAGAAAGTTGTGTGCAGGCATCACGCCGTTGTATTCCACCCCATTCACAGTTAACGGGCCATTCAGTCCATTCAGCACTAGATTTATTAATTTTCTTTTGCTTCCGGAAACAGTCGCAGAGTTGACCAAAGGAGGAAAACGACTCCCATCGCCTTTACCGTCGCCCTGATGACAGGCACCGCAATAGAGTTTGTAGGATTTTTCACCCTGCGCGATAACTTCCTTTTCGAGATTATCAGTTAGCTCATCAGGAGTCTTTATATGAGCGCTGTTTTTCCGTTCTTCCATGGCGGCCAGTTGCGCCTTACCAAATTTGGTCTTATCGCCCTTGTACATGATCCTCCATATCTTACCTTTTACACTCTCCGTAATATACAGTGAGCCGTCGGGCCCCATTGCGATACCCATCGGTCTCGCTTTCGCATCCGCAGTGTTTACGATGGCATCAACACCCGCAAAACCATCTGCAAAAACCTCCCAGGAACCCGAGGGAGCTCCATTTTGAAAGGGAACAAAACAAACGAAATACCCCGACTGCGAATAGGGAGCACGAATCGTCGATCCGTGAAAGGCGATAAAGGCACCATTTTTATATCTTGCAGGAAACTGATCTCCGGTGTAAAAAAATAAATCATTGGGGGCCCAGTGGCCCGGAAATCCGAGGATTGGCTGTTCAAAATCCTTCGCGTTTCCCTCTTTGGTCCCATCGCCGCCATACTCCGGATTAAGCAATTTTTTGCCCTGCATCTGGTCATAATAGTAATAGGGCCAGCCCGCATTGGCTCCCTCTTTAACCCGTAAAAATTCCTCAGAAGGCAGCATCGCGCTTTTCCAAGGAGAGTATAATTGGGGCCAGGTCGCAGCCAGATTATCCCTGCCATGTTGCAACAAATAGAGCGTATTGTCGGCATGATTCCAGCTCATAGCCACCACGCTGCGAATTCCCGTAGCGTAACGTTTACCATCCTTCTGAAGCTGTCCGGGTTTGTTTGCGTCGAATTGCCATACTCCGCCATGATCTTCCAGCTGCGGGCAAGGGTCCTGTCCAGGAGCGCCCGGCTTACGATTTTGTAATTGACAAACATCGCCGGGCGAGCCAAACGGGACATACATATGTCCATCATTATCAAAGGTGATCGGCTTGGCAATATGCTCCGAACCATACTTTGCATGCCTGTAATCATCTGTCAGGATGACTTCGGACTTTCCTTCTGGAACCAGCTTGCCGGGCGTGAGCTTTGTTCTGAAAACAACACCTGCCGTACTGTAATAAATGTAGTCTTTGTAAATGCGCATCGCAGTTCCATAGCCGTCGGGATCCTGGTAATCGCCGAAATTCTGAATCAGATCCGCTTTTCCGTCGCGGTTTGTATCCCTCAATGCAACATTCCCTCCATTAGCTGGAACTCTTCTCAGCTTCACATAAATATCTCCGTTCTGATTGACTGCAAGGTGCCTCGCCGATCCCACACTTTCAGCAACAACCAGTGCTTCGAAATCGCCTGGGAGAGACAAGCCGCCATTGTCTGAGTCGCCCTTCGGTAATTCATTTTCGGAAGTGTACGTTGTAAAACTGATACAGACCATCATGACTGCAAGCATCAGGGATGGCTTGAAATCAGGTAGTTTTTTGAGAAAGGATTGAAAAAAAATGGTCATTTTAAAATGATTAAAACGTGCGATAAACATATTAGATCTGCTACCCATATCCAGGAAAATTTATTAGACCAAGTTAAGGTTTTTTCGGAAGTGGAATAGCTCTTGCATTGAGATCATACACCACTTTTCCACCTTTGATGGTCATTTCGCATTCCAATTTTTCCGTTCCCTCAGACTTGTAGCGGGCCACGTCATAGAATCCAAATTTACCTTTTCTCAGGTTCAATATTGTGACGTCTGCAATCGCACCAACAGAAAGATGCCCCAGCTCTTCGCGGTGAATGGCCTTGGCAGCCGACCATGTACTGGCTTTGATTACGCTCTGAAGGTCCATTTTGAGTGCCAAAAATTTGGACATTACCCCCAGCATATCCTTCATAGCGCCATTCATACTACCCGTGTGAAGATCTGTGCTGATTGTTTCCGGATAAAACCCCTGCTGAGTAGCCGGAATCGCCTGGGAGTATGTGAAACTTCCGCCACCATGACCTACATCAAAAATAACGCCTCTCTTACGCGCAGCGATCACAAAAGGTTTAAGTTTATTCGTTTCAAGATCGACAATAGATTCCTTTGTCTCAAGTATCTGGCCGTAGGCGTGCGTAAAAATATCGCCCGGACGGAGCCGGTTCATGAACAGATCTTCGATTGAAAGCCTGGGTTTGGCACCACCGAAATCAATCATGACGGGTATATTGGCAAGCTTTCCAGCATCCAACGCACGATCAACGGCAACGAAATCGGGCTTATGAAAGTGAGCGACTTTAATACCGACGATATAGTCTTTATATTCCTTCGCTGTCTTAGCGGCCAAGCTGGCATCGAAGTACTTCAGATCCTGCTGATAAACAGAATACTCATCACCCACCATTCCCGCACTCGAAATATTCAGAAATGACAGCACCCGAGTCTGCGAATTGTCGATCACATTTTTTTTGAACTTGGCGAAAGAATCCGCACCTGCACCACCGGCATCCACGATCGTGGTCACACCGACACGGAACGTAAAGCCGTCAGGGGGTAAAGCGCTGAAACCGTCGCTGAGCCCGCCTTCCTGCGAAGTACCGGCAAAAACGTGACCATGAATGTCAATAATGCCAGGTGTTATGTACAAACCAGTGGCATCAATAACCTCCTTGCCCGAGCTGGCTGCAATATTTTTGGCGACCTGGGCGATTTTACCACCTAGAATGGCCACATCCATCACGGCATTGATACTGTTTTTGGGATCGATTACATGCCCCCCCTTGATCAGGATATCATAAGTTTGAGCGTGGGCAACGGTTGTGAAGAGCAAAAGGAAAAAAAATATAATCTTATTCATGGATTCAGGAATGTTCTGGAAAAACAGTTTTTCAATAAAATATCATTATCGATTTTATTAGGCAGTCGCCGCAAGGAGTTCTTCACGAATTCTTTTGGCGACAATTTTTTCCTGGTCCGCCTTCAGCATGAATACGGTGAGGCGAATACTATTTTCAGTCTCCCAGGATATTACTTCAATGGAAGGTGTTCCCTTTCGCAGTTTTTCACCAAGCTGATCGCGCGTAAGTTTCACTTTTTGAGCGTCCCATGCAATGTTGAGCGATGGCAAATGGTTGGCCACAGGAGGTATGATCACTTCCGTTTTAACGCCCGGAATATCTTTCACTGCCTTGTCGATGAGTGCAATTTTCTGCTCCCACATTTTCCACTCCGCATCATGATCATACTTGATGTATCGATCCAGAGCCACATACATTCCCAGTATCTCCTCCTTATTCACCTTATGCCCACGACCTATGCCGCTACGGGGCGGCGCACTCAAACGGGCTGCCGCAATCAGATCCTTTTTACCCATGAGGATACCCGCACTCTGCGGTCCACGCATCGCCTTGCCTCCCGAAATGCACACCAGATCAAAGCCCATGTCATTGTATTTCCAAAGGTTTTCAACGGGGGGCACATCGGCGGCAATGTCAATCATCGTCGGGAGCTTATGTTTCTTTGCAATATCAAGCCATTCCTGATGCTGAATCTTACCAACAGGCGCCTCCCGATTCAGAAACCAGAGCAAGGCAGTTTTCTCGTTAATTGCTTTTTCTACATCCTCTGCCGTCTCGACCAGTACAATACTTACACCTGCGTTCATGAGTGCCGTGTGGTAGCCATTTGCATGGGTTTTTTGTATAATAACCTCGGACTTCATACCTGTACCCGCCAAAAAAGGAAGCTGTGCCACTTTTTTGTTATCCAGGCCGGTAAGTACCCCAGCCATACCAAGAACCAGGGCCGACCAGCATCCTGCTGTAACCATCGCAGCCTCAGCATGACAGAGTGTAGCGATTTTTTCGCCCACCTTGTCCTGCACCTCATCCAGCATCACATACTCCTGCGCACCTGACTGAATGGCGTCCAGCACTTCCTGTGGCATTAGCGAAGCCGTCATCGCCGTGTAATTACCAGCCGCGTTGATAAAGGTGCGCAACCCAAGCTCTTTAAACAGATCCCGCTTGACAACCGGGACAACGGCAGACTGAGAGGCCAGGACCGAGCCGGAAACTCCGCCCGCAACAGGCAATATGGTTAATCCTTTCAGAATTTCACGACGCTGCATATTGATAAGATTTATAGTTTAAAATTCATTAAAGCAAAATTTTGAATATCAAAGATTGTAAACGAACCAACTGAGCATTTTACAAATCCCTTATTACTGCTCTCTTCGACCCTGGCCATTATAGTCACGCAAAATACCGATTTCCTTAAAAGAAGATCATTATTTAAATATAAGCGTTCCAAAAAATTGAGGCAGATGAAAATCAGGTTGCGGCTTGTCAACATGAGACCATGTGATCCAATGCGGGTTGGATGTGCTGCTTGCCGTTTTGTAAAAATTGGCCTTCCATCTGACTCCCGGCGCCGGGGTCGAGACTTTTGAAAATTTTCTCAGCAACGACAATGGCACCCTGTATTCCAGCGTCCAGGTCACAGGTTCCGAAATTTCGGGATCGATTCTGGCCGGCAGAGAATGCGCAATTTCTATCTGCCTGATATCCTCAATATTCAGTTTATTAAATCCTGTCCAGGGTTTCGTTACGTAGAAAATAAGCGGTGTACCACCCGCATTGACTTCCAGATTAAAGTACTCATCAGGCAAGGCGATATCGGGCGCGAAGAAAAACTCTACACATGCGTCCGCTGAAACATTACCATTGTAATCCTGAACCACACTTCGCACATACTTATCCTTCACACGGAAAATGACATATACATTTTCGTCATCATACATCATTTTGGCCTCAACACCAGGTTTGAAATCTGGAATTTTCCCCATGTATTTATCAATGACCAAGGTGGGTGTTTTTTTCCATTCTGATTTGTTCCAATCGGCGTCAATCAGGAATGGCTTACTGAGTCTTGGGACTTCATAAACCGATTTTTCGAAATTGCCGACAGCATGCTGGTCCTGCCCCATACTGGGTAAACCACCGAACAAAAGGACTAAAACCGACGCAGCAACCAGGGATATTTTCAACTCTGCACTTTTTAAAAATGGGTATTGACACGACAAGTTAATACCAAAACCCGTCACTATTCTGCACTAAGCCCGATTTGCTAGAATTATCGTCGAAATCGCAAGGAAAAACAAAGGAATGTTTCAGCTTTTTGATATCAAGCAAAATTATCTTCCGCTCGATTATATCCCTTCTACAATTAATTCGAATTACGATACGATTTTGACAAGAAGAACGACGTGGTCAAGTGTATGAGATCATTGCGACTAAATCGCAGGCATTTGGTATGTGAAAAAGCATCCCGTAATTATTTGAAAGAAATTTCCGTAGTCATCAATTTTTGATTTCTATAAATTTCAACTTCTGAATGTCCGGTCCAACTAATTTCCTGATACACGTTTGTGAGGTCAGCAATGTTGGTCACATCCTTTTTATTCATTTTTCGGATAACATCACCCTTCTTTAGCGGCGACCTGGATAATATACTTCCACCGGAAATTTCATCAACGATCACGCCTTGCTCGTCGGGCAGGCCATAGGCCGAGCGATCACCCAACCCCGTCACATTTCGAAGTTTTCCGCCTAGCCAGGCAATTTCGGTCGTTCCCGAGCTCAACGAACCAGTACTTATTATCGGCAGTGGTATTTTTTCAGCCTTGGATTTAAGGGATGGAGAAACTACGCCAAATTCATTCATCGGGAAATTGGTAAAGCCCAACTTCAATGCGGGGCTACCTTCCCTGACCTGATAATCTCCTTTTGCCGGGTCGACAAAAAGCGGATCACCTGCAAGGCTGTGCGAATCGGTTTTATTAGCATTCGCCGCAATCAATGCTTTTGCATCAGGGAAGAGATTAAAATCTACTTCTTTCCCCCATTCCTTGATCTGAATCGGGTAGTAAGGTTTCAAGACAATGTTTTTCCTAAAAACATCCCCACTGTTGGCAAACCAGACATGCGGATGAAAAGAGTTGTTGACGATGATATTATTCTCCACAACCCTTTGAAAACCTTCCCGCAATTTGAGTCCTCCATTGAGACAAAGATTGTTGTAAATATGGTAATTACTACTGCCGTCGTCCAGATCGATATCCCAGCCATGGTCGCAACGAAAACGGTTATTTCTGATTATTACTGTTTTTTGGGCATCGAGCAAAATGATTTCCGGGTGATCAGCTGCCAGCTTATTCATTGTTTCCCTGTTGGGATGCCAGTAGCGATCACGTCCCCATGAATTGAATGAACCATGATCTCCGGTTTCCAATACCGTATTGAACACATCGTTAAATTCAATGATATGCCCGCCCCAGGTTCCTTCGCTGACATTTATTCCCGAACGTGGCACATTATAAATGGTATTGTGGCTTATGGTAATATCCATCGACATCGAAATCTCAACTCCTGCAACCTGCTTTTCAACCTGTCCAAGGCCATGCATGAGATTATTATACACCTTGCATTCAGCAGGATAATTATTGGTTTTTGGCCCTGGCTTTTTGTCCATTTCTTCGTAAGAAACGGCCTGATTGTACTCGAAACTTGGAGACCGTACCGCAGCCGGATCTCCTACGAAACACACCCCGCTCGCTCCGACGTTTTCGATATCACAACCGGAGACTTCGCTTCTGCGGTTGTAATTATTGAAAAAAACGGCATTTCCGCCCACTTCTTTGAAATGACAATTCACGATCTGGCAATTTTCTGATCCGTCCAAAACGATCGTTCCGCCGCGGTAAATTGCCCAGTCACTCCGTAGAAGCGGCTCTTTGGTTTCCATGAACGTTCGCAACACGTGGACGAATTCAAATCCTTCAATACCGATATTCCTCACGGGCTTGGATTCGCTGCCACGAAACTCGAAAAGGCTTTTGATCTGAGGCGCTAGAATTTGAGCCTTGCTAAGGTCCTGCAAAGAAGAAGCGTAGAGATAAAGCGTTTTCTCTTTTTTATTGAAATACCATTCGCCTGTTGTGTCCAGCTCTTCAAATACATTTTCGATAAAACGATACTTGGCATGCATACCCATCTGGCGGTTATTCTGAAATCCTCCCTCCATCTTGAGTTTTCCGTCCGCTTCCTTTCCTGTCACCAGATAATGATACCCGCCCCACTCGTGTTTGTGCAGCGCATGGATGTATGCCCCTTCCGGATTCTTCCATGATTTGATCTTTTCCGGCGACAGAACATCTTCCGAAAACCCTCCAAAATGGCTGCTTGAAGGATCGTAATTAGGATACCTTGCCATTCTTTGTTTTTCACCATTCACAAAAAGCTGATCAAAAACCGCATCAGTAGAAACATTCGCCTTGAAAATATTCTTTTTATAAGGCAACCATTTTAGAGTAAGAGGAACCGCCCCGCTTATGGTTACTTTTTCTTGTTTATAGGATTTATAAACTACTTTCTCTTCCGGCTTGCGCGAGTCTTCAGGTAAAAAAACAATGGGTTTTTTGAAATAATAAGTGCCTTCTCTAACAAAAACCACGACGGGCTCATGAACACCTCTGATCTTTTTCTGAGCCGCCTCAATGGTAGCCAAAGGTTTGCTGATCGTGCCCGGATTGGTATCCATGCCGGTTTTTGCAACATAAAGATCCAAAGAGTAACAGGTGCCTGCTGCCAACATGATAAGGTTTAGCAGTGTCGCGGCGCGAAGATTTCTATAAGTAATGTTTTTCATTGCTGATTTGTAAATAGCTTTAAATCTACGAACTGCTGTGTTCATAAAAAAAACGGCTGAAATCTACCATCACGTAGTTTCCAACCATTTTAACGTCTTTTGGGAAAAACAGTAATGAAATAGAACTTCTCTCATTTGTCTTTCTTCTCACCCTTTTTCTCCTTTTTGTCCGATCCGAAAACCTTCTGTAAAAATGTCTTCTTTTCCTCCTTTTGCACTTTCACTGATCCGATATTGATTTCATTGTCAATGGAAGGCTGAAGTGCGTGGATAAATGCATTTTGCAATACCGTTCCCAGCGCAAACCAAATATTGGTCCTGGGATTATCGAGCCTTCCTCTGAACGGGATTTTCGTAGCCACCTGATCTTTTTTCTGATTTTGAAAAATTTCCCCAACTCCACCAGCGATGCCTTCCCATATTTTTTGGAATATATTGTCCTTACGGTCTTCCTTACCCAAAATATCAAGGTCTTTGATCAACGGCTTTACATATCCGGCAAACTGATTATCCTTCGCTGCGACCTCCGAATATAATCCAAAAGTCCCCTTGTTGACATCCACCTTTGCATACGCCTGAAAAAAGTCATTAAGTTTTACCAGGTTTGTGTTTTTGAGTTCAGCACTCATGTCAAAGGTTGGGTTACTGCCAAGCGGGTTTAGCTTCGCATCCAGTTTTAAAATACCGTCATAAACCGATGCCGTAGCGTTCACACTTGCCGGCAAAACCGCCGAGGAATCATAGCTGTTTCTTAGGTTTTGAGCCAACAAATGGAAGCGATTCATTTCAATAGCAACCTTCGGGACAGATGTATTATCCTTATATTGAATCCTGCCATTTGTGATTTCAAACCTGTTGATATCCAGCGGCATAAACCCATCCAGTACTTTTTTGAAGTCCGCAGAATCCTTCACAACCTGTTTTGGTTCGACCTTATCTTTTGTAAAAATAAGAACCGGTCTGTCCATGCTGATCTTACCTGCAATGGAACCCTTAAACAGCGCTTTCCATTCGATGGATAAATCAATGAGGGAGGCTGAAAAGAACGGTGTTTGCTTTCCCGAAACGGTGTCAGATTTATTGAGGTAGATGCTATCTACTTTGTACGCACCACGAATGATTGCCAGGTCGATATCCTCAATGTGACCGTAGTAACCTTTCATGTTTGCCAGCGTTTTGTTGGCATAATGCAGCACGATGTGGGGCAGTATAAGCCTGATGATTATGATTAAAATCACAATTCCGGGTAAGACCCATTTGATAATTCTCTTCTTCTTTCTTGTCGGTGCATGAGTCATGATCGGATGGGATTTTGTAATGCCTATATGGTTTACCAAAACCATACCGATCCATTTTAGATTTGCCATTTTGACCAGCCCAGACCTGGGACGTCCATTACAATTTTGAAGTATATCACAACACTACTGACATAGGGTTGTCATCCGAGCTATCTTCCTTTGTCCTGGCATCTATCACCACTACTCCCTTGCTTGCACGAATTTCAGATCGGCGAACTACCCATGGCTTAGTATTTTAGCTACGAAGCAATGGGAATGGGCTCCTAATAAAGTAGATGACTGACCAGAAACTGTAACCAATAAATATTATATCAAATGAATTTATCTTCAATCAGGATCATTACCGCGGACGTTGACCGTCTTGTGCAGTTTTATGAACAAATTAGTGGTCTGCCTGTTACGAAATACACAGAAGACTTCGCCGAATTACGTACTCCAATGGCCACTCTGGCGATCGGAAGTATCCGTACACTTGCGTTGTTTGGAGGGACCGATGTAGCGAATGCAGCAGATAATCGCTCGGCAATCATTGAGTTTCGCGTTGATGACGTCGACGCTAAATATGAGGCGATTGTGAATATTTTGGGAGATGCAGTCGTTCAAAAGCCAACTACAATGCCTTGGGGTAATCGTTCGCTATTATTCAGGGATCCGGATGGCAACCTGATCAACTTTTTCACTCCGATCACCGCGGAAGCGAAAGACAGATCGAACACGAAAGCGGACCTGTAGAGACCATCGGATAGGTGTTTGTCCGGTAGAGAGACCGAAATTAATGTCCCTGATTAATCTGTTGTAAATTTTCCTGGCTGATCACTTTTAACAGTGATGATCGGTTTCACATTCGGTTTCGTCTTCCTGTGGTTCCTCCTGGTCCGGTGTGTAGAGCATGGCGGTGCAAAAGCAGTTTTTGTAATTTTTATTGTGTAATGTCTGGTAGTTCAGGCGATTTTTACATCTTTAGAGTGATATTAAGACTTGGCGAGTTCAAAAAAGAAAGTGCTGCCCATGCCGATCTCGCTGTTCACACCAATGTGGCCGCCCTGTGCCTCGATGAACTCTTTACTAATGGCCAGCCCAAGTCCCGTACCACTTTTAGCACTTCCAGGCACCTGAAAATACCTGTTAAAGATCTTCGCCCGATAGCGGCTGTCAATGCCTTTTCCATCATCTTTCACCGAAAACTGGATCGCATTTTCATGCTGTTTGATTGCAATGTGGATCTGCCCCTCTGGCTGGGAATACCGGATCGCATTGGTCAGAAAATTGATGAGAACCCAGGCAGTTTTTTCGGTGTCCGCTTTTACGTCCGGAAGGTTTTCTTCCATGTCAACGACGATAGCGATTTGTTTTTGCTCGGCCTGCACCCTCACGGCTTCCTGAGCATATTCCAGAATCTGCTCAGGCCGAGCCTGCTGGATATTCAGCTGGATATTTCCGGTTTCAACCTGCGACATATTCAGAAGCTCGCCGGTTATTTTCAAAAGACGGTCGCTGTCTTCCTTAATGCTCTCAATCAGTTGCTGCTGCTCCGCGTTCACATGCCCGGTGTTCTGATTTTCCAGTAACAGAAGGCTCATTTTGATCGACGATATCGGCGTTTTGAGCTCATGAGAAACAGTTGCAATAAAATTGGTTTTGGCAAAATCCAGCTCTTTGAAAGGGGTAATGTTTTTAAGTATGATCACATGGCCGATCAGTCTCTTCTCTCTTTCGCCGGTCGGCGTTATTGAAATGCTTACTATCTCCTTTTCAAAATAGCTTTCTTTGTTATCTGCATAAATTTTCAGCGGGGACGGCTGCAGGTTTTCTACTTTTTCAGTCTGTGTAAGGTCATTGACGAGCGAACGGAGCAGATCGTTGTTTAAGGCAGCGTCTTGCGCCGATTTACCAATAATTTCATCGGGTCTTAGCCCGGAGATTTTAAGCGCCTCGTTGTTGATAAAGAGTACGATCTTGTTTTCATCAAGCCCGATAACGGGTTCATGCATATTGTTGATGAGTGTCTCGATCCGCATTTTCTCCACCAGGATTCTCGAAAGGTTACTGCTGTTGTATTCCTCAAGCTTCTCGGCCATTGTGTTGAAGGAATTGGCCAGCTCTCCAAACTCGTTCTTCCCGCGGTAGTACACGCGCTGTGAATAGTTCTTGGCTGCGATCTCACGGATACTGTTGGTGAGCTCCTTGACGGGATTGGCAATATTTCCCGGCAGGTTTATCAGCAGGGTCATGCCCAGTAGGAAACAAAGCGTGCTGGTTATAACAATCCATTTATTGGCAGTCTCAGCGGTGTTTTTGGCAACATCGCTTTTGCGCTGAATGGCGGCCATATTCAGCTCCATGATCCTGGAAATGTCCTTTCGCATCAATAGGTGAAGATTAACATCCTGCGGATTCGCTTTCAGTTGAGCTGACCGTATGCTGATTTGCCCAGTCGCCTGGCCCTCACCAGGCTCTGTAACATTCTTTTTTTGCAGTTCAAGATTCTTTTCAAAATCAGGAAAACCGTTGTTTTTCTGTTGCATCGCATCTAGTGCGGCAATCATCTTGTTGGCATATTCAAGTGTGTTATAATTGTCGGTCAGAATGTTCCTGGTGTCATTCTTTAACGCACTGATGTTTCTTACGCCTACCGCTGAGAGCAGCAGAATCATCAAAAACAACAGGCCAATGCCCAGTCGGAGTTTGGTTTTAATTTTCATCAGGATAGGATGACTAAGTCAATTTCAGAAACGGAAAGTTTTTTAAGAAGCTGGTTAAATATGTTAGTAGCCAGAATGACACGGAAAAGGTTCATATGTGGCTTTCCAATGCAAATCGTGGTAACGTGGCGTTGCTCGGCCACCTCGATGATTGTTCTGGAAACATGCGAACTTTCAACCCTGATGATCTCTCCACCCAGCTCAGTAGCCAGCTTAAAGTTATTGATCAGGTGGCGCTGTTTGTCAAGTGCAATTTTATCCTTGTCCTCCCTGGGAGTCTGCACGTAAAGCAATATCCAAGGACTGTTGTAGTAGCTTGCAAGGCGCGCCGTCTTCCGAATGACATTTTTAGCTGTATCGGCATTGCTGCTGATGCAAGCCATAAACCGGTTGGATTTCAATGCCGTCAGTCCTCTGGACGATATCTGGGTTTCCACTTTACGTACCACCTGGCTGGCCACTTCTTTCAGTGCCAATTCCCTTAGCTGAAGGATATTATTGGATGTGAAGAAATTGTCAAGAGCTGTCGGCACTTTTTCGGCCGCATAGATTTTGCCCTCTTTTAGCCGGGTGATCAGCTCGTCGGCTGTCAGGTCGATGTTGACGACTTCGTCTGCAGATGCCAGCACGCTATCCGGAATCCGTTCCTTGACTTCAACCCCGGTGATGTCCTTTACTTCCTCATTCAGGCTTTCGATATGTTGGATATTGACTGCACTGATCACGTTGATGCCCGCATCCAGGATTTCCATCACATCCTGCCAGCGCTTATCATTTTTGCTTCCTTCAATATTGGTGTGGGCCAGCTCGTCTATAATCACAATTTCAGGCCGTAAACCAATTACGGCCTGAATGTCCAGTTCTTCAAGCTCCTTTCCCTTATAGAACAATTTGCGGCGAGGGATCACCGGCAGACCTTCGAGAAGCGCATGCGTTTCCTTGCGATTATGGGTTTCAATGTAGCCGATCTTGACATCGATTCCGTTTCGCATCAGTGTGTGTGCCTCCTGCAACATCCGGAAAGTTTTGCCTACACCGGCGCTCATACCGATGTAGACTTTGAACTTGCCCCTGCGGGACTGCTGGATCAGGTCCAGAAAATGTTTTACGTGGCTTTCCTTTTCAGTCATCTAAAATGATAATGCAACAGATGTGATTAAAAAGTAATTCTGTTTTTTGGCGCTGTTATCATGGGTAAAAATGGCGTCTTTGCTATTTAAACTCCTTGCTTCAACACGCCATATGACATTGTCTACCGGTAGGTAATCAAAGTTCAGGGAATAGCCAAAGGTCTTAAAGCCATTCGGTGTACCCGTGCTGATGATCACCCCATTTTTATCTGCATAATATTCACCTCTGGCCCCTATGCGTATCTTATCTGTTGGTGTAAACCGGGCAATGATTATCGGCGTATACCACGTATTACTGCCACTGCTTCCTTCTGGTTTCTTTTCAAATCCAAAGTCGACCCCTGCGGTCAGGCCAAACTTTTGGGTCAGCTGAAATATACCATAGACATTATGAAAATAGCGCATTTGCTTTAAGCTATCGGGTTTATCATTACCGATAAAAGTGCTGTAATTCAATGTTACGGATCCCATTGGTTTATAAGTGATCTGGGTCCCGAAAGCTGGTGTTGAGTTGCCGTCTACCCTTTGGATCCTTTGCCAGCCGTTCAGATACATTGCTGAAAGATACAGTTTATCGTCTTTCGTAGTAAAACCAAGTTTGACTCCCGATTCAAAGTACGGCGAATTTTCTGCCAAAAGGCTTCTGCTCAATGCCCAGTTGTCTTTTCCGATCGCACTTTCAAAACCGATGTGCGAAGGCATGATACCAGCATCCAGCCAAAGATTGGTCTTTTGTGAAAGTTTAACACCGACATTGGCTTCATAAATATTTTTCAAAACACCAGACTCTGCGCTGTAATTCGCGTTCATGTAGGTTCCTGCTGCCAAAGCTACATTGGCCCTGACACGGTCTGTGGCATAGTTTGCTTTGATGAAAGCCAGGTTCAAATTCACCTCATTCGCCCGGTTGAAATTGTAAAGAAAACCCGGCACGGTGTTGTTATCTGGACGGTTAAAATCATGGTTGTAATAAGCTTCTACATATCCGCTGATGGTCAATGAATTTTTTGTTTCTGTTGAGTCTTGTGCAATGACTGGCTGTAAAATTGCTAAACCCAAAGCGCTTAAAAGTAAATTTTTCATTCGTACTGTACTGGAAAATAAATGTAACGACGCTGTTAAAGTCGCCGGCCACCGCGTCGTTACAGGTGATGGCCGGTTTCATTCCATTATTATTTCAATTCATCAAGCGCAATGTTCAATTTTAAAACATTGACTTTCTCTGGCCCGAACATGCCCAGCAAAGGACCTTCTGTGCTTTTGGCAACAAGTTTCTCAATTGTTTCAGTAGACAATTTTCTGATCGAAGCAATCCGTTTCACCTGTACCAAAGCAGACTTGGAAGTGATATCCGGATCAAGTCCGCTGCCGCTTGCTGTGACGAGTTCTACTGGGATATCTTTTTTCTCCACACCAGGGTTATGAACAAGAAATGTATCGATCCTTGCCTGAACGGTCGCCAGATAATCGGGATTAGAGGGCCCTTTGTTACTGCCGCCGCTGCCGGCCGAATTGTAACCGACAGCTGACGGGCGGGAATAAAAATATTTGTCCTGGGTAAACGTCTGACCTATATTGGAATAATACTTTTTATTACCGACGGTCACCACTTCACCTTTGCCACCATTAGGGGCAAGCTGAGCAACACCCCAGATCACAGCTGTGTAAACTCCTGAGAAGAAAACCAGCGTGATTAGTGTCAATTTAATTGCGGGAAATATGTTCGTTTTCATTTGGATTTATATTTTTAACTTTAAGAAAAATTTAGAATTATGGAAGCTATATTAAGAGTACAATCGTCTGAGTTCACTGACGAATTGATTAACAAAATCAAAGCCCTGCTTAGGGGTTCCCAGAATTCAGAGATTACAATCAGTATAACTGAAAAACATTCGGCTGGAATCTTAAGAGCTGAAACCAGCGAACAGTACTTTGAAAGACTGGATAAGTCAATTGAAAATCTGGAAAAAGGAAATGTGATAACGTTTAGTGGTGATACGTTTGAGCAATTTGCAAAACATCTCGCCGAGGGATGAAGAATACAATTTTTGATACAATCGCCATGGAAGATCTTACACAATGGTCTAAATCCGAACCAAGGTTGATTAAAAAAGTTTTTGAATTGATCAATGATATTCATAAACACCCTTTTGAAGGAATCGGTAAGCCAGAGGGATTGAAACATCAGTATAAAGGATGCTGGAGTAGGCGGATTACAGACGAGCACCGTTTGATTTATAAGATTCTCCCCGACAATGATATATTTGTTATGAGTGTTCATGGACATTACGATCAATAATCTAAATCCAGATACTGACAATCAGATCTATTACCTTGATTCCGATAAAAGGAACGATAACCCCACCCAGACCGTAGATCAAAAGATTTCTTCTCAAAAGCGCACTTGCTCCAATCGGCTTATAAGTCACCCCCTTCAGTGCAAGCGGAATCAGGATCGGGATAATGATCGCGTTAAAGATCACCGCTGACAGGATTGCACTTTCAGGGCTGTTCAAATTCATGATATTCAGTCCTTTCAATGCAGGGATCGAAGCAATAAACAGGGCTGGAATGATGGCAAAATATTTTGCAACGTCATTAGCAATCGAGAAAGTGGTAAGCGTACCGCGGGTCATTAACAATTGCTTTCCAATTTCTACGATCTCAATCAGCTTGGTCGGATCGTTGTCCAGATCGACCATATTACCGGCTTCTTTTGCTGCCTGGGTTCCGCTGTTCATCGCCACGCCCACATCAGCCTGCGCAAGTGCAGGAGCGTCATTGGTACCATCACCCATCATTGCCACCAGTTTACCGCTTTCCTGCTCACGTTTGATGTAATTCATTTTATCCTCTGGCTTCGCTTCTGCGATGAAGTCATCCACACCAGCTTTTTCGGCAATAAATTTCGCCGTCAAAGGGTTGTCGCCGGTTACCATCACTGTTTTCACTCCCATCTTGCGAAGACGTTCGAATCGTTCACTGATACCGGTTTTGATGATGTCCTGTAATTCGATTACACCCAGCACATGCTCATTCTCGGACACCACGAGCGGTGTTCCGCCGTTGCTTGATATCTCTTTTACTTTTTGTTCAATATCCTTCGGAAAATTGTTTCCCGCATTTACCGTCAGGTTTCTGATCGAATCGAAAGCTCCTTTACGGATCCTTGTCTGATCAAAATCCACACCGGAGCTTCTGGTTTCTGCGGTGAACTTGATGAAAACCGGGTTATTCAGACTGTTGTAGCTCGATGGGCTCAAATTTGCCAATTCGAGGATGGATTTACCCTCTGGTGTCTCATCGGCAATAGAGCTCAAAACGGCGCATTTAATGAAATGATTATCTGTCACACCTTTGGCTGCATAAAAATGTGTTGCCTTTCTGTTACCAATCGTGATCGTCCCTGTTTTGTCCAAAAGAAGCACGTCAATATCACCAGCAGTTTCCACCGCCTTACCCGATTTGGTAATTACGTTTGCACGTAAAGCACGGTCCATCCCCGCAATCCCGATCGATGACAGAAGGCCACCTATTGTGGTCGGAATCAGACAAACAAAGAGGGAGATAAATGCAGCAATCGTAATGGGTGTATTGGCAAAATCTGCGAACGGTTTGAGCGTCACACACACGATGATAAATACCAGCGTAAAACCGGCAAGCAGGATTGTAAGTGCGATTTCGTTGGGCGTTTTCTGGCGGCTTGCACCTTCTACAAGCGCGATCATTTTGTCGAGAAAACTTTCACCGGGAGCTGTTGTCACCATAACTTTAATCCTGTCGGATAAAACTTTGGTGCCCCCGGTCACGCTGCTTTTATCACCACCCGCTTCCCGGATTACCGGGGCCGATTCACCCGTGATCGCACTTTCATCGATCGTCGCAAGTCCTTCGATGATCTCACCATCCGTCGGGATATTATCGCCCGCTTCACAGATGAAGACATCTCCTTTTTTCATTGAAGCGGACATCACGCTCTTTGTTTCCACGCCAAAGCCTTGTTTGTTGTTCACAACCAGTTTGGCTGGCGTCTCTTCTCTGGTTTTACGAAGGCTGTCGGCTTGTGCTTTACCCCTGGCTTCGGCAATTCCTTCTGCAAAATTTGCAAAAAGAAGCGTCAGCAAGAGCACCAGAAAAACGACGAAGTTGTACACAAAACTGCCCTGCGATTTTTCTCCGGTAAGCACCCAAAGGCTTACGATCAGCATGACAAACGTTCCGATTTCCACAGTGAACATCACCGGATTACGAAACATAATTTTTGGGTTTAATTTGATAAATGATTGCTTCAAAGCCTCATTCACCAGTTCCTTTTGAAATAAGGAAGCATTTTGATTTTTCATTTTTTTACGGTAAGATGTGAGAAGTGAGATGTAAAATGGGGTTCCTATGCTCTTCTAAGCTCTTCGCTTTTGAGAGATTTAATGCAGAAGCGAACGAACATTTGACTTCTTCCTTCTTATTTTTTGAAACAAGGTTACTTTTCTGATTTATTGCGTTTTAATATTTTATATAAGGCCGGCTGATTTCGCCCTTCCATATCCAGCATATTACTTTTATGCGCATCACTTTTCCACAAAATATTCATGAAACCACACAAAAATCTAAATGCCTGGACTAAAAGTTTTGAGCTTGTAAAAGTTTTATATGGAGTCACTAGTGTGTTTCCCAATGAAGAACGTTTTGGTTTAACATCACAAATACGTAGGGCTGCTGTGTCCGTTCCGGTAAACATTCCGGAAGGAGCGTCGAGAAAAGGCAAAAAAGAATTCATCCATTTTCTACACATTTCACTTGGTTCGTTAACCGAATTAGACACACTTCTCCTGCTGAGTAAAGATTTAGACTTTATCCAGGAAGACAAAAACAATAGGTTAATCACTGAACTAGATACCATTGGAAAATTGATATATGGCTTGATTAGAAAACTTGAAGCGGAACTGTGAGTATGTGGCCTGTGAAATGTCAGAGGTGAAATGTTGAATGTAAAATGTGAGATGGGTCAGTCTGAAATGTAATAGCCTAATTGTTACTTTTCACATTTCACTTCTCACATTTTACCTTTTACTTCTCACATCTCACTTCAAAGAAAAATACTCGGCAATTGGTCCCAGTGTCAGCGCAGGAAAGAATGAGAGCGCGGTGATGATCACTATCACTGCGAGCACCATAATCCCGAATGTGCCTGAATCTGTGCGCAGCGTTCCGGCGCTTTCTGGAATAAACTTCTTGTTTGCCATGAGTCCTGCAATCGCGATCGGTCCGATGATGGGAATGTATCTGGAAAGGATCAGCACAAAACCAGTCGTAATATTCCACCAGGGATTGTTATCACCCAGCCCCTCAAAACCGCTTCCGTTATTGGCTGACGACGATGTATATTCGTAAAGCATTTCACTGAAACCGTGAAAGCCCGGGTTATTCAATGTTCCCGATGTGATTTCAGGGAAAGCAGCTGCGAGCGCGGTCCCTGCCAAGATCAAAAGCGGGTGCAAGAGTGCCACGATCATAGCGATCTTCATCTCCCTTCCTTCAATCTTTTTACCCAGCAGTTCAGGCGTACGTCCGACCATCAGTCCGGAGATAAAGACAGCGAGGATTATGAAGATAAAGAAGTTGAGCATCCCTGCCCCTACCCCGCCGTAAAAGGCGTTGGTCATCATTGAAAGCAACTGAGTCATACCGGATAACGGCGTAAAGCTATCATGCATCGCATTGACCGACCCCGTCGAAATAACAGTCGTGGCTATACTCCAGTATGCAGAAGCGACACTTCCAAACCTCACTTCTTTCCCTTCCATTGCGCCAGAGCTATTATCTATGCCCATGGCTGTGATCGCGTGATTACCTCCGTTTTCCCAGATAATCGTGGGCACGGTGAGCGTCAAAAAACCAATCGTCATGACCCCAAAAATCATCCAAGCCATTTTCCTACGCCTTAAAAAGAAACCAAAGGCAAATACCATGGCCATGGGAACGATCATCTGGCCGATCATCTCTGTCATGTTGGTAAGGTAGTTCGGGTTTTCGAGCGGGTGTGCAGAGTTCGCCCCGTAGTAGCCACCGCCGTTTGTTCCCACGTGTTTGATAGCCACAAAGGCTGCCACTGGTCCCGTAGAAACGCCCACAGTGTCGCCCTGCATATTGATGATCTTATCTTTTCCATTGAAGGTCATCGGTGTGCCGTTGAAGACAAGAATAATAGCGATTATCATTGATACAGGAAGCAGAATCCTCGTGCAGGATTTAATCATCAGGCTGTAAAAGTTGCCTAGCTTATCTGTTGTCCGTTCCTTCAAAGCCATAAACAAAACGGCCGCTGCAGCCATACCCGTACCGGCAGTTACAAAGTGCAGGAACATCAAAAAAAGCTGTGAAAGATAGCTAAGGCCCGATTCACCGGAATAATGCTGCAAATTACAGTTCACTACGAACGAGATACTTGTATTAAATGCCAGGTCAGCACTTTGTCCGGGGTTGCCGTCGGGGTTAAGCGGAAGCCATCCCTGGTTCATCAGCACAAACATGCCCAATAAAAACCAAACGAAATTGATCGTCAAAAGTGCCGCCATATGCTGTTTCCAGTTCATTTCCGACTTCTGATCAATACCGCTGATCTTGAAAAAGAACTTTTCGATGGGATTAAAAACGGGGTCGAGAGGCGTTTTATCCCCCGAGTAAACTTTTGCGATGTACTTACCAAACGGGATTGCGAGGGCAACCGTAATGGCAAACATGGCAATGATTCCTACTAATTCAGTGTTCATTTTTTTAGTGTTTTAATTCGATTGCGACAATCGAAAATGTATTCGGATTAGAATTTTTCGGGTTTGATCAGCACGTAACAGATGTAGCCAAAAACCCCGATTGCAATAATGAATAGCGCCGCCATGATGTTAGATTTTTTCGAAGAATTGAATGGTTTTGTAAAAAAGCAGGAAGCACAAACTGCCGGCTGCAACTAAGAGGATTGTGATCATCGGATATGATGTTAAAGTGATTATTAAAATGCATTGCTCTGCCTCACATATTCCTTTTGAAGGTTGTAAGGAAACAGCGCGTTGACATCGCAATGGTGTAGCTGCAGAATAGTTGAAAGGTTGTATATAAAGACGTTGGAAACTGCGTTGCGCGTCCGGTAATTGCCTTTAAGGAAAAGCTTCTCGGCGGTATCCAAAAATCTTCCGGCCCGAACGAGTTTCCCTGATAACACCATCTTTGAAGTCAGCTCAGCCATCCGCTGCATTTGGTTGTAAACACTGTTGTTATTTCTACTTTTCATCGTTAAGTCATTTAGTTGTAAAGGGGTTTATACCAAAGATGTTCCACAAACTCCTAGACGCAACCAACAAATTGATTTACAGATACTTAAAAAACTCCGATGGGATTTATCATAAAAAAGACCCTATCAATATGATAAGGTCTTATCAAAATGGATCGATGCTAAAAGCGGACGTTTAACTGTCTCCCCGCTTAATCTTCAATTGCTGGTAACGATATTTTCTTACCTTTCATTGAGGATCAAGGGCACACTTCCCTTTCCTCCGAGCACCACAATTTTAGCATTCGGGGAGGCGGCGAGTTCCTTTTGGGCTTTAATGCTTTCATATTGCAACTGACGGTCAGTAAGGCTCAGGGCGATAATTGTTTGATAATCTGCTATTCCTCTCGCTTCAACTCGCTTACGTTCCGCTTCCTGCTTCTCCTTTTGAAGCACAAACTCCATTTTCTGAGCATCCTGCTCTGCATTGATTTTTGACTCGATGGTTTTCTTAACCGACTCGGGCAAATTGATATTCCGAATCAGGAGCTGTTCCAGGATCAGGCCACGACCTCTGAAATCCTTATCAATCGTTTGGTAAATACGACTTTGAAACTCGTCTCTCCGTTTCGAATAAAGTGCCACAGCATCATAATAAACGGCATTGTCACGTATACGTGTACGGGTGATCGGCCTTACAATTTTGTCTTTGTAATCCGCACCGATTCCTTTATAAATAGCAGGGGCTTTGTCGGGCATGATCTTGTACAAAACAGTCAGGTCAATGACCACTTCAAGACCGTCCGCCGAAAGGACACGAATGGCATCATCACCTTTGATTTCACCTTCGCTGGTCTGAGCAGACATGGTGTAATTCTGGGTTTTGGTATCAAAAATCGTTACTTCCGCGAGGGGATTCACAAAATTGAGTCCGTTATCCAGCACTTGGGGACTTACTTTTCCGAAAAGTGATTGCACACCAATCGTACCTGCGTCGATCTGACGGATCCCCGAAGAAAGAATTCCAAGCACCGCAATCGTTATTCCTGTGATTTTCAACACCGGGGTATACCGAGAAATATTAAGTGGAGATTTTGAGAAAGCAAAACCAGCAAAGGCTATCAGGATTCCAATTGTGATAAAAAACATGGGTTTATTTGGTTAAAATATTCTGAGCGTTTAAAAAACTAACAATATATTACCAAACCTGTGCCTCTCAAAAAATTTAGTACCACCCATTTTTAATCAATTGATTTACAGAAAAATAGCAACCAAAAGACGAGATTTCTATGAATCAAAAATAAAAGACCCCTATCATAATGATACGATTTTATCACTATGATAGGGGTAGATAATATTATTTTATGAAGAGATAAGTTTATCCGGAGAGTCATTTTCACTTGATGTCCGCCTCCATCTCTCTGATTTCACATATACACCCTTCTCATCCTTATCTGGCTTTTTGACTGGATGACAAGAGGTACTTTTTCAACTTTAACAGAGCTATTATCCAACCCAAACCATTGAGACTCCGAATTGGTAATACTTTTTATCGCAAAATAGAATTTCATGATGAAATCTTCGTACCAGGGAAGATCGTTATCGACAGAAAGATAACGTTCCAGCACAACGAACCGGAAGTCCCCGGTGATATTTTGGCGGTTCAGTGATTCGTAACGGCTGGTAATATCCACTTCGTTATTTCGGACCATATCTTCGACTACATTTCTCAAAAACATGTTAATCCGCTGCTCGACGCGGAAACCCAGTATAAAATTCACTTTGATCACATCATCTTCAGCTTTCACATTCACGTGATATTCCATGGTATAAGGCTCGTCGGTCGTCTCAACATGTACAAACCAGTAGATATCCGCTCTTTTGGGCCGCTTCTGGAAGATAGAGTAGATAATTTTGCTTTCAATCTCATTATCACCAGCAGCATTGGACATAAATATCAGGTGCGTAGCATATTTCGGGATACTGATGTCATTGCTTAGCTCTTTGAGGGAAGAGATGTGCTTGTCAAGATCTACGAACTCAGTCAACCTGAGTTTGATAATATTTGCTCTTAACCACATGGACATGAGGTCTGCAATGATGATCGCCAGAAGCAGTGAAACCCAGCCTCCGTGCATGAATTTTAGCAGGTTTGCGGCAAGGAAAGATCCTTCAATGGCCAGGTAAACAACAATAAAAGCTGCAACCCATAATTTGTTGATCTTATGAACAAAGAGGTAATAGGAAAATAAAAGCGTCGTCATGATCATCGTAAGTGTAATAGCGAGCCCGTAGGCAGCTTCCATATACGATGATTCTTTAAAGTAAAGCACAACCCCGATACAGCCCGCCCACAATAACCAGTTTACACTCGGAACATACAGCTGGCCCTTTTGATCGCTGGGATAAACCAATCGCACCTTGGGCCACAGATTTAATCGGATTGCTTCTGAGATCAGGGTGAAGGAGCCGCTGATCAAAGCCTGACTTGCAATGATCGTGGCCATTGTCGCAACACAAATTCCAGGCAAAAGCCACCAATCGGGCATGATTTCGTAAAAGGGTTTTCTTCCGTTCAGGGTTTCACCAACGTGCATGGCAAGCCAGGCGCCCTGTCCGAAATAATTGATAACCAGACAGGATTTTACGTAAATCCAGCTAATGCGGATATTTCCCCTGCCACAGTGACCCAAGTCCGAATACAACGCTTCGGCACCCGTGGTACAAAGGAAAACTGATCCGAGAAGCCAAAACCCGCCTGGGTGATTAGCCAGCAGTTGATACCCATAATAAGGATTAAAGGCCTTGAAAATTTCGGGATGATAAAGCACCTGTGAAAGCCCCAGAACTAAAAGCATCAGGAACCAAACCAGCATCACAGGCCCGAATGCACGGCCAACGATGGTGGTGCCAAAAACCTGTATGATAAAGAGTAAAGTGAGTATACCGATTACGATCGGAATGGTCTGTATATGTGGATACAAAATACGAAGTCCTTCCACGGCCGATGAAACCGATATGGGCGGCGTAATGATCCCGTCAGCCAATAGTGTACTAGCCCCGATAATAGCTGGGATGGTCAGCCACTTTGCGTTCCGTCGTACCAGTGCATAGAGCGCGAGGATACCGCCCTCTCCATTGTTGTCGGCACGAAGTATCAATATTACATACTTAACGGTGGTCTGCAGTGTGAGCGTCCAGAAGATACAAGAGACCGAACCATATACAACGTCCAGTGCTATACGCTCGCCGCCAATAATGGCCTGCATGGCGTAAAGCGGCGAGGTTCCAATGTCCCCAAAGATAATTCCAAGTGCTACCAAAAGCCCCGCAGCAGAAGCTCGCTCATTGTGTTTTGAACTCATTTGTGTTATTTTCCGTGTTGATGTTTTATGAACCTTAGGTTCCACTCGCGTGATCAGGTCTGCAAAAATAGTGATTTAATGGCCTCCAACCGCTGATTTGCTCAATTACCCAGGACAAAATAAGCGGTGTCTTACATTTTTCAACTTTGATTCCCAACACACAAAAAGCTGTGTCTTAATAACCACTCATCATCTTCATGGTTGTATACAAGAAAATATTAACTGGTCAATATTTTCAGGCGCCACCGGGCGGCATTTTTTAGTCTTACACATGCTTTATAATTGTATTTTCACACAATGCCGGCGTTATACACAATTGACAGGATGATTCGCATTTGTATTTTCGTTGTGCAAAGGTGAACGATTCCAAGAAAACTGTCCGGTATCGAACAACTAAGGCAACAGGCGACCTGCCAATGTACTGATTTAAAGGAATTTGCAACGCGGCATGAATTTTTTGACTGGAAAAGCTAGCTGGGTGTCCAATAATCTTTGATGGTTCAAATTACAGACACTTTTATAACGATTCGCGGCCGACCGGATGCGGCCAGCCAGGCATGAATGCTAAACTTTTAATAAAACTCAACTTATAAGTTACAAAAAGCAAAACTTGTCGACCTATTATCGTCTTGCTCATGATCGGAAGCTACTTCAAAACATCTGGCCGCAGCTTAATGCGGAACAAATTATTTTCGTCGATCAATGTTATTGGCCTTGCCATCAGTATGTCCGTAGGGTTGCTGCTGATCGCGTTCTTAGTAGACCTCCGGACGTACGACAAGTTTCACAAAAATGGCGACAGGATTTATCGCATCACCAACGTGGCGACTTTCAAGGGTGAGCAAGGCAGCGGATCGCAGCCTGGCGACAAGTTTTCATCAACATCGGTAAAAACCGGAAAGCTTATCCGGCAGAAAGTGACCGGCGTTGAAGAAGTAGCCATTATGCGCAATGACTTTTCGCAGGATGCGAAGGTTGGTGACAATAATATTCCCATTAAAGGCTACTGGGCGGAACCGTCGCTGTTCAGGATATTTACATTTCCGATGGTGGAAGGCAATCCTGAAACCGCGCTGAAAGACCCCTACTCGATCGTTCTTACGGAGACGGCTGCAAAAAAGCTGTTCGGCAACCAATCTGCGCTCGGCAAAGCGATCAAATTTGATACAGTCGATTATCAGGTGACAGGCATAATGAAAGACGTCCCCTTCTTTTCCCATATCAACTTCGAAGCACTGGTATCATTTTCCACTGTTGAACAAACTGCTAAGGGTGATAAAGGTTTGGAGGAATGGACAAATATGTTTTCAAACTCCGTGTACCTCATGCTTCCCGAAAATGCCGACCGGGCTTCAGTGCAGTCCCAACTGGATGCGATTGCAATGCAGGAAAATCTTGCCGAAGAAAAAACCAGGATCCAGTTAGAGCTTCTCCCTTTGTACCATATTGTAATCGGAGAAACCATACGTTCCGGCAGCATGAGCGGCTCTGTGGGCCCACACATACCACCGGTTATACTTTGGATACTCGGTGGCCTTGCATGCATTGTCATCCTGTCGGCTTGTTTTAACTATACCAATCTTTCAATAGCGCGCGCCATGCGACGCCTGAAAGAAGTAGGTCTACGCAAAGCAATCGGTGCACGGAAGAGCCAGGTAAGGCAACAGTTCATCGCCGAAGCAATCATGATCTCCCTGGCAGCCCTTTTTCTTTCATACTTTATATTTGTCATGCTACGGCCACACCTAATAAACATGGCTCCGGAGATGCAGCGTACTGTGAAGCTGGACCTTACCCCTTTTACGGTCGTTGCCTTTATTATCTTTTCGGTCGCAGTTGGCGTTATTGCCGGGTTCATGCCGGCAGTGTTCTTCTCCAAAATCAGTGCGATCAACGCACTGGGGAATGTGTCATCGGTCAAAGTCTTCAAACACGTAACAGTCAGGCGTGCTTTGGTCGTGCTCCAATACACGGCAACCCTGATCTTTATAACAACGACGGCCGTCGGCTATGTGCAGTATAAAAACATCCTTGCATTCGACCTGGGATTCACCACAGAAAATATTTTGAACATTAATATGCAGGGCAATAAACCAGATGCACTTATGAAGGAACTGAGCGAAATGCCGGAAGTTGCAGCTACTTCCCGTTCGCTGATTATCACCAGCGTTGGGAATGCCTGGGGCGGCCATATGAAATACAAAGACTCACGTGACTCGGCGCTCGTACTGACCAACCACGTCGACGAAAATTATTTACCGTTGCATGGATACAAACTTATTGCAGGCGGAAATTTCATTTCAAGACCCACCACCGCCGACGATGCCAGCGAGATTATCGTCAACGAGCAGGTTTTAAAACGATTCAACATAAGCCCCCAAAACCCTCAGAAAGCAATAGGTAAAGCGATTACCTTCAGTAGTTTCCGGATAAAAGCACGAAAGATGACCATTGTTGGCGTCATGAAAGACTTTCATTATGGCAAAGTAGACAACCTTATTGAGCCCGTCGCATTCATGTTCTGGACTCCCCAGGACGGGGCAGTGATTAATGCCAAAATAAGAAGCGCCGATATAATGGCCACGCGGGCGAAAATTGAGTCAACGTGGAAGAAGATCGATCGTGTTCATCCATTTAAGGCTGAATTTTATGACGAAGCAATAGAAGATGCCTACAGCGAATTCTCGACTATGATCAAGATCATTGGCTTCCTTTCAATCCTTGCCATTTCCATTGCCTCACTGGGATTGTTCGGAATGGTCGTGTTCACGACCGAAACAAGACTTAAAGAGATCGGCATCCGAAAGGTGATGGGCGCCAGCTCCGGCAACCTTATTTACTTACTGAGTCGCAGTTTTCTTTTGTTGCTGTCGGTATCGGCACTAATTGCTTTGCCTGTCACTTACCTGTTTTTCGAAAACGTTGTGCTCACCAAGTTTCCCTATCATACACCTGTGCAAATCGCGGAGCTGTTCGTCGGCCTCCTGGCAGTATTATTGATCGCTTTCGTTATGATTGGTTCGCAGACTTTGAAAGCAGCGAGGAGTAATCCGGTCGACATATTAAGGAGCGAATAAGACATTGTCTTCTTTATTAATCCCGTATTACGCATTAGATTATGGGCCGAAATTTTATTTTGCTTCCAACCGCCTTCCGTTCGTTTTTGACGCCCGTCGGCGAGACCTATCCCGATAGGCCTGCAAAAGAACGTCGCCGGTAGT
>Ga0123337_10001142_pt1 | contig 35893 bp, 27 predicted proteins | sample frozenSSSSmetaG_FD_89792 | JGI IMG/M metagenome (GOLD analysis project Ga0123337, IMG submission 89792) | Glacier valley bacterial and archeal communities from Borup Fiord, Nunavut, Canada, to study Microbial Dark Matter (Phase II) -... | ecosystem: Environmental > Aquatic > Freshwater > Ice >...
ACCATCCGCTTCCTGAACAATCGGCGGCAAAGAGTGGTCGTCCATCTCCCAATCATTGTCGATGATTCCATGTTGTTCCGGACCCGCACCCATGATCATCGACGCCCAGTTCTGGCTGCTCGACGATGACAAAACGGTGCGCACATTCCACTTAACACTTCCATCAGCGATCATACTGTCGATCACCGGCGTGTTGGCTTTTTGTATACCATCCGGACTAAGACCGTCAACCCCAATCACTATGACATGTTCAATACCCTCGGGAGAATCTTCTCCGCCATTTTTGCAAGAAATGAGGAAAAGTACAAAAGCAGACAGCATGAAAAAGTTTCTCAAAACGCTCATTTACAAATCAATAGTTTTAGGATTCAAAACTCTTCAACCAAACTTCCAATGCTCCGGATAGCCTACTTTGCGTAAGTCCCGCCGATGATCTGATCACACAGCCCAAATGAAAGTGTCATTCCATTTCCGCCCAGGCCGTTGATAATGGTTACACCCGGCTCAGGATTCAATACTATCTCTGTATCTCCATTGGTCAGCTTAGGATAGATCCCGTGCCAGGTTTGAAACACCTTGGGCGATTTGAACTGAGCAAAAGTGGCCAGATAATCCAGGATCATTTTGTTGATAAATTCTCTGTCAAACGGATCAAACGTGAGGGCGTATTCGTGAGAATCGCCCACTGTTATCTCTCCTAACCCATTTTGTGACGCCATCACATGTATACCCCAGGCAAGATGTTCACTATACTGTTCTTCGTACCTTGATTTCAACTTAGCCAGTGAAGGCGCGGCCTTGAAACCGTGGTAGTGAATAAGGGAAAGGCCGCCGCACAACGCCGGACCGATCTTCCAGTCATCTGGTTGCGCCTCTAGTCTTAACATCTGAAGCTTGCATTTGGTAAGTGGTGCGGCTGAGAATTGCTCCGGATACAGTGTTTCAAAATCCTGACCGCTACATACAAAAACTTCATCAGTCACCCACTGTTTACCGCCGCCAAAGACATTGGGATAATTTACCGCATTAACAGCAGTGTTCCAGATAAATTTAATTCCGTATTTCTCAGTAAGATAACCCGGAATGGCAGCAATCGCTTCCCTTGGATCTACGATCATTTCATCTGCGGAAAACAAAGATCCCAGCAACCCGTCCGGGTTTACCGCAGGTGATTTTTCGAGTGTCTGTTTTTTGTCCAAAAAACCAACCGGCCTGTAACTGCTTACATCCACAAACTGCTGCAAAACTTCCAGTTCATCCTGCTCATAGGCCATGTGTAAGCTTCCGCCTTCATGCGACCAGCATTTAGCTCCTGCAATCACTTCCTTCCAGATGCTTTTGGATAGCAACGCTCTTTCATAAAGGTTGCCTTCTGGCTGTCCGATTGGCCATATCATTCCAAAATTACGAATTGACGCGCCTACCGCCTTTTCTGAACGTTCGATCACGGTCACTTTATATCCCCTTACAGCCAAAGCCCTTGCGGTAGCCATCCCTACAATACCTGCACCAATAACAATCGCAGACTTACTCATTAATAGTTATTTTAAAATATTTCCAATGTTTAGTTAACTTTCTGCACTTGGCCTATGGCAAGGATATTCAGAATTTCTGAAATATTGTCGATAATGTGGGTAGGATTGTATGGCAAGAGTTGTTCGCGTGTAAACGCGCCCGTCGTCACAGCGATCACATAGCTACATCCAGCATTAATCCCTTCATTCACATCCACTTCGGTATCTCCAACCTTCGCTACGTTTTCAGCGGATGTAATGTTCAATTCCTTCATAATCTTCTGAATCATTTCAGGATAAGGTCGGCCATGAGCTACCTCGTCACTTGCAACCAGCAAATCGACTTTGTCTTCCCAGCCCAGCCGGCTGACGATCACGTCGGCAATGTCTCTTGAAAAGCCAGTATTTAACGCAATTTTTACACCCGCATTCCTCAATACCGAAAACGTTTCCTCCACATCGGGAAGTGCTGCAATTTCAGTTGTTGTGGTATAAAAGGAGATCATCCTTTTCACAAATTCAGCATGTATAGTACCAATCAAAAGATCAGTGATCTTGTCCTTTTCAGCCTCATGTTTTTCCAGCATCATTTTGATGGCCAGCGGCTTTTCGTAACCCATAATTGGGTTAATCTCCGGCACGGGAACCTCATACCCAAAAGACTTCATTGCTTCGTGAAAAGCAATTCCTACATAATTTTTGTCTTTGACCGTGGTTCCAGCCATATCAAACACAACAAGTTCTATAAACATCTCAATTCAAATGTAGTGGTGAACTAATACTTAACTATACTAAGGAAATATCCAATCGAAATTATACACAAAAATAGCATAAGTAACCTAAATTCCTAATTTAGATCCTCTCTTGGCGCAAATTTACGAAACAACTGGAATACCGAGATTAAGAAAATGTTAAATATTACTAAACTTTAAGATTACCATTCTTCTGGCAAAAAATCAGTTCGCTTCATTGAAGAAGTAAATCACCAGAAGCAAAACTTCGTCGCCGCCGATACATTTGGGATTGTGCAGTTCATTGGCATCGAAAAACATGGAATCGCCCTGGTTCAGTACATATTTATTCTTTCCCACCGTATATTCAACCGATCCTTCCAGCACATATTTGAACTCATAGGCGTTGGTGCGAACCATCGGTCTACGGGCACCTTTTTCAAGGCGCAGCAGCACCACGTCGATATGATTATCTTTAAACCGCTTGCTGAAAATCCGTTGATACGAGAACCCCTTCGCATTTTCTTTGGTGAAAGGCTGATAGTCTTCCCGTTTACGAATGAGCACATTGTCACCCGGCGCTGTAGAAATGATGTCCTTAAAAAAAACGTTCAAGTCAATATCCAACGCCTTGATCAACCCGAGCATAACCGGTAGTGAAGGAATCGTGCGACTATTTTCAATCTGTGAGACAAGGCTTTTCGTCACGCCAGCTTCATCTGCTATGTTCTGGAGCGTAACGCCTTTATTTTTTCTGACTTCTTTCAGCTTGTTACTGATCTGAAAAAGAATATCCTCCTGCATATGAATGTAGTTCAAGTAGACAATAACCGGGCATGAAAAATCTTCACAAGTTATGTTATAATTTCAAAACATTGTGACCAATCCAGTGATTCGAAGTATCCTAAGCAACAACGCGGGACATTTAGTTCGAGTCCCAGGTTCTCAATAACGGTCACCGCGCCTTCTTTTCACAAGACCCGAATCGTTTATAAAATGGTGCAAGCAAATTCTGTTAGCCACATATATATTCGTGAGGCATTAAATTCGTTTAAAAAAATAATATTACTGAACTGCATTCTAATTCCATCACATTTGAGATTTCCTTTACGTTAACTTTCTGATTGACGGAAAAACCATCGAAAATCAGAGTTTACAAGATTTCATTTAACGAAAAATCAACAAAACTAAAATCACTTGATACGAATATTAATTACATGCTTTCTTATTCATTTTGTAACACTCACAAGGGCACAGCAAATGGAGCAGGACAGCACATTTCAAAAAGCACCACGCGTTAAAACAAATTATTTTGGCATAAAACTTGGCGGCTTAGCGAGCAGTTTTGCCCACAATTCCAGCCTTGCGTTACCTTCGCCGGCGAACCTAAAAATGATCGGGTGGCAGGCTGGATTTGCGATGGACATGTTTACTCAAAAAAATTACAACGCCAGAGTGGAATTATCGTACAACACAAAGGGTGCAAGGGAAACTTTTAGCAGCGACCCGATTGCAATTCAAACGCAGAACAAGCTGCAATATGTTCACCTAAGTGTTTTGCCTTTGATCGTGAAGCATAGCCTTGGGAAGGTGACGCCTTATCTGGGACTCGGTGGATATTATGCGCGACGTGTGGGTATAAAATCCAGATGGAAACCTGGTACAACGTGGGAAGATGACGTTCAAACGGCTCAAAATCTGAATGTTAAAAATGACTTTGGATATTCCGTTTCTCTTGGAATTTATGTACGAAAAAAGCCGTTCGTCGAAATCCGCTACGAGGGCGGACTCAACTCCGTATCGTCAACCACGCGGATCAGAAACCGTTCTGTCGCGCTGTCGTTCGCATTTTAGCTGTGCCGTTAACCTTCAACAACTTAACTAATAGAATAGCATCAAATCCGCAGTAATGGAAATATGTTGTTCAAAAAATATACAAGATGAAGATACCTTCCCGCATAACCGCAAACTTTTGGATCATTGTGTTGGCATCAGCCAGCATACTTGGATGCGAGACCGAGCAAAATATTCCTATTGACGACCTTTACAGATTTGACAAACTCACCCAGCTTCAACTGGCCAGACCAGCCAAATTAAATTACTTCCTGGGTATAGATAAAGAGCCCGTTCCATTGTCTGTAAAGCTTTTCGGAGCGGATGGTACATTGATAACGGCCCCTCAGGAAGTTGTAAGTTTTTATTCCAATAATCAGAAACTGCCAACCAGCGCTTTTACTCCGAAAACTGTCGGCACTTTCAATATAGAAGGCAGACTTGCTGGGAAAACGAGCAATACGGTACAGTTAAAAGTTTGGAACCCAGCTTCCTTAACCATCAGGATTTCAGTTATTAATAAATCCACTGACCAGTTTTTCGCCAATGGTGCGGACAGCGTTAAGTTACAGGTTGAACTTCTAAGCGGAACGGAAATTATTGATGAAGATTTCCCGTTGGTCATTTATGCAAATGGTAAAGCAATCACAAGTGGCTTTGCCACGACGACCCAGGGAGAATATAAGTTCACTGCTACGGCACTTGGCCTTACCAGCAACCAAGTCGTTCTCAAAGCAGTAGCGCCGCCGAGTTATACCATTGTCAGGCTGCCGGTTATTTTCCATGAAGTAAATAAATCCCAACTTACATCTGCCTCCGTTAAAGCCCTGACGGATGGAATGACAAAAGCATATCGCAACTCCCTTAACCGCGCAAACAGGGCAAAGGATGTGAGCGCGACAGACCTGTATGTTGAATTTTACCCGGCTCCAACCGGCCTGGACGGCAAAACACTCTCTTCTCCCGGCCTGGACAGAGTAACGTCATCGAAAACAAGTTTTACTCAGGAAGACACCTATTCCGATTCCTTCAATTATTTCTGGGACCCGGTACATTTTATCAATGTGTGGGTGTACCCGAACATCACGGGTGATTATGCCAACTCTTCATGGGCGTATAACCCATTCGTTACACAGGCACTTTCGGGACTGACGGTCATCAACAAGAGCACGAAACCATTTCTTCCGTTTGGCATATTCCTGAACGCTACACATTTGGTTAACCAGAATACCGATGAAATTCTGGCCCATGAAGCAGGCCACTTACTGGGTCTTTACCATGTATTTGCAGGTAACGGAAGCACGTTCAACGGTTGCCCCACCTCAGACCCCGACTATTGCCCGGACACTAAATATTACAATCGTGAAGATTATTCAAAAAGTATTACCACGAGCCCGTCGGAAAGGTACAAGCGAAACTCATGTGCCAATGAAACCTATGAGGCAACCAACTTCATGGACTACTACTATTGCTATAACAACTCATTCACGCTCGAACAATCAAAACGTGTGAGGCATGCGGTGAATTACGGACTATGGCTGCCAACGCCCTTCAACGGATTCCAAAACGCAAGAACGAGTGGTGTTTTGACAATGGTTGAGCGCCCCGCAGACCTTGTTTACTACAAACCTGTGATCTGCGATAAGCAGTGAGCACCTCGCGTATAATGAGTTAGTGAGCAACATTTTATAAATAAAAAAACACTAATTTACCCCATGCAAAAGTTCTTTGAAAGGACCAACGCAAACTGTTATACGCAAATCTTTAATAACAAGCGCTAGAGAGAAGTCTAAGATGGAGTTTTACTAATTCGTTTCTACCAGTATCAAAATTAGAGGGTACTTTTTATTCCATCCTGAGTGGGGTCAAAACAAGTTGGGATAATCCGAAATGATGCCATCTACACCGAGTTCGATAAGCTTATTTATTTCCTCTTTGGTATTAGCCGTCCATGGCACGACCTGCATACCCTGGCCGTGGCAGTATTTTACGGAGTCCATTGTTACTGTTTTATAATACGGGCTGTAAACAGCAGGTTTAAATCCAAGCGTTGCCAGATTGTCGTCCACGGACCTGATATTTGCTGTCAGGTAAGATAGTTTGACTTCTGGACGCTGTTTATGTATAAGTTGCAGTGGACGAACGTCAAACGATTGAATTGTGAGTCTGTTTCCCAGCTTCTTGCTATCACAAATAGCCAATACCAGATCAACAAAGACCTGCGGTGCCGGGTGAGACTTCCCATCGCCATCCGGAGATGATTTGATTTCAATATTATACAATGGAGCTTTCACGCCCTTTTTCTTTACATGTGCATCCACCGAATCAATCAACTCGGAAAGCAAAGGCTTGTAAGTGCGAAATTTTCGCTGCTGTGCAAACTGCGGATGCGGCTTGCTGCCTACATCAAATTTCTTGATTTCATCGTAAGTCAACTGATACAAAATAATCTGCTTGCCCTCGCTGGCTGTAAGATCAGTCCCATCCGGTTTTCGGACGAAATCAGACGACATATACGTGTCATGCGAAACCAGGACACGATTGTCTTTGGAAATTACCACGTCCATTTCTAGTGTCTGCACACCAAGATCGAGCGCATTGATCATGGCGGGAATGGTATTTTCAGGCATCAACCCCCTGCCGCCACGATGGGCTTGCTTGTCCAGATTTCCCTGAGCCATCGAAATACCAGAACATAAAGAGAGCAATAGAAGTATTTTTTTCATTTGTAAAATGGATTACCTAACGCAGAAAATTCAGGAAAGTAAACGTAGCTATCAGCTTTTACCCCTTAGCTATTGACCTGTGTAATTTATGTATCGAAAATCTAGCAACAGCAAATAGCTTGTAAAAAATTATGATTTAATTCTGCCATTAAACGTAAGACCAGAGCTCTACTGAACAAAAGTTTTGTCTTATCATTACTTCAAAGTAAAAGGCTTGGAAATTTGAAGTTCTACCCCAAACTCCCAAACCATTTAACTATTTCAAACTACCGTTCACCGGACGGCTTTTTAAAGTTTCAAACTTCCAAACTCCACGACACTCAAAAGCTATACCTCAATCCCAACTGAAACTGGTAAGGATTGCCGGAAGGCGTAACAACACCTGCCGTATTCACACGATAGACAAATTTCTGATTGGTTTTGTCAAATCCTGCAACCGCTGCTGACGTAGAAGTTGCTGGTATGCCGAGTGCGTAAAGTGCCTGACTACCAAGCGATTTATTAGCCCCCCAGCTCCTTTTCAGGAGGTTTGCAAAGTTGAAGATATCAACAGATACTTCGATGGCCTGGCTTCTGTGGATTTTGAACTTCTTCGTTGCCCGAATGTCAAATATGCCGTAGAAGCCATTGATACCGCCATTCCGGGCAGCCATTTTTCCATTGTATTTCGTGATATAATCCTTCACACTTTGGCTTGCACTCGGATTATCGATAATCGCCTGCAATCCCTTCCTTACATTCTCAGGTACATTCGGATCGTTTTTATCAAAAACAAACGCAAGATCGTTCTGCCCCGCTACGAAATCCGCATTGCTGTTTGCTCCCGACAACAAGGTATATCTGCTGCCACCCAGTCCCGAATAACGCACACCTACATTGATCCCATAAAAGGATGGCAGTGAACCGTAGAATACGATCTTGTGACGAAAATGATTGTCCGAATAAGTCATCGCATTCAGGTTTCTCGGATCATCCTTTACTGGTAAGGATAGGGTCGCGGAGTTCGCTACGTTTCCATTGAAAGACGTATTGTCCTTTGTATCGTTATAGGTGTAGCTGGCCGTGATTTCGCCATCTCTGAAATATTGATAGGTCGCATCGGCTACAAAGGCAAACTGATTCACCTTTCCCGCACTATTCAATTCAAGCACCCGGCCAAATTTCTGACTCTTACGTCCCTGAAGCCAGTCGCCGGAGCCATTTGCAGGCATTGAAGCTAACGGCACATACACCCCACGGTTGTCTTCATTGGCTAGGCGGAAGTATGGATCATCGGCCATATTACGGTCAACGTAGAAATAATTGTGGCGTCCCAAAGTCATATATCCTGCAATACCCACTCTTAATTTATCCGTAAAATAATGACTATAAGACACATTGGCTTTGTACATGACAGGCACGCGTGCGTCGGATCCATTGGTGTTGATCGTAGGTACCTGGAACGCTGCCAGACTTGGAATGCTACCATAATTAGCGCGGTAAGCGGCAAAATCTGGTACCGGAACATTTGAGTTACGTACATCCACCGTTGCCAAATGTTTACCATCAAATGTCAGGTTGTTGATCAGAATGTAATTGTTGATATCGGACGCAAAAATACCACCACCTAGGCGCACAATATCTGTATGTCTTTCATTAACGTCCCAGGTGAATTGCAGACGCGGCTGTACCACAAAAGATTTTAGTCTATGATCGGTACGAATCTTCAACTCCTCAAAAAGCGTTTGGTTCAAAGGAGAAGTCGGGTAATGCGCATAGTCAAGGCGTAAACCTGCTACCATGTCCAGTCCGGTTGCAAGCTTGGTTTTCAATTGACCATAAATACCTGCATTAAGAATATTTCCCTTCACCGACCAATCGTCCATCAAAGGCACCTCACGATAGTACCTGTAAGGTTGAAGCGCTTCAAACTTGTCCAGAGCAGTCTTGCCTGCCGCTGCGTCTACCGTATAATGAAACCGTCCATTCACCTCACTGCCATAAGTTGAGTGCGAGCGTGTTAACATCAAGTCGACACCGAAAGTGTATTCAACTTTATTCGTGTTATAATACAGATTATCGACCAGTTGAATCACATTGTTTGTAAAACCTTCCTGCGCAAATCGATGACCGCCCATCTGGATATTCGTAGACCTCGAACTGCCATCGCTTAGCGTAGAAACGACCCCCTCCACAATCGCTCTTGGAATGTTTGCAGCCGGAAGTTGATCACCAGGCGCGCTTTTTTGATGGGTATACAAGTGCTGAACCTTCAACTCATTGGTAAGCCTTGAACTGATGGAAGAACGAAGCGACGCCAGCAAACTATTGTCCACATTGTAATCGTTTCCGGTCGACTCGTAAATATTGATGGACGTGTTATCCTGCAAGCCAAGCTTGTTACGGTCGTTGGTGTAATTGTCGCGTATTGTCAACAGGTTCTTGCCGTTGATCTGCCAATCGATACGTGCAAAAACAGCATCGGATCCGCGGCTTTTGTCGAATGTGCCAAACTGAGGCGTATTGGCTACTCCATATTTAGATCTAGCGATACTGACAAACTTGTCAAGAGTAGCCCTGGTAATGTTAAACCTGTTTTCATCCACAGGAGCAAGTACATCCGCTATTACAAATGGACGCGTGTCCTGCTGGTGATCCCAGGCAACGAAGAAGTGAAGCTTATCCTTGATAATCGGCCCGCCAAGCGAAAATCCAAACTGGTTTGTCGAAAATTTAGTATTCAGTTTATTCCCACGAATATCATAACCACTTGACAACCAATTGGCGCGACTGTAATTGAAAGCACTTCCACTCAGTTTGTTTGTACCCGATTTGGTTACCGCGCTGACTGTTCCACCACCGCTTCTTCCATAGGTAACATCATACTGGTTGGTAACAACCTGAAACTCACGTACCGCCTCAATAGAAATTGAATAAGGCGCTCCACTCCTACTGGTTGTTGCACCGGCGGACGTTGGATTTTTGGCATTCATACCATCAATGGTGTAGTTGGTAGACGACCCCAGCTGACCTGAAATATTTCCGCCTTTGCTTAAAGGAGAAAGATCCATCAAAGACGTAAAATTACGGCCATTGACAGGCAGGCGGGTGATATCCTTCGCTGAAATGGCTGTAGAAGCGCCAATATTTTCGATCTTGTTTTTAATACCGGAAGCCACTACCTGCACTACTTCAAGCGTTTGGTCAGATTCCTGCATCTTTACTTTTACCTTAATCGCGTCTCCCTGGTGGAGAATGTACCCCGTAAGTTTTTGTTCTCCAAAGCCAATATAGGTCACCACAACGGTATAAGGTCCTCCGAGCGGAAGTTCCTTGAAAGCATATTCCCCCTTGGCGTTTGTAGCCGTCCCGGTCGAAAACCCGGTGGATTCGTTTTTCACCTGCACAGTAGCACCCGGAAGTTCGGTGTCCTTAGCGTCTGCGACTGTCCCTGAAATAGAGGCCTGCGTCGTTTGGGCTTGTAAAGCGGTGAAACTTAACGTACTGAAAAGCAAGATCAGAACATTGGAAAGTAGATATTTTCTTAGCATAAACCTGTTTTTGATTCGGATGCAAAAGTCGGTTTATTGGTTTATCCCGATATTTCCTGAGCGTTAACAGATTGTGAAATTTCCAATGAAAGATTGAAATGAGTGTTGCGGGAAACAGCGAGAAATTTTCGACTAAAAATAGAATATATGCGTTCGCAACCATTTTCCTGCAAATCGTGTCTGAATAAAAACCGAACAAATCCCACCATGAAAAATTGCCTCTACATTCTACTCTTTTCAGTAGGACTAATGTTCCCTTCCTGCAAGACTGACGATCCAAATGCCAAAAGAAAGTTGGTCGATGGCATTTGCGGATCGGGCAAGATCGAGAAAAGTGTCACCAACATAGAAGGCAGCATTCATTACAATACGGAAGAAAAAGCCTTCGGTATTAACGTAACCATCCCGAACACGATTGATTCTGAGGATTTTGGTTTTGTATGTGAATTGGCCGAAAATCTAAAACAGAATGGAACCACAGTTATTTTCTCAGGCGACTACCGGGATTATGGGAAGCAGGCACCCTTGGGCGGGCAGGAATACTATTATCTGACGATAAGCAAGATTGAAAAGAAATAAACTTTACGCCACTTCTGACTTTCATTAATCACTTGCCCGAATTTCTTCTGAAGTAATAATATGCAGCCCAGCTGCTTCCACCCGCCATGGTGACGGTGTCGTAATGCAACCAATTATTCTTCTCCATAAAATTGATCACGGCTGCGGTTGACTTGAACACCATTTTTCGATTCGTTACCGGATCTATGATTCTTAAATCATCATCTTTAATACCAATAGTTCGATACCCAGAATTATCCTTCTGACCAAAATCCAGAAACACATCGACCGATCTCCTGATCGCCCCGCGCTCAATCAACACTTCGACGACTTTTATGGTATCTTGTTTGTTGACGTCTATGCCTGCTACCAGGATTTGTGCTTGGGAAAATGTGGAGATGAGTGCGAATACGGGGAGGAACAGGTATTTTTTCATGGGAGTTGGGTTTTTGCCAGGCATTCTGTTATAACGAAGGAAGGGTGGTTTTATTGGGCGTGGAAAGTTGGTAGCTTGCTGTTAGGAATGTCCTCTCGCCGTACTACGAGGTCCAGGGGCAAGGCAAACTACTCTCTTATCCATGGCGTGGGTACCGGACAATGGTATTTCTGAGCAGACATGTCCGGATTATCTGATCTGAATTGTCTGCTTTTAAGCAGAAGGAACATATCCAGGAAACTGGTGTTCGCCGCAACAGAAAAAACCTGATTCAATGATCCCCAAAATTTAAATCCGGAAAGAACAATGAAAACCATTTTTGACCAATCCACAAGAAACGAACTGATTGCACGAATCAATAACCTGGATGAGCGAAGCCCTGCGCAATGGGGCAAAATGAATGCAAGCCAGATGATCAGACATTGTGCGTTATGGGAAGAAATGGCGTTGGGGAAGAGAAAGTATAAATGGAGTCTGCTGGGCCGTATTTTTGGCAGAATGGTTTTAAAAACAGTGGTGAAAAATGACGAGCCACTCAGAAAAAACACGCCCACAATTCCAGACTTCATTATAAAGGACGCTACCGGCCAGGGTGCTGCTGACAAACAACGGTGGATTTCTTTGCTCAAAGAATATGACCAGTTTGACAATCACAACTTCATTCACCCATTTTTTGGAAAAATGACGCTGGAACAGATTGGCTATATGGCATACAAGCATACCGATCACCATTTACGGCAGTTTAACGGCTGAGCTTTAAAAGGGCGTAACTAAAATTGGTCGACCGGAAAACGCGGTCGGGTAAGCTTTTTTTGTGAGTAATTCAAGAATACTGAAGCGCTGATTGTGCAGCACCGTCCTGGATATTCGGCCAACAAATCCGGGTACAAGGTGGACTTAAAACCGGATTAAGGGCTAACTTAGCGACCCAATCAAAGTACTTGATGATCCATTCCGAAACCTACCGCATCCGAAATTTCGAAGCTGACACAAACGGTAAACTCTGGCTGCCCTCGCTCGCCAATTACCTGCAGGATGCCGCAGACCGCCATGCAACTGAACTTGGAGTTGGCGTCCCCCATCTTATGGAAAAGGGTCTTTCCTGGGTACTGCACCGAATGCGTATCGATATACACCGATGGCCGGATCTGTCCGAAGAAATAACTGTTACGACGAATCCTTCCGGTGAAGAAAAAGTCTACATCTATCGCGACTATCGGGTATTTGACGACGACAAAAACCTGATTGTTTCAGCAACATCAACATGGCTTGTTTTCGACATGGCCAAAAGAAAACTAACCGTCCCATCTTTAGACATAAAGCAAAAATTCGAGCCATATCGAAATATGCAGCATTTTGATCGTGCCAGTCAAAGATACCCGCCTATGCCCACTCTGTGGCAATATCAGACGGAGGTGAAGGCCCGATACAACGAAATTGATCAAAACCTCCATGTTAATAACAGTGTCTATTTTCAATGGCTGCTCGAACCATTGCCAGTATCATATCTACAGGTGAAAACATGCAGCAGCCTGGACATTACTTTTAAAGCCGAATCAGTACGCGGAGAAGTCATTCGCTCATTGTGCACTCAGTTGAGCGATAACCTGTTGATTCACCGCCTGGAAAATGAGCGGGGCGAGGAGATTGTAACGGCTGTTACATCTTGGGTGTGAGATTAAATTTTGAACCACCTCAGGGACCTAAGAGCACCGAAGGTTATATATTGCTGAAAGGAAGCATTTAGCATCATCCGAAATAAGTCAAACAATCAATACCCAATTGACTTAATTTAAAAAAAATACTAACACGGCCTCAGGTGACTCTTAGGTGGTTCAAAATAAAATAAGGGATTACATACATATTCAAAACCCCTTCGATATACCTCCTCACTCTCAACTAGTAGAAAATTCCTATCCTACCCTTGTAACTCTAAAACTACTCGCAGAACAGGACCAAATTCTCAAAATGGCGCCATCCAAAAAACTTCTTCTCCTGGTTTTAATTTTAAGCTCATTTTTTCATCCCGGAAAATCTGTCGGGCAGCACAAAGCCTATAGCCCCGAAGCTTTAAAACAGTTGAAGACTGAAATTGAAAAGGCATTGAAGGAAACAGGCACCCCAGCCGTCGGTATTGCACTTGTAAACGGTGATACGACCGTCTGGGTTGCTGGACTAGGTAAAGCCGATCTTGAAAAAGATACTAAGGCGACCGAAAATACAATGTTCCGGATCGGCTCGGTTTCAAAAATGTTTGTGTCACTGGCCATCCTGAAATTGCAGGAAGAAGGAAAAATCAATCTTAACGACAAAGTCAGGGATCTGGCGCCGGAAATTGCATTCGAGAATCCCTGGGAAAAAACCGCACCGGTTCTCGTTGAACATTTATTGGAACACACGACAGGATGGGACGATTTGCACCTCACCGACTACGCGCTGAACGACCCATCGCTGAGTTTAAAAGGTGGGCTGGATTATCATCCGCACACCCGCACTTCCCGCTGGATGCCCGGAACCCGTATGGCGTACTGCAATTCCGGACCACCGGTGGCGGCTTATATCATTGAAAAAATCACCGGCAAAAAGTTTGAGGATTACATTCAGCAGAACTTCTTCCAACCTATGGGCATGGAAAACATGACCTATTTCGCCACGGAACCATACAAAAAATGGGGTGCGACCCTCTACCTGGATAAAAAGCCCCAAGCATACTGGAACATCAGCGTCCGGCCATCTGGAGCAATCAATGCATCTCCAAAAGATATGGCAAAAATGCTTCGGTTTTTTGTTAACCGCGGACGAGTGGATAGCCTGCATCTGATCAGTGAAGCATCTCTGAAACGTATGGAGACGCCTTCGAGTACAAACGGAGCAATGGCAGGATTAGAGAGTGGATACGGCCTATCGAATTATTCATCGTACCATAAAAGTTATACGTACCGGTCTCATGGTGGTGGTGTAAATGGCGGGTTAACGGATTTTTCATATCTCCCAACACATCACGTCGGATATGCGATCATGATCAATTGCCTTAACGGAAATGCATTAGGCCGTATAGCCGGGTTGATCCGCGAATTTCAAACAAAGAACCTGAGTCCTGACAAGACCGTCCGGCTCAACATTCCTGCCTTTACCGACCCCGATATCTCAGGCCACTACATCTCCATCAATCCTCGGGTACAGCTGACTGATCACTACGAACGGATTGTGAATGTAAACCACATTTGGAACAAGAAGAACACTGTGTTCTTTCAAGGTCTTTTCGGTGGGTGGAAGAAAAGTTACAGGGGCATTAATAGTCGTCAATACGTATCAAATGAAACAGGAAAAATCGATTTGGTTTTAGTAAAAGACCCTATCGCTGGCGATGTCGTTCATTCAGAAAGTGGCGTATTTAAACGTATTTCGCCTGTGATCATCTTCGGACAGCTAATTGTAGGTACTCTCTGGCTTTTGTACATCGCAGGCTCACTATTACTCGGAAGCATCTGGTTCATTCGTTACTGGCGCGGTAGAAAGTTCACCCGACAAAGCATTCGCCTCGGTTCATGGCCGTTTATTGCCAGTGTGTTTTTCCTCGCGGTGCTATTGCTGGAAATAGGCGTTGGTGACGAAGGGATTGCGTTACTGGGAAACGTGACAGTTGTTTCAGTTTCCATCACAGTATTTACAATTTGTTTTGCGCTCGCTGCTCTTTTATCAATCATTACAGCTATTAGAGACCGCAAGGCGAAATTAAATCAGAATATTTACTGGCACCTGACCATTCTATCCTGTCTCCACTTCATCGCTGCCTGTTATTTTGGCTGGCACGGAATCATTGGTATTCAGACGTGGAGTTATTGATATTGACTAACTTCAAAAATAATCCTGGCATGAAATACGAAACCAACTCAGGTCTCAAAATTCAGATAAAACACCCATCAACTTTTTTAACTTATAAAACTTAGATCATGAAATACGACATTGGTAACAAAGGAAATCCCACACTTTTAAAGACCCCGCCATTATCCTCGGAATTCACCATGCATGCAGATACGAAAGATGGGAAAGAAATTCTTGTGTGTACCGTGGGAAAGACGGTTTTGCATTATGATTATCGCTGCCTCTCAGACCTACATTCCATGCTTAAAGAACACGGCGACTGGATGGAACTTGGCAGTGCAGATGAGCAAAAGCCGGCAAAGGATGGAACTGTGGAAGCATGGGGACGATCTGAAAGCAACCCTGTTGGCGGATGGTACGGATTGAAAAAAGGACTTCGCGGGCGCTTTGGTATGTATGTGCCGCCTCTGATGGAGGTTCTGGGACTGGCAGAAGTGACCCATGACGCCAAAGGCAATAAGATGCGGGCCATCTGATTGCTGGCTTGAAAATATTTGCTACTTCTCAACCGCTAAAATGATATAAGGGCCGGAATTCTGTCGAATTCCGGCCCTTACTATTTATTCAATTTTCAAAAAGTCGGCTCCTAAACACCCAGGTTCCAGCCCTCACGGTAGTTACGTTTCACATACTGGTTCACATCATCAAAGTTGGTCACCTTCATGTTTTGAGCATCCCATAACATCTTCATGTTGCTTCCAGGATAGTCAAATCCTTTTCCGTTTGCTCTCGGTTTTGGCATATCTGCTCCACGGATTGCAAGGTTAGCACCCAAAATCGCTTCGGTCAGTGGTCCGGCCAGTTCAAACGGAGAACTCAATTCCATCTTACCATATCCGGCAATCGCACCTTCAACCCATTGAGCGTAATGTCCTTCAGCACTTCCTGGTACACGGGCAAATTTTTGTTTCACCTTAACTTCCTCCATGCGGGAAAGTGGCAAAAGACGTGGATTTGCAGCATATTCACTTGCCATCATTTTACCTTTTGTTCCAACGAAAAGGATACCGCTGTTGCCGTCTCCAAACAGCTCATTTGCACCCAGTTCTTCAGGACGCTCGGGTTTGATACCGCCATCCATCCAGTGCATAATCACCGGACCTTTAGTTTTTGGTGTTTTCGGGAAAGTAAGCGTTGCGTGGCTTGATGGAGGACAGCTGTCCGGGAAAATGCCTCTTTTACCAAAGTCCGTAAAGACGCTGCTAACACTTGCCTGCATGTCCACCGCATATTTAAGTCCTAACACACGGAAAGGTGCTTCCATCAGGTGACATCCTAAGTCGCCTAGTGCGCCTGTTCCGTAATCCCACCAGCCTCTCCAGCTACCAGGAATCAATTTATCTACGTAATCTTTCTTAGGCGCGGTTCCCAACCAAAGATCCCAGTCAAGTTCCTTAGGAACAGGCGGTTTCTCGGAAGGCCAGGGAATACCCTGCGGCCAGATCGGGCGGTTGGTCCAGATGTAAACGGTATGCACGTCGCCAATAATGTCAGCATCATACCACTCGTGCAACTGCCTCACACCGTCCCCGGACGATCCCTGGTTGCCCATTTGCGTTACTACTTTGTATTTCGCAGCAGCTTCGGTGAGTTTTCTTGCTTCGTAAATATCATGTGTCATTGGCTTTTGCACATACACGTGTTTACCAAGCTGCATAGCACCCATGGCTACCACTGCGTGTGTATGGTCAGGCGTTGAAACTGAAACAGCGTCGAAATTTTTGGATTCTTTTTCAAACATCTGACGCCAGTCCTTGTAATATTTTGCCTTAGGGAAATTCTTTACTGATTCGGCAGAGCTTCTATCATCTACATCACACAAATAACCAATTTCAGCCTTTCCGCTTTTGTAAAAGTTAGCAATATCCGACCGTCCTTTACCACCGGCACCCACGGCCGCCACGACCAGCTTATCACTAGGCGCAACAAATCCCTTACCACCCAGCACATGGCGTGGAACAATCATAATTCCAGCTGCGGCCACACTTGATGCCTTAATGAAATCTCTTCTGGAAGAAGCGGATTTCTCTTGATTCGTATTCTTTCCGTCCATTACTCTTGGTTTTGGGTTTAATTTTCTATGGATTAAAGGATCATAAGCACGCCTTAAATAGTCAGCACGAGGCTTATTGTTTTACTAAGCAGGTTGTTTTATTTATTTACTCAAAAATTGGACAATACGACTATAAAAGTTAGCAGAAACCCCATTTTTATTTTCTTATCTGCCATCAGCCTCTCCAACTATCTGGTTGTTTGGGAGGAATTAGCCCTTGCCAGGTCGTCCGATCAGTCGGAAGAAATTCTCTTTGTAGGTATCGGATACTGGAATGAGCGCCTTGCTGATTATAATTCTTTCACATTCAATCGATTCAATTTTTCCGAGCGCCACGAGGTAGGATTTATGCACCCGGCAAAATTGCTTTTCCGGCAGCTGTCTTTCCAGATCTCCGAAGGTTTCAAGCGTCATAACCTTTTCATTTTCAAGATGAATACGACGGTAATCACGCATTCCTTCAATGTACAGGATCTCCCCAAAACTTACTTTTTGAAGCCGGTACTCCGTTTTGACAAAAATGAAGGAATTCGGGTTGTCAGTTTTAAGGTTATTGAGCCGTTCATAGACTCGCGTGACGGCCTGGACAAAACGTTCAAACGTAAATGGCTTCAACAAGTAATCAGCTACTTTTAAATCAAACGCTTTCAAGGCATACTGGTCAAACGCGGTTGTAAGTATTACCTCCGGGCGGGCCGGTAACGTTTCCAAAAACTGAATGCCGGAGAAACCATCCATTTCAATATCCAAAAATATCAGATCTATTTTTTGATTTCGTAAAACTTCCAAACCATCGAAAGCATTATCGACACAGGCACCTAAGCGCAAAAACGGAACACGGCTAAGGAAATCCCTGAGGCGGAGTGTTGCCAATGGTTCATCCTCAATGATGAGACAATTCATGTATATTGATCGGTAGCACCAGGTTTACTTCATACTTATGACCATCATTTTTAATTTCCAACTGGTAATCCTTTTTGTATAAAAGATCCAGGCGGTTTTTCAGTAAAGTGTTTCCAATACCGCTTTGCACCAGGGAGCCGGCATCGGATTTGTCGATGATGTTCTCACAAAGCAAGCGGATTTGCAAGTCCTCAATGGAAACATGAATACGAATTGCATCGGCCACTTTCTTGTTTGTCGCATATTTAAACGCATTCTCAATGTAGGGAATAAACAGCATCGGGGCAATTTCCAGCTCGTCAGGCTCGCCGTCAATCTGTAAGTACACATAATCTTCATTGGCCGTTCTGATCTTCTGGAGATCGACGTATTTTTTGATGTATTCCAATTCCTTCGCAAGCGGGATCAGCTCAGACTGCGCCTCGTAGAGAACAAAACGAAGTATTTCTGAGAGCTTGTTCAGGTAAGCGGAGGCTTTCTGAGCATCCCTTTCAATCAGCACATCAATATTGTTCAACGTATTGAAGAGAAAATGAGGGTTGATCTGTGCCTTTAACAAGGCCAGTTCAGTTCGCAGGTTTTTGTTCAAAAGCATTTCTTTCACATGAATGTCTGCATACCAGTTGACAAATCCCCGGATCACCATGGCTACTACCCCATTGATGACATTCAGTAAGATGAAAAAAGGAATAAGATTGTACAGGAAAGGGCTGGCAAGAGCAAAAAGTGCTATGGCCAGAACATCTCCCGAGGCCATGACTACCCATTTCATGACCTGCAGGGTAACCAGGAGCGAGAGTACGGCAACTCCCACGCAGAGCGAGATTCCCGTAACGGCAAACAACCCTATTTTCTTCCTGAAAACGTATCTGGGTACAAGCCAAAAATAGCAAGTGTAAAAGGTAATTAACCCCGAAACCGTGGTTGTTAGCACGGTTATGAGCCAATCATCCCAGTTGTCGAATGCTTCCTGTGAAGTGGATTTGGTGATAAAAAATATGAATGTAAAAAGGGAACAGTACAGCAGCCAGTAACCCGCATGCAAAAATGTAATGGCTGATTTTTTCATGGCTTTATGTCGAAAAAGAAGTTGGCGATCGTTTCCGCTTCGGGAATATTGATACGTGCGCCGCTCATGTTTGCGGTAATCGCAATGGCGATCTCATCATCGGGATACAAGAGAAGGAAAGTCCGGCCTCCGTCGATCAACCCTCCATGATGAATGATTTTTTTACCACGTGATCCCACTCCAACACGCCACCCGAAGCCGTAATAAGTATTTTTCTGATCTGGCAAAATCTGGGGTGTAAAAAGTAGCGCAACTGTTTCTGGCCTTAGGATCGTATAATTAAATAATCCCATGCTTAATTTCACCAGATCAATGGGTGTAGACAGGAGTCCGCCACCGGCCCATTTATAACTATTATCTACCTGTGCGGCGTTGACAAGCCCAAGGGAGCCACGCTCGTAAAACCGCACACGATTGACAACGACACTATCACTAAAATCGGCGCCCGTTTGCGTCATTCCCAATGGAAGAAAAACCTTTTGCTGCATGTACGATAGATAATCGATGTGACTGGCCCCCTCAATCACCGCACTCAGCAAGGAATATCCATAGGTGGAATAATTAAAAGACGAGCCGGGTATAAAAAGCAAACTATCTGAAATGAATATACCCAAACTTTCCTGTACGGTCTTATATCTTTTTGGGATGGACAGAGGATCGTTCTCTCTGTAATGTCTGATTCCGGCCGTGTGTGTTGCTAGCTGCCTTGCAGTAATATCTCCCTTTGCGGATTTCCCAACGGGCACATACAATTGTATCGGCGTGTCGGGGTCCAGCAGTTTTTCCTGAACCAATCTACCAACAGCCACCGACGTAATGGATTTTGACACAGAGCCCATTCTGAATTTCGAATAAATGGATACGGGCACAAGATTTTCCAAATCGGCATAGCCAAAGCCTTCCCCCCAAAACAACTTTTTCGAAGATCCAATGCAGACCGATAACCCGGGAATACCCTGCACTTTTTGCAATGAATCCAGATACTTTTCAGCAAAACCGATCGCTTTGAGATATGCTACATCTTTGATCGATTCTTTTGAATGAACCTGCGCATTTGATCCTTTTGAATAAAGCAGAAAGAAAATTAATAGTAGCTTATTCATGTAATGTTTGATTTATATATAGGTCAAAATTGCTAAGTGATTTCTCCGCCATAAAAACCATTCTGCAAGCTGGCAATATTTGTCTGCCTATTGGTAAAACAAAGCTGTAAAAAATAAGATACCGGGCTCGGAGGGTGTCAACAGTATTTCACGAACATTTTCTTACGGATTAGTACGTATATTCGGAATGTTCAGTATTACCGTGTAAAAACGTGAATTAGCAGCTATCAATACCTGTCTTTTACTCCCAACTCCTCATGAAATACATTTTACCGTTCACCTTCTTTGCCTTCGTGCTGCTCACAGATTCTTTGGCACAGGTCACACTGCCCAAAACCAAAGTCGATCTCGATTCGATTTTAGAAAAGAAAGGCAACGACTATCTGAATCGTCAATCACAGGCTTTTTTGAGTGAAATTAATGGTATTCTCAAAAAACATTTACCACAACTACCCCAACACCCCGAAAGAAGACTAGGCCTGGAACTGCTTGATGCCGTAATGCACGATAAGCAGGCGGCGTTCAGAAAACCGGTCCAGGATTTTTTTCATCAACGAATCAACAGCGTACTGGATTCAATCGAACACACGAAGGTGAAAGACGGGGCCGTGATCTGGAAATTGTACAACATGGGCTTTATCATCCGAACCAAAAGCGTCACTTTTGCTTTTGATCTGACGAGTGCTAAGAGTTCCGGCTCCGAGGCATTTGCACTTCCTTCGGACATCATGAAGCGCCTGATCGGCCAATGCGACGCACTTTTCGTCAGCCATTATCACGGAGATCATGCGGAGGAGGCTGTGGCACAAACTTTCATCGATGCCGGAAAACCGGTTGTAGCTCCGCCACAGATATGGAATGGAAAACCGATACATCAATCCATCACCCATCTTAGAAGAGAGGCGAACACGCTTCAAACTTTGAAATTAAAAGGTAACAGGGAGCTGAAAGTGGTGATTTACCCTGGCCATCAAATGGCAAAAATAGAAAACAATGTGCCGGTTGTCTTCACTCCCGAAGGGTTGTCATTCAGTCACATGGGTGACCAGATCAATGAAGGAAATTTCATGATAGACTATGACTGGATCGATCATGTTGCTGAAAATCATCGCATTGACGTCCTTATGCCGCCTTGCTGGACCAACGAGATCTATCGGATCGTAAAGGGATTTAATCCAAAACTGGTGATTCCCGGTCATGAAAATGAGCTCGGTCACACCCTCGACGACCGTGTTCCCTTTTGGGGTGATTCCGAATTTCTCGAATTGACTTATCCTGAACTGAAAAAATCGGCTTACAAGACGTTAATTATGACCTGGGGAGAAACTTATCACTATCACAAGCGATAAACACATCGTGCCGTAGTTACCTACCACTTTTTGAAATGACGGATTCAACGACTTTAATCTCGTTCCACACTTCTCCGAAAATTTTCTTTCCTGAAACAAGTCCGATGAATTCTTTGGCCGTTTTAACCGGTTTCTTATCAAGATAATACATGGTGCAATTTCCGAGGCCACGATCATAAACAGTGAGGAAGTTGGACGAACTTGAAAAAGAAACGTCGAGGCTCTTCATGAAGCTATCATCCCCGGGACTAGTGGCCAGATTATTCTTGTTCAGTACGGAGAGGATAGGCTTATCCAGGGACTCGGTTATCTTGTAAACCTCCAGTCTGTATTCATCCGAGATTATACTGGCAGCCAAAAGATACTCTTTGTTCAACAAGCTTATCGATCGATGGTCCTTTGCCAGACCGGTTCCCAACCTGAGTCGCTGGGCTTTACCAAATGGCCTCTTCCCAACATCCAGCAAAAAATTCTGTCCCCAGAAACCAAGCAAGCCGAAAAGCAGCTGGCCATTGTAGCCGCTGTGGAATATGGGTGCTTCATTTATGTCATGAACGTCAGTAAAATACGATTTGTATTCATACACAGAATCCGCCCTGATATGCCCTTTGAGGTCCAACAGCCTTACTCCGAAATGATATGCCAGAGCGTTTTTGAAAATCACTGGTAACTTCGTTAGCCCTACCGACTGCTCAAGAATAAGCTTGTCGCTCGTGTAAGAATAACTACTCCATTCATATCCCGGTTTTTTGTCGCCCGGATACAGCTTTTCAAATGTGCCTGAAGGTACATGAAATAAAGTAGGCCCTTCTCCTGCATCCTCCGGGTTCGTCAATAAAAAATGCCCGCCCCCTTTTTCACTGTAGAAATCGTTTACTGAATATTTACCAGGAACGATGGCGTCCGCAGAAATCCTGAAATTCGACACATCAATGACTCTGATTCTATTGCTTTTATGGTCCTGATCCGTATTGATTACAAACAAATGTGAATCATCGCTGCTGAATTCAACAGAAAAACTACTGTCTTTGGTATTAAACCCACGGATCGTCGAACCATCATCCATGCGATATATTTTTACGGAATGCTCATCGTTAGAAACTGCCACTTCATCATTTTTCGAGAATTTTGGGAAATATATGTCTCTTGAAAGCACCTCTTTTCCCGTTACAATATTTACAGTATTACCATCCAAAATATACTTACCGCCGGGAGAAAGATGTCCTCCTTCCAAAAAGCGCTTTTTTATTGTTATGGGATAGTTATTGTACAGATCTATCAGATTTTTCTCTGCGATATGAGCAGTATCAATATCTTTAAAATCCAGATAGGCCGTGAGCGCATACTTCAATGCACTGATGGAATTAGAGTCTGCGTTCACCCTTGACCTTGTGATCATACCCCGCATCATCTCGTATTTGTTGCGAGCTATTGTTTTGGTCAGCTCGTCCTGTGCTTTACCTAATTGATTGAATATCCAGAGTGTTGCTAAAAGAATAATCCCGAAAATGGCCGCAAGTGACACGGTCGCCTTACGGAGCTTTTTACTTTTTTTGGTGAATGTTAAAGAATTGTGGATTCTTTCGAGAATCGCATCCGAAGCTTGTTTTTTCTCAAAACTCTCCTGCACTTCTCTGATAACGGCCAGCCCCTGTATTTCAGGAAACCAGTCAGCTTCAAAAAGATTATCTCCAATGCTGATGGGAATAATCGGGTTATTGGACTTGATCTCCTTGAAATTGTGAACCTCTTCGGCAATGGCCACTGAATGTTTGGAACCCTCCGACCCAATTATTATAAAAGCGGTCGATTTTTGCAACGCCGATACAATGTTTTTTGGAAGTTCTTTCCCCGGCGTCGTACTGGAAAGTTGATCGATGTAGCACTCGTACCCGAACTTCTTCTGCATAAAGTGTTTGGCAATGCTGTAGGCATAATCCAGACTGTCCTTACGAGAATAGGAGATGAAAATATCGTATCCAAAAATAAATTTTTTGACGGATAAGAAAATATTCATTGAAATGGGTATCGTGGATTTGAGAATGCAAAATGGTATTCCACCTGGTTTATGAAAGATAGCGAAAAGATTTTTTAGAGTACAAAAAACAACTTGAAAAAGCTGTAGGTAACCAATGTGCTTAGAACCGAACGTAAGTATGCCGGATTAGCAGGATGAGAAATGAGATTATAATTGCACAAGCCAGTGTCACTGGGATCATCAAATTCCCCATTGCGCGCACGTTGGGACCTGGCACAAGTTTTTCGTTCCGTTGGTATTCCCATTCTACAAAAAAGCACACTGTGAAACATCTGAAATTTACCCTTTCACTTATTAAAGAAAGCTTTAGTGAGTTCATGAATGACAATGCACTAAAACTCAGTGCTGCGTTGTCATATTACACGGTTTTTTCTCTGGCACCCATGTTACTGGTAATCATCTCGATGGTCAGCATATTTTTCGGGAAGGAGGCCATCCAGGGAGAATTGTTCGGACAGATCGCAGGCCTGGTTGGTAAGCAAGCCGCCGATCAGATACAGGAGATCATAAAAAACGCCCAGGTATCCAATCAATCTACCACCGCTGCCACCATCGGTGTGATTACCCTGCTCATCGGCGCAACAGGTGTTTTTGCCGAAATCCAGGACTCGATCAACTACATCTGGTCGATCAAATCAAAGCCGCAAAAGAGTTGGCTTAATTACTTAAAGAATAGACTTCTTTCCTTTTCAATCATCATTGCCCTCGGATTTCTACTGATCGTATCGCTTGGCGTCAATTCGGCCGTTGACTTGTTGAGTAGCAGGTTGGAGCGCTATTTTTCAGAGGTGTCGGTGATTATATTTTCTGTTCTGAATGTTGCATTGGTCATCGTCATCATTACCGCCTTATTTACAGTCATTTTCAAGGTTCTTCCCGACGGTCATGTGCGTTGGAAGGAATGTATTGTAGGGGCGCTTTTCACGGCGGTGCTATTTGCTATCGGCAAGTTTGCGATCAGTTTTTACCTCGGTAAGGCGAATCTGGGAGCAACTTATGGCACGTCAGCCTCCATCGTGATCCTTCTTACCTGGGTGTATTACTCGTCCATAATTCTATATTTTGGTGCAGAATTCACAAAAACTTATGCAAAATTGGATGGGGTCGGAATTTTCCCAAATGAGCATGCAGTATTAATGGAGCGAAGGGAAGTCGAAACAGTCCAAGGCAAATCCGCTACCGATTACAAAAACGAAGGCTCCGCAGTACATAACAAGCTTACAGATAAAATTTTCGAACCTATCCATAAGTATATTGACCACAGAATTTCCGCAATCAAAAATGAAGTAAAAGCATGGATAGCGAAAGCGGCGAGCCCGGTTACCTATTATCTCCTTCTATTCGTAGTTGCTTTTCTAGCGTCGGTGACGCTTACCGTCATCACTGGACAATTGCTAAACCAATGGTTGCAAAGCGACTATCTTGGGTTTGTGATCCTGATGGGTTTTGCTTTGGTTCTGCTATCCCTGTGTGTCATTTACAGAGATAAGGTCCTCATTTTTACACGCAAAATGCTCACACCGAAAACAGACAAGTAGAGCGGACCGTGCCAAATATCAAAACGATCCGGGGCGCCCTTGCGCATACACGGTTTTCATTTGTGATATTCGACCTCTAATGAGCAGCATGGAGGAAGCAACCTTCGTGTGCAATGATAACTTCCTGGACCTTTGATATAACATGCCAAAAACACACCTGAACCCGCCAAATTTACCAAATTGGTCACAAGCTTTTTCGCAGATTGTGATTTGCAAAGAACCCAAATCTACGATTTACATTTCGGGCCAAGTATCTGTGGATGAGAACAAGTCCATTATAGGGCCGAACGACCTGGCTATTCAGGCGAAGCAAGCCTTTCAAAACCTGCATCTTGCGCTTGAAGCTGTAAAAGCAACTGAAAAGGATGTTGTAAAACTGACAATCTATATCAAGAATTATTCTTCAGACGATGCTCCCGCTATTGGTTCAGCATTAAGGACTTACTTTGAAGGTGACTCCCTTCCCACCAGTACATGGGTGGGCGTACAATCCCTTGCAGAAGAGGGCTTTTTGATCGAAGTGGATGCAATCGCCGTTCTTTTCTAATCCGCCAGTTCTATCCACGTTGGCGCATGGTCACTTGATTTCTCCCAACCTCTCACATGCTTATCAACCCCTGCAGCAACAAGACGTCCTGAAACTTGGGGACTTAAAAGAAAATGATCGATTCGTAAACCAGCGTTGCGGCCGTAGGCATTCCGAAAATAATCCCAGAAGGTATAGATCACTTCTTTTGGATAAAGCTTGCGGATAGCATCGGTCCAACCCTGATCAACGAGGGTACGGAAAGCTTCTCGTGTTTCAGGGCGAAAAAGTGCGTCATCAACCCAACGCTCTGGTTTGTAAACGTCAAGTTCTGTTGGCATAACATTATAGTCACCAGCAAGTATCACCGGAACTTCTTCCGAAAGCAGGTAGGAAGCATGGGCTTTCAGCCGTTCGAACCAGCGTAATTTATAGTCAAACTTTGGACCGGGCGCTGGGTTTCCATTTGGCAGGTAAAGACACCCTATCAGCATTCCGTCCACAATTGCCTCAATATAACGGCTATGAATATCTTCCGGGTCGTCGGGCAACGTTCTCCTTACTTCCTGCAACGTTGCACCGCGTGAAAGGATCGCCACTCCATTCCAGCTCTTTTCTCCATGCCAGATCGCACTGTAGCCTGCATCCAGGATCGCCTGCTCCGGAAATTTCTCCTGAGGCGCTTTAAGTTCCTGTAAACAAACTACATCAGGTTGCGCTTCCCCGAGCCAACGAAGTAAAACAGGTAATCGACCATTGACTCCATTGACGTTGTAAGTGGCTATTTTCATAATTGAAAATCAATTTGAATCTGTCAGAATATGCTTTTTAGTTAATAGAACAAAAACCGTACCCCTTCCAAAGTGCCTCTTCGTATACTTGCCAGTTTTGTTTTCGGTTTTTGCATCGTTGTCAGGAGGCGCCCGTTACCCTCCCCATGAAAGGATCCGTAATACTTTCCTTCCCCGTTTCCACGTGACCGGCAAAACGTTTCAGGGTTGACGCCATCCCTATTTTGATATCGAAATCATACCAGCCGCGGCTTTTGTCTAGCGATACAATTAAAGTCTCAGATCGGCCCGCCGTTACTTTTAAACCGATAGCTTTTTGCTCATACGCGTTGTCAGTAATCGTTATTTGAAAATCAGATTTTTCATGGTTGACCACCAGCAGTTGTATATCGCCAGTGGGCTTGCCTTTTTTATCCAATACGTAATTACAATTTATGTCAATGTCGTTATCCCGGGCGCTCCCCGCAAATTCCCTGTAAAAACCATTCGGACCATAAACGCGCAAATGATATCTACCACCCTCAAAATCAGAGACATTCCAGCGATCGATGAGATTGTCACCAGCCTTCACTGCATAATTCCAGACTTTCAGTTTTTCTTTCTGGAACGGTTCTATCGCATAGATGATAAACGGGGATCCGGCAGAGCGCTTGCCAAATACCTTGTTTTCCGCCGCAAGATTGATCTCGAAAACACCTGTGTCTTTTTTCAATTTCCCATTGGCATACAGCTCATAAGGAATGGCGCAGGATGACCGGGTTCCAGGTTCCTGAGCCGGTAGAAATAGCGGAGCCGGGTCCAGGTTTATCTGCGAAATTTCTCCGTCCGTTAAAGGCTTAAAATTTGCCGGAACTTCCTTAAACTGTGCTTTGTGAATCGTTGTTACAATTTCGTCGCGGTTCACTGGCTTTGGTTTCTTGTAAGCGGAAGCCTCATATGGCTGAAAAACATTACTGATATTACCACAGATGGTTCTTCTCCATTCACTGATGTTCGTTTCCTTAATATTCTGTTTTGCTTTATGACTCGTGAATTCTTCCAAAAACTGAATAATAGAAGTATGATCAAATACCTGGGAGCAGACCTTCCCTCCCCGGGACCACGGAGATGCAATGACAAGGGGAACCCTGAAACCTAATCCTATGGCTCCTTCCCGGGCACTTGATTTGGAAACCTGGCTCTGATCCTGCTCAAGCGTTACGTATTCTACTTTCAAATCAATTCCCTCAGATACCTTACCTGAATTCTCCTTAAATGGATTCGGAATGGAAAATGGTGGCTGATGGTCGTAATAACCGTCGTTTTCGTCGTAGCACAGTATGAAGATGGTTTTCTTCCACACATCCGGGTTTTTGGTGAGGATATCCAGCGTTTCAGATACATACCAGGCTCCATACCATGGTGCAGACGGGTGGTCAGAAAAATTTTGAGGAGCAGCCAGATACGAAACAGTTGGCAACTTCCCCTCGTTTACATCCTTCCTGAATTGATAAAATATATCGCTTTTCGGGACTTCCAATGTTCTTTTTTCTGCCGTATCCTGATACGTAAGTGTACTTAATTTGAGATAATCCGGGTCATCTTTGTTGGTTACAAATGCGTGCTCATGAAGACGTTGCTGGATCACTGACAGTTTTTTATAATTTTCGTCGCTGTACTGAACGAGATCAGATTCGTATTTTTCTACCAACGCATTTTGTTGCTTCAAGGTATTAGCCAGTTTATCCTTTGCTTCGCCCGCTGAATCAGCAAACTGCTTCTCTAAGTCAGGTTGGGATTTCCTTAACTTTTCGACCTCAAGTTTTATGAAGTGCAAATATGCTTTGGAGAATTTAGCGTTATACTGTGCGTACCTTTCCAATGGATTACAGCCAAAATTACCCAGCCAGGAACCACCTTTTGGGTTAAATTTCATTACCGCACTAATCTCATTCTGATAAAAGCGCCATGAGACACCCGCTTCCTCCATTCTTTCAGGGAAGGTCTTCCATTTCACAGGCTTGTCAACAGAAAAATAACTGTTTCGAACCACAGCCAGGGAGTCGATGTTCGGTTGTTCCCTGATTGTTCCCGACCACAAATAATAACGGTTTGGATGGGTGGGCGTCATCGAAGCGGAGAAATTTTGATCGCACACTGTAAACGCATCAGCCAGGGCATAGTAAAACGGAATATCATCACGGTCGTAATAGCCCAGTGTAAGCGGCATTTCGGAGTATTCCTTGTGACTGGATTTTTTGGAAGCAAGCCATTTATCATACTTACCGCCGTTATAGGCATCCACCTGGGACTCGCGCGAATGCGGAAGATCGTGCATCCATGTCGCTTTTGTATCCTTGATATTGAGTCGGAAAGGGGCATAAGTGTCTCCCTTGGGATCAGTCTGCAACCAAACTTTATTGTTATTGGGAAGCGTGATAGCTCTGGGGTCATTAAATCCCCGGACGCCTTGAAGTTTACCGTAAGTATGGTCAAACGAACGGTTTTCCTGCATCAGTATCACCACATGTTCTGCGTCGAGGTAAGTAGTGTTGACATCAGGATGAATAGCCATCGCCTTCTGTATCGACTCTGGCAACAACCCCATCACGCCCACGCCACCAGATAATAGTGCCGCTTTTCGTAGAAACTCTCTTCTTGAGTCCATTAATATTGTCAGGTTTAGGAATTATTTCAAGTGTGGTGATAATTGAAATAGAAGAATTCCCTTTCCTGAACTTACTGGTGGATGTGCTTTAAATGCTGTTATGATTTTGTTAAGAAACAGCTTTTTTTACGATTACGGTATCTCCCCGATCCTGCCTCAGAGCTAAAGTACACTCCACCCATATTCCGAACCAGGCGTACGAGCTTCTCGAATTGGCCGCCTGACGTCGTCTCAATGAAAGTTTCCGGTTGAACGATAACTATACAATGTGCGCTGGATATTAAAGTTGGCTTGATTATATTAGTCTTTTATTTAACCTCCTGTTTTGAGTGATTGAACTTTGCAAACTGCGTGTTTGTCCTGCTTCCGTGGCCCGACTCTTCATTCTTTTTATTAGTTTGATAGTTGTAAACGACAGCGTTGCACAGCGCCCGATCTATACCAACCAGCTACATTTTGGCATTGAAGATGGTTTGCCGCAAAGTTTTATTACGGGTTTTACACAGGACAAAGATGGTTTTATATGGATTTCCACCCTCGACGGTCTGAGCCGGTATGATGGGCGTGGTTTTAAAAATTTCCGTTACAAACCAGGTGATTCCACCAGCCTTGCCCAGAACGCGGTTTTTAAAATGTTTCCTCAGGCTGGCAATGACAAACTAACGCTGATTTATGAAGGGTTACTGTATGACCGTTTTGATACAAGAACTTTCAAAGCGAACCGGATTTCCAACCTGGCCGGATTACAAAGCATTCCGAAAGGCAAAACCCAGTTTGTGAACAGCGCAAACGTGTATAATGGAACCGACTGGCTTTTTTTAACCACCAATGCCAAAGGAATCGGGTGGAGAAATACCAATACAGGTAAAACTTTTTTTGGCAATAAAGCCAACGGCCTGCTGAAACAGGATACGCTCAGCACTGTTTTTCAGGCAGCGGACGGGACCGTTTTTTTGGTTTCCGAAGATGGCATCCAGGTCAGCAACAAGGCAAAGAACCATTTCAGGTTCATACGGTTTAAAACTTTGGTTCCAAAGCTGACGCCGGAAATGTTTCGCGCTGCAAGGCTCAACACAGGCTCCGTGGCACTGCTGCCCGGAAACCGATTGTTGATTTGCCGAATTGGTCAGGTTGTGATTTTGGATCTTACAAAAAAGACTTCCAAAACCATAGCGCTTCCGGAAGGTCCCCCGGTCCCCTACTATGGGTATGAAGATCTGCTTTGTCAGGATTCCAGTAGCCTGGTTTACTTTGTCAAAAGGGAAGAGTTTTCAGAATGAACCAGGATGACCAGCCTGAACCGCTCTGGCAAAATACGGCTGCACCGCAATTCAACATCACAGCACTATTTGTCGACCAGTCCGACGTTCTTTGGCTGAGCGTGAACGCGCAGGGAATTACCAAGATTGATTTACGGGCCATGCCATTCCACTCGCATCCATATAGAAGAGGTTTCGTTACAGACATTCTCGAAGAGGCCGGAGTTTCGCCTTTCCTGGTTCCTGCTGCATGGGCTGCTCCCAGTGTTGCCTACTTTTTTCGTCAGCCGCCGGATCATAAGAACAGACTCTACGTTTCCGCCGATCCCTATGGAATTGATGGAAATTTTCATGTACGACGGGAAGGTTTTTCAGAAATTCAGCAACCTTCTGAGAAGCAAGATTTACACGGCAATGGTTGTGAAGACAGATGGCGGGATTTCTATTTTTGATCATGTCAACACGAGGTGGTACAGTTGGAAAACGCCAACTTCCGTGCCGGATTCGGTTTCTCTGGACCGGTCTCAAATGACCAATGTGGATGTAGCCGACGGATATTATGAGCATGGAAACATTTGGTTTTCAACCTATCCCACTGGCTTACTTCAGTACAGAGACAACAAACGAGTCGGGCATTTTATGGGCAAACAACCCAATTCCGGTTCACACATAGTTCAATCGTGGAAACTGCTAATATGCTGTCCTGGGACGGCACCTGTTGAAAAGTTGTCGATTGTATGTAATTTGCCTCGATGGAATCAATGCCAACAAATTATTCAGTTTTAGCTGTCCGGGAATAGGCGCGCTCACTTCTACATCTGGCATACTTTCTTTAAGTAAATTTAACATGGCTACGCATCCGTTACTCTCAACTCTCCAGTCCAGGCACGACTTTCCGTCGTCTGAATTCGAAAAATTCCTCGCTCTTTTTCAGCCGCGAAACATTGCTAAAAATGAAATGCTTTTTCATCAGGGAGAGGTTGTAAAGCAGCTTATGTTTATTTTGAAAGGTTGCATGCGCCAATATCACCTCACGCAGGAAGGCATCGAGAGGACTATATTTTTCGCAGAAGAGGGATGGTGGTGTGGTGAAATGGATAGCTTTATCAACCGGACACCTTCTACCATGAGCATGCAGGCGCTTGAAGATTGTCAGGTTCTGTCCATTGATCTGGAAAACTGGGAGCATGCTACCCGGACTATTCCGGATTATGCGCTTTATCAAATAAAAAACAGGGGCCGTAATGTCGCATGGCTTAAAAACCAGCTCAGCAACATGGCCACTGAGACACCGGATGAAAAATACAGAAGGATCCTGAAGGAAACACCTCACTGGGTAAACCGTCTTCCGCAGTACCACATCGCAAGTCACCTGGGTGTTACACCGGAAACCCTCAGCAGAATTCGGAAAAGAAATATGCATTTGTGAAATTTCTTGATTTGAATCAACTTTTTAAAAGATTTCTAAGACTTGATTTGTATGCCATAAAAAACATATGTTATGAAATCCTTTGAAATAATAAATCTGGGCAATGGTTTGGAAATCCATTTTTGTTTGGATGCTACTGATACGAATGCACAATTCACCATGTTTAAAGTAGTAATTCATCCCAATGCAAAAGTACCTGCTGCTCATTATCACGAAAATTTTGATGAGACTATTTACGGACTTAAAGGATCGCTGACACTAACGGTTGATGATCAGATTATCACTCTTGGACCGGGCGACTTTCATTTTGTCAAAAGAGGAAGAGTTCATAATTTCATCAATCAGACGGATGAAACCGTTGAAGTCCTTGCTTTTGCCAATCCTGGTGTTCTGACAGCGAATTACTTCAAAGACCTATTAGGGATATTCGAAGCTGGCGGTCCGCCCGATATGGGCAAGCTTAAAAGCATAATGCTGGAATACGGACTTGTTCCGGTTGTCAGCTAAAACCTGTTATTTCTTGTTTTTTACCAGCCGTTTAAAGACGGTTAGGGATTTCTATGTCCAAATTTTTCGGTCGGAATATTTGGATGTCGCCTGATATTATGGAAGAACCCATCTCAAAAAAGGTTTGCTGTACTTCGCTCAATGGGAATTTTGAAATAGTAATTTCCATTTATCACTTCCGGCGACAAATAACAGTGTTGAAGTTTGGGGAGTTGTGATTGACGTCGTCAAAAACGGGTGGTTTTCAGAAAGCAGGATCATCATGGATACAATGGGTATGCTGAAGCAACTGGGTGTTGTGTCCTGATCCATTCCGAAACACTTACCGAGTCCCCGTTCCGATCGGGTTCCGGGCGATGTGCTGGTTACATTTCGACTTCGCTCAATGTGAAATTTTATTTAAATAGTAGATTATCAATTGTTTGCAAGTTTATCAATGGTAGTCCGTCGACACCCACTTACCTCAGATACTCCACAATAGATTCAAATCCGATAGCTGCAAGGCAACATCCACCAGGATTGCAGGCCCTGTGGCGAAAGTTACGTTTGGCGGGGAGCTCCCGAAAGCGCTAAAAAACTCAATTCCAAATGAGCTTCATTTTGTAAGCTCCCAGATCATGAAAACACTTTACATGCTTTTACTGACGCTCGTCAGTCATCTTGCTCTCGCACAAACCCCCTTCGTCACCCGTTGGAACCTGGCCACAGCCGGATCAGGGGCAACACAACTCACATTTGGAGTAGCGACTTCCGGGACGGTGAGTTACACCTGGCAGGAGGTGTCGCCGGGCACGGGCTCGGGGTCAGGTACATTTACGGGGAACACGGCCACCATTACAGGCCTCCCTTCGGGCGCTGTCATTGACCTGAGTATCAGCCCGACCAATTTCAACAGGTTTGATATAGACGAGGGAGCTGATAAGAACCGCTTGACCGACGTCCGCCAGTGGGGAACTACGGCCTGGACATCCATGGTGGCGGCCTTCTACGGCTGCTCCAACCTGCAGGTCACTGCCGCAGACATACCCAATTTGAGCGGGGTTACCAGCATTGAAGCGATGTTCAAGGAATGTTCAATCCTGAACGGGCCAGCAAATATCGGAAGTTGGAACACCGAGAATGTGACTCGAATGAATAACCTTTTCGAGGCAGCAAATGTCTTTAATCAGCCAATAGGCGACTGGAATACGGCGAAGGTGACGAATATGCTCAACATGTTTTTTCGTGCAAGTGCTTTCAACCAGCCCCTTGACAGTTGGAATACGGGGAAGGTCAATAATATGAATTCCATGTTTGCGGAAGCAGATGCTTTTAATCAACCTATCGGCGCATGGAACACGGAAGATTTGACGGATATGACGCATATGTTTTTCTCTGCAGATGCCTTTAATCAACCTGTTAGCACCTGGAATGTCGCAAAGGTGACCAGTATGCTGAATATGTTTGGAAACGCGGTTTCCTTCAACAAGTCTCTAGCTAGCTGGAATACCGCTAGTGTAACTACCATGTCGGGAATGTTCAGTGGTGCCATCGCCTTCAATCAGCCCATCGGCGCCTGGAACACCGCCAGTGTGACGAGCATGAGAAGCATGTTTGTCAATGCCAGTGCCTTCAACCAACCCATCGGCGCCTGGAATGTTACAAATGCAACCGATATGTACGGCATGTTTGCAAGGGCCAGTGCCTTCGACCAGCCCATCGGCGCCTGGAATACTGCAAATGTGACCGATATGACTGGCATGTTTGAAAAGGCCAGTGCCTTCAACCAGCCCATCGGCAATTGGAATACCGCTCAAGTCGCCTATATGGGCCGGATGTTTAGCGATGCCAGTGCCTTCAACCAGCCCATCGGCGGTTGGAATACCGCTCAAGTCACAGATATGCGCAGCATGTTTGACGAGGCAAGCTCCTTCAACAGGTCCCTCTGCAGCTGGAAGCTAAATGCCACGGTAGATTTAACAAATATGTTTTTCGACAGCGGCCTCGATTGCGATTACTACACCGCAACACTGGTTGGTTGGAGCGCCAATCCTGCCACACCAAGCGGGCGCTTACTTGGCGCCAATGGCAGATCTTACGGCACCAGTGCTGCGGCCGCCCGTAACAATCTGGTGACGATCAAAGGCTGGACCATTACAGGTGATGCAGCATCGGGCTCAGATTGCTCCGGTGCCCTGTCTTTTGTTACCCGGTGGAACCTGGCTACGAGCGGATCGGGACCGACACAACTTTCATTCGGAGTGGAAACTTCCGGGACGGTAAATTACACCTGGCAGGAGGTGTCGCCCGGGACGGCTTCAGGTAATGGCACTTTTACCGGCTTTACCGCTACCATCACAGGCCTTCCTTCCGACGCGATCATTGATCTTCGCATCAGCCCGGGAAATTTCGAACGTCTCAATATCAACAATGGCACCGACAAACACAGGTTGACCGACGTCCGCCAATGGGGAACCTTAGCCTGGAAAAATATGAGTCTTTCCTTCTACGGCTGCTCAAATTTACAAATCAGCGCCGCAGATCTGCCCAATTTGAACAGAGTTACCGACATGGTATCCATGTTCAGACTGTGTACAATTCTGAATGGTCCAGCCAACATTGACAGTTGGAATACGGAGAATGTGACCAATATGAACAGCATGTTTAATGGAGCCAGTGCCTTTAACCAGCCTATCGGAACCTGGAATACGGCGAAGGTGACCAATATGTTTGAAATGTTTCGCAATGCTATTGCGTTCAACCAGCCTCTCAACACCAGGGCGAATGGCATTTGGAATACAGAAAACGTAACCAATATCGCAAATATGTTTTTGGGTGCCATCGCTTTTAATCAACCCATAGGCGGCTGGAATACAGCAAAGATAACCACTATGGTGGGCGTTTTTTCAGGGGCAACCGGCTTCAACCAGCCCATCGGTAGCTGGACTACTGATGTAAATAGCATGGCTAATATGTTTAATGGTGCGAGTTCATTCAATCAGCCGATCGGGAACTGGAATACTGCGACGGTTACAGCCATGAATAATATGTTTTTCGGAGCAACAGCTTTTAATCAGCCTATTGGCGATTGGAATACGGCTAATGTGACCAACATGAACCAAATGTTTCGTCTTGCTACTTCGTTCAACCAATCCCTTGGAGACTGGACGCTGAATGCCGGGGTGACTTTGGTTGATATGCTTACTGGCAGTGGCCAGAATTGCAACTACTATAGCGCAACGCTGAACGGATGGAGCGCCAATTCCTCCACACCAAGCAGTCGTTCGTTAGGCGCCAGTGGCAGATCCTACGGCACTAACGCTGCGGCGTCCCGTACCAATCTGATTACGACCAAAGGCTGGACCATCACGGGTGATGCAGCATCGGGCTCAAATTGCTCGGCCGCTCTTCCCGTCACCCTGGTTTCCTTCTCCGGAAAAAAAACCGCCGAAAACCAGAATACACTCAAATGGATCACAGCCGATGAAA
>Ga0123337_10001143_pt1 | contig 35871 bp, 25 predicted proteins | sample frozenSSSSmetaG_FD_89792 | JGI IMG/M metagenome (GOLD analysis project Ga0123337, IMG submission 89792) | Glacier valley bacterial and archeal communities from Borup Fiord, Nunavut, Canada, to study Microbial Dark Matter (Phase II) -... | ecosystem: Environmental > Aquatic > Freshwater > Ice >...
CTGCCTATCTGGGGAGTAGTGTGAGAGGCGGGGCGTAGCAGGGCGTAGAGGATAGGTGTCGGAACTGTGCTAGCTATTTGCTTTTGGCGATGTGAGGGCTGGAGGCATTTCGCGAGCAGGAAGGCTAGAGAGATTTATATAAACAGAGGGTTAATTCAGAGCATCGTGCGGCTGACACTTGAGAAGGCAGCAATCGGAGCTCGGGGGAAGGCTGAGGATAAGGGAGCGGGGAGAGGGACTCGGGAGGATAAGGTTCAGGTCACCTAAGCGTGGGGTTGCCTGCCACGTGTAGCAGGCGGAACCCCTATTTCGCCTTCGCTAGGGGAAATTTTCAGGAAAAGCCTAGCAGATCTTTTATGAATTTCTAGTACGGTTCTTACGAATTGTGAATATTAGACGTCTGTCTGTCTTCAGCCTCATCATCCTCCGCGTCTAACGTGGTTGTGGAAGCTCAATTTGCCATCTCCGGCATTCGAACTGGCGCCCCACCTCGTCCCCACGCTGAGCCATGGAATCTGGCGCACATCTTTTTTGTGAGTTTAATCGGTCGTCGATCCTATGGCGGGGCAACTAACTAGCAAGCATGGCTTCCAAGTCATGATATAAATGTCGAAGGCACCAGGACCTAGAAAGGTATAGAAGGTGTATATATATCATCTATCTACAAATACAAAATCATTGCCGTTCAATCATTAATCATCAGTCTATCATCAGTAGTTATCTTACACGCGTCTTCTCCCTATCTTCTTCCCGTTCTGGCCACAGTAGCCGTCGCCGCAACAGTGCCCGAAGCATCATATAAGTCACCATGAGCCAGACCACAACCAGAATGCCCGCCAAAACCGTGCCGACGATTTCCATCGGCTTCGCACTCAAGCTCTGCCCGAGGGCAATGGTCGCTGTGGTCTGTAAGTAGTCAGCTTGGGCACCATGGAGGGAGATGGCATGATTATACTAACAAGAGCTGTGTTAGGGAACACGAAAGAATACCAAGTCATAGCAAATTGTATCTTTCCCTTCCTCTTAGCAGGGAAGACATAGCTCCAATGTGCTCCAATTGAGACGAGCAAGAACCATACACAGAGACTGAAGAGCCACAGCCCAATCATGAGAGACGAAATCTCGATGATTCTTGCGGCATCTCTGCGGCCGTCGTATGCAGCTGGAATTATCTTGTCTGCTATCATCCCTAGGGATACTAGGCCTGACACAGTGAAGCCGCTAGGGCCGACAGAGACAAACTATGAGGTATCAGCTTAGTTAGAATTTCCTCAACAGTTACTTGACTTACCATTCCAGGTCGCAACGGCCCCCTAGGAAGTTTGTGTGTCATCAGGCGATAAATGAAAGCAGAATATATCATCAAGGTGAGCAGGAATCCCGTTCCTTGGAACGTCAGAGCGCAAAAGGCGATGGCAGGCGGATTTATGCGCTTCAGGCCGTCCTCAGTGACTGAATTTATGAGTGCTGCGGCGAAAGGTGCAGCGAGCAGATTAGGATAAGCTGGAAAAATCCATATCTAGGTTTGCACATGTTAGTTTCTGTGACGCAGTAACCTAGGAAAGGTGACCGAGAAGGCATACCGGTGTCATTGTGCTTATTGGAAAGGCTCTATTAGTTTCATTAGCCGCAACTTCAGTTATTCTATGAGACTTTCACATACTGTGTGGACCAGAGAACCAGATAGATTCCAGCACTTGTGAGCAGACCGGCAGCACCATATATCCAGAATACAATCTCCATGGTATATTCGAGCCACGGTCCTGCATGTGGTATACCATATTGGCAGGTATTTATGAACGCCATCCCAATAGACACAATACAGGCTGGAAGAAACAGACACTCGGATTGGTTGGCGAGTGATTGCTTCAAGGATCCGGGATTGAGGCAGAATCGCAGCGTCATCATCATAGATATAAAGATGAAGATGACGATATTTAGGAGGAAGAAGATCACACCAATGATTTCCAGCCAATTTGATCTGTATGGGATGGAATGGAGGACGTTCGCGATACCGCCAGTAGCCATTGTCTGCGAAACGAATAAGTATGAGCCAATGTCTCCACCACAACGCCTGAGAAGCCGTACTATTGTATACCATGTCCAAGTCACACAGCATATCCGCTGCCGCAGAGTGATCCTTCTTGAGCGATGGCTTGTAGTATCCTCCAAATCTTCCCTTTGGTCTTGCGCATCCAACGTTTCGATGTGACTGGTACGGGCTCCGACGAGCGCGGGGGAGCTGATCGCATGGCCGCCGATCGCACACCATGACGGACCCGTAAAGCTCCCAATATGAATCGACTCCTCAGAAGAAAGGTCCGCGGGTGAGATATATCCATTTCCATTATCCGGGAGAGAAAGCGCAGAGTGGACGGCATTCACGTTTCGTAGAGGGAGTGCAAGCGGCATATCGAGAAGATGCCGTCTTCGGGAGGGGTCACGAAGATCTTGGTGAGTGCATAGAGGGCGAGGAGCACCAGGGGCTCGAGATGCGCAAGAGCGAAGCTGAAATTGACCAGCGTGGTTATAAAGATAATGAGATTGAGAATGAGTGCTCCGAGGTTACTGAGGGCCATGATAAAGGAGAGTGTGCGGCGCACGGAAGCGCAAGAGGAAGACGCATAGATAGATGTATGGATGATAGGCAGGTAAACAAATAAAGAATGGGTCACCTTCTCCACGATTTTCTCAGTAGTGTCAGGTCAAGCAAGATTCAGTGGCTCTTGCCGATATAGCCATATAGTCATCTGAAAGCAGACTTAGCAGAGCCCCGACGGGAGTTTTTGGAGTGTGTAGAGGTCGGTAAAGGGCGTCATCACGGAATACGGCACGGGAGCTTGGAGAGAGAGAGATTCGGCTGGGAGGATTGACCGATTAGACCGATTAGACCGCTTTAGGCCGAGTCGTTTGGCGGCGGATGACGGCAGAATAATCGAGGTTCACTCCGCATTCCACTCTCCAACTCCACACTCCATCTCCACACTCCGCATTCCACATTCCATATTCTATCCCCATACCATCCTCCACTCTCGATATTCTTGAAGTCTCTCCTATATCCCTACATCCCTACACATCACAATCACACAATCTTCTCCCGCCGTGACAGTGTGCCTTCTGCTTCACTTCATTTCTTTGCGTCGTGCTCTTCTGCAGTCTAGAATCTCTCGCTGGGAGTAGTGTGGCCGTGGATGTGCATATGTTATGTGAGACAGCTTGGCCAAAATGAGCACCTTGCGACATGACAGACATTTCGTTGAAACTTGAGAGTCTGAAGTTATCATCTCCCAAGGAACGCATTCGACTTGTCGTGACGCCGTCGGCGAGATTCGCGTGCGAGCATGGCAACATTCGCTGTTTGACATCTGCTCAGCTCTTGGACTCTCTTGAAGCTGGCAAGGTATGCGTGACGCGCGGATCAGGCTCCAAGATAGATGTCAACATTGTTCTCAAGAAGTTATACCTGCATCGAACAAGTGAGAAAGCCCTGGCAGAAGAGCTTGGTCGCTCTGTGCATCAAGCACCCGTGAGTATCGTCTCGTCTTATGCTGTTACTTATCCTCACTGAGACCTGCTCTAGTGGTGGGGTCAGCTCCCAATCTCTCCTTCTCTCGAACTTCCCCAATCCAATCCAGGTCCGAATGGAGAACTCGGATTCTCCATCAAAATCAGCGATACTCTTCCAGATTTGTTCACAGATGGAGTTCCAGATCCAAGCATATGCCCAAGTGAAGATCTTCGCGTCCCAGACGCTGTCCCAACAATCAAGCTTCAAGGCATGACCCTTGTATTCACATTCGAACTTATACAGGAGCGTCCACTGCCTGTGCTTGCGAAACCGTGCTCCACTAACGACAAGATGCTTCTGGAGGATTTTCCTGACGAAGATACCTTCGAAGAAATTATAAACTTGAATGAATTGGATTTCCATCTTTCACAGCCAGAAATTCGGTTTAATCCGAACTACTCCCTGCAACCAGAGCCATGGCTGGAAAGTCTCCTCTTTGAAGACGAAGACACCGTCGATGACGTTCCGTTGCTATACCATACTTACCATGATAGCACACCATCGTTAACATCCCAAGCTTCCACACCGTTTCAGAACCAAGAGAATATACCCTCTTACCAACCACCACAAACTCTTCCATTTTCGGATTGTCACCAGGGCCATTGCCTCGATATTTCTGTGGCTCGAAGATTAACGGATGTAGCCCTTCGTACCTTGATTGGTGGCAGGCAAACCAAACACGTCCCCAGCATCAGAATTGGGAAACCACGTCCAACCTGTCCTCTCTCGACCATCATGCCATTGCTATGGAGTCCAGGCTTTCAAACCGTATGCTGATTCCTCCTTTTTCCCCGTCGTCTTAGACTAATTTCTCCGCCCAGATCATGGCGCAACGATCGCGGTTTCTCACAACCATATCAAACGCAGTCACACATCTCACACAGACCGCGCAATCGCCAAGTCTACAGCAGAAGCTAGCATGTATCCGAACAATGAGTTCGGCAATACAGCCTTCGTCCTTGACACAGACAGTGCAAGCCCAGCTCTTCAGACTGATGCATGCTTCCCTTCACGACCCCATGTCAGCACGACGCCTTCGACCAGCAAAAGTAGATGCCGGAAGCGCGGATAGTAAAGAGGAAAACGTGGATGACGAGATGATAATGGACATTCCCGGCCAGCTGAGCGGCGAGGCACACCAGAACGACGAAAGCCACGATGCAGCAGTGGACTCTGCAGAGGCGGACTTCGAAGATATGTTGGAAGAAGAACTGCTGTCGGATGATGAGATCGATATGCTCTTCGACCTCGAGATCATGCGCAAGCACTCAAAGGAGAATACACGAGGGAGCTGTAGCATGCTTCTGCAGAGCGAGGCGGGATGCTCGATGCTGCTCGAGAGTGAGAATGGTGGGGACGAGCGCATGGATGGGATTTTAGAGGGGCAGCATTTTTGGCAGCACGGAATCAGGCCGAGGAGTGATGTGGAAGGTGGCGAGAGTGAGATGATGATGTTAGACGCTGCGTCACAGATATCGGATGAAAGTAGTATATATATAACTAATGAACGGATGCTGATCTGAACACGTCGGTCTCAAAACAATCTACCCCGCCATCGCCCACGTGCGCATTCCCACAACTCCATGAAATCCTTCAGATGCTTCGCAAGAAGCTGAACGCGCCTGGACTTGCCCCAGGGACAGTAGCTGCAGTCGCATTCGAGCTGGAGTATTGGGGGGAGGGACGATGGTGATTATACGGATAGCAAGGAGACTTCGATGAGAGGAGAGAGGAGAGAGGAGAGGACAGTGAGAGAATAGGATTGGATGAATGAAGTGAAATGAAACGAAGCAGATTAAGATTGAGATCCGGCGTAGAAGGAGAGAGACGAGATGATATGAGATGATTCCTATGTCCATTATTTCATATACAGACAGGCGCCAATGATGTTCAGAATCAGATGGACGGGGATGTGAGATTTGGGGATTTGGAGTATGTATATTACTTGCTGTACTAGTCTCCGCACGGTTCCAGCGAAGCGACCAATTGGCAATTCGAGCGTTGCTGATCGACCTTAATAATTTACAGCCATGCGCCCTTGGACTCCAACCTTCAAATCTCCCTCCCGCTGCTTACACTTCCACTACGCCATATGATTATCGCTCTGCAGTCAGGATCTGTATTGTACAATAATCGTTCAAGGGCTATATCTTGTCGCGCCAGAGCAGCTGTATCCTTCCCCAGCCAGCATCAGCACCAGCAGGACAAAGTGTCCCCAGCATTTCTGACGCCTTTCCTCCCGCCATTTCTCTGAGGACACGATCGAGCTCCCCAACCACGACACCGCGCATCCACGAACACGAAGCCGCTACTGAGAATCGCAGATTGAGGGATTGAGGCATTGAGGCATTGAGGGAGCACGACTGCCACTCGTTTCGGTCGCGCTGCCTCCTATCTAGGCCCTATCGCAGATTCGGCGCGGGAAGCCCCCTAGCCTCGTCGCCATCAAGCAAGCAAGCAGGCCATGCATTTCGCGCTTCCGCCGAAGAAGTCGTCGCCACACAGCTCAATGTACAAGCCTCGCTCCTCTCGCGGGCCGCTGCTCCGTCGCTCAAGAATACAGTTCCTGGTGCTGTGTCTCGCAACAATTGGCGGGTTGATATTCCTCATCTCGAAGATCATAGGGGGCCTTGACAGGGCGCCGTCTGGGACGCCGCCCGTGGTGATCGTCACGGTGTTGGAGCCGGTGGCGCACAGCAAGCGGTATCTGGATGATCTGAAGGAGAACCGCGAGCAGTATGCCAGGAAACACGGTACTTTGGCCAACTCCACGAGTTCTGTATGGGGCCCCACGCTGACTTCTCAGGCTACGCGACCTTCTTCCCCACCGTCAGCGACTACAACCTCTCCGGCGCGCCTGTCTCCTGGGCCAAACTGCCCGCGATGCGCCACGCCCTGAACAATTACCCGCACACCGAGTACTTCTGGTTCCTGGACCAGAACGCGCTGATCATGAACCCGGCGCTGACGATCGAGGAGATCATGGCCCCGAAGAAGATGGACACCCTGATGATCAAGGACCAACCCATCGTCCCGCCCGACAGCGTCATCCGCACCTTCACGCACCTGCGCGGCGAGCAGATCCACTTCGCGCTGGCGCAGGACAAGGACGGCCTCGCGCCGGGGAGCTTCGTCGTGCGCAACGGCGACTGGGCCAAGTTCCTGCTCGACACGTGGTTTGATCCGCTGTATCGGAGCTACAACTTCCAGAAGGCCGAGACGCACGCCTTGGTTCGCCCTCCCCTCCCCTGCCAAGTAATCGAGACGGCACAAATGCTAACGCAAGACAGGAGCACATCGTGCAATGGCACCCCACGATCCTCTCGCGCCTCGCCATCATCCCGCAGCGCGTCCTCAACGCCTACAGCCGCGGCGACGTCGCCGGCAAGACCCACGTCTGGAAGGACGGCGACTTCATCATCAACTTCGCCGGCTGCTCTGGCCCGGACACGCCGATGTGCGAGAACGAGGCCGAGCCGTTCATGAGGCAGTGGCAGGCGACCTTCGCCGCGGCGCGGTAGGCGCCGACGTAGTGCGCGTACGCGGCTCACGCGAGATTTGGCACGAGGGGGATGGGGATGTGAGAGAGAGAGAGCGGGGGGGGGCGGGGGGCATCGATGAGACGACCATGAGCGATGATAGAGAGCAGACGGATGGATGGATTGATTGATGGATGGATGGCGTTCCCAGGGCGTTCACGACGGCGTGGATCCAGCATTTGCATTTGCATTTTATTTTTCTTTTCTTTTCTTTTTCTTTCCTCCTCCCGCCCCGTCCATGCATTCATTCCCAGAGGAGCCACAAAGCCGCAGTGCAGACCGGCGCGGCGCGCGCCCGCCCCGCACGGCTGCGACGCTTTTCGCGGGCGGGGGAGGGGGCTGGGCTGGGCTTCTTCGCATACTGTTCCGAGTTACATATTTCCACCGCGGTCTCCGCGGAGACTGTCAGTTTTTAGAGGGGGCGAGGGGGCGAGGGGGCGAGGGGGCGAGGCACTGCGATTCTTGGGACTTGGTAGCCTGTGTTACGTCGTGGTATTGTGTCATATGAGTTCGAAGGCGACGGCGGTGGAATCGACGCACGTCGTCGGTCTGGTGTGTAGAAGAGAAATGCAACGTTTGGTTTGGTTTGGGAAGCGCGCGCACATCATGCATTGTCACGTTGCGTCGAGGACCGGTGGTGGATGCAACGGAGCAGCCAGCAGGGAAGCTCTGCGTGCTTTGCTTTGCTTGGCTTGGCTTATCTACTTTCCCTTGCTGTGTGTGAGAAATTCAAGGTAATGACCGCTACGTTGAGGAACTGTCGCATCAACAATGAACCAAGCAAGTAACGCCGTCCAAGCCCATTATGTATTCACACACCCCTATCTCACACCCTCCTTTCCTTCTCCCTCTCCCTCTCCCTCCCCCTAGGCCTTATACAACGTATCCAAAAACCCGCCCGCCAACTCCACCACGACGCTCTTGTTCGGCAGACTCCCAGCCACGCCATACAACGCCGCGCTATCCCCCTTGGCCTCCCCCTTCTTCCCCCCATTCGCCTCCCTCTCCCTCTCCTTCTCCCTCTCCCCCTCCACCACCGCCTCCAGATCCCCCACCAGCTTCCCCCACACCTTGCTCACCGGCAGCGTCACCGCCACATGGATCGCCGGCGGGCCCTGCAGCGCGTTCAGATGCCAGCCCCGCGCGCTCATCGCGTCCGCGATGTCATACACGTCCAGCGTGCGGCTCGTGAACGCCACCACGCTCACGAGCGGGTTCCCGATGACCTGCAGGTCGCCCGCGAGCCCCGGGCTCTCCCGGATCGCCGCCGCGATGCTCTTCGCCGCGCCCACGATCTCCCCGCACGCCGAAACGTACCCCGCCTCGCCCACGCGCATCAGGCTGGCCCAGCACCCGGCGATCAGCGCGCCGGGCCGCGACCCCGCCATGTTGGGCGACGCGTACACGCCGCCCGACCAGTCGGGCGAGATGAAGTACTGGTACGTGCGCAGCGCGGCGGTGCGGTAGAGCACCGTGCTGTTGCCCTTGGGCGCGAAGCCGTACTTGTGCGTGTCGCAGGAGATGGAGGTGACGCCCTTGAGACGGAAGTCGAAGGGGACGGTCTCGAAGCCGGCGGCCGCGAGGAAGGGGACGAGGAAGGAGCCGAGGCAGCAGTCGACGTGCAGGGGTAGTTTGTGGGAGAGGGCGAGGCGGGAGAGAGAGGTGATGTCGTCGATGATGCCGTGGGGGAAGTTGGGGGCCGAGCCGACGAGGAGGACGGTGTTGCTGTTGATGAGGCGGGAGACGGCGGGGATGGAGACTTGGTAGGCGGGCGCGGGGCAGGCGACCAGGTGGATCTTGATCCCGAAGTAGGTGCCGGCTTTGCGGAAGGCAGTGTGTGCTGTGTCGGGAAGGATCCTGCGTGGGAGCGTCAGCACTCAATCGTGATATGAGACGACGGCCTAAAGGGGGGATCAAGCTTACATCTCTGGCTCGGTAACGCCGCGCTCCGCATATGCCTTCTGCCTTGCGCTCAGACAGGCCATGAGGATCGACTCCGTCCCACCGCTCGTAGTGACGCCCGCCGCGCCCTGCGGCGCATTAAAGATCGCCAACACCATCGACACGATCTCGGCCTCCATCTTGCGCACGCCCGGAAAGACGTCCGGATGAATCGGGTTCGCGACCGTGAACATGCCAAACGCCTCCGTCTGCAGCTTAATCAAGCCCTCCTCGCCATGATACACGGCGCCGCTCACATACCCGTCCTCCCAGCGCGTATGGTCCATGTCCGCGAGCCCCTGCAGCTCCCTGCGCAGCTCGTCCTCGCCCCACCCCTCCTTGGGCAGCGTCAGGTAGCGCGTGATTCCCGGCCCCGCGGGCACCAGCTTCGCCTGCAGCTTCGCGATCGCCTCGTCGACCTGCTGCTGCACCTTGCCCCGCACGCCCGGCGCGCGCAGGAACAGCCCGTACAGCGTGCGGCGGATTGCCGTGTAGGCGGCGACTACGCTGCCGATGAGGCCGCGGCCGCGCAGCTGGAGATAGCCCTTCTTCGTCCAGCGCAGGACGAAGAGGAAGAAGATGATGTTGCGGAGGCTGGAGTCGTCAGCAGCTGCACAGCACAGTTCCGTATCGCGAATCCAGGACGGCAGGCCACGGCAATTGGGAGCTGGGGGAGAGGAGCCGGAGAGAGAGGCTTACAGGTCGATGTTCAGAGACAGTAATTGGGTGCTCGAGCTGGCCTTCTTGGCCAGGAGGCTGTTGCGCAGACTCGCTGGGATTCTGGAGCTGCCGGGCATCGTGGAATAACCTCAAAAATGAGTGTTCACGATGTGAGGTGTGAGAGGTATGAGAGGTATGAGAGGTATGAGAGGTATGAGAGGTATGACAGGTATGAGAGGTATGAGAGGTATGAGAGGTATGAGAGGTATGAGAGGTACGAGAGGTATGAAAGGTGATGGATGACGAGGTGACGTTGACAGCGCCGCGCAATGGTCGATGGCTTGTCGGCGCTCGGCCTCTGGCAAGAGTGGATTGTGCGTTTCGTCTGGGCGATATCACATGCCACCCACGCACTCACTATATCTCGTATCTGGAATTTCGATAACGGGTTTCTTCTTTCCTCTTTGGGAGAGAGAGTTGCATCGGCCAGTCTTTCTCCATGTCTTTAGCGCTACTGTGGAGATCCATGGAGCATGAGAATGCATAATATGCTATGCTACTTGACAACGAAATCAATCATGTTAATGTGACATTTATTCGTTCTTCAGGGGATCTTATTCCCCAAGAGAAAGAGAAAAAATATGTCTATGCAAGATGCGTGCTTGCTTCATATATATGCTACAGTCTCATCTTGCCACAAGATGTTCATCCCATAATCACCACCATCCTTCTTTTCCCATAAATGCTCGAGTACCACCCTCCCGATTTTCTCTCTAGCCACAGATGTATAGTCCCACCACCCTGCAATCCCTTAATGACTGTTCGAATCTCCTCCTCTTCCGGCATACAAAGTCTACACCGCGTCTCCTCCCCCAATCCATCCCCCACAACTACCCAAATGAACCTCCGGAGAGCCAGAACACGTAGAGGAGAAACGCGATCGCGCCGGTCCACACAGGCGTCATAATCTACAACAGAAAACAGTATTTTAGCCGTCCGCTCCCATACACGCCTTACGTACTCTAACGATACTTCTCCGCCTCGACATTCTCCCCACAAGCTCTCTCCGGCCTCTGGCCTACATCAACGCAACACAACACGCACACAGCCTCCTCTCCATGGAAAAAGTGGGGTATGCTATACCTCTCCCTCCCGTCCAAAGAACCCGCTGACTCCGCTCGTGCTCGCGCCCTCGTTGACCATGCTCTCCGCATCGCCGACCTGCTTCCTCTCCGTCACTTCGCGGTTCTTGAGGTTCATCTGCTTATACCGCATATCCAGCGTCAATCCTCGGGACGTCGAGCGGCGCGGTGACCAGCCGCCCGTCTCCCTCATGACTGCTGATTGTTATTGGAGGGGTTCCGAACTCGAGGACAGACGGTTGAGATGTAGGTAGACGTCTGTGCCGTAGCTGGGTGAGGAGCTTGGTTAGCACATCCTTCCCAACTTCCACTTACAGAGCATATCGAAACGGAATTTATTAGGAGCGGCGAGAGGAATGTAAGAATGGATAAGGGGAGAAAGCTTACCCCTCCATACTAATCAGCTTCAAATCCCCACCAAAATACCTCGCATAAAGCCGCGATATGGGCAATCCGTATCCGAACCCAGCCATCGGCGCCTTGAAATCACTCTTGTCGAAATCCGGATCGAGATTCGGCGTCGTGTCCACGGTCGTGTACATGTACGTCCACACGAGCGGAATCGCACTTCTCGGGATTCCACCGCCCTCATCGGAGATCTTAATCGTGATGTCCTCCTTGCCCTCTGCTACTACGACTTTCGTCACGGGGAACTCCTCCTTGTCCTGCCCGTGCGTCTCGACCACGGCGCGCAGGGAGTTTTTGAGGGTTTCGAAAAGCATGTGTGACAAGTGGCCAGGGACGTACATGAAGTGCAAATCTGGCGGGCAAACGAGCTGTACCTTCGGGGCATCGAAAAGTCCATAGTGGTCTTCGCAGACGAATCTCGCATTCTCGATCGCCTCCTGTGCCAGGTCCCTCACATTCGTCTTTGTGCAGATAATGCCCACGTAATTCGGGTCTCTATTGTGGTTCTGGTCCGTAAGAGCAATATGTTGCCCGATCAGCATACGGATGCCGATACGGGACATGTAGAAGCGGTCGAGGAAGGCCTGGATGTTGTGATCAATCTGCATCCGTTGCCGCTTGCGCTTGTATTCTAGGATGCCTTGCGCGACGGTCGTGACGACACCGTCGTGCCGCCGTTTGATCTGGTGCAACGTCTCGGCGAAGCGCTTGTTGTAGTCGAAGAGCTCGGGGGGCCAATCGCCCGAATCTTCAACTGTTGCGAAATACCGCCGCGAGCTCTTCTTCTCCCCGTTGCCGTTGCCGTTGCCATTGGCGTTCTGCCAAGGCGACGAGCTGTATTGGCCCTTCGGTATGCTCGGGTTACTGGTGGTTTCTGCGAGGATCTTGGAATTCGGGCCATTGAACTTTGCTGGCTTCATGAGCCGGTCGCGTACATCTTTTGGTAATTTTGGCCGAGGAAGGGTTGTGATTTCCTGTGATAGCCGTTAGTCCGAGACCCATGCTTGTATTGCGCGGATGTTCTGCCATGCCTCAAACGACTGCGCATACCAGTCCTTCACCCTTTTAATCGATGGCATCTCATTGAGTCCATCGGGTAAGTCGGAGAGTTCTTGCACGCGGTGAGCAAGCCGTATGGGCAGCTCTTCCGAGAGGAATTGTGATGCGCGGAATAGAGTCCCTTTGGCCGAAGTGTCAGCCAGCAAGCACAGCAAGACTCACTTGGAGAAGCAATTAGGTTAAGCATGGTTAAGCATAGTTAAGCATACCAGTGGACGGCCTCTCTCCGAACTGTACCATCTGACGCAAGCTGACTCCGGTTGCTGGGAAGCCGGAGTAGTGCTTGATGGTGGCCATCAACTGCTCAGACTTCTTCCACGACATCTTGGCTGCTTTGCTGGGCCCTCAGGCCACTGCGCAATATGATGCGTGCCAGTTAAGAGCCGTTGTGGTTGTCGTGATTGTCGTCGCGCCGTCGTCGTCGTGTCTGTATCAGCAGTTGCAATTGCAATTGAGACTTCTCCCCGCGTTCTCCAGGTTGAGCGGATGTGGTGGTAGGAGTATGACGAAGGCCAATAAGATGGCGACTGCCGAGGCTACTACTACTTGGAGGGTCGATCACGGAAATGTCAAGCAACGAATGCAGCGATCAGATCAATTGAGCGAGTGATGATGGAGGAACGGGTGCAAGAGGTGCCAATGCTCGATAATGTAAAGAGAAATAAAAAAGAAAGAAAGGAAGAAGGGAAGCCAGACGGAGAAATGTGAAGCTCGCGTGCCTTTCTCCAGTAGAGAGAGTAGTGTCGAGTCATCCGTTTCTTTAAGAGTCCCCTCAGCCCGTTCCTCCCTCTCTGGCTCCAGACCAAGAAAGTTGGAGTGGTCCCCTCGCTCCACGCTCCACGGTCCACGCCCCACGCTCCACGCTCCACTCCACGCTCCGCGCTCCGCTCCACCCTGTTTGTTTACCGAGCGACCCTGCGCCGACGGGCGACGGGGGCCAGAGGCTGAGTGAGGAGTGAGGAGGACTTAGGACTGAGGTTGAGGTGAGCAGCTCAGGCCGGCGAAAACCTTCCGGAGCGTGGAGGCGCCAAGGAAAGGACCTTCCCCAGATTTGTTCGGTTCGAGTCGGAGCACGACACGAATCGCAACGGAGTAGGTCGATTTGGTCGATTTGGTCGATTTGGTCGATTTATGTACCGATGTACCTCAGGCGAGAGAGATGAGGGCATTTCAGTTGCTGGATCTTGGATCTATGAGGACCTCGGAGAGGATCTATGAGCATCTGTGAGCAAGGCTGTCTGTCTACCTGTTTGTCAGCTTTGCCTATATTTCTCCAGATGGATTGGATGGCGGCTATGTAGGTAGGTACGTAGGTAGATAGGTACCTAGGTACTCATCTCATCGGCACTCACTTTAAACAACGGTGCTCTCTCCTTGTGGGATGATCGACAAGTCTGGGCAGCGCTAGGCTATTCGCAAATCCAGGTCCACAAGCCTGTATCCGTACTTCGTATGTTTGCGGCAGCGTGTGGAGTGACCTGGAGAGACTGGAGTGACTTGAAGAGACTGGAGTGACTTGGAGAGACCGAGTGACTTGGAGAATTTGAAGCGTCCCACTTGTGCAGACTTGATATCACCTGATGTCACCCAGGCGTGATCAGGAACTCGGGAGTCGGGAGTCAGGAGCAGGAGCAGGAGCAGGAGCAGGAGCAGGAGTCAGCCGTCAGGGCAAAGCACATGACATAGACGGACGGCCTCTATTCCACATCCAGCCTCAGGCCGATGGTCGGTATGAGAGATAGAATGATAGAATAATGTTGTGTTTCTAGGTAGGCGGTAGCCAGGTAGAGTATGCGCACTGTAGGGAGAATTGGGGATAAAATGATGTGAGTGATGTGATGTGAGTGATGTGTGGCCATGTTCTATGCAAGAATGAAGAATGAACGCCATCACTTAATATCTGGACAGCTGCGCTCTCTTTTAGAGTAGCGACGACCTACGCCCGTCGCTATTTACATAGGTATTTGCATAGCACTTCTTTCGTCGTACCTTATCATCACGATTCGTGCCTGCTTTCGGCCGAAAATCCCCATCATGTTCTGAAGCATGTGATTTCAACCATATATGTATCTCCTTACCATCCAGGCAGAAATGTGATCTCCCATTCCAGCCTTTCTGCGCCTCACTATCCAGGCAGAAATATGTTCTCTTCATTCTAGCATTTCTAGCCTCAGTAAACAGGCATAAATGACTTCATCGCTCGCAGCCAGTTCTCCCCGCCAACATGGTTTACCTGACTTACCTCTAAGCGCCGTTTACACGACTGCGAAATCGCGAAATCCACGCCGTCTCCCTCCAGAGCTCACATCTCTGCCACCATGTCTTCGTAAGTCCCTGCATTCCTCAGACCTCGCTGTCTCCCAAGTTCTCAACACCAAACCCACCCGCTCACCACCTCCAGCAATGTCCTCTTCTTGCCCTTCCGTAAGACCCACAGCCTCGCCCTCTCCCCCGCCATCAAGCAGTATATCTCCACCAAATATGACCAGCACCCGGACATGTTCAAGCAGGACCTGGAGGTCATCGACAACCTGAGGAGAGATGCCGTCAACGTCAGGGAGCCGCATACCAGCGGACTGAAGAAGATCGCCGCCTATGCGGCGCAGCTGGTCTGGATGGGTGGGAAGTTCCCCATAGATGTACGTCCACTCGCACGCCTGGCCATATTATTGGGAAAATGGATAAATTAATAGACTAACAGTGTTCCTGTAGATTGGCGCAGACTTTACATGGTTCCCAGCGTTGGGCTACAACACCGAACGGCCTATATCCCAGAACAACCTCAAGTATGAGCTCTGCAACATCCTCTACAACCTCGCCGCACTCTATTCCCAGCTAGCTGTCTCGGTCAGCCGCAGCTCACCCGACGGCCTCAAGTCCGCCGCGAACTACTTCTGTCTCGCCGCAGGAGTCATCTCGCACATGAAGAACACTGTTCTCCCAGAATTACGGGCAGAGCCAGTTGAAGATATGGACATTGCGACACTGGAATCATTGCAGGAGCTGCTCCTTGCTCAAGCCCAGGAGTGTTTCTGGCAGAAGGCCGTCATGGACGGTTACAAGGATGCATCGATTGCGAAGCTAGCTGCTCGCGTGTCGGACCTCTATAGCGCGGCGGGAGACTGGGCGGTCCAGAGTGAGGCCATAAGCTCGGAATGGATCCACCATATGACGGCGAAGCATCACCACTTCGCGGCAGCGGCGCAGTATAGGCAAGCTTGTGACTGCCTAGAGAAGAGGAAATATGGAGAGGAGGTGGCTCGACTTCGAGACAGCATGCAGTGCGTAACGGAGGCGCTGAAAGAGTCCAGATACGTCAACAAGATCGTCCAAGCCGACCTAAATGGCTTGAAGAACAAGGTCTCCGAAGACCTCAAGAGAGCAGAGAAGGACAACGACCTAATCTACCTCAACCCCGTCCCACCCAAATCCGAGCTCAAGACCCTCGAACGAGCGAACATGGTCATCGCCCGCGTCCCCAAGGAAGTCTCCGAGCCCCAGGAATTCCTCGGCGACCACGGCGAATTCGGCCGTCCCCTCTTCGCCCAACTCGTCCCATTCGCCGTCCACATCGCCGCCAGCATCTACGAAGAGCGCCGCGGCCGCCTCATCAACACACAGATCATCGACGAGCTCGAGACCCTCAACACCAAAATCCACGACACCCTGCGCTCCCTCGGCCTCCCGGGCTCCCTCCAAGCCCTCGAGAAGCCCCTCGGCATCCCCCCAACCCTGCTCTCCCACGCCGAGGAAATCCGCCAGGTCGATGCCCTCACCCGCCTCCAACGCTCCTTCTCCGACACCGCGAAGCTCAAAGCCTCCGACGAATCCGCCTTCCTCGAGGGCCGCGAGTCCCTCCTCGCCGAAGACGCCGAGGACAACCGCCTGCGCATGAAGTACGGCACGATCCGCTGGACACGTCCCGACTCGTGCTCCGCCGCGCCGAAGCTGTACGCGCAGATCGCCGAGATCGAGGGGTACCTCAAGAGCGCCGCCAACAGCGACGAGCTCGTGCGCACCAAGTACCGCGAGTGCGAGCCGCTGCTGCGCGTCCTGGCGGGCTCCGACCGGGACATTGCGGAGTTCGTGCCGAGCAGCCGGCGCGTGACGATCCCGGCGTCGCTCGAAGCCTCGGCGAGCCGGCTGCGCGCCTGCCTCAACGACCTGGCGCGGCTGGAGAGCCGGCGCCGGAAGAAGGCCGATGCGGTGCGCGAGAAGGCGAAGCGCGACGACATCAACGCGACAATCCTGGGCGAGACGGCGAGGCTGGAGCGCGCGTTCCCGAACACGCAGATCGAGGCGGTGCACTTTGAGGAGTTCTTCGAGACGCAGCTGGCGCGGTATGACAACGATGTGGCGGCGGTGAGGGCGGAGGAGGCGGAGCAGGCGGAGTTGTTGGCGGAGGTGGGGAGGGCGAATGCGGAGTTTGTGAGGGCGAGGAGGGGGGATGGGACGGGGAAGGAGAGGGAGGCGGCGCTGCAGCGGCTCGAGGACGCGTATTTTAGGTACAAGGAGGTGGTGAACAATCTGGAGGTGGGGCGGAAGTTCTACAACGACCTGAGTAAGATCGTGGGCGGGTTTCGCGAGGAGGCGAGGGCCTTCTGCTATAGGAGGCGGGGGGAGGCGGCGACGTTGGAGAGGTTGGTTTCCGCTCTTCCTTGCCCTGTTCTCACCTGCGTCGTGTCGGGCTCATATGCTAATATCCTCGCTAGCGATCTCAACCTCCCGCAAATCTCAAACCTCACCCTGCAACCACAACCACAACCACAACAGCCCATCACACCCGCAGCAGGCGATCATCCACGCACCCTCCGCAGCCACAACCGCCCCGCCCCCGCATCCCCCATGCCCGCGCCGGTACCGATGCGCAACGCCCTCCCGCCGCCCGGAGCGCCGCAGCCGCCGCAGCCGGCGGCCGGCATGTGGACGCCGGAGATGGGGATTACATTCGGAGGGGCGGGGACGGCGCAGGCGGGACAGGGACAGGGGCAGGGGCCGGCGGGGCCGAGGCCGGGACAGTGGGATCCTAGTGCAGGGTTGAGGTTCGGGTAGCGTGCGTTGGACGGATGGGGGAGGGATGGGATGAGGAATGGAGAAGGAAGGAACGAGGTTGCATGAGTGGTTGGGTTCGGGCATTTAGCGTAATCGGGTGCGGGTAATGTCGACGTGCGTTCGACGAATACAAGGACATAGCGGTTCGAGCCGAAGTCATGACACTCGCGGCGTCTCGTCGTCCACCGTCCATCCCTCTGCCTTCCCCACAAGCGCCCACCAAACCCACCATCATCCTCGCCGCGTGACCCCTCCTCCCCTTTCCATCTTCGCCACCTCCACCTCCCGCTCACGGCAGCCCCCTCTCCGCCTCAACCACATACCGCACGACGCCCGTGCCCCTGCCGTCCGCATCCACCGCCTCCCTCGCGCCCATGCGCATCAGCACCAGCTTCTCGACGCGCACGTCGCGCATCCACACCGTGTCGCTGAAGCGGGCGAGCGCGGGGCGCGCGTCGATCTCGACGCGGCGGTCGGCGCGGCTGCGGTTGGGCAGGTAGACGGTGTTGAGGAGGGTGGCGTGCAGGAGGACGGGCTGGGGCGCTTTGGGGCGGCGGTGGCGCGGGCGCTTCGGGGGCTTGGTGGGGGTGGGGGTGGGGGGGTGGTTTGATGGGGAAGGGGGTGTGGAGGGGGTAGAGTTCGTAGAGAGGGTGTTGGAGTTTTGGTTCGATGAGGGGGGCGGCGTGGAGGGTCTCGAGTTCGACGGGGGCGTAGATGGGGCAGAAGGCGAAGGGGGAGGGCGCGTAGAGGGCATGAAGGGGAGGAAGGCGTCTCGGATGGAGGTGCAGAAGCGTTGGAGGGCGCCGGTGGGGTCGAGCGGTGGGGCGTAGAGCACGCTTGTTCGCTCGGGGTTGCGCATTGGAGTGAGCCCTTTGAGGGTCACGCGCACGGGCTGAAGTTCTGGTGAAGGTTCTGGCTGGGTCTGCTCCTCGATCTCTGTCTCCGTTTCCATTATGATGTCCATCTCCCTTTCCAGCGTGATCTTGGTCCCCCTCTGCATTATGATTTCTCTCTCCCTCTCCATTATGATCTCTGTATCGGAATGGTCGTATTCAGGAGTGGGTTCTCGCTGGCTCAGAGATGTCACTTGGTCTGACCTAGACTGCTCCTGCTCGTCCTGCTCGTCCGTCACCTTTCTCTTCTCCTTCTCCATCTCCTCCGCCTTCAATATCTCGTTTAATTCCTCGGTTTCGGGACTTTGTCCATTACTTATAGATGCCAGTGCGCCCAACTGAGCCTCCTCTTGCACCACCCTCTCCTTCTCCTCCTTGGCCTTCGACTGCGCTTCCCTCCACAACCCCTCAAGGTCCAAGCCGTTCAAGCACTCAATTGCATTCTGCAGAAGCTCAGGTTCGCGTTCTGGCAGGTTCAAAACGCAGATAGTGAGGTGAAGAGTGTCGAGCGGACGGATTGCGTGCACTGCCACCGGCTCCGGGATTTGTAGGGACGCGTCGGTTTTGGCGGCACGGCGGAAGGCGTCGAGGGAGGATTGGAGTTGAGGGCGTGAGTGAGGGGTGACGAGGGGAAGGGCGAGGAAATGGGTCAGGGACGGAGCGGGGGTTCGACGTGTGTGGCGCATAGAGGAGCGCCTGGGAGGTTTTCGAGAAGAGACTCTGGAGGTTGTATCTTGCGTTGGGGCGGCTTCTTTGAGCGTTGTCGTGGACATGGAGGTGGAAGGGCAGATTGTGGATCAGTAATTTGCTGACCTGCTTCTGTTCGAAACCCTTAAGCAATAAGAAGAGGCAACGAGGGTTGTGATTGAGGAAAGGAGATGTTTTGAAATGGTCGTAGGGGAGAATTCGAGATGGGTCGAGGAGCAGATGATGGTGGTGATGGTGGTGGGGGATGGGATGCTTTGTCTCTCAGCCTTGTTGGCTTGTTGGAGCATGGACCGAGCCATGAGCCATGTGGCTGGGTAGGTACCTGAGTACTTGAGTTTGCCTCTGTCTCGCCTTTAACTTTTTCCGTTCCGTCTCACGTGACCTGTGCAGGGATCCCCGTTGTTTCGTAGCCAGAACCATATCTCTCTTCTATTCGTATCTCCCTAATTAGCATTTTCAGATGAATACGTAGACTACTAGACTCATTCTCTCACATCCGGCTGTCTTAACATGGCTGGAAAGAAGTACATACCATTTAACATGAATGGCCTTGTTTAGCAATAATCAAATAATCAATAAGAGAAGCATCATGATTTCGTCCAGCATTTGTTTTGTCAAGAGCACTCACTCTCCAGATACTTCAACGGCTGACATCGAGAGTACCAGAGCACTGTGCAGTACTGTACATCAGTACATCATACCTTTCCAGTGGACATGGTGCCAAATATGAGTAGACCAGGCCGGCGATGTGAGTGAGTTAATCTGATCTCACAACAATTCTGATCTAATCATTCCTGATCTCAATCGTTCCGTGCCAACCACAGCTTCCGGCGCAATGAGCCGAGTCCGATCGTGCACGCATCATGCACGCACGCATCACAGTCCCTGTTGTTTCCCGACCGCTCCCCAGACCACCTTTGGAGGAAGTATTTGAGTGCTCGAATGCCGCCTTTTGTGGTATCGTACCAGCCTCTTGAAGAAGACTCATGTGTTAAATAGACTTCTTATGTCCCTAACATTTATATAGGTTGCTGCCAATCCCTTCATCCGCAGAAGTGGTCGCATCCATACATACATCCATGATGCTAGCTGAGCCTCCGAGCAGTCCAGTCCCCAAACGTTAATCCGGCTCTACGAAGTATGCATGCAAAGAACGGCGCATGGACACCCTTCGAATCTGGATGTTTCAGAAAAGGGGGTCTCGAGTCTCTCTCCACACAGGAAGATCGCCATACAAGTCGAACTAAATAGGTAATTGTGTCGTCTCTCTTTGCATAGCCCCATTATTGCCGTGACGTATGTCTAGGTTACTCGAGCCACGGAATATTCGTGGGCGGCCGTCACCAAAGACTCAGTGCAGTTTGGACCTGCTCTCGTACTCCGCACGCTCGCATCGAGGCCTAAGGTGAACTTCGAAGGAAAGGATCTTCTGCAAACGCAAAGTATGTAGATGATGAGCAGAGTACCTGTACCCTGCTGCAGTAGTATTTATGTACAGTCAGTACCTAGCAGTACTTACCACAGTGCACTTGCCACGGTGCACGCTGTGGTAGTCTCAAGATCTGATCAATGCTACGACTGGGCACATATGAGACTACACAAACTACAAAGTGTCGTTTGCTCCAGGGACCTAGCGGGCTGCGACACCGCTGATTACGTGATTACCTACCACCTAGATGCCAGGCAGTGGACCCTGGTGATAGGGGCCTCACGACGTCATCTGGGGCCAGTGCTGCAGGCCGACATCATACCTCCACATAGCTCCACATTCTTCATTTCAACCACAAGGGGCCCAAGCGTCGTGCAATTTTTTCAACATGGACATATCAAAGCAGCCCTCGAAAAGCAGCCGATCAGCTCTCGTTATCTAGGTATTTTCTCGTGCGCTGGGCTTCATATGCCGCCATATGCGCCTCAGCTGCAGCTGGCGAAGAGATGACAAAAGAAACCAGAGGAATGTACTATCAAGGATATTGGCTGGGTTCGGGCTGTGGGGATTCGGGGAGGGGCATCATCGGCTTGTGAGCGCGGTCCGGGAAGGAGATATTTTTGCCTCCCCCCCCCCAACACCCACACCCAGACCCAAAAAAGAAACGAATAATAGTGTGGAATAGTAGGATTCAGCGACTGGCGTCGGCAGTTTGTCTTGAAATAGGCGAACGGAAAGCTGCTGTATAGGATCTGGCTCGCTCGCCCGCTTAATGGTTCTTGCTCTGTCGTGAGCCAAGTAACGATTGAACGGCTGAGCTCACTGGGGCATAGCTACTCACTACTCAAAGCAACAGGTATAAAATCGCCGATGCTGGCTGCTCATGCTCAACATCATCATGGGCAGGAGATTCAGGAGCTACAGGAGATACAGGAGGTCCGAAGTGCTTGCAGGATGGCGCTGCGCTATCCGACAGGAATGCTAACTGCTAGGACACAAGTTCCGAGAGGGTTCAGAAAGCCAACCTTTCCCTTGAGCTTAAGGATGATCATATCCGGAATGGACAACTTTCTGACATACCGCGTCATTCTATCTGGCCGAGCTCCAGACACTTTAGAACTTCGGAACTTCAAGGACTTCCACCAGGCAGATAACAGCCGTTCTTCAGCCTGCATCGCCATACCAATCATGGCCAGCGAAAAAGTGGTCATGACGCTCTCAAGCATGAGTGTGTGTGCTGTGCCCCGCCGATCACGCACGACACGACTCTGCACGTCTACGCGCCCAGGACGTGTATAACACCAAGCAAGGATTGTGCGGGATTACACACTGACAACTGGAGGTATTTTCTTTTTCTTATGCATGCATTGCGACGTTAAAGATTCACCTTTTAGTTCCCTTGGCTATCAGAAGTTTCAAGTCGGTCACGACGTCGGACTCGACCATTCATCAGACAACTTGAGCTATTCGGGGCAGAGACTCGCAAGTGATCAGCAAAGGCTCTTATTCTCATCAAGATATTCCTAGGAATTCACTGGGGACAGATGGCTGTATTTCGATAGTTCAGTGCTCATGCAGTAGGAGAAAGGAGTCCCTCGATTTTTTCCCATGGGTGCGCCCCTCCCCGCCATGAGAGTGGTCAACGCTCAATCTCCCATGCCTGCAGGAGCAGAAGGTGCATGAGAGGTTATTATGTATGTGATGTGATACTGGCCGGTGATCACCTAGTGAGCATGCAGCCCGAGCAACATGCTCAACATGAACAACTCATCAGAGGCGTCCGCCCAAGGTGCAGTATGTGATTTATAGATCTCCCAAAAGTGAGATGAGACCTCGTCGCTTCTCCGCGGTGCTGGCCTGTGGGAAATTTGACTGCCCCAAAAGCGGCCATGCACTCTCAGAGTCGTGTCGCTACCAGTTACCGGCGTACTTATAGCCTTGATTGTCTCACGAGTCACGGCTGCTTCTTTGTAGCCTTCGCAGCCACTTGTGCCGATCCCATCCTGGATCGAGAAAGCAAGCGCTCTCATCCGTCACGATGGGATGAGATTCGGCCATCGAAGCGGATGGGCGCCCCCCTCAGCGCAATGGTTGTCGCTCGTCCCGCGCCGTCACGGCAATATATGTGTCAAGCAAGAGATGGGTAATCGAAGCTCCCGTGCTATTATTTTTTGAAGGAAAACGAATGTGAATATTCGTAGTACTAGTTCTTCGAGTACGCAGAGTAGCTATGTATAAGCATCGCAGTTGAGAACTGTGCAAGGTAGTCGATCCAGCGTTTGTTTCTGGAAGAGACATTTCTCATTACCAGCTAATGCTAGGTATTGTATGTACTGTACAAGAATAGCGGAAGTATGTATGTATGTACTCTTGCCCCGCCAATAATAATATTAATGTTAAAGCAAGCCCCTCCTCTAAACAACCCACTCCATACCGTGGTATACAGTATCTATATATACTCTATATGGACGGCTTCTCCAAGTGCTTTCCCTTTCGACGACTAGCCCTGGATTTTAACCACGCCTAGGCCGAAGGCATCATCCCGCCCACGGATGTTAGCCTCACTCGTCGTTTTCTGGTTTAATCGTTTAATCGTTGAAATTGTTTAATGGCTAAGAGGCCTCATAGCACCGAACGTCTTTGTTGGTCGGCGAGCACCACGTCCAGTGTCCACCACATACTTCTTCCCCCTCCACCGTCCACCGTCCACCCTCCATCCTCCACCCTCCACACGACCTAAGTACTTCTCCCGCCTCGCTTCCATACCGTTGCGCCTTCCTTCCATTCCTCGGCTTTCCGACAATCAGGAAGTTTCAAGAAGTGTAAATAGAGAGTGTCATCTACGCTTCACGAGACCTCTAAAGCATCTACGGCGTACACTATCCGTGCAGGAGACGCGCTCACGGCCATCATCTCCCGGCTGACCTCACCATGCCGACCGCCGCACTATCTGACTTCGAGGATAAGGTATGCAGAGAGAGACACGAGCTATCCTCGACTTCAATCGCATGCGATTGCTGACAATGACGCGCACAGAGCGAGGAGGGTTCCGTTGCTGACCTACCCGACCTGGGAGAGGGCATCGATGCTCTGACATTCGAGCAAATCCTGGAGATGGACGATGACGAGGACGAGCGCGAGTTCAGCCGATCGATTGTCTTTGGATTCTTCGAGCAAGCCGAGCAGACATTTCAGAAGATGGACGAGGCGCTGTAAGCCATGACGCAATTGCGCACACACAGCCCACTCAAGAACAACTGCTAACCAGCTCGTCGCGACACTCAGCAAGGCCAAAGACCTCGAGACCCTCGCCTCCCTCGGCCACTTCCTCAAGGGCTCGTCGGCGACGCTAGGCCTCACGAAGGTCAAGGACAGCTGCGAGAAGATCCAGAACTACGGGCAGAAGAAGGACGAGAGCGGCACAAAGGACGAGCCTGACGAGGCGAAGAACCTGGAGCGCATAGCGGAGACGCTCAAGGCCGCCAAGGAGGAGTACGCCGAGGCGGAGAAGGTGCTGCTCAAGTTCTACGCCGCCTAGAGCCGCCTACGACACGCGACTCGCCCGCCTCGACGCATCGGATGGGGGCACGATATTGCGAAGGGAGGGTGCGCCGACGGCGGGCGTTGCAGGGGACGTTCTCGTGCTGGGGCTCTGTGGCTGCGGAGGCAATGCTCGCGGCGGCGGGGACTTGGCGACGACATTGGAGCGCGTGCGAGAGCCGCGGGCTCCTCTTACTCTAATCGCTCACACTACTATACACACTACACTTCATTCATTCGGTGGGCGTTGACTGATCCAAACGTTTTTCCTGCGGAGACGACAATCTTGCTTTATTTGGCTTGCACACGCTTGCGAGACATCACAACACTGTTTTCATGTTTGGGGCTGCGATGGGCTTGTGCCAGGATGGATGGCAGCGGCTGTTTTGCTCTGCACCGCTTTTGCAGTATACTACTCTTTGCGAGAGACGGGACCGTAACAGGATTCGGGCGATTCGAAGAGGAGAGGAGGAGGGGGGGTGGGGTGGGAATGTCACTGTTGCATGGGCGGTGGCCAGGCTGGGAGAGAGAGAGGAATAGAAGAGATGCATATTCTGGCACATCGGCCGAGGGCGACTCTGTGATACCATTGCTGGCCTTGATTCCTTGTGGCTTCGATGACGCAGCGATGACGATGATGGTGGCCACGTGACAATGATAAACTTCCCCTTATTGCATCATCTGGCACATTTTGACACGCCGAGCCGCAACTCTAAATACGCGCTATGGGAAATAAACTTCGAGCCAGAAGATGTGCCCCTGGATGGCCGATGGCCGCGGAAAGGGGGTTCTGGTTCTGGTTCTGGCGAGCTGACGATTTGGAGCCTCATGTGCTAGGCGAATGCGGTGTTGATGTCGATGCCAACCCAGAGCCTTTGACAACGCGACACGGGTGCACGATATTTCCACAATTGAATTGATTTTTCGTTCTACGAGCTCCTTGGGGTGGTGTGCTAATGAGCTTCTGCAATAGCCGTGTAAAGTTGAGTTGAGGTGCTTCCATCACGACAATAGTGTTTGGCAGTGTTGTGGTTCCAGTTCTTCCTACCTTCGTCTCGCTCCTCTCGCTCCTTCTAAGTTATCTCTGCCAAATATCAACACAGACTTCTCCCCCATCTTTTTTTGCCGAAAATCATCTTTCCGTTGTCTCTTTGTATCCAGCAAATATTCGATTTTGGGGCTTTGGCATTCGTGCATCTCCCTCATCTCGCACGTCTCTCTGCGTCGCCTTCCGCACTCCTCTTGCTTGACGCAGGCATGTGGGAGATATGGGCAGCGGGCAACAATGCCTGGGGCCAACTAGATTGGGGGCATCCGGACAGGACTGCCACGATCCAGGGCCGACATGGTAATCCAGAGGCAACGGATTACTGGACATTCAGACCCGTACTGGGACGTGCGAGGCTTGAGGCGCTCACTCTCAGGGCGGGGGAGTTCAGGACGCATGGTATGTCTCGTCTCATAGCTTCACTTATATTTTTTTCAGCTTTGTTGGGCTGCGGATGCGAGATGGTGGGTTCTGGAAGGGAGGAGGAGAAACCTTCTGTAATATGAGGGAAAGAACCCTTGTTGTATGGTCCTAAGGATGCAGAGAGAGAGAGAGAGATGGGAATATCCGCCTGCTTCGATGATCTGTCTGGGCAGAACCTAGCTGATGTCAAGGCAGTCAAAGAGCATGCAACATACATCACCTCTGGCGAAGAAGATACTCTTCTGGAAATGATTGAGTACGCCGACAAACGCGCTGTCGATCCGCGAACCCTCAAATCCAAAAGGCTTGCATCGAGGCATTATCCACAACTCCTCAAGCCCGCAGGTATCGCTATGTCGGGCACTGGCCGAATCATTGGTAAACACCTCTTCTTTCAATTCCATCCTGTCTGTCACTGTATCTTCTAGCAAACAAGCGTCTCTTTCCAATCTGAGAGGGGAGAGCGAGTCACGCAAGAGTCAGCAACGATGGGCTAACAAACTTGTAGACATCAAAGGCATACAAACGCAGCTCTCCCCCTACCCTTCTTCTACCTCTTCCTCTCCGACCACAACCGAGGCTCCCCCCGCCCTCGTCCTTCCTCCCGGCACAACGGATATTGTAGCCGGCGCAACGCACTTCGCCTGTCTCGCCGCCGGCTTGGTCTACACCTGGGGCGACCCGCGCCACACCGCCCCGCTCGGGCGTCTCTCACCTTCCACCTCCCGCCTCGACTCCTGCAGCGCCTCGCTCCCCGCACTCGTGACCGACCTCTCCGAGCTCGCCGAAGGTCTCAGTCTCGCCAGTCCCAACGGAGAGAATGACATCTTCAAGATCGCAGCTGGCGGCTACACAACAGCCGCGCTAACTGTGACGGGCGACTGCTATATCTGGGGAGATAGAAGCCAGGGCTGGACGAGCACGCCGGAGCCGGTGGATATGGAGGTGAGAGATGTGGCTGTGGGAGAGGAGTTTGTGGTTCTGTTGGATGGCAAGGGGAGGGTATGGGTCAGGGGTAAGGGAGCGAGTGGAGAGCTGGGCCTTGGTGTCGGGAGGGAGGAAGCGCGGGAGTGGACGAGAGTGCCGGTCGATCTGGAGGAGGGGAAGATGGTTCGAGGCGTGGTGGCGGGGCCGAGGTGTTGTTTATTGCTTGTTGACATACCCGCGGAGGAGGAGACGGAGAGTGAGGAGGAAGGACGTGGTGGGGGATTTGGGAAGGAGGGTTCGGGCGCGGATGAGGAGATCGAAGATTGAGGGATGTCGGATTTGGAGGAGCCTTAGGAGTGAAACAGTGGAGGGTCTTGAGGATATGGATGAGGGCCCGTGACTAACATAATATGCGAGTTGGACTGTTGCACACTAAGACGAACCGCAGAAGGCCGGATGGCAAAAGTGCGAAGCCAAGATGCTAGATGGGCAGAAGAGGAAATGGAGGGCGTCTGTGCTGTACATTACATCAGTTGGATACCAAATTAAGTCCTGCACAGACTTCTAGCTATTTGGGAATAAATAACAGACGACGGGCAATTGCCCAAGAACCACTAAATGCACGAAGCATCCGACGAGACGACAAAGCCAATTCTAATGCCTGTCCATTTCGCTCGCTCCTTGCTCCCCGTCTCCGTGATATTTTCTATGATACATTGTGCAGCAATCCATTCCGTCGATTATTGTGTTGCACCAATATTCCCCCCGTCCAGCAGAAGCATCCAGACGCCGTGCCATGAGCAGTTCACCCTCGCCGAACTAGACAGCCTTCGCCGCCGCTCTACAGGTTGGTGAGGTAGTCCTCGATTTCTTGGGGGCTGAGCTTGCGGAAGCGCGGGCCCTGTGCGCCTTCGACGCCTTCGACGCCGAGGAGGTGGTGTGCTGGCGGGCCGATGATGCCTGGTACATGTTAGGATGCGTACGGATGGGGATTAAGAGAGGGTTTGGAGGGAGGGAGCATACCAATCTCTACCGTCTCGCCATTCATCTCGCCCTCGATCGTCTCCTTCAACGTCAACAGCGCAATATGCACGGCGTCCTCCAGCTCCAAGCCCTCCGTATACCTCTTCTCCAAAAACGTCTTTGCGCTCGTCGCGCTCTTCCCGATCGCCGTCGCCTTCCACGGGAAATAACTCCCGCTCGGGTCGACCTGGTACAGCATCGGGCCGCCCTTTAGGATGCCTCCCGTCTTGCCCGTCGGCTTCTTCTCCTCGCTCTGCTCCGCGCTGGCACCCTCCTCCGCCTCCGGCTCGATGCCCTCGTCCCAGCCGGCGATCAGCAAACTCACGCCATACGGACGCACGCCGCCGGACTGGGTGGCCTCCTGCATGACGCGCGCGACGTCCTGGACCAGGATGCGCGTCGGCGGGTACTCGTTGTAGACGCGCTTGTAGCCCGTGTGCGAGACCTTGCGAGCCTTGTCGACCAGCACGCGGTAGTCGGGGCCCATGCCGCTGTACACCATGCCGATGTTGGGGGTGATCAGGCTGACTTTGGAGAGCGACGGGGGGTCGATGAGCGGGGAGGAGGACTTCTTTTCGGTGGCGAGCACGATGCCGTTGGTTGCTGGGAGGCGTTAGGAGGGTTGAGAGCGGAGAGGAGGGAGGGAGGGAGGGTGGTGGATGTACCTTTGATACCTAATGCGGTCACACCCTGGTTGACGGCGTTTAAGGCATATTCTGGATGGGGTCAGCATGCTGCAGCTGGCAGAGCTGCTCGAGCAGATCGCATGGAATCAAGCGCCATCTATGACTGACCTATTTGAACGAGCTTCCCGCTGTGGCAATGTTAGCCAGGTTCGTCGCATATCACATATGTGATGAGTGCTCGACGAGGCTCGGGGAGCTCAGGCGGGACGGGGGTAGCACATAGCTTACCTGGGCGAGAAGGTCGTGAGGGAAAAGGAATATCTATCCGCCATATCTTCAATTCTCCAGCTGTGGTGGGTATCAAGGTTTGCGTATATGAAGTATTGAAGACGCCTTGAAATATGTGGTGTTGTTGTTCAGAGGTTGATCGTTGATACACCGTTGTTCGTTGCTTGTGGTTCTGGAGCTTCGCAGGCAGCTCTGCCTTACGAATTCCGCGGTTGGTCAGGTCAACACGATGGACCACAAACGCGCTAAGGCGGCCATCTCTAGCGAGGAGCAGCAGCACTGACATTTATTGACATTTATCCCGCAAATCTCACTCGGCGACCTTGCCATCTTCCGATCGCCCTCTGAGCTTCTTCCCCCTCTCGCAAGATGTGACGACAGGGAACATCTGGCCTCAATTGCGCGCCTTTCCCATATACCACACATTACTCTCTACATCCCATAAAGTATTTTTTTATTCCGATTGCTTTCTCGCTCAGGTTGAGACGGTCAAGTTCTTCTCTTTTTGATGTTCAGCAAAGGTTCAGCTGGTGAAATTCCAGCATCTTGAGAGCCAGAGCCCTAAGTTTCAGCCACCCATCGACTCGGAACCCAACATGTCTGCTCCTCCATACGCGTTTGGGCCGACGACTTGGTCTTTCCCAGAGGAAGTGACAGAGAAAGTGACAGAGAAAGTGACAGAGGAAGTGACAGAGGAAGAGACGTCTTCGAGTTATCCTGAAGGGCAGTCTCCTTTGCCAGGATCCTTTGTCCCTGAAGAATTTTCGTACGAGAATGAGCGAGAACCAGGCGAGAAAGAGCCTCCAGGTCCACCTCCAGAGCCCGAAGCTAGCTCCAGCTCCAACGCTGCACCGAAGCCACAGAAGCATTATGGATCGAGGACCTGCAGAATCTGCCTGGAGGTAGTACAGCCGACGTTCGAGACAGGTCCTGAGGGCATCGCTGCGGCGCTCAGTCCCACTCCGACAGTGCAGTATATCTCTGAGGATCGAGAATCAGGACGCCTAATTCGACCGTGCAAGTGCAAAGGATCGCAATCATATGTTCATGAGGGATGTCTACAAAACTGGCGGCATGCGGATCCCTCATACGGACGACGCAACTATTTCGAATGTCCTACGTGCAAATACGCATACCGATTGGAGAGGATGCGGTGGAGCAAGTGGATTGGCAGTACCATGAATCAAGTCGTCTTGACGCTGTTGATTCTAGGGACTACTGTCTTCCTGCTTGGCTTCGTGGCGGATTTAATTTTCAATCTCTATCTTGATCCGGTTGGAACGCTGACGACCAATCCAATGACGACTCTTCGTGAGCCTGTCTTAGTCCTGGATGAGAGTGAGGAATGGACGTGGGTAGAACACACCCTAAAGGGGCTCGCGTCTCTAGGGCTATTGGGTTTTGCAAATGTCGTGGGTCCTTGGCAGTGGCACACTATTAAAAATGTTGTTGGTGGTGGTGGAAGGGCGAGACGAGCGGGTGCAGGTCGAGACAGGCTGGATAACATCAGTTGGCCTCTTATTCTGATTGGCGTCCTCACGTTCTTATATGTAAGTTTGACAGACGTCAGGATACTTATAATTCGCTAACAGTTTCTGCAGACAGTGTGGAAGGGAGTTAGAGCTTGGAGTCGAAAAACTCTTCAAAAGGCTGGTGAACGTGTTGTGGACGTACATGGAGAGGAAGACGATGAGGAAGAAGACGCAGACACAGAACCAGCCGACAGCGATTCAGAAACAAGAAAGACGCAATAACATTCGCTTCATATCAAAACGACGGTGTTCAAATTGCACAGCGGCTTGCAAATATGTAATACCATATCCAGCCAGCATGTCCAGTTCCACCTCTTCAATCAGTGACCATCGCTGCACACAACTTAAGTTGGCACGAAGCCTCCTCCTCCATGGCGTGCCAACTAGTCTGTGTGCAAAAATCTACCGCTCTCTGGAGCCCTGAAGCCGGAGCGTCTTGTTCCAATCTTCGTCGGGCGGCCGTCTGCAAGTCAACTCTATGCTGCATGCCCAGTTTGATCTCGCAAGGGAACGCTGGCATTGGTTTCCTAGCTCTAGGCACTGGCCGGGCAATTACTGATATGGGAAGCAAATGCAGACCTGTTGATATATTTCGAGAAGAAAGTATAGTTATATTTATATTGTGATCCGTTCAAAATAATACTTATTTCTAAAGGAATTGGACTTAAATCCTTATAGTGCATCTTTTTGACCATATATCTGACGATGTTTGACTTTCTCTTCGGAGCAAGGCTGTCCGGAACTATCGTGGTAGCCTGTGATGAGAAAGGTAGCGGTTCGGCGCCAGCGCGTTTATTTTCAGGAGCTTATCAGATCTAGATAAGCCGCGGTTACTCACACTGGCCGATGACGTGCTCAGATACTCCTCACTACTAGCCTCTGTCTCTTGCCAACATATTTATTCCCAATTGCAATTATAAGCAATTACCATCCAATACCCGCCCATCCACTGCCTTCACAATGGCAGCAACTACGCTCTCCAATTCCTTCCCCAGCGCCTCCAATGCGGCCGCCATCATCATCCCCACTCGCCCCAACGCCATCACAATCACCTACGCCGAGCTCACCCACCTCGTTTCCTCCTTCCAAGCCAAGCTCGCCGCGCTGGGCATCGCTCCCGGCTCCGCTGTTTCCATCGCCCTGCCCAACACCGTCGAGTTCATCGTCTCGTTCCTGGGCACGGCGGCGCAGCGCGCGATCGCCGCGCCGTTGAACTCGGCGTACAAGCAGGAGGAATTTGAGTTCTACATCGATGACCTGAAGAGCGCGCTGGCGATTGTGCCGCGGGGCGAGTTTGCGAAAAATGGACCTGCGGTCAGGGCTGCGAGGCGGTTTAAGGCGGCTATTGCGGAGTGTTGGTGGGATGAGGCGAGGAGGGAGGTTGTGCTTGATGTTAAGGATGGGGGGAAGTTGAGTGGAAAGGGGAGGGTCAAGGTGGAGAGGGCGCAGCCAGAGGACGTTGCGTTGGTGCTGCATACTAGTGGAACGACGGGGAGGCCGAAGGCTGTATGTTATAGGAGAGGCTCTTGTGGCAAGAGACTGACATTATGTAGGTCCCATTGACGCACAGGAATTTGACACGCACAATGAGTACGTATCCCGGCAGTTATGGGAGGTATAAAGGCTAACTCCCCGCAGAGAATATCCAAGCTACATACGACCTCACCCCCGCGGATCGCAGTTATCTCGTCATGCCTCTCTTCCATGTACACGGCCTCGTTGGAGGCCTTCTCGCGCCTCTCCTCAGCGGCGGATCCGTGATCGTCCCTCTCAAGTTCTCCGCCACGACTTTTTGGCCAGATTTCATCGACCACAAGGCCACCTGGTACACCGCCGTACCCACCATCCACCAGATCCTCCTCAAGAACCCGCCGCCAGCCACCAAGCCTCATATTAGGTTTATCCGAAGCTGCTCGAGCCCGTTGAGTCCCACGACGTTCCATCAACTCGAGGCGACGTTCAATGCCCCGGTCCTGGAGGCGTATGCGATGACCGAGGCCGCTCATCAGATGACCAGCAACCCGCTGCCTCCTGGAAAACGCCAGCCCGGCTCCGTCGGCATCGGCCAAGGCGTCGAGGTCAAGATCCTCGACCAGAACGGCGACGAGGTGCCACAGGGCGCCGAGGGGGAGATCTGCATCCGCGGCGAGAACGTCACCAAGGGGTATCTGAACAATCCCGCCGCGAACGAGAGCAGTTTCACGAAAGGCGGGTTTTTCCGCACGGGGGACCAGGGCAAGAAGGATGAGGATGGCTACGTCTTCATTACCGGTCGCATCAAGGAGTTGATCAACAAGGGCGGCGAGAAGATCTCTCCCATTGAACTGGACAACGTCCTCGCCCGCCATCCGGCCGTGTCCGAAGCTGTCAGTTTCGCGATCCCCGACGAGATGTACGGCCAGGATGTCGGTGTGGCGATTGTGCTCAAGCCCGGGCAGACGCTGGCGGCGGAGGAACTGAAGAAGTGGGTCGCGGAGAAGTTGGCCAAGTTTAAGGTCCCGAGGAAGGTTTACTTTACGGAGAATATGCCGAAGACGGCCACGGGGAAGATTCAGAGGCGCATTGTGGCGGATGAGATGTTGAAGAGTGAGAAGCCGAAGGCGAAGTTGTAGGCGATGGATTGGGAAGCGAGATGTTTGAGGAGTAGGGAGAGGAGTAGGGGCGTTGCGATGTGTATGATGGGCGAGAAGCAAAATTGAAAATATAGCGGGCGAGCATTGTGAGTATACACACAGCGGAACAGCGCTACAGCGAGAATGTAATGATTTTGAGTATCTTATCTTATCTTCTGTCCAAAACATCCCAAGGGCATTCCAAAAAAGGTGTTTATGGCCAAACAGATCTGGTTCGACCCTTAACAAATAGAACGGGTAGATGTGCGCGATCTCCGGATATGATTCTTGGTGATAATGCAGTATTGATCTCGCTCTTTGGCTAAAATATGTTGATAAGTTTAAATAGTCTGGGTGCGCAAATGGAGGACCAAAATTGGGGTTTCGCCAGATGAAGCAGTGAGAGTTGTCCGGGAGAAAAGTACTCTGGCTGCCCTGGATCGAGATCCAGGAGCAGCACTCCAATCGGCTTTACGACAATGGACAAGAAAATAGACAAAGTGATTTCTAACCCGTCCTGTGGTCTCAATTGTCGGTCTCAAATCACGTTTCCGTGCACGTGATGCTGCTGGCTCTCTCTCGATGCAATTCCTCCACTCTGATTTAGATATAACGACGTCATCGCTCAAGCGAATCATCAACCACAAATGATAAACCAAGACGAAAAGTCCATGGACCACAACCACTACAAACCTCAAGAGGCAAAGTCTCTCCTTAGAATATGTACTGGAACTATTCAGTTCTGGTTAACTACCACTACTACCTTAAGAAAGACTAGTTGTGGAGTGTTGTTAGTGGTAGTGGTAGTATGAAAAATGACTGATCCCGAAATTGATGAGGCTGTCTCTAACGGAGCCGACATTACTGAAAAGAAAACGACAGAGGACAGGGATGAGGAAGAAGAGGAGCAGGAGCAGTCTATTGTCCCAAGGTATGTGGCCTTCCTTCCAGGGTGCTCTGAACGCTCGTGCTATCTACAGGTTCATGAGTGCTCTGCCACCGTGCCCGGTTTAGCTGGATGTCAAGTCCCCGCATTGTATCTAAATACAGCTAACTGATTCGCAGTCACTGGTGGCTTGTCTCGACGGCATTCCCGCTCATCGCTGGAACTTTTGGCCCGATGGCTTCAGCATTTAGTATATGCGCGCTGGCAACGAGCTGGCGAGTCTCGACACCCCCTGGCGCGAGTGAAGGTACTGGAATATACATTAAGAATCCGACATGGTGTGTTGATGCTTGTCTTCCTTATATGCTTGTCTTGCTAATAAAAACAGGTTGACCGCTATCAATGCCGCTCAGTTGGTCATTGCCTTCGTCTCGAACCTTTTTCTCTTCCTCAACATGTCCAACAGAGTGCGTTTTGCAATCGCCCAGCCAATAACGATCGTAGGATGGTTCGTTGATTAACTCTGTTTAACCTCTAAATATAGTATATACTGAGATATTATAGGTACATCTCGTCGTTTGCTCTGATTGCGCTATGTGCTACAGCAGCCGGTCCACTGAAACTCTCAACACCAGAATATGCGTTTAGCCAGGCGTTCTATTATGGTATCATATCTGCTGGCCTGTATTTCTTTGTCGCTACATTAATGGTATCGACTGCCATTTGGGTTTCCCTTAACCATTACAGAAAGGAATTCAAGCTCACAATGAGTGAACGAATCCTGATGCTTCAGACCATCGGCTTTTTAATATACCTACTGCTCGGAGCTTTCGTGTACACACACATAGAGGGTTGGGATTTCCTAGATGCTGTCTACTGGGCCGATTACACACTCCTCACAATTGGAATTGGCAATTTTGCGCCAGCCACGAATCTTGGTCGCGGTCTACTCCTTCCTTACGCTATCAGCGGAATCCTTGTACTTGGTCTTATAGTTACTTCTATCCGGAGTTTAGTGCTTGAAAGTGGAAAGATCAGGCTCACTACCCGAACAACAGAGAAAGCACGGCAAAGGATGCTGAATAATATCAAGAAGGAAAACAGTTACTTTACCACGCCCATCTCGAACGGCCCAAGCCTTACCCATAGTAATTTTTGTGATTCCGAGACAACCACGATGACTGAAGGGCAACGCCGTCAAAAAGAATTCGAAATTATGAGAAAAATCCAGAAGCAGGCTGCATTCAGGAAACGGTGGGTTTCCTTGGCTGTGTCAGCCTTTGCTTGGTTCATGTTGTTGTTCGTTGGGGCTGCGATCTTCAAGGTATGTGCTATCAAGTGTCTTGCGAATGGATTTTCATTTATCGAATGCTACAGCGAACTGAGCGATCCCAACAATGGACGTATTTGGATGCCCTTTATTTTACATACACGTCACTCCTCACCATCGGTTACGGCGATATCTTTCCCCAGTCCAATTCCGGCGTAGTTTTCTTCGTCTTCTGGTCTCTGCTCGCCATCCCATCCCTGACTATCCTTATCAGCAATATGGGGGACACGATCGTGAAAGGGGTCCGCGTCTTTACATTGTGGGTTGGAGACCATACAGTTCTTCCGGCCGAACGGAATACTGTATCTGGAGCTAAGAAGGTTCTACATAAGGTATCTGGTCATCAGTTTCTGAATTCTGAATCTAAATATGACACCCCGAGATGCTGGGCGAATTGCTGATGTCAATAGTTACTTCCAGGAAAAGTATTCCCTAGCAACATCGGAGAAAGCGCTCCAGGTTTTCTCGGCGAAGCGGACAAACGTGGCAATGACGACGCAGGAGGAACTTGCCACCGAAAGAATGATGCTAAGAGTGCAGGTCAACAAGCAGCCGGCGATGAAACTAAAGTCGAGACCGGGCAGAAGTGGAAGGAATGGGAATCGGGCAACAAGAATGCCTTGCTAAAAAGCAGGAGACGTTATCAGCATATCCTAATCAAGGAGATATCAGGTGTCATCAAGCATCTGAGTAGCGACCCTCCTCGAAAATATACATTTGATGAATGGGAATGGTATTTGAAACTGATAGGCGAGGACGAAGACAGTCTAGAGATGTATGGAAAAGAGTCTATAAAGCCGTCGACATCTGGTAGTAGTTCAGAAGCTGCCCCCGGCAAACGTGGTGTGAATGGTAATAATACAGAGAAGAGGGTGAAGTGGAGCTGGGTTGGGAACCAGAGTCCACTTATGGGAAATAAGAAGGAGACGGAGTGGGTGCTTGCGAGGCTTACGAGGACACTGGAGAGGGAGCTCAGAAAAATGAAAGAGGAGGAGCTTGAGATGGAAAAGAGACAGGCTAAGGAGGACTAGCTGTTGACGTCAGATGCACATCTCATAACGACCCTCAGATGAAGATGGATGTCTGTCCAAGGAACAAAAGCAGAGGCAAAAAGAAACATACAACAGCAGGTATTCGCTGGTGGTCACCCACCCAACTACTAATCTGCCGATCTGGAGCTTGTGTATGGCAGAGCGGACGGGATGCCCAATTCTCTCCAGTCTGTGGTCGTATGTGA